>Ga0307471_100000689_pt1 | contig 17598 bp, 14 predicted proteins | sample atmos_gasesAM3C__2_FD_204566 | JGI IMG/M metagenome (GOLD analysis project Ga0307471, IMG submission 204566) | Hardwood forest soil microbial communities from Morgan-Monroe State Forest, Indiana, United States - atmos_gasesAM3C_515 | ecosystem: Environmental > Terrestrial > Soil > Temperate...
AAGGAACCCCTTGCCCCAGATTGCGTCGTACTTCGCGGTGGGCTTCGAGGCGATCACCTGCTCCAGCGTCTTACCGGCCTTGATCTGCCCCCGGATGCTCCCGGAAACTGCCGCCAGCATCTCGCGGTAGGCTTTGAGATCGGCCTTGCTCGCGAGCGGGCCATGCCCGGGGATGATCTTCGTATTGTCACCCGCGGTCTTGAGGACTCCTTCCGCCGCGGCTAGCACGCCGGCTACGGTGCCGCCGCTCGAGGTATCGATGAACGGATAGAGCTTGTTGAAGAAGGTGTCGCCCATGTGGACGACGTTGCTCTTCGCGAACCACACGATGCTGTCGCCGTCGGTGTGGGCGCGCGGAGCGTGGCTTACCACCAGCTCGTCGCTGTTGAGGTGAAAGACCAGGTCGCGCGTGAACGTGACCACGGGTAGCGCGACTTTCGGCTCGGGTTTGGTCTTCATCCCCAGAAACTCGATGAAACCCTCCGTCGAGAGCCGCTTTCTAACGTTCTCGTGCGCGACGATGATCGCGCCGGCCTTGCCCAGGTTCTCGTTGCCACCGGTGTGGTCGAAGTGCCAGTGCGTATTCAACACGAACTTCACCGGTTTGGAGGTGAGTTTGGCAATCGCCGCCTGGATCTTGGGCGTGAGGGGCGCGAACTGATCGTCGATGACGAACACGGCGTCCTCGCCTACCGAAACGCCGAGGTTCCCGCCCGAGCCGGTCATCATATATACCGTGTCGGCGAGCTTCTCGGTCCGGATCTCGACTTTGGAGAAGTCTTCCTGGGCCGAAGCTGCGGCAGCGAGGAGCGCCGCCGCGCAAACTGCAAGCATGCGAGCAAAATAGATTTTCATAGGTTGGGTCCTTTAGTTGGGTTGCGACAGGCTAGACGACGTATTTCTTATGTCGGCCTAATCGATCTTCGATTCGTCGCGGTACATCACCTTGTGCCGCGTCTCCTTGATCCATTCGCCGATCTGATCGAGAGTCATGAATTGCTTCATGTCGAAGCGATCCCAGCTGCGGATCTCATCGAGCTTTTTCTTCCAGCGCTTGTAGGGCGCCTTCGCCGCGGGACCGAAGCAGAAGATGTCGATGATCGAGAGCTCCTCCGGTACGCCGAGCAACGGGCGCATCGCCTTCTGCGCGGTCTCCTGGCCGATCGCCGTCACCCACCAGACGTTGTAGCCGAGAGCGGCCGCGGCGAGATGCGCGGACATAGTTGAAGCCGCCACGCTCTGCAGCAGGATACGCTCGGCGTTCTCGTGGTACTGGCGGTCGAGATCGCTGCCGTCCATGAGCACGGGAAAGGCGCGAGTGAAGCGGAAGTCCGCGACCACCACGATCATCCCTGGGGCCGTCTCCAGCCCGCGGTAGTTCGGCGTGGGGAATTTCATCTTGAGCTTGGCGCGACGGCGCTGCTCCTCAACGAAATAGTCGGCGATCTTCTTCTTGGTTCCCGGATCGGTGACGATGATGTAGTGCCATGGCTGGGCGTTCGCGCCCGAAGGCGCATGACGCGCAGCTTCGAGGATGAGGTCGTAGTGCTCGCGCGGAACGACGCTGCCAGGATCGAACTGGCGCGTGGTGAGGCGGTTGCGCATCACTTCGAGCAGGGCTTGGCAGCGGGCCAGCGTCCCGGTCTGGGTCATTTCATGCCCCCGATCACTTCCGGTCGGGCTCCAGCCGCACCACGTTGGCCGCGGGCCTGTCCTCGATTTCCGCCGCCTCGATCTGCTGGAAGCGCTGCGAGATCTTGCGGCTGGAGACCTGCACGTCCTCGGCGTCCTGGTGCGCCTGGCGGATATGGTCGGCGAGCTTCTTCATGCGCTCGTCGAACCGCTGGAAATCGATACCGAGCTTGCCCAGCTCCTCCTTGATGATGTGGATGTGCCTGCGCGTCTCGACGTCTTTCAGGACGGCGCGCGCGGTGTTGAGTACGGCCATCAACGTGGTCGGAGAGACGATCCACACGTGCCTGCCGATCGCGTACTCGACGACTTCGGGGTGGTAGGCGTGGATCTCCGCGAACACGGCTTCCGCCGGGACGAACATCACCGCCCCGTCCGAGGTCTCGCCCGCGATGATGTATTTCCTCGCGATGTCGTCTACGTGCTTCCGGATATCCGCCTTGAACTGCTTCTGCGCGAGGGCGCGCTCCGCCTGGTCCGCCTCGCGGTCGAACATGCGGTGGTAGTTCTCCAGGGGAAACTTCGAGTCCACCGTCACCAACCCGGTGGGCGGGGGAAGGCGCAGCGCGCAATCGACGCGCATGCCGTTGGAGAGCGTGTACTGCAGCTCGAACGCCATGGGCGGCAGGACGTTCCTCACCAGGGCCTCGAGCTGCACCTCGCCGAACGCGCCGCGACTGCGCTTGTCCCCGAGCAGCTCCTGCAGACTCACGACGCTGCCCGTCAGGCTCTCGATCTTCTTCTGCGCCTCGTCGATGGTCGCCAAGCGCTGCATGACGTTGACGAAGGTCTCGTTGGTTTTCTTGAAACCTTCGTCGAGGCGCTCGTCGACTTTACCCGCGATCAGATCCAGCCGCTGGTCGATCTTGGCGGAGAGCCGCTCGCTCGAATCGGCGAGGTTTCTGCCGAGGCGGTCGCCCTGCTGCGTGAACCCTTCGTGCAGGTCCTTCAGCATCTCGCGATGCTTTTGCTCGAGCACCGGGCCGAGCACGACGCCCGGATCCCGGAAATCCCGTTCGAGCAATACCAGACGGCGCAGCACGCGGAGCAGGACGATCAGGACGACGACGGCGACGGCGAGAGTGATTTCAACCATGGTTCATTGTAACGCCGGGACCCTCAAATGACCTCGCGCAGCGCCGCCATCGGCGGACGGCTCAAGGCCGCGCGCGCGCCCGCCCAGACGTTCAAGAGGATGCACGCGAGCCCGAGAGCGGGGCCGGCGAGCCAGATCCAGCCGTTCCAGATGAAATCGAGCTGGAACACGCGCGTCGCGAGCGTCCAGCCGATTGCGGTCGCGCCGAGCGAGCCGAGAAGCCCTGCGGTCGCGCCGAGAACGGTGAACTCCGCGCGCTGCGCCGCGAGCACCTGGGCGCGGCTCGCCCCCAGCGCCCGCATCACCGCCGCCTCGTGCGTGCGCTCGTCCTGGGTCGCGAGAAGCGCAGCGTACAGCACCAGCACGCCGGCGCCGAGCGCGAACAGGAATACCAGCTGCACCGCGCCGATCAGCTGGTCCATCACGAGCTGCAACTGCTTCAGGATTACGCTCACGTCGATAACGGTGAGATTGGGAAACGCCTGCGACAGACGCAAGGTGAGGAGCGCGTCGCCTGCAGGCGCATGAAAACTCGCGATGTAGCTCGCCGGGAAACTCTCGAGCAGTGCCGGGGTGGTGATGAAGAAAAAATTTGGACGCATCGAATCCCAATCGAGCTTGCGCACGCTCGTGACCGGCGCGGAGAAGCTACGGCCGGCCGAGAGAAATTCGAGCGCATCGCCCATCCGGATGCCGAAACGCTCGGCGATCCAGTGCTCCACCGAAACCGCGCCGCGCTCGAGATCCCCGGGGCCGAACCAAGCGCCCTCGGTGACCTTGTTCTCGGGTGGCAATGCCGGCAGATAAGTCACATTGAACTCGCGCTCGATCTGGCGCTTTGCGCGCTCCTCCGAAAAATCCTCCGCACCGACCGGCTTTCCATTGATGGCGATCAGACGCGCGCGCACCATCGGAAAGGTCTGCAGGCGCTCCACGCCGTTGCGCTCGAGGAATTGGGCCAGAAGCTGTCGCTGCTCGGGCTGGATGTTGACCAGAAATCGGTCGGGCGCGTCCGGCGGGAGCCGCCCGCGCCAGGCGTCGAGCAAATCGCCCCGGATCAGGGTGAGGAGCAGAATCGCGGTGAGCCCCACCGCGATCGCCACGATCTGCACGGCGTTGGCACGCGGGCGCCGCAGGAGGTTCGCGAGGCCGTAACGCCAGGAGACACTGCCGGTCCGACCGAATCGACCGATCAGCCGCAGCGCTCCGTAGGCGATCGCCGCGAAAAGGCCGAAGGCACCCGCAAAGCCGCCGAACACGTAGCTCGCGAGCTTCAGCTCGCCCGCCTGCCAGAGAAGCAGACCGAACACCGCAGCCAGTCCCACGACGTATACAGCGAGCGCCCCTTGCCTCGGGGGGCCGACGTCGCGCCGGATCACGCGCAGCGCCGGCACATCTTTGAGCTGGAGCAGAGGCGGCAAGGCAAACCCCAGCAACAGCACGAGCCCCGTCGTCGCGCCCTGCAAAACAGGCGAGAGGCCCGGCGGGGGCAAGGTGCCCGGTATCAGGGCGGCGAGCCACCAGGCGACCACGTTCTGCACGACAAACCCGAGGGCACAACCCATGAGCGAGGCGGCGAGCGCGAGCGCCAGAAACTCCCAGGCGAACAGGGCGAAGAGCTGCGATTGCGTCGCGCCCATGCAGCGCATCACGGCATAGCCGTCTAGGTGCCGTTGCGTATAGCGCCGCGTGCCGAGCGCGATCGCCACCGCGGACAAGACCACGGCAAGCATGGCGGTGAGCCCGAGGAAGCTCTGGGCGCGGTCCAGTCCCGCGCGCACTTCGGGACGCGCGTTATCCAGGCTGTCGATGCGCTCGCCGCGGGAGAGGCGCGCCCTCGCCCATTGCTCGAACTGACGGACTCCCTCGCGCTCGCCCGCGACGAGCAGCTGATAGCTGATGCGGCTGCCCGGCTGCACGAGGCCCGTTGCGGGCAGATCGTCGAGCCGCATCATCAGGCGCGGTGCGAAGTTCATGAAGGACACTCCGCGGTCGGGCTCGAGCGTCAGCACCGCGCCCGCGCGAAAGCGCGCTCGGCCGAGCTCGACCGCGTCCCCCGGGCGGAGCTTGAGCTCCGCCGTCATGCGCTCGTCGAGCCACACCGTGCCCCGCGGCGGAACCGCATCGGTATCCGCGTCCGGGAGATTCAGGCCGGGGGCGGTGCGCAGCCTGCCGCGCAAGGGATATCCCGGCGTCACCGCCTTCACCGCCGCGAGGAGCGTCTCGTTGCCGGCGCGCGCCATGCTGACGAAGTTCATGCTCTCGGCACGGCTCAACCCGCGCTTCGCGATCTCGTCGCGAAGTTCCGGGGCCCACGCATGGTCGGCCGTCATCAGCATATCGGCCCCGAGCACCTGGTGGGCTTCGCGGGTGAGCGCCTGCCGCACGCGATCGGCGAAGAAGGCGACGCTGGCTACGCCTCCCACGGCGAGCACGAGGGCGAGCGCGAGCACGCGCAGCTCCCCCGCGCGCCAGTCGCGCAGGAGCATGCGGAGGGCGAGACGCAGCATCGCTTCAGCCCTCGCCGTCGATCCGGCCGGCGGCGAGCCGGATCTTCCGGCGGCAGCGGCCGGCGATCGCCTCGTCGTGGGTCACCAGCACGAGCGTCGTGCGCGCTTCCGCGTTCATCTCGAACATGAGGTCGATCACGCCGGCGCCCGTCGCCGCGTCTAGATTCCCGGTGGGCTCGTCGGCGAGAAGGAGCTTCGGCTGGGTGACGAAGGCGCGCGCCAGCGCGACGCGCTGCTGCTCGCCTCCCGAGAGCGTTTTCGGGTAATGCCGCAGCCGCTCGGCGAGGCCCACACGCGAGAGCATTTTTTCCGCGCGGTCCGCAGCGCCCGCCTCGCCCGCGAGCTCGAGCGGCAGCATGACGTTCTCCAGCGCGTTCAGCGCCGGGAGCAGCTGGAAAGACTGGAACACGAAGCCGAGCAGCCTCGCGCGCAGCGCCGCGCGCCCGTCCTCGTCCAGACCGAAGAGATCCGCGCCGTCGAGCTGCACGGAGCCTGAGCTCGGCGTATCCAGCCCGGCGAGCAGGCCCAGAAGCGTCGATTTTCCGGACCCCGAGGCGCCGAGGATGGCCACCGCCTCGCCCGGCATGACCTCGAGCGAAATGTCCTGCAGAATAACCAGCTCGTTCGCACCCGGTGCGCCGTTCGCGAGGCGGACGACCTTGGAAAGCCCGGTGGCCAGGACGATGGGTTGGGAAAGATCAGGCATGAGATCGATTCTGTTTGCGGCCCTGGTCGCCTGCGGCGGAACGGCGCTCGCCGCGCCGACCATCCTGGTATACGGGGACAGCCTCTCCGCCGCCTACGGGATCCCCCAGAACGAGGGCTGGGTGGCCTTGCTGGTCGAGCGGCTCAAGCAAAGAAAATCAAATTATACCGTGGTCAACGCGAGCATCAGCGGCGAAACCTCAGCCGGCGGCGCGGCGCGCATCGGCGCCGTGCTCGCCGAGACACGGCCCGCGATCGTGATCGTCGAGCTCGGCGCGAATGACGGCCTGCGCGGGCTGCCCATCGAGCAGATGAAAGCCAATCTGTCAGCCATCGTCCGGGCGGCGAAGCGCCAGGGCGCGCGCGTGATAGTCATCGGGATGCTGCTACCGCCGAACTACGGCGCGCAGTACGTCAAAGAGTTTCGCGCAGCGTTTCGCGATGTGGCTCGCGACGAGCGCGTTTCATCCGTGCCCTTGCTCTTCGAAGGCGTCCCGGATAAACGGGAAATGTTTCAGGCGGACAATCTCCATCCCAGCACCGAGGCGCAGCCCATCATGATGGAGAACGTGTGGCGGCGACTTGCGGCGATGGTGATCGCGGCGCCTAAGTGATGGAGAGCGTCGGCGCGCCCGCCTGCATCAAACCGATGCGGCGAGCGCGGGGAAAACCCTGCCTGAGAAATTCCTCGATCACGCGTTTTTCCGCCGCGGGAGCACACGCGACGAGAAGCCCCCCGCTCGTCTGAGGATCGCTGACGAGCTTGCGCTTCCACTCCGGCGAACCCGCGGGCATGCGCACTTCGTGGCCGTAGCCTTTCCAGTTGCGGTCCGACGCCCCGGTCGCCGTGCCCTCCTTCACCCATTCGAGCGCCTCGGACAGGACGGGCAGGTCGTCGAAGCGGATTTCCGCGCCGAGCTTCGAGCCGCGGCAGATCTCGAGCAGGTGCCCTGCGAGGCCGAAGCCGGTGACGTCGGTGAGCGCGTGGACGTCCTCCAGCTCTGCGAGCGCGGTTCCGGGCGTGTTGAGTTGCGTGGTGACCTCCACCATCTGCTTGTAGCCTGAGGCAGAGAGCTTGCCTTTTTTGAGCGCGGCGGAAAGGATGCCCACGCCGAGCGGCTTGCCGAGTATGAGAACGTCGCCCGCACGCGCCCGGTCGTTCCTTTTCACCTTTTTCGGGTGCACGAGGCCGAGGGCCACGAGGCCGTAAATCGGTTCCAGCGTGTCGATGGAATGGCCTCCTGCGATCGGAATCCCGGCCTGCGCGCACACCGACTCTCCGCCGGAGAGGATTCTTTGAATCACCTCGATTGGCATTTTCTCGAGCGGCATGCCGACGATGGCGAGCGCAAAGATCGGCTTGCCGCCCATCGCATACACATCCGAGAGCGCGTTGGTCGCTGCGATGCGGCCGAAGTCGCGAGGATCATCGACGATCGGCGTGAAGAAATCGGTGGTGGCGACGATCGCCTGCTCGTCGTTCAGCCGGTACACCGCCGCGTCGTCGCTCGATTCGATCCCCACGAGCAGGTCTTTCGGCAGCCCCCGGATCGGGGTCTTGGCGAGGATCTCGGAGAGGACGGCCGGCGCGATCTTGCAGCCGCAGCCGCCCCCGTGGGAGAACTGCGTGAGGCGGATGAGATCGGCGGGGGCGTTCATGGATAAAATTGGGGATGGAGCTGAAACGCCTGGAGGCCGTTACGGTAGCACAGCTCGACGCCTTTGACGAGGTGATCGACGTGCGCTCGCCCGCGGAATTCGCGCTCGACCACGTACCTGCAGCCGTGAACTGCCCTGTGCTCGACGACGCCGAGCGTGCCCACGTGGGCACGCTCTACAAGCAGATCTCCCCGTTCGACGCAAAGAAAATCGGCGCGGCGCTCGTTGCGAAGAACATCGCGCGGCACATCGAGGGGCGTTTCCGCGGCCGAGACCATGACTGGCGCCCCCTCGTCTATTGCTGGCGCGGCGGTCAGCGCTCGGCGGCGATGGCCCATGTGCTGCGCCAGGTGGGCTGGGACGCAGCGACCCTCGAAGGCGGCTACCGGGCGTACCGTCGCGAAGTCATGGCGCAGCTCGACAAGACGCCGCAGCGTTTCCGGTTCCAGGTGGTATGCGGCGCGACCGGGAGCGGCAAGAGTCGCCTTCTCGCCGCGCTCGCGACGCAGGGCGCGCAGGTGCTGGATCTGGAGCTCCTCGCCCGCCACCGCGGCTCGCTGCTAGGCGAGCTTCCGGGAGAGCCGCAGCCCTCGCAGAAGATGTTCGACAGCCTAGTGTGGAGCGCGATGAAGCATCTCGATCCCGCGCGCCCGGTCTTCGTCGAGGCGGAAAGCAAGAAAATCGGCCAGCTGCAGGTGCCCGCGCGGCTCCTAGCCCGCATGCGCGAGGGGGAGTGCCTGCGTCTCGAGGTGCCTCAGCGTGAGCGCGTGCGCTTTCTGATCGAAGAGTACCGCCACTTTCTGGAGGAGCCCGCAGCGCTCAAGGAGAAGCTGCAATGTCTGACGAGCCGTTACGGCCGCGCCGTGATTGGGCGCTGGCTTGCGCAGACCGACTCGGGCGCGTGGAGCGAGCTGGTCGCGGACCTGCTCGTCACCCACTACGACCCGTCATACCTGCGCGCGGCCGCGCAGAACTACATGCATTATGATGAAGCCCGACGCATGTCCCTCGAGCGGCTCGACCAGACCGGGATGGCGCACGCCGCCACAGAGCTGCTGAGAGCCCAACCTTGAGCGGGCGGATGCGGAGGATCCCATGTTCTTCAAACAGCTCTTCGACCCGGCCTCGTCCACTCTCACCTATCTCATCGCCGACGACTCGAGCCACGAGGCCGTGCTGATCGATCCAGTCGCCGAGCAGATCGAGCGCGACGTGCGCCTGTTGCGCGAGCACGGCCTCGCGCTCAAGTACACGCTCGAGACCCACGTGCACGCCGATCACGTAACCGCCGCGCACACGCTCAAAGAGGCCACGGGCGCGCAGACGGCGGTGTGCCGGGACTGCCATGCGCAGGGCTACGACCGCCTGCTCCGTGACGGCGACGTGATCCTCTTCGGCCACGAGGAAATTCTCACGATCGCCACCCCCGGGCATACGCCGGGAAGCGTCTCGTACCTTTGGCGCGACCGGGTCTTCACCGGCGACACTCTGCTTATCGGCGGCTGCGGGCGCACCGATTTCCAGAACGGGAGCGCGGAGGCGCTGTGGACGAGCATTACCGAGAAGCTCTTCGCGCTCGACGAGCAGATCCTCGTCTACCCGGCGCACGACTACAAGGGACGCAGGGTGAGCAGCATCGGCGAGGAAAGGCGCTTCAACGCACGCGTCGCCGGCAAGACCCGCGAGGAGTTCCTTTCCGTCATGAATAGCCTCAACCTGCCCATGCCCGCGCGCATCCACGAGGCGGTCCCGGCCAACCTCGAAGGCGGCGCAGGCCAACCCGCGGTCGCGAGCGCACTCGGACAGCCGAAAGTCGCGGTGCAAAGCGTGTCGGCGAAACAGCTCGCCGAGGCGTTGCGCGCGCCCGGTGTCCATCTCCTGGACGTGCGCACGCCCGGGGAGTTCGACGCCCTGAGAATTTCCGGCGCGGTCAACGTCCCGCTCGATACGCTGGATCCCCCGGCGCTGCTCGCGACTATGGACGCGAACGAACCGGTTTATGTCGTGTGCCAGACCGGCACGCGCAGCCAGTTCGCCGCAGCGGAGCTGCGCGCGGCGGGTTTCCGCCGGGTCGTGCACGTGGACGGCGGCACCAACGCCTGGACGGTGGCGGGATTGCCCGTGGTGCGAGGTCCGGCGCGCGCCTGAAAACCGCAATTCTGAGGACAACAACGAGTGACTTCGGAAGACAAGCCCTTCCCGTTGGTACTGATGCTGGTCAATGTGGGCAGCGACGAGGAACGCTACCTGCGCTCGGTGCTCGCGCTGCTCAAGACCTACCTGGAACCATCATGGTGTATCGCGACGCGCCTGGGCGATCTGCCGGACGCCGTCCTCGTGGACATGGACAGCAAAGAGGGGCTCCAGGTCTGGGAGAGCGTGGATTTCGGCGGCACCCCGCGCATTGCCTTCAGCCGGGACCAGGTACTGGCGGCGGAGTGGACGCTGCTCAAACCGATCCGCCCCGGCGGTCCGCATAGCCTGACGGAGGTCCTGACCGCGGTCGCGGGGAAGTTGCAGCTTTCCGCTCCCGCCCCAGCGGTCCCCACGTCCAAGTGGAGGCCGTTCGCCAGCCTGGTGCACAAGGCGTGCCAACAGCCCTTTCCCGCCGATGTCGTGCTCGCGACGGGTTCCGCCTTGGTGGTCGACCCCACGGGGAAGGTCTTCTACTCGTCGAGAACGACCGATGAACTGGTTGCGCTGTTGCGCAACCGGCGCCGCATCGACGGGAAGGTCGTTACCGTTCCAGACGCGCGCAAGTTCGCCGTGCGTCTTGCGCGATGGGGGATTGTGCCGCGCCCGCTCGAGGAGCTGCGGTGGCTGTTGGGCCTAGTCGCCGGCGCCGGGGAATCCCTAGGCGCCTGGGACCCGCACGAGGCAGTCCGGCTCAGGCAGTGGCCGGACTTCTCTAAGCTTCCCTACCGGCAAAGTCACCTGAAGATGGCGGCGATGCTGACCGCCGACGCCGCCTTGGCCGGTGCGCTGGCCGAAGCGTGCGAGGTGGCAGTCGGAGACGCGGCGGATTTTCTGAACGCGTGCGCAGAAATTGGAATACTCGAGACCGGGGCCGCGGTCGGCCGCCTCAAGCGGGGAGAGCCGGACTAGCGCGCCGGCTCAAGGCCTCACGATCCGCAGCACCCGATTGTCGTTGGTGAGCACGTAGATCTCCCCGAAGCCATCCTGCCCGAAAGAGAGTGGAGTTCCGACGTTCACATTCGGCGCCTGTCTAACGTTGACGACGCCGTTCGCGATGAGCAGACTTCGCAGCCACCCGCTGCAGAGATCCGAAAACAGGTACGACCCTTCCAGTTCGGGTATCGCAGCACCGCGATAGACGTAGCCTCCGATGATCGCGCAACCCTGGCCGTGATCGTAGTCGTAGACCGGCGCGGTGAGCCCGGGCGTGTTGCAGGGGCCGCCGATCGCAAGGCACAGAGTGCCCTCCATGATGCTCCAGCCGTAGTTGAGGCCGGAGGCGCTCGCCGAAACCACGTCGATTTCCTCACGTAGGTCCTGGCCGACATCCGCGATGTACAACTGTCCGGCGTCGAAGGCGTAGCGAAACGGATTGCGCAAACCGATCGCCCAGTTTTCGTTCCGGCCTACGCTCGGCCAGACCGGATTGTCGGCGGGTATGGAGTAAGGAAGTGCGCTTACGTCGATGCGCAAGAGCTTGCCGAGGTGCGAGGCCGCATCCTGAGCGTGCATGAATTGGTTGTTTCCCCCTCCGCCATCTCCCGCCGACAAATACAGCATGCCGTCCGGCCCGAACGCCACCCGGCCGCCGTAATGATTGTTGGCGTCCCGGTGGGGAATCCGGATCACCTCCGTCCGCGGCGTTTGAAGGATGTTCGGGTCGGAAGACACCTGATAGCGCTCGACGACGACGTCTCCGGTTGTGCCGGGTATGTTCTCGATGAAATGCACGTAGGCGAAACCGTTCGTCGAGTACTGCGGATCGAAAGCGAACGAAAGCAGTCCCGCTTCGCCCTGGACGGTCACGCGGCTCGAGATGTCGAGGAACGGCGTGGGCAGCAGCACGCCTCCCTGCGCGATGCGAATCCGCCCCGGCCGCTCTGCGATGAACAGACGCGAGTCTCCCGGCGGCGCCTGCAGATCGATCGGGGAGACAAGGCCGCTGCCGATGACCTCCTGCAACCCCGCCGTGAAAGGCGGCAAATCAACGCTGGCGCGGTCTCCGCACGCAGCGGGCAGAAGCACCCCGAGAGCGACCGCCAGCGAACGCCACATCGGCATGGGGAGACTCCTACGAAGCGCCCAGCACCTTCAGATGCGTCACCACGCTCCGCCCGAGCGCCGAGAGCGCGTAGCCTCCCTCGAGAACCGACACGATTCTACCGCCGGCATATTTGTCCGCGACCTCCTTGATCCGCTGCGTGACCCAGGCGTAGTCGGCTTCGGTGAAGCGCAGGCCAGCCATATCGTCCTCGACGTGCGCATCGAAACCCGCCGACACGAAGATCATCTGGGGCTCGAGCTCGTCGAGCGCCGGCATCCAGATTTTCTCCACCGCGCTGCGCAAAGCCTTGCCGTCCGAGCCCGCCGGCAGCGGCACGTTCGCCATGTTCGGCGCCACATGCTCAGTACCACTGTACGGGTAGAACGGATGCTGGAAGATGCTCGCCATCACGACTCGCTCGTCGTCGCTGAAGATGTCCTCGGTGCCGTTGCCGTGGTGCACGTCGAAGTCGATGATCGCCACGCGCTCGACGCCGTGATGCTCGAGCGCGTGCTTGGCTCCGACGGCGACGTTGTTGAAGAGGCAAAACCCCATCGCGCGGGTGCGCGTCGCGTGATGGCCGGGCGGGCGCACCGCGCAAAACGCGCTGTCGGCGCGACCCCCGACCACGAGGTCCGTGGCGAGCACCGCGGCTCCGGCCGCGTGAAGCGCCGCGTCCCAGGTATGCGGGCACATCGCGGTGTCGGGATCGAGGTGCACGATCCCGCTCCGCGGCGAGGCGTCGCGGATCGCCTCGATGTATTCGAGGGGATGAACGCGTGCGAGCTCGCTCATCTTGGCCGCGGGCGCATCGTGGCGCTCGACGAGACCCGCCACTCCCGAGGAGATAAGGTGGTCTTCGATCGCGGCGAGCCGCGCCGGGCTCTCCGGGTGGTGGCGGCCCATGTCGTGTCTTGCGCAGTCGGCATGGGTGATAAACGCCGTCGCCATGAGCTTTATTCCTTCCGTCCAATCATAGCGGCTTTCCAGTAAACTTACGACTTCAACAGCCGGTATACAGGATCGAGCCGCATCGGATGTCCTATCCGCTCATTCAGGGCGTCGTACAGCAAGCGGGAAAAATAATCCTTGGCAAGGAGCGCCAGATCCGTCTCGCGCTCGCCTGCCTGCTCGCGAGCGGGCACTTGCTGATCGAAGACCTGCCCGGCGTCGGCAAGACCACGCTCGCCCAGGTGCTCGCGAAGCTCCTCGGCTTGAATTTTCACCGCATACAATTCACCAGCGATATGCTCCCCGCCGACATCATCGGCGTATCGGTGTACGAGCGCGAAAGCTCCACCTTCAAGTTCCACGCGGGGCCGATTTTTTCGCAGCTGATCCTCGCGGACGAAGTGAACCGCGCCACGCCCAGGACCCAGTCGGCGCTGCTCGAGGCGATGGAGGAACACCAGGTCACGACCGAAGGCGAAACGCGCAGGCTCCCCGAGCCGTTTTTCGTCGTCGCGACGCAGAATCCCTCGCACCTCGTGGGCACGTTTCCGCTGCCCGAGTCCCAGCTCGACCGGTTCCTCATGCGGATCGAGCTGGGTTACCCCGACCGCGACGCCGAGCGCACGCTGCTGCAGGGCGCGGACCGCCGCGACATGATAGCCGGGCTCGATGCGTGCCTCGCGCCGGGCGATCTCATGGATCTGCAGGCGCTGGTGAAGACCGTGCACGCCGCGGCGCCGCTTCTCGATTACATCCAGGCGCTCGTCGAGCATTCGCGACGCTCGCCCGAGTACGCGACGGGCCTCTCTCCGCGCGCCGCGCTCGCGCTGCTGCACGCTTCGCGCGCCTGGGCGCTGATCGAAGGCCGCGACAAGGTCCTCCCGGAAGACGTGCAGGCCGTGCTCCCCGGCGTGGCCGGCCACCGCCTGCGGCCCGTGCACGACGGGGCTCGCGTCTCGAGCGTCGACAAGGCGGGGGGCCTGATCGCCGCCGTGCCCATCCCGTGAAACTCGACCGGGTGCTGCAGTATTCGCAGGCCTACAATTTCTTCCAGTGGGTGTTCGGCAAGCACGCGCCTGAACCGGGCGTGGTGTTCCTCAGCCAGCGCCGCGTCTACATCCTGCCCACGCGCCACGGCTTGACCTTCGGGGTCGCCGTGATCCTGATGCTGATCGGCTCGATCAATTACAACCTCTCGCTGGGGTACGTGCTGACGTTCTTGCTCGCGGGCCTGGGCATCGTTTCGATCCTGCACACCTTCAGGAATCTTGCGCACCTTTATGTAAGCGCCGGGCGCGTGGCTCCCGTGTTGGCAGGGGACACGGCGCAGTTCGAGCTCGTATTCGAGAATAAGAGCGACTTCGATCGTCATTCGCTCGATCTCGCCTGCCGCGGAGCCCGAGTGAGCTGCGACGTCCCCGCGCGCCAGCACCGCTCCGTCACACTGCCGGTGAAAGCCGAGAAGCGGGGCTGGCTGCAGCTCGCGCGGGTGACCGTCGATACGCGGTTTCCGCTCGGCCTGATGCGCGCCTGGAGCTACGTGCAACCGGACCTGCGCGCGCTCGTGTACCCGCGACCCGATTCCGCGCTACTGCCCCTCGCGCATTCCGATGCGGACACCGGCGACGCGGTCTCGACGGGCGCCGGGACCGACGATTTCGCGGGCCTGCGGCCCTACCACGCGAGCGATTCTCCGCGCCACATCGCATGGAAGTCCTCGGCGCGGAGCGAGCTCCTGCTCACCAAGCTGTTCGCGGGGCGAGCCGCCTCCGAGCTCTGGTTCGACTGGGATCGGCTGCCCGCGGGCATGCACACGGAGGCGCGGCTGTCGCGGCTCGCTCGCTGGGTCATGCTCTCCGAGGAGCGCGGCCTGCGCTACGGGCTGAAGCTCCCGGGGGTCGAGGTGCCCCTCGGTGAAGGATTCCCGCACCGGGAGCGTTGTCTGAAAGAGCTTGCGCTCTACCGTGGCTGAGCGGAGAAACGCCGAATCGCTGCCGCCGCTGCCGTTCGCGGCGCTCATCGCCGCGGCGACCCTCGCGGTGGCCTCGCACACCGTCTGGCTGCCCTTTTGGGTCGACGTCACCGCGGCCGCGCTCCTCGTCTGGCGCGCCTTCGTTTCGATTCGCGGCGGCGCCCTGCCCGCACGCTGGCTGCTGATGCTGCTGACCTTCGCCGGCGCAACCGGCGTCTTTCTCTCCTACCGCACGATCATGGGCCGGGACCCGGGGGTGACGCTGCTCGTGCTGCTTTTGTTTCTCAAGCTGCTCGAGACTCGGGCCCGGCGCGATGTTTTTGTCGTGGCTTTTCTCGTCTACTTCGTCGCTCTCGCGAACTTTTTCTACTCGCAGTCCATTCCGATCGCAGGGCTGATGCTGCTGACCGTGTTCGTCACCACCACCGCGCTCGTCGGGTTCAGCGCGCCGCAGCGGGCCGTCGTCGACGATCTGAAAACAGCCGGCCGCATGCTGGCCCAGGCAGGGCCGGTGATGTTGCTGCTGTTTTTCCTGTTCCCTCGAGTGCAGGGGCCCCTGTGGGGAATGCCGCAGGACGCCTACAGCGGCGTGACCGGCCTGTCGGAGACCATGAAGCCCGGCTCGATCAGCGACCTGTCCCTGTCGGACGCGATCGCATTCAGGGTGAAATTCCAAACCGACCCGCCCCCGCGAGCCCAGCTCTACTGGCGCGGCCCGGTGCTGTCGGATTTCGACGGTCTCGCCTGGCGCGTGGGCCTGCCCCAGCTGCGCCGGAACATGAGCGTCGAGGCCGTCGGCTCGGCGGTCGACTACGAAGTGACGCTCGAGCCGCACAACCGCAACTGGATGCTCGCGCTGGAAATGCCGGCGGGCATCCCGCCGGCCGCTCGCCTCACCTCCGAGTACCTCGTGATCTCCCTGACGCCGATTCGCAGCCGGATGCGCTACGAAATGCGCTCGTTTCCCCAATTCCGGGCGCCGAGTGGAGGCAGTCCCGAGGATCTCGCCATCGCGCTCAGGCTCCCGCGCGGCATCAATCCCCGTTCGCTCGCGCTCGCGAGCGAATGGCGCGAGTCGCTGGCGGACAATTCCGCGATCGTGCGTCGAGCCATCGAGTTCTTCCGCGGCAGCCGCTTCGAGTACACGTTGCAGCCGCCGGCGCTCGGCCGGAACTCGGTGGACGAGTTCCTGTTCGACACCAAGCAGGGGTTCTGCGAGCATTTCGCCTCGAGTTTCGTCTTTCTGATGCGCGCCGCCGGCGTGCCCGCGCGCGTGGTGACCGGATACCAGGGAGGCGACACCAATCCGGTGGACGGCTACATGGTCGTGCGGCAGGCCGACGCCCACGCCTGGGCCGAAGTGTGGCTTGCCGGAAACGGATGGACTCGCGTCGATCCCACCGCGGCAGCAGTCCCGATACGAGTCGAACTCGGCATCACGGCCGCCGCGCCGGGAGGAGCGACGCTGCCCCTTCTCATGCGCACCAATCTCAACTGGCTGAAAGGCCTGCGCAACAACTGGGAGGCCCTCACCAACCAGTGGAACCAGTGGGTGCTCGGCTACAACCCCGATCGCCAGCGCGAGATGCTTTCGTGGCTTGGCGTGCCGCAGCCGAGCTGGCAAACGATGACGGTGATGCTGTTCTGGAGCGTGGCCGGGGTCCTGCTGCTGACAGCGCTTTGGTTGCTTCGCGGCATACGGCGCGAGGATCCAGTGCAGCGCGCCTGGCTGCGTTTCTGCGACAAGCTCGCTCACGAGGGCCTTGCGCGCGCGCGCGCAGAGGGCCCGCTCGACTACGCGAGCCGCGTCTCCCATGCGCTCCCGGCCCGCGAGAACGCCGTGCGTGCCATCGCCTTGCTCTACGTCGATCAGCGCTACGGCCCGGGCCCCGACACCCGCTCGATCGCCCGACTGAAGCACCTGGTTCGGGAATTCGGTCCTTGAAGGCCTTCCACGGGTTCTTCGCGGCCGCTGCGCTGGCGCTGCAGATCGGTGCGGCCGCCGCTGCGGATTCTCCGCGTTACCCGCACCGCAAGGAGGTGAAGGAGTTCATCGGCGAAATGGTGAAGAAGCACGGTTTCACCCGCAGGGAGCTCAACCGCGTCTTCGGCAAGGCGCAGTTTCAGCCCGCGATCATCAGGGCGATGGAGCAGCCCGCCGAGACGGCCCTCGCGTCCTGGCAGGCCTACCGAGCGATATTCATCAACCCCCAGCGCATCGAAGCGGGCGTGCAGTTCTGGAACCGCAACGCCGAGCCCCTCGCGCGCGCCGCCGGCGAATTCGGCGTGCCCGAGGAAATCATCGTGGGCATCATCGGCGTGGAGACCACTTACGGCCGCAATATCGGGACCTACCGGGTGATCGATGCCCTCGCCACGCTCGCGTTCGATTACCCGAAGCGCGCGCAGTTCTTCCGCGGCGAGCTCGAGAACTACCTGATTCTCAGCCGCGAGGCAAAGATCGATCCCCTCCGCGTCAAGGGATCGTACGCGGGGGCGATCGGCATTCCCCAGTTCATGCCGGGTTCGTACCGGCGTTTTGCGGTGGATTACGACGGCGACGGGCTGAGCGATCTCGCGACGAGCCCCGCGGACGCCATCGGCAGCATCGGCAATTTTCTCAAGGCCCATGGCTGGGTTCGGGGAGGGCCGGTGGGGTTCTCCGCCGAGGTGAGCGGTGAGGGGTGGCGCAAGCTCGCCGAGGCGGGAGTCACCCCGGTGAATCGCGCCGCCGACCTGCCCGGGTTCGGCGTCAAGTCCACAGTTCCACTTC
>Ga0307471_100000690_pt1 | contig 17589 bp, 16 predicted proteins | sample atmos_gasesAM3C__2_FD_204566 | JGI IMG/M metagenome (GOLD analysis project Ga0307471, IMG submission 204566) | Hardwood forest soil microbial communities from Morgan-Monroe State Forest, Indiana, United States - atmos_gasesAM3C_515 | ecosystem: Environmental > Terrestrial > Soil > Temperate...
ACAGGAAGCTAGCGATTCCAAAGTGTACGCCGATAAGGGGCGCGAAAATCAGGAAGATGAGCCCTTGCGCCGCCGCGAGGGTCGTCCCGCCCAGAACTTTTCCGAGCACAATGGCCGAGCGTGGTACGGGCGCGACCAGCACCGAGAGTAGGAAACCTTCCTTGCGGTCTTCAATCACTGACATCATGGTGAAGATGCTCGTGAAGAGCACGATCATGATCAGCGCACCGGGATAGAAGAAATCGAGGTAGTGCTGTTGGCCCGGAGCGTTGCCGGAACGGAACGAGGTTCCGAAGCCCGAGCCAATCACCAGCCAGAACACCAGTGGGGATGCGATCACCCCGATGACGCGGCTGCGTTGGCGGTAAAAGCGCACGAGTTCACGCCACCACAGAGTGAATGCGGGCAGGAGCACACCAGCGGAGGCCGGGGCGATGGATGCAGGAACGGTTGCGGTCTGGGTCGCCAAGTTAGCTCGTTTTCTTCACCGGGGGAGCGGCTTTCGGCTTGCCGAATTTCACGTAGCCGCAGTCGCGGCATTCGAGCAGCGCGTTCAGGAAGAAAAGCCCCGACAGAGTCAGCAGGATCAGGCTCATGAACAGGCCGTCGACCGTGGTGATGGTGCCGTTGAGGATGGTCCAGACAATTCCCAACAGCGGGAGGATGCCTAGCACAACCGAAAACAGAAGCATCATGGGCTGCAATTTACCTCCTTGTCGTTTCCGCTAATTTTGAGAAAACGGCTTTCTAAGCCCCGTTCCCGTTCTGTTCTTCCGTCTCGGTCCAGAAGCGATGACCGGTGCGGTGAATGAAAACATCTTCGATCGTGGGCTTGCTGACGCTGACCGCCTGGATTTCTCCAGGGAAGGCCTCCACGACTCCGGTGATGAAGCGGTGACCGTTCTCCAACTCGATTCGTACCTGGCGGCCGAGAACTGTAGCGTCCACGCTGAAGCGGGCGGTGATGCGTTGCGCCAGGGACCCGGCATTGCTGGTCGCATCAAGCAGGATGACGTCCCCGCCGATCTCCTGTTTCAATTCGTTAGGCGTGCCCATGGCGACCAGCTTGCCTTCGTTCAGGATCGCCAAGCGATCGCACCGCTCGGCTTCTTCCATCAAGTGAGTGGTGACGATCACGGAGACGCGCTCCTGATCGCGGAGGGTGCCCAGATACTGCCAGAGATCTCGCCGGGCTCCCGGGTCGAGGCCGGTCGTGGGCTCGTCGAGCAGCAGGACGCAAGGGTGATGGAGCAGGCCTTTCGCCAGTTCCACGCGTCGCGCCATGCCGCCCGAGAAGGTCTCGACCAGTTCCTTGGCGCGGTCGGCGAGACCAACGCGGCCGAGGATCTCCTGAATGCGGGACCGCAGCGCTTGGCCGCGCAAGCCGTAGAGATGTCCCTGATGCCAGAGATTTTCATAGGCGGTCAGCTTCTCGTCGACGCTGGGAGCCTGAAAGACGACGCCGATCTGGCGGCGTAACGCGGCGGGATCCTTCGCGGCATCGATACCCATGATGAGCGTGCGTCCGGCGCTGGGTATCATCAGGGTGGAGAGAATACGAAAGAGCGTGGTCTTCCCGCTGCCGTTCGGACCCAGCAGGCCGAAGAGTTCAGCGGGCCGGACATCGAAAGAAACGTCGTCCAGGGCAGTGCGGCTCTCGTAGCGATGAACGAGATTCTGCACCGAGATGACAGTCTTGGCGGGTGCTTCCGTCTCGGGTCCGATTTCCACGTATGCGGGTGATTTGGAGGCCACAGGTTATTCTACGACGATACCCGATTCAGCATCATCAGGATGAATAGAAGGGGCAAATAGAGAACGGTGGCCTGAAGAAGCTGCCGGGCGCGTTGCTTGGAAAGGGCGGCCGTGAGCGGCATTTGGAGGCTGGCGAGGCGCACACCCACATAGAGCAAGGCGTTGCCCAGCAGTAACGCACCCAGCAGATAAACCCGGCCAGACATGCCCAGCAAAGTGGGAGCCATGCTCACTGGAATCAAGACCAGCGAGTAGAGAATGATGCGCAAGGCCGTCGATCGGCCCTCGGGTTCTACCACCGGCAACATCCGGATTTTACCCGCTGCGTAGTCTTCGCGGTACAGCCACGCGATCGAAAAGAAGTGGGGAAACTGCCAGAAGAAGACGATGGCGAACATGACCAGCGTGCCCCACTCGAGGCGGCCCCGCGCCGCAGTCCAACCCAGGACGCCGGGCATCGCTCCGGGAAACGCGCCCACGAATGTGCAGATGGGATGGATTTTCTTGAGTGGCGTATAAGCAGCGAGGTACACGAACGCGGTGAGCAGAGACAGCCATCCGGTCAGGGGATTCAACATTGCGCCCTGGTAGAAGGCCCCACCCACCGTCATCAAGCCGCCTACCGTGGCCGCGTGCCAAAGACTCATGCGGCCCGCCGGCAGGGGACGCTGCGCTGTGCGGCGCATATGGCCGTCGATGTCGTATTCGAGGGCTTCATTCAAAGCAGCGGTGCCGCCGGAGACCAACCCGATACCTAGTAGCGCGTGGCATAAACCCCAAGACAGGGAAGAGACGCCAGATTTCATCGCACCGAAGTAGTAGCCGCACCATGCGGTCATGACGACGAGAGTCGTAACGCGAAGTTTGGTGAGCTCGGCGTAATCGCGCGCCAGGGTCGCAAGGGAACTGCGCGGGATGGCCAGAGGTTGGGTCGCGATGCTCATGCGGCTTGCGGAGTCCGTTCGGCGCCCGTAACACGTTCTGCGAAGGCGACGGGCACGTGTCGCCAGACCTGAATGGATAGCACGACGGCGGTTGCCAGCAAAAGGGCTCCCACTGCCACGTGGGCGACGGTGGAGATAACCATGGGGAGTTCTGGCTGCACCGCGTCTCTGCCCCAAGCGACACGGGTAAGGAATGCGGCGAAGCCTAGACAGAGCTGGGCGATCAACAGCGAGAGCATGATCAGTGCTGGCTTACGGACCGCCTCGATCTTCGAGTACACGGACAAGGCGCGGACGGCGGTCCAAGTGAGGACGACGGCAACGATAAGGGCGTGGGCGACGTGCGGCCACCAACTCATGCCCCGGTGACGGAACATCGCTCCGAGGATCAGCTGGATATACAGTACGACGATCGAGAGCAGGGTCAGCGTGAACAGGCTGGGGCGACGGTGATCGAACTCGACCTCGGGAAGCTCTTCCACCCACTTCTGCCCGGTGAACATGGCGATGCACACCGCGATGCAAAAGAACGTTTGTGCGAGGGCAGCGTGGGCGCTGGACACCGCGGGTGGCTGGAGGAAGAGAACTGTCATTCCTCCCAGGATGGCTTGGGCGATCACGGTGCCGAGAGCAGCCAGGGCCAGCTTGCGCAGCCAGGAACGCTTCTCGACGAGCAGGGTCCACGCGGCAATGGCGACAGTAAGGATCACGAGGGATCCAGCCACCATGCGGTGGCTCCACTCGAAGCGTACGCCGCCAACGAAGTGCGGGACCTTGACGAGGTACCCGAACGAGGTGGGCCAGTCCGGGACTGAGAGGCCGGCGTCGTTGCTTGTAACCGACGCGCCCGCCATGATGACAAGGAAGGTGAAGCACGCGGTGAACACCGCGAAGATGTGATGTGGCCGGTTATACGAAGTGGTGACGCCCTTCAGAACGTGCTCCTTGGCCCAAAATCCAATTTGCTTCTTGAACGCTTCGACTAACCCTGGTTGCCCGAGTTGGGCCGCGTGGCAAGAAGCGGCCCATCTTCGGGAACGCAGCATTCTAGCAGACCCGAGCAGCTACATGCCGCCAGCTTTGAACGACTGATCGACGGTCTTGCTCTCTTTCGAACCGACCGTGACCTTCTGGTCCTGCTCGCCCAGCTTTTCGTGGACGAAGGCGATGGTGTAATCGCCAGGAGGCAAGCCCTTGATTTCGTACTTTCCATCCGGTCCCGTGACCGCATAGAACGGGCTCTTGACGACGTTGATGTACATCTTCATCCAGGGGTGCTGGTTGCACTTGACCGGGAGCATAATCTCTTCGCGGGCGAAGTTTTTCTCGATCGGGGCAGCCGTGGGCGGTTGCGATTCGTTCCACTCGCGGTTGTCCTTGGGAGTGGGGTGGATGTTGTGGGTGGTGGGATCGTCGTTTTTGATCTGTACGGTCTGGCCAGCCATCACGCCGAGGACGTGGGGATGGTAGCGGCAGCCGCTCTGGTCGAGCACGACCGGGTCCTTGGGAACATCGAAGGTGCGGTTGCCCAGACCGTCTTTCACGTAGACAAATACGTTTGCCAAACCGCCCTTGTCGGCGACCACGTTCTCGGCTTCGTTAACGCCTTTGCAGGCGGGGTCCTGGCTCATGTCGATTTTTTGAGCTTTGGGTGCCGCACCATCGAGCTTCACTGCGCCGCTGACGGAGCCGACGGTGGCTTGATCAATAGGAGTAGCAGCGGGTGTGGGAGCGGCAGATGGGGTTGCGGCAGGCTGGGATTCACTGGTCTCTTTCTTATTGCAACCTGCGAGAAGCAACAGGCCCAAAAGGGCTAGCAGGCTTAGCATTGCCAACCATGTCTTCTTCATGATGGTGTACACCTTTCTTGGGGGTTTGGGTGTCACTACGAAAACTTACTATTTTAGCGCGAACGTGGCGACCCTCGGGATCGAGGGACGTGAAGCACCCGCGACGAGCTTCCTCGTTCGGGGCGCGGCATTGGACGCACTCGATCGGCCCATCGAAGCAGCTACCCGGCGCTGTTCTTCCGGAGTGAGCTGAAAGATGTAATCGACGAGCAGCTTGGTGTGGTCCTGATCGTAGCCCTGGAACGATGGCGGCGTCGGGCCGGCGAAGACCCATTGGTTGTTCACGCGGTTGAACAGGCCTGAGGGCATCGAGGTGCCGGGGCTGATGGCCTGGGGATCGGTGATCCAACGCTCCACCCAATCGGGTTTCAAGCGCTCCTTCGCCAACAGGAAGTTGGGCGCAGTCGCATGTGCATCATGTTGCGCGTCGCCGGTCGCGTGACACTTCAAGCAAGGCGCCGCGGTGCTCGAGAACAGGCTGCGCGCCATTTCGGTTTCTTTGGCGCTGAGTGCCGGCACCTGCTGCGGGATGTACGGCATGGGCTGCTGCGAAAGCGCTTGGAAGAAGCGCACCAGCTTACGCAACTCATCATCGGAGAAAGAGAACGTGGGCATGCGAACCTTCAGGTAGGAACGCACGCCGTTGCGGTTCGTGTCCGTGTCGCTGAGTGATGGATTGGTCAGGAAATGGCGCAGCCACTCCGGATTCACGCGAGCGCCTTCGGTATAGAGCTTGGGCGGCAGCTGCTCTTTCCAGTCCGGGTCCTGGTACTTCTTCATCTTCATTAAGCTGGAGTCTTGCCCCGGGAAGAACTGGTGGCAGCCAACGCAGTTGTACTTGGTGACGAGCCACCAGCCTTCCTGAATGTCGTGGCGCGCGTCTTGCGGACGGTACTGGTAGCTGGCCGGGAGAGCGCTCTCCTGGCTGCCGAGCAAGAAGGTCGTCAAAGCCTGAACCTGATCCTTGGTGAGGTGAAGGTTCGGCATGCGGAGTGCTTCGGTCTCCGCCTTGATCATGCCCTTGTCGTAGATCTCGGGTTCGGCGAGTTTGTGCTCGAAGAACCCCTTGTGGTCGTACCAGGGATCTTTCGCGGGACCCTCGGGCAACCGCGCCAAATCGTCCGGGTTGGTGATGGGATCTTTGCCGCCGCGCTGGGCGGCCTCGGTGAAGAGGGCGAAGTCGAGACGCTCGATCGGCTTGCTGCCTTCAGCGGTCAGTTCGGTCCCGATGCGGCCTTCGTCTTCCATCCCTGAAATCTCGTGACAACCGGCGCAGCCGTAGTGGCGAATCCACTTCTTGCCTTCGTCCTTGAGCTTGGGATCGTCCATGAAGGACGCGTCGGCGTAGGAGGCTGGCTCCTGCTTTTTCTGGGTCAGCAGGTAGGTCGCGATGTCCTGCGCATCCTCCACACTGAGGCGGAGGCTGGGCATCACGGTCATGTTCTGCACTTGCAGTTCGTGGCCGTCGTTGGGGCAGCGGCTGTGCTTGAGATCGAAGACGTAGGGTAAACCCTTCTTGGCGTAGTCCTCGGGACCGATGTCTTTCTTCTCGTAGGGGCAGTACGGTCGGGTGCGTTCGCGGGCGTTGTGGATCCAGCGCACCAGATAGTCGTAGTTCGCCTTCTCGCCGACGCGGGTGAGATTCGCGGAGAACGTGCCACCCTGCAAGTCGTCGCCTTCGCCGATGGAATGGCACGCCAGGCAGCCGCGGGTTTCAAAGAGTTCTTTGCCGTGGTCGGCGTTGCCGGACTTCTGGTGGGGTAGAGGGTCGGTGAATCCTGATTGCCACAAGTACGCCGAGATTGCTTTGATCTGATCATCGGTCAGGCGGAAATTCGGCATCTTGGTGGTGGGCCGGAAGTCGCTGGGCTTTTTCAACCAGACGGGAATCCAATTCTTGTTCAGCTTGAGGCGGACGTCCTTCAGATTCGGGCCGACCTTCTTCATGTCCTGCATCAGGCTGTGCGAGCGGAAGTCGATCTGCTGCAGGCGGCCATCGATTTTGCTGTTAGCTACCTTCAATCCGACCGCCTGATCATTTAGTCGGTTCGCTTCGTCGTTGCTCTCGGCGGCATCGGCCTGTTTCATCAGGTAGGCCGACTGTTTCACGTTGTCGCGCTTTTCCTGATCTAGTTGCTTGAGCTGCTGGTTCAGGGACTGCAGTTCCTCCGGCTCCTTGTCGTAGCCTTCGTAGCGGTGGCAGCCCATGCAGCCACGCTGGCGGAAGAGGTCTTTGCCGTGGCTGATGGTCCAGCCGACGTCGCCACTGATCAGCATCATGTCGGCCGCATGACAGGTCTGGCAGCCAGCTTCTACGTTTTGCTTGGCGAAGAGCGGCCAGAGCCAGTGCTCGTAGTTGCCGTGAGCTTTCTCGATGCTGGTGGTGGCGCGACCGTTACCCTGATGACAGGGCGAACAACCGAACTTGTCGGGATCGTGAACCTGCAGCAAATTCCTGTCGGGGTGGCTGACGAAAGCCTTGGCGTAGTCGTCAGGTTCCTGGGCGCCTTTGGCGCTCATGGAGGCCGCGGTCAGCTTCAGGGGTTCGCGAATGCCGACGTGGCAGGATTCACAACGATCGACGATGTTGGCCTCAGCGACGTTGATCTGCACGATCGCCGGGTCAAGGTCCTCCGTCTTCTTTTCCAGCCCGGCGATCTGGGTCGGGGTGAGATCGACCATGTGGTCGTTGAGGTAGTCGTCCAACGCCGTCTTAGCTTGCGTGACGGGTTTTAGCGTCTCTCCCAGTTCGGCGTTCAGTTTGGCGCGCTGATCTTTGAGATCGTTGTAGGTTTCTTCCAGTTGCTTGAAGCCGTACTTCTGCTTGCTTCCGTCGGGATACTCGACGGTGGCCTGCTCGGCTTTGTAACTGTCCAGATCCTTCTGAATGCTTTGCTTGGACGAGGCGGTGGTGCTGGTCTCGATCTGATAGGTGAGGGCGTTGACGTAAGCGCGGCGATCGGTGAACACGCTTTGAACTGCGAGGATTTTCGCGCTGAGGTCGCCAATCTGTTTCTGCAGTTCACGGACGTGCGGGGTCGCTTGCTGGGTGGCCTGTTCCAGGTTCTGTTTCAGCTGCTGATAGTCGGAGGAATCCTCGACTTCTTTCTGGGAGGCGGCGGACTTGGAGCGTGCCGTGTTCAGGAATGCGGTATAGCGCTGCTTCCACACGTGCTGGTAAGCCTTCCACGGGCGCATGCCGAAGGCCTCGTCCCAAAGCGCCCAGAGCAAGGTCGCCATGAGGATGACGGTGGCCAGCATGTAGTGCCACGCGTACGACTTGGTTACGATCGGGTCGTTCTCGGGAGTGGGTTTTTCGGGCACCGCGTCCTCCGAAAAGGCAGTCGTTAGTCGCTGGTCGTCAGTCGTTGGCAAACTCGATCCGGGAATGCCTTTGGCGATGAGCTAACGACCAACAGCCACCAGCTAAATGTTGAACCAGGGCGTAATCCACACGTACTTGATGTGCCACAGCAGGCGCAGGAGCATCTTCAGTGGCAGCGCCACCATGATCAGCAGGAAGACCTGCATGATGGAAAACTGAAGCAGACTCATTCGCGAAAAATCCTTGGGCATGTAGCGCCGGAAATAGGAGAAGACAGCGAAGCCGCCTAGCGCAAAATATCCTCCTACTACGATGGCGCCGAAAATACCCTTGCCAAGATTCGAAGCGATCCCGAAGAGGTCGGGCAAATCGCGGTTCACCTCATAAATGAGGCGATTATGGTCCCAGGTCTGGCCTGGCCAGAACCATTGCCAGCCAGGGCCGCGAATGAACGTGCCGATGATGATCATCGCTACCCACAACACGATGAAGCCGAACAGAAAAGTAGAAATCGAGAAGCGGCGCTGCTTCCAGGTGTAATAGCCGCTGCCCATGGGGTTCGTATCTATATAGGGAATCACCATCAGGCCGATGATGATGAGGGTGGGCATCACCACGCCCGCTATCCACGGGTCGAAGTAGACCAGCATCTCCTGCAGACCCAGGAAATACCACGGGGCCTTTGCGGGATTCATCGTCAGGTTGGGATTCGCGGGCTCTTCCAACGGAGCGTTCAGCGTGATCGACCAGACCATCAGGATGATGGTGACGATGATAGCGGCCAGGAACTCGATGCGCAGCAGGAACGGCCAGACGTGCACCTCTTTTTGCCATCCCGCCTGGAACGGCCAGGTCTTGCGGTGATGCGTTTTGGCGAGTGCGGGATCAGTTTCGAGCTGGGCGATGAGTTGGTCGTTGGCGTGGGCCTGCCTCCACGCGAGATAGATGTAGAAGGCCAGGAGCGGAATGAGGCCGACAATGGGGACGTTGTCCGGGGCCGAGATGATTTCCCAAAGTTGATGCCAGTCCATGATTGCTCCTCGAGCCTTGCCTTGACTGCGTTAATGCCGAGCTTTGCTCGGCAGGGCCCTTCGACTGCGCTCAGGGCAAGCTCCCGAGGGCGGCCGTCCCCATGCGAGTCTATTCCCCAGCGGCTTTCGGGCCGCGCCGGGGTTTGTCGGCTTCTGACTCCAGCATCACTGGGGCTGGGCCGGAGATGCCGCCGTCTTTTCTTACACGCCAGAAGTGCACGATCATGAGTACCGAGGCAACGATCGGAATGCCGATGCAGTGCCAGATGTAGGAACGTAGCAATGCGTTCGCGTCGACAATGGAGCCGCCGAGCAGGCCGAAGCGGACGTCGTTATACGGTGTCATGCCCAACTGCGGACCGAACGGGCCTTCATGGCCCAGCAGCGGAGTGGCGCGCGCCATGTTCGTGCCCACGGTGACGGCCCAGAATCCGAGCTGATCATCGGGCAGCAAGTAACCGGTGAACGAAAGCAACAACGTGAAGACCAGCAGCAGCACTCCGATATTCCAGTTGAATTCGCGCGGTTTCTTGTACGACCCGGTCAGGAACACGCGGAACATGTGCAGCCAGACGCCGATGACCATTAAGTGCGCGGCCCAGCGGTGCATGTTGCGCAGCAGCTTGCCGAAGGGCACGTCGTGCTCGAGATAGAGGACGTCGCGGAAGGCCTGCACCTTCGACGGGTGGTAATAGAACATCAGCAGCACGCCTGTGAAGGTCAGAACAATAAAGAGGTAGAAGGTGATGCCACCCATGCCCCAGGTGTAGCTGTAGCGCACGGCGTCGCGGTTGATCTTCGCCGGGTGCAGATGCAGGAACACGTTCGAGAGCACGCCGAGAGCGCGATTGCGAGGCGTATCGTCGTGCTTGTGGCGGAAGATGGAAGTGTAGACCTGCGTCTTCGTCGGGTCCTTGAGACCTTCCATCTGCTCTTTGGCTTTCGCCGGAATGTCGGTCTTGAGGGACTGGACGTCTTCCTTGACCTTATCGATCAAGCCGACGCGGGCGCCATTCTTGCCGTTTTGTTTGTCTTCAGCCATTCGGTCCTCGTACTTCTTACGGGTGGCTTTTCAATTTAAGCGGCGAGGGCAAGATGCCCTCGGGGCAGCCGGCAAGACCCTTCGATCCCGCTCAGGGCAAGTGCCGGCGCTACAATTACGCACGCAACCAGGCTCCGCTGGAGCCGTCGCCATCGTTGAACTGACTCGGTTGTCCCTTGGGCCACTGGTAGAGCTTGGCGACGTCGACCAGGATCTGGCCGTCAGGCGAAAACTCGACGTGAGCCCGATCCATCGGCCGCGGTGCCGGTCCTTCGAAGTTGATGCCCTCACTGTCGTATCCACTCCCATGGCACGGACACTTGAACTTGTTTTCGCTGGGCTTCCAGTCAGGCGTGCATCCCAGATGCGTGCAGCGGGCATAGATCACGAACAAACGATCCGGAGTGCGATCAACCCAGATGCGGAACTTCTGCTGCCACTTGGTGTCGACCCCGAGCGCGTAGTCCGACGGATATCCAATTTTGAACGCGGTGCGCGGCTCGAACAGAGTGCGCGGCAGAAAGAAGCGGAAGAAGGCGAGGAACCACGCGCCCAGGAAGGCGCCAATACCGATCCATGCCAATCGCCGGCGGCGCTGGTCGACGGCGGAGTTATCCGGACCAACGGCGGCGATCCCACCGGCGGCAGCGGCTTTCGAGGTTCCGACCGCGGGCGTGCCGACGTACTTGTTCGCCGGCGCGGTTGGCGCTTTGGTTGCCTCCGGATTCTGTTTGACCGGATCGGTCTCCGGACCCGCCATGAGTCCTCCTTCAGTAAGTGACGTTGCCCTGGTTCGTTCTAGTCGGCTGCCATCAACGGCGCCGAGACGCTCTCTTCCATTACGGGATGTGCGGGTTCGACCACAGCACGCAACACCAAGTGTGCCAGGGCATTGATGAACTTGGCCGAATCGTTCAGACCTTCAGTCATCTCGAATTGCCGAATGCCGAGGTGTTTTGCTTCTTCGCGAGCTTCGTGGTCAATTTCACCGAGGGTCTCGACGTGGTCGGACACGAAGGAAACGGGCACGACGCAAATGTCGCGGACTTTTTCCGCAGCCAGATCGCGAAGCGAGCGATGGAGCGAAGGCTGCAGCCATTTGCTGGCACCAACCTTGCTCTGATAACAAAGCCGGTGATGGTTTGGCCAGTCGCCACGCTGCATCAGCAGGCTGACGGTTTCCTCGATCTGGCGCTGGTAAGGATCCCCTTTGTCGATGATGGATTGCGGCAGGCTGTGAGCGCTGAAGAGAATCTCCGGACAACTCGATGCCGGGAAGCGGGAAAGAGCCAGGTCGATTTTCTCCACCACGGAGTCGAGATAGAGTTCATCGCGATAGAAGCTCTCCACATTCCGTACGGGAATGTCTCCGGGGAAACGCCGATTCCACTCATTCAAGCTGCTGCCGGTGGTGGTGCTGGAGTAGTGCGGGTAGAGAGGCAGCAGGACGACTTCAGCGCAGTTCGACGCCTGCAAGTTCTCAATAGCCTCGGCGATGAAGGGATGCCAGTAGCGCATCGCCACAAAACAGCGGGCATTGACCCCGGACTCGTACAGCCGGGTTTCGAGGGCTCTGGCCTGGATTTCGGTGAACCTCCGGATCGGGGAACCGCCCCCGATCACAGAATAATGATGTTGGACCTTCTTGGCCCGCGTGGTTGCAATCAACTTGGCCAAGGGCCTGCGGCCGATACGGGCAAAAGGGAAGTCAATGATGTCGGGATCGCAGAAGAGATTGTAAAGAAAAGGCTGAATGGCTTCCAGCGTGTCTGGTCCTCCGAGCTGGAACAGAACTATCCCCAGACACCTTTCGGTTTGCGACATTCCCACAGGTTCCCCAGAAAGCGACCGGATGTTAACTCGTTTCGGGCCAGCACGTCAACGAGGAGGTTGTAATTTTTGGACGCACTCGTGACTTTACTGGCGCGCCGGCTCTGGAGTCGACCTCGCAACGCCCGCCTTGTGCATTTCTTCGATGACGGCATCGGAAAATTCGAGCGTGCCCGCCTTTCCGCCGACGTCGCGAGTGAGCTTGTCGCGGGTGCGGTAGACCTTCTCCAGGGCGTTACGAATCTGGAGCGCGGCGTCGGGCTCGCCGATATGGCGGAGCATGAGCAAGGCAGAGCGCAACACGGCGGTCGGGTTGGCGAGATTTTTCCCGGCGAGGTCGGGCGCAGAGCCGTGCACCGCCTCAAAAATGGCGCACTCGTGGCCGAAGTTCGCCCCCGGCACGAGGCCGAGGCCGCCGACCAGCCCGGCACACAGGTCGGAAACGATGTCGCCGTAAAGGTTCTCGAGCAACAGGATGTCGTACTGGTAAGGGTTCATCACCAGTTGCATACAGGTATTGTCCACGATGTGCTCACCGTAAGTGATCTCCGGGTACTCCTTGGACACGGTTCGCGAGCAACGCAGGAAAAGCCCGTCCGACATCTTCATGATGTTCGCTTTGTGGATACAGTGAACTTTTTTCCGGCCGTTCTTGCGGGCATGCTCGAAGGCGAAACGCGAGATGCGGGTGGAAGCCTTCTCGGTGATGATCTTCAGGCTCTCGACTACGCCCGGCACGACCTCGTGCTCGATCCCGGAGTAAAGGCCTTCGGTATTCTCGCGGACAACGATCAAGTCAATGTCGGGATAGCGGGTTGGGATGTGAGGCAGATTCCGGATCGGCCGGAAGTTGGCGAAGAGTTCAAATCGTTTGCGCAACTCCACGTTGATGCTGGAGAAACCGCCGCCAATCGGAGTCGTGACCGGCCCCTTCAGTGCGACCCGGGTGCGCTCAATAGAATCGTTGAGCTCTTTTGGGATGTACTCCTTGTATTTTTCGAAAGCCTCGGCCCCGGCCAGGAAACGTTCCCACTCGAACTGTACGCCGGTGGCTTCGAGGATGCGCACGGTGGCGTTGACGACTTCGGGGCCTATGCCGTCCCCGGGAATGAGAGTGATGCGATGCGCCATAAATTCCGATCCGCTGCGCGGCTCTGCCGCGCGAATTCCTGTGCTGCGGGTTCAGCTTTTGATTGGAGGCTTGATGCGGGCCTCGGGGGCGATGTCCTTGGTCTTCAGTAGGTCCTTGAGTTCGGACATGAATTCCTGCACGTCCTTGAAGTCGAGGTATACCGAAGCAAAGCGAACGTAAGCCACTTTGTCGTAACGCCGGAGCCGGTTCATGATCAGTTCGCCGACTTCGCTGGTTTTGCGTTCGCGCTCGGGAGATTCGATCACGAAGCCTTCGGCGTCGTTGACGATCTGTTCCAGCTTGCCGATAGGGACCGGGCGTTTTTCGCAGGCGCGCAGCAAGCCGTTGAGAACTTTCTGGCGGTCGAATTTTTCGCGGCGGCCGTCCTTCTTGACCACCATGTAGGGGATCTCGTCGATGCGCTCGTACGTGGTGAAGCGCTTGCCGCACTTCAAACATTCGCGCCGACGACGGATCGACTCGGCTTCCTTACTCTCGCGCGAGTCCACAACTTTATCTTCCAGATGCCCGCAAAAAGGACACTTCATGGCGCTGAGGAATCCGTTAAGTCTTGTGTTTCAGTAACTTTGAATTGTAGCAGGCGCTGTGCATAGGAAGCGCCAGCGGGAAACCCGGAGGTTACCAGCGCCCGGCCGCTCTCAGGCCGCGGAATCGGCCGCGGCGGTGGCCGCTTCGGCTTGGTGACTCTCCTCGGAAAGTTTACGTAGGGACAGACGCTCACGATGGGCGAGCAGGAGACCCACCGGGATGACGGCGACGAAGGTCACCAGCCACAGCATAATGCCGCAGCTTGCAGCCAGCTCGGGGGGGACATCGAAAACGTGGTTGAGCACGCTGATCGTGGCCAGCTGGGATCCGCCACCTACGCCCGGCAGCTGGATCAAAGAGCCCACCATGCTGGACGCCATCAAGAGAAAAACCTGAGTTTGGGGAATTTTCAGCTTGCAGACTTCCGAAGGAGCCAGCGGGTTGCAGGAAGCTCCGTAGGCGTAGGTGACTTCCTTGTAGGCGACAGCGATCATGGCCCACATCAAAACCGAGACTCCGATCAGGAGGAGAAGCGAAGTCTTGCTGCGGACCGTGTTCAGGCCGCTACGGAACTCCCGGATACGCAGGGCAACGCGGTGCCCGAGGTTGGCGGCCAGGTGAGCAAAACGCCGTTCGACCCACTTTGCCAGAGCTTCGCCCCAGCGATGCACCGCGATCGCGCCCAGGGTGAGTCCGATCACGATCAACGTGAGAATCCCCCCTACGTACTCGAAAACGTTGTGGTGTTCGAGCCGTCTTGGCGCCTTGGCAAAGAACGCTGCCAAAACGAACAGGAATGTAAAGCCCCCAACATCGAAGATGCGCTCCACCGCCCATACCGCGAGTTGGGAAGAGAACGGCAATTTTTCCTGTTTCGCGATGAGGTAGGGTCGGATCAGTTCGCCGGGACGGCCCAACAATGCGAGGCCAGTAAAGCCGATCATGGTTGGGGCGATGAGTTTGATCGTCGAGGCGTCCGGACGAACCGGCTGCAGGAAGATTTTCCAACGCACCGCACGCAGCACGTAGGCGATGTAGATCAAAGCGATTCCATGGAGGATATGGAACTCGCTGACGTTCTTGGTTTGACGCAGAAACGTATGCCAGTCGAAGTTCGTCCAGGTTCGAAACTGCATGTAAACCAGGGCCATTAGCACAGTGAACGCGATTCCGGTGAGAAGAGCGCGCTTTTTGTCCATGAAAGAGAGGGCCCCGGGGAAGTGCGGCTACGGGTGGCGGCCGACGAGCACAACACAAGGTATATGACAGGAAGGCAGGGGTCAACGCAAGTCGCGGAAAACGCAGGGCAGGCTAGTTCCCCGTGGGTGGCGTGGGACGCTTGGTAGCGGCCGCACTCCGGGAGGCCGGCTTCTTGCTCGTAGCCACCTTGGCGGGAGGTGCCAAATTTGCTTTCGCCGCCCTTTGCTGCGCGAGCTTCTTGCGATTGAAATCGCGCACGATACTGGCCACGTAAGCGCGAGTCTCGTAGTAGGGTGGCACGCCGCCGTACTGCTCTACCCGTTTGGGCCCGGCGTTGTAGGCGGCCAGCGCCTTCACCAGGTCAAAGTTGTAGCGCTCCAAAAGCTCGCGGAGGTAGCGAGTTCCGCCATCTACGTTGGCGCCGGGATCGAAGGCGTTGGGCACTCCAAGCTTGGAGGCCGTTTCCGGCATCAACTGCATCAGGCCTTGTGCGCCCTTGCGGGAAACGGCATGCGGATTGAATCCGCTCTCGGCGCGAATCACGCTATTCAGCAAGTCCGGATCCAGCCGGTAGCGCTCGCTTGCCTGGCTCACTGCATCCGGGATATTCAACCGTGGCTGCACTGCCGGCGACTGCACAGGGGCGGTCACCGGAGCAGCAGGTACAGCAGCCGGGCCCGGGGTAGCACTAGCCGGGGCGGGGGCAGCCGGCGCGGCAGGGGCAGGGTCTGGAGGTGCTTCCGGCGGGGGCGTCAGATCAGGCTCGATGCGTTCAATCTCGGCGGTCGGAATGTCGACGAAGCTGGTCTGATCGGCACTTATATAAAGCCGAGTGTTGGACCCAAATGAGATGCGGCGTTCGTGCCGGATGGTGAAACCGTTACGCAGAACGGCAACGTCGGAGGCCGAGACGCTTCCCGTCTTCAGGCCGAGCAGTAGAATCAGGCCGATTTTTGCCTTCGTGTACATCTTGCAGACGATCGAAACCACTGACTTGCAGACGTGCGCGCGGGGGGACGACGCGGGCAAACCGCCGTCTTACGTCCAAACTCCAGACCCAAGCAGCACCGGTTCCAGGGCGGCGGCGACGCCGTTCTGGTCGTTGGGCAGGGTTACTTTCCAGCCCCGGCTCCGCAGGTCCGCGGACGCATTCCCCATGATAACCGGGTATCCGGCAAAGGCAAGCATTTCTATGTCGTTGTAATTGTCACCGATGGCCATGACCTGGGCTTGGGAGACGCCCCGGTGCCGGGCCCAGCGCTCCAGGGCGTGGCCCTTGGAACAGCCCTGATTGAGGACGTCGAGGATGGAAAGGTCGCGAGCCGGGTACTCGGTGCGCAGCACGGTAATTTGCTGGGCCAAAGGGCACGATTCCAGGGCCGCCAGGGCCTGCTGCATCCTCGGGATCGGACCGCAGAACATGGCCTGCACGGGGTCCGTGACCAGGGCATCTTCCACCGGGATGACGAAATCGATGTATTCGAGGTTCTTCTCGAGCCAGCGCCGGATGCTGTTTTCGAGTTCGTTCAGGTGTTCCAGCACGATGCTGCCTTTTCCGCGCTTGTCGAAGGTCAGGACAGTATTGCCGCGAAACTCGACCATGGCCTGACAGAGCTGGCGGCAGGTTTCCGCAGGGAGCAGGTCCCGGTAGAAGGTTTCCCCCCTGAGCGAGCGGGTGATTGCCCCGTTGGAGCTGATCAGCCAGAGATCGAAACCGAGCTGCTGAGCAATGGGCAGGGCGAAGTCGTGGCGCCGGCCGGTGACAAGCGCGATCTCGATCCCGCACTCATGGGTGCGGCGAAGAGCGGACATATCGCCTTCGGAAATCTGGAATTGGGGATTAAGAAGAGTGCCATCGATATCGAGCGCTAGCAGGCGGATGGAAGGCGTGACCACAGGTGATTTTACCATCGATGAGCAAGGCATCCGGACGCGGAGGCTCTATTGGGACGAGTAACTCAAGTCGTGACTGGATGCGGAGCACCAATGAGTCCGCATGCTATATTGCAGCACGCGCATGGGTATCTTCAGTGCATTTCTGAACCCGTGGAGCTTCCTGGTGGTGGCAGCAGCCATCATCCACTTCATCCGCCGGCGTCCGGATACTTACTGGATCTACATCATTCTGTTCCTAGGACCACTCGGGGCGACGATTTACCTGCTCGTGGAGGCCCTCCCGGATGTTGGACTCCTGCGCCAGTCTTTCAAGGTCTTCCCGAGAAGAAAGCGGATTCGCGAGTTGGAAGCCGCGGTTCTTGATAATCCTTCGGCAGGGAACTACGAAGAACTGGGCGACCTCTACATGGAGGACGGGAATTTTGCGCGAGCCCGGGCCTGCTACGACAAGTCGATTTCCGCGCGGACGGATTCGCCCGACCCGTTCTATCGCCGGGGTGTATGCGAGATTGAACTGGGCGACTTTGCCGCTGCCGTACTCGACCTCGAACGGGTGGTGCAGGGCGATGCGAGCTACGACTTCCACCGGGCGGCGGGACTTCTGGCGCATGCCTACGCCAAGACGAGCCAGCCGGAGAGGGCTCAGAAGTTATTCCAGCAGGTTACTGTAATCTCGACGTTGTCCGAGACCTACTACAACTACGCAACTTTCCTGGCCGCTCAGGGACGGATTGCAGAGGCCCGGGAGTGGGCACAGAAAATCCTCGCGAAGAAACCCACGATGCCGGGTTACCTGCGGCGCCGGGAGCGACCCTGGTTCCGCAAGGCCGCAGGGCTACTGAAGCGGCTGAAGGCCAACTAGCCCGTGTCCGCCGGTGGTAGACTTCACCTTCCATGGCTCGCATCACGCACCTTGAATGCACCAAGTGCGGGCAGACCCTGACCGCTGACACTCCGCAAACGGTGTGCCCCAAAGACGGCGGCGTGCTATATGCCCGGTACGACCTCGCCAACATCAAGGACTCCTTTTCTCCA
>Ga0307471_100000695_pt1 | contig 17508 bp, 13 predicted proteins | sample atmos_gasesAM3C__2_FD_204566 | JGI IMG/M metagenome (GOLD analysis project Ga0307471, IMG submission 204566) | Hardwood forest soil microbial communities from Morgan-Monroe State Forest, Indiana, United States - atmos_gasesAM3C_515 | ecosystem: Environmental > Terrestrial > Soil > Temperate...
ATCGTGAACAGCAATGAATTTTTCCCGCGCAACCAGTTCTCTCTCCAGCTCGAAGCCGTATTGCGATTTTAAAAGCCGCGCGAGTTGCTGCGTATCGGCGATGAAATGCTGTGCTTCGGGAGACCCAGCGATCACACGAGCAATTGCTGATCTTTCGGCCTCATCCAGTTCGTCCAGCGCGTACGCGGTTAATTTCGGGTCATCAATATTCATTTTCATTCAGTGGTTCTTGATTTGAACGGAATAAAATCTCCTGCGACCTCTCCATAGCGCTGTCGCAGCGTCTTGAGTGCGGTGTGAAGCAGCACTCCCACGTTGTTGGCGGTTGTCTGCATGATCTTCGCGATTTGCTGATAGCTGAGATCGTTTTGAAATTTGAGCTGGATTATTTCCTGTTGCCGCGGTGGTAATATGGCAACAATCCGCAACAAAAACCCGGCGGCTTCCTTTTGTTCCAGTTGGTTGAAAGGCATTGGTTGCTCGCTTTCGCGCGCTTCGATCAATTGCTCGTCGAGATGCATCATTCGCCTCTCTTTGCGGCAGACGTTGAGCGCTGCGTTTCGACAAACGGTAAATAACCACGTCGCTGGTTCATCCTGTCGCCGCACCGCACCATTGCGTTGAAATTTGATAAATGTTTCCTGAACAACATCTCTCGCCTGTTCCCTGTCGCCGGTTATACGGCGGGCGTACTGAAGAAGCGGGATCTCAAAGCGGTGCAGGATCTGCTCAAAGTCTTCTGCTTTGCTTCTTGTTCCGCCTCGCATCGATTCTGACGTTCTCTGATGAGCGGCAGGATAACACGTCCCCAAAAATGTAGCGCTAATACGACGCCCCCGTGAGGGTGTACGTAATCGGGACCTCAACGCTCGGCAGGTTACCTCGCTTGAAACGCCATCTCCCAAAGGCGTCGAGCGTAGCGTTATCAAGGATGGCGCTTCCACAGCTTTGGGTCATGCGAACATTAATCACCTTTCCAACGCCCGGATCGACGGTTAGCAGTGCGATGCCCGACCCAGTTAGCCCCCGTCGGCGCGCTTCGTACGGATACACCGGGCGCGGAGCATACAGCACTGATGCTTTTACCGTTCCAAGTCGGGCTGCTGTTCCTCGAACAAAAGATACTAACGGCGTTTTCGACCGAGGGCGGACCGGGCGCGCTGTTCGAGTCTCCTCTGGGAATGCATCTTCACCAGGAGGAAACTGCTCTGGAGGTGGAAGCGGAGGCGATTCCTTAGGCGGTACTGGCTCCGGCGCCGTGTCGACCATGTCTATGTCGACTGCAGACACCGTAAAATGTTCTGGAGCGATCTTTTGGGACTTGCCGTTCGCTAGGACAAGCGCTCCGACATGAATCGCCCCCGCGTACGCAAATGCAATCCAGAACGTCCAACGTCGGCGCGGCAGGTAGAGTAATGCGGTATTCATGTTATGTGTCTTCCAAAAAGGAAGACACACTGCGCCTGAGAAAACTTAGGGCCTAGCTTCCATTAATTGCTTAACCAATCGCGCGGCTGCGTCAGGTCCCGCTCATCCTCGCCGTCGAGTTCTGATGCATGATACTGGACATTCTGCGAGGGATTGCATTATCCAGTATCAAGAATCGAGTAATCCGGCAGCCGTTTTTGTCACGTGAATCTCAAAAACTATCTCGTCACTCGCCAGAAGCTGATTGACCGTGCGCTGGACCGATATTTGCCGAAGGCAAATACGAAGCCTGCGACGCTACACCGGGCCATGCGCTACAGTTTGTTTGCCGGCGGCAAACGTTTGCGGCCGATTCTATGTCTGGCTGCGGCTGACGCTTGTCGCGGCAGGATCGACGATGCGCTTCCACTCGCGTGCGCACTTGAATGCATCCATACCTACTCGCTCGTGCACGATGATCTTCCGAGCATGGATAACGATGATTTTCGACGCGGTCGTCCCACCTGCCACAAGGTTTTCGGCGAAGGCATCGCCGTGCTTGCAGGTGACGCTCTATTGACGATCGCGTTCGAAATTATCTCACGCACGAAGCCGAGGCGGCGCTACGATATGTCAACGCTGTTGCGGGAGATTGCAGTCGCGGCAGGTAGTCAAAAACTGATCGCCGGTCAGGTTGCCGACCTCGAAGCCGAAGGCAAAAACGTCAAGCGCCGCGAGTTGCAGTTCATTCACGAGAACAAGACCGCTGCGATTTTGAGAAGCTCAGTGCGTCTGGGCGCGATGAGCGCCAACGCGGATGCTAGAAAACTTCTCGCGATCACACAGTTCGGCCAACGGTTGGGACTCGCTTTTCAAATTATCGACGACATTCTCGACGTAACACAGACCTCCGAAATTTTGGGTAAGAGCGCCGGCAAAGATGTTGCGGCAAAGAAAGCAACGTATCCCGCGGTCATTGGCCTGGAGAAATCACGCGCCGAAGCCAGACGACTCACGCGCGAGGCGCACAATGCCTTGTCGATTTTCAGCAATCGCAACGCTGAAGCGCTGCATGCACTCGCGAATCACCTCCTCCAACGCGAGTACTGAATTTCTAGGGGTCTGTGTCAGACACCAAGGTAAAAAGGTGTTTGGCACAAACGCCCACAGTTTTTCATACCAGCGCCAAATTCGGATCAATCTCCTCCGTCACCTGCGATTCAAACCCAGCGCGCAATCGCAACAATGCGGCGAATGCGATCATCGCGGCATTATCAGTGCACAGCCACTGCTCAGCGCTTTTGAATTCAATTCCTTTGCGGCTGCTCGCTTCGCGCATTTGTGTGCGTAATTCTTGATTGCAACTGACGCCGCCGCTCATCGTTACAAGATTCACACGATATTTTTGCGCCGCCGCGATTGTCTTTGTCACGAGCACGTCAATGACTGCCTGCTGAAAAGATGCGCAAACATCGCGCAACGTTCGTGCATCCAGATTGTACTGTGTCAGCCGCCGATCCTCGCCTGACGCAATCTTTGGCAACAAATACCGCACCGCAGTTTTTAATCCGCTAAAACTGAAATTCTCTGAGCCGACCATGCTGCGGGGAAAATCAAAACGTTTCGGATCGCCGCCGCGCGCATGCTTTTCAATGTCCGGTCCGCCGGGATAACCGAGTCCGAGCATTTTGGCTACTTTGTCGAATGCTTCGCCGGCAGCATCGTCAACGGTGTGGCCGATGAGTTGATAATTCGTCAAGCCACGAACGACGACCAGCATCGTGTGCCCTCCGCTAACGATGAGGGACACATTTGGCTTGATGTCGTTGTCGCCATCTTTTTCGACACCAAAAAACGGCGAGAGCAAATGTCCTTCGAGATGATTGATACCCAGGTACCGTTTGCCGAAACCGATTGCCAATCCCTTCGCAATTGTCGCCCCGATCATCAAGGAACTCGCCAGACCTGGGCCACTGGTGGCAGCGAACGCATCGATTTCTGACAATCGAGTTTTTGCTACGCTCGCAGCGCGATCGAGCAGCCGGGGAGCGTAGATCAGATGATTGCGCGACGCGATTTCCGGTACGATCCCGCCGTACTTTTCATGGGCAGCGACCTGCGATGCGACTTCGCTCGCAAGTAACTCGTGGCCGGAACGATCTCTACCTAAAATCGCTACTGCCGTCTCGTCGCAGGAGGTTTCCAGAGCAAGCACTGTCACAAGCCAATTGTACGGCACCCGCTTTGCCTGCCAAACTGGGCAACCGACCGGGTTGCCCTGCAATTTGATGCGAGAAGGTCGCGCTCTACTTCTTTACCGCTTCTGCCTTCGGCGCGCTTTGCTGTGCGTAAATCATCACGCCTTTCAACGCGTCAATGGCGCGCAACATCTGTGGATCCTTGGTCTTGATGATGTTGATCTCGTCTTCTGGCTTAACATTTCCTGCATTGCGCAGCGCATACAGAGCGCGCTCCTGTTCAGCGATCATGCCGACGCGAATATTTGGGGTCACGCCATTCCCCTGAATGACCTGTCTGCTGGGCGTGTAGTACTTGGCCGTAGTAAAACGCACCGCGGACCCGTCCGGCAATTGCAGAACATTCTGCACGGAACCTTTTCCAAAAGTGGTTTCACCCACAAGCACGGCTCGATGCAAATCCTTAAGCGCGCCGGCAACGATCTCTGCGCCGCTCGCGCTGCCTTCGTTAATCAGCAACACCATCGGAAAATTCGGACGCGGCTTACTTGCGGCGGAAGTAGAGTAATCATGCTGTTGAGAAGGAACTCGGCCCTGCGTCGAAACGATCTTTGTGTTAGGTGGCAAAAATTGACCGCACACGTCCACGGCGCTGTTCAATAGCCCGCCGGGATTATTTCGAAGATCGAGTATCAGCGCCTGCATGCCTTGCTTCTCCAAAGTATCGATCGCCTTCGATAATTCTTCGGCCGTTGGTTCGTTGAACTGAATCAGCCGGATGTACCCAATCCTGAATGCGCCGGTCAGCTCCGGCGGCAGCAATTTTTCTCCCTTAACACTTTGGATTTTTATTTCTGCGCGTTGCAGCATGTATTCCTTAATTTCCTTGGTCGACGGCCGCAACAGCGTCATACTGACTTTTGCGCCTGCGGGACCGCGCAGAACATTTATCGCGTCCTGGAGATCCATTCTCTCCGTCGACATGCCATTGATCCGCAAGATTTGGTCGCCGGAAAGAATTCCCGCCCTGGCGGCAGGTGTGTCTTCCATGGCCGTGACCACCGTAGGCAGGCCGTTTTTCATCGAGACCTCGATGCCGAGACCGTTGAAGCGGCTGCGCGTGTCATCCTGCATATCTCGAAAATCATTGGGGTCCATGAACTGGCTGTGCGGATCCAGTGACGAAAGCATCCCCTTCATTGCGGCGGTGACGAGATCGTGATAGCTGGTCTTGTTCTCATCGACGTAATCCTGCCGGATCAGCTCCAGGGCTTTTGCGAAAATGGCAATCTGCGAGTAGCCGTTATCCTCTTCGGTCTTTGGCGGCTGCACCTCTTGCGCTAGAGCGGCTGGCAAAGAACTGAATAGAACACAAGCCAGCAAGGGGATAACAAACAAGCGCCTCATATCTTTAGCCCGGATCCAAGAACAATCTGACCATCGCTCATGAGCAAATTTTGGCAACGTGCAACGTGAGGCATTGTCTGTGGTTAAAACTCGCGAGGATTACAGTGCGGCCCACGAAACTCATTAACACCTGGCGTGCGGGTGTAGGAACTCGGCAAAGCGCAAGCCGGTTCAACGGCTTGCCGACTCCGAGAAAACCGTTAAAACGGTTTTGCTCTCCTCCCTGTGGTTTCACCGGGCTGAAGCCCGGTGTCAGCGAGAGCGCGGTGCGGAGAACTCGCTCATTCGTGACTCTTCTGCTTGCGTTCTCATTCGCAACCACGGGCTTCGCCGCGCAAACGCAGGACGCCGAATACGAAGCGGTAGCCGAGGAATACGTGAAGACGTATCTGGCTGCCCACCCCCTCCGGGGAACCGCTCTCGGTTTTCACGAGTACGATGGCAAAATCAGCGATTACAGCCGGCTCGCGCTCGACGCCGAACTCTCCCGTCTCCGGCGATTCGATGATCGGCTAGCCAAGTTTGATCCAGCGAAACTAAGTCCGCGTCAATCGATCGACCTCCGAATTCTGCAGGCAGCGGTGAAGCGCGACCTGTTTGAAATGCAGGACATGTCGGTTTTTGAACGAAATCCGATGGTCTATGCGCGTGCGGCTGACGTGAACGTCTATATCAAAAGAAACTTTGCGCCGCTTGAGGACCGCGTCCGCAGCCTGGTCGCCATCGAATCACAAATTCCAAACATCCTGATCGCGGCGCGAACGAACCTCGATGAAAAGCTCCCAAAACCGTTCGTCGAGCTCGCGATTCAGATCGCTAGAGGTTCGGCCGATTTTCTGAAAAAAGATCTCGTTGCCGCTGTGAGCGGTCTGAAGGACGAGCAGATCCGCGTCGCATTTCAGACAGCCAACCGCAAGGCCGCAAACGCGCTCAGCGATTACGCAACATGGCTTGAACGGGAGAAGCTTTCCAAAGCCACACTTGAGTTCGCGCTTGGCGAAGAAAAATTCGGGCGTTTCCTCGCGCAGACGGAGCTGGTCGATCTTCCGCCACAAAAAATTCTCGAGATCGGCACAGGGCAATTAAAAGCCGAACAGGAAGCATTCGCCGAGGCGGCAAAAAAGATCGACCCGAACAAACCTGCGATTGAGGTTTTCAAGCAAATCCAGAGGGAGCATCCAGCTTCGGACAAATTGATCCCGGACATTGCCAAAGACCTGGACAAGCTTCGCAAATACGTTGTGAGCCGTCGTTTGGTCGGAATTCCGTCGGAGATTCGCGCGAAAGTAAAAGAGACCCCGCAATATCTGCGCGCGACGTCTTTTGCCTCGATGGACACTCCAGGTCCATTCGAGAAGCGCGCCACCGAGGCTTATTACTACGTCACACCGACGGAAGAGGATTGGCCGGAGCAAGAAAAGGAGGAATGGCTCACCGCATTTAATTATTACACCTCGGACGTTGTCACGATTCATGAGGTTTATCCCGGACATTACGTGCAGTTTCTTCATTTGAATGCGTCGCCTGCCAGCAAGGTCGAAAAGATCTTCGGTAGCTACGCCTTCATTGAAGGCTGGGCGCACTACTGCGAAAAAATGATGATCGACGAAGGATTCGGCGGCCCGTCCAACTCGAGTCCAAGCGAAGATGATGTGAAGCGGGCGGCAAAATATCGCATGGCGCAGGCTGACGAAGCGCTGTTGCGTCTTTGCCGGCTATGTGTGTCCATCAAGGTGCACACGCAAAACATGTCGATGGATGAAGCGACGAAATTTTTTCAAGACAACTGTTACTACGAACAGAAGCCGGCGCGTCAGGAAGCCATGCGCGCCACGTTCGACCCAGGTTATCTCAATTACACACTGGGTAAATTGCAGATCCTGAAATTGCGCGACGACTATAAGACACAACAGGGCGACGATTTCTCGTTGCAAAAATTCCATAACGAATTGCTCAGCCACGGCATGCCGCCTATTCGTCTCCTCCGGGAAATCATGCTCAAAGACCAGAGCAAGTGGGACCAGGTCTTGTAACTTCTCCAACCACCGTAACGCTCACCAATCGGGACCGCACTGCATTGCGCCGCTTCACGCTTTCGCGTAACATTCAGATCCGAAAATCACCATGACAGAGCTGGTTTCATCGATGGCCGATAAGATCGACCGCACGATGCAGCGGGTAATCCCGCTGGCGTATCGGGTGCGACGAACTGGCCGTCGTCTTGTGCGTCGGGCATTGCGCAAGCCGCGCAGCGTTTCAGAGGGGCCGAACCTCCTGCCATTGTTGATTCAGGTGCTGGCGAGTTTCACCAAAGCCGACGGCGTTATCATGGAGGAGGAGATCGACTCGAGCCTCGGCTTTCTGCGTTACGACTATCCGGAAGCGGTTTACTCCGAGCTGCGACAGTTATTTCGGCAGGCGCTTTACGAGCAGCAGGACCTCGCAGCGATGGCGCAAAAGCTGGGCGCGCAACTGAGCACCGAACGCAAGATCATGCTTGGGGTCCAACTGTATGATCTCATCTCGCAAGCCGGTTTGAAGCAGGAACAGGTCGTGGCGTTCTATTCGTTCATGTCGCAGATGGGCATGGCGGCGCAGGCCATCGATATCGTTTATCAACTCAACGCATCGGAAGAATCTGACCCGTCGATTTACCAGCATGGCGCGTCGCCGCTGGAATCGCTGTCATTTGGAGCGGACGGGAAGTCCGACATCATACTCAAGAACCTGGCCGAAACCGATCGGCTAATGGCCTTCCGATATCACGACTTGATTCTTTTGAAAAACTACAGCAGCCAGAACGTCTCCGTGCGCGGACGACCTTTGGTGCGTGGTGGGTTCTGCCGAATTTATCCGGGTCAACGAATTTTGATCGGCGACCAGGTGCTCAGCTATCAGGAGCTGGCGCAATATTTCAATGCGAAAAAGAACGTTTCGCTTCCCGAGATCTTTATCCGGGTCAGTAAAGACGCTGAGCAGGTGCAATTGGAGCGTTCGCGAACGCGCGAGAGCGCGCTGCGAGTCACGTTCGGGCTCAAAGTGCGTGTGAAGGCACTGCGCGATATCGATGCGGAGCTTAAGGGAATAAGACTCAAGGCAGGCGCTCAGGTCGACGCGACGCTGGAGGACAAGATTATTTTCCACAACGACACTGAGCTGGATTTGAATGACCTGCGGCGGCGCGCACGCGCACTCGGCGGACGCTTTCAACTGAAGGCGTCTAAATCGGAATATCTGGTCTCGAATGATCCGAGCCACCTGCAAGCCGACGACATCCTGCTTTCGCCAGGCACGGCCGGAGATGTGCTGTTGAAGATTTTTTGCGATTACGACCGGCGAGTGGGCACTCTTCAGGTCATCGAGGCGGACCGTCCAATCATGGTGGGCGACCATTCGGTGCGCACGACCGCCGAACTCAGGGATGGCGACATCATTCGAATCGATGTTGGACAGGTGCTGCGGTGCAATTTTTTGGAGCGCATCATAGAAGAGGAGCGCAACATCATTCGCACCCTTGATGTAAACGAAGTCACACACCGTTTTGGCAAGGGCGAGATCGGACTCGATGGAATTTCCTTCAGCATTACACGTGGTGAGCTTGTGTGCGTGATGGGTGCAAGCGGTGCGGGAAAAAGCACATTAATGAGAGTGCTTGCAGGGCAACTTCAGCCGACGAGCGGCGAGGTCTCGCTCAACGGACAATCCCTCTACCGAAACCTCGACGTGCTGAAACAGTACGTCAGTTACATGCCGCAACAGGACGCATTCGACGAGCACCTCACCATTGGTGAGAACTTGCGGTTCGCGGCGGCGATCCGTGCGCCGCATCTCTCGAAGCGCGACCGCATCCGCCGGCTGGACGCAAAGCTGATCGAGCTCGGTTTAAGCGAACGTCGCGACGCAGTCGTCGGCAGTCCCGAGAAGAAAACGCTAAGCGGCGGCGAGCGAAAACGGCTCAACATCGGGCTCGATATGATCGGGATGTCGGACGTTTATCTGTTTGACGAACCAACTTCCGGTCTTTCGTCGAAAGATTCCGAGCACGTGATCGAAATCATCCGGAGCATGGCACACAACAAAATCGTTGTCGTTACCATTCACCAGCCGAGCTCGAAGATCTTCCAGATGTTTCAAAAAGTGATCTTGCTCGACAAGGGTGGGCGGCTCGTGTTTTTCGGAGCACCTTCCGACGCCCTGCGGTATTTCGCCGAGGCGGAACATCAACACCAATTCGGTGCTGAACTGGGCGCATGTCCGTCGTGTGGAACTACCCGGCCGGAATTCATCTTTGATGTGCTCGAGACGCCGTTGCGCGATTTGAGCGGTGACGTCATCTACGAGGAAAACAGCCGTGGACAACTCGTTCCGGCGCGCCGTTACTCGCCGGATTTTTGGCGCGACAAATACGAAGCGTTCCGATTGATCCAGGACGTCAAGCAAGTCTCGCTGCAACAGGAGGAGGCCGCCCCGTTGCCGGTCGCACCGGTGCAAAGGAAGCGGTTGCCGCTGCGGTGGCACGATGAGTGGACGCAATTTCGTACGCTGCTGCGGCGTGCTTTCACGAGTAAACTACGCAACCGCGCGAATCTCGTAATCACCATAGGTGTCTCGCCAGTGCTGGCGCTGCTAATTGGAACGATCCTTCGGTACTCAGAGACCGGCACGTACGATTTTGCTTCGGCTTATCATATCCCGACGTTTTTGTTTCTCGGTCTGATCGTCGCAATGTTTCTCGGGCTGACAAACAGCGCCGATGACATCATCCGCGATCGGCCAGTGCTGCAACGCGAGCGCAACATCAAGGTGCGCCTGTCCTACTACGTAGTCTCCAAAACGATCACGCTCGGGTTCTTTGCGCTCATCCAATGCGTTCTTTTCGTGCTGATCGGCAATTTCGTCCTGCAAATCCGGGGCATGTTCTGGATCGATCTGGTCATAATGTTCCTGACGGCGATGAGCGGCGTGGCGCTGGGTCTCGTTATCTCCTCACTCGTCGCCGACCCGAAAACCGCGGCCAATATCGTCCCGCTGGTTTTGATTCCACAGATCATCATGGGCGGCGCGCTCATCAAATACGAGGACATGAACCGGAACCTCGGTCTGCTTTATTCCTTTTCGCATTGGTTTTCCGAACATCCGAACTCGGAAAAGACGAGAAAGACGGAGAGCAAGTTACAGGTGCCACTTGTCTGCCAGTTCATTGCCATGCGCTGGTCCTACGAAGAAATGATTGTTGCCCAGGCCAAACTCAATCCTCTCACGAAGCGCCAGGACCGTGCTCATGACGGAATTCAAAAGCTCGCGCCCAAAGCGAACACGCCTGAGCAACGAGTGCATCTTAACGATTTGAAAGATGTGTTGGCGCTGCTCTCCGGGTTGGAAGGACCGTCCGCCGGAGACATCGACCGATATTTGAAACTGACCGATCCGGTCATTGCCGGGAAGCAAAGGTTCGACCGCTCGTTGTTCAAAGACGCGAAAGGTCCAATCACGGCGGACCAACTCTACGTGAACCAGAAGGTAGCGGACCTGATCTCAAGAGCCGAGATGGAGCAGAACGATTACCGCCGCGGCAGCAAGCCAAACGTGTTCTTCGGTCTCGAGAAACGCTATTTCGGAATCGCCTTCGGCGTGTTCACGTTCGACACGATGGTGCTGATCGTGTCCACCCTCGCACTGCTTGTCTTGCTGCATTGGATTTTGCGAAAACAACTGGAAGTGCGCAGAAGCTGATTTGGAGTGTGGCGACACGTGGCCGGTTTGCAATTGTCATTCCGAGCGAAGTCGCGAATCTCTTGAATCAAACCTATGGGCAAGACTAAACGGGATATTCCAAAGTTGATCGTCGCTGCGAGCGAGCAAGATCCTGACATGCTTTACGCGACGAAGTTTTGGGCACCCGATCCATTCATTCTCCTTCAGCGCAACGGCAAGCGCACACTGGTCCTGAGCGATCTGGAAATCGATCGCGGTCGCAAGCAAGCTGACGCGGATGAATTCGTAATGTTCAGCGAACTAGAGCGTGAATTGCAGGGGAAATCGAGAAAGTCGCCACCGTACGAGAAAGTGTTGGCCCATTTTCTGAAAAAACGAGGCGTGAGATCGGCCACTGTGCCCGCAAATTTTCCGCTCGCTTACGCGCAGGAACTCGCCGCGAACGAAATCCGCGTTCGCGCGACCACCGGATTTTTCTGGCCGGAACGTGAAACCAAATCCAACGAGGAAATTGAAATGATTGGACACGCCTTGCGGATCACAGAGCATGGACTCACTCGCGCGATTGAAGTGTTGAAAGCATCGACGCCAAGTTCGGGAAAACGACTGCGCTGGAATGGTAAAACTCTGACTTCCGAAATGCTGCGCGCTGAAATTGATTCCGCCGTGTTACGCTCAGGCGGCGTTCCGACCGGCACGATCGTCGCCGGAGGCGATCAAGCCTGCGATCCGCACGAGCGTGGCCACGGCCCGTTATACGCGGATTCATTGATCATTCTCGATGTTTTCCCGCGCGACGCGAAGACCGGGTACTTCGGCGATATGACTCGCACGGTGTTGCGCGGGCGCGCGAGCGAAGCGCAGCGGAAACTTTGGGAAACCGTGAAAGCAGGGCAAGCTCTTGCGCTAAACAGAATCAAGGCCGGCGTTGACGGCATGACGATTCACAAAGCGATTCAGGAATTGTTTGCGAGTCGAGGTTTCCCGACCGAAGTGCGGAACGGCCGCCGCGTTGGATTTTTCCACGGTACCGGCCACGGGCTCGGTCTCGAAATCCACGAACATCCGCGCCTGCAAAAAGTCGTTTTGAAGGACCGGCAGGTGCTCACAGTCGAACCAGGTCTGTACTACCCTGGTGTAGGTGGCGCGCGCCAGGAAGACGTGGTTGTCGTCACAAAGACAGGTTGCCGAATCCTCTCGCGGTTCCCGAAACAGCTAGAGATTTAGGTAGGGCCGGCGCGCTGCGCCGGCCGGACACCGCAGCGCGATGTCCCCACCTTCCAAATGAACGCGCAACGCCATTAGGCGTCTAATTTCCTACCAGACGAAGTGACAAATCACCTTGCCGCGGTAAATTAACCACCCACATGTCTCATCTATTGGGCTTTGTCTTGGGTTCTAGCTGCCTGCTATATATCGGCAGCCCATCCGGTTTTGGCCCGGGTTCTAACTGGCTCCTCTATATCGGCGTGCCGTTGATCATTGGAATTTGGGCGCAGATTCGGGTGAGCAGCGCGTTTGGCCGGTGGAGCAAGGTGCGTGCGAGTGCGAATATCGCCGGAGCCGAGTGCGCCCGCGAAGTCCTGCAAGCGGCGCAGATCCATGACGTCGAGGTCGTGGAGACGAACGATTTTCTGGGCGACCATTACGATCCAACCAAGAAACAGCTGCACCTCTCGAGCAACGTTTATAATACGCCTTCGGTAGCAGCATTGGGTATCGCTGCGCACGAGTGCGGACACGCGATTCAACACGCCCGCGCGTACGCACCGCTAAAGGCGCGTATGGCGATCGTGCCGGTGACGATGATCGCGTCACAGATGCTGCCGTTCATTATTATCGGCGGCCTGTTCTTTCGAATCACTGGTCTGATTACGCTCGGCATCTGGTGCTATTTGATTTTGCTGGTGTTCCAATTGATCACATTACCTGTGGAATTCGATGCCTCGCGACGCGCAAAAATCATCCTGCGGGAAATGGGGATTATACAACCGGGTGAAGAGGCGGCCGGTGTAAACAGGGTTTTGAATGCAGCCGCGCTTACTTACATCGCGGCGTTCATTGCTGCACTGGGCAATTTGCTCTGGTTGATGTCGATCCGCGATCGGCGCTGATCAACCGCACGACACAAAAATGGATCACGCTCTCGCTTTACCCGCTCGCCGGATTACCGATTTGTTATCGTCGGGTCTGGAGGCGCGTGCTAAGTCTAAGCGCCAGGCGATGGACCAGCCAAGAAGGGACCCAGACCAGCAGTTGGTAAAGCGCACGCAAGCGGGTGACGCCAGCGCATTCGACGATCTCGTGGTCAAGTACACGCCGCGTCTCTACGGGTTGGTCTACAATATGACGTCCAACCACGAGGACACGAATGATCTTCTACAGGACATTTTCGCCAAAGCGTATAAAGCGATTCGCGGGTTCCGCGGGAAATCTTCGTTTTACACCTGGATTCATTCTATCGCGGTGAACATGACCCTGAATTTCCTCAAAAAACGCGGCCGCAGATTCCAGTTGAGCCTGGATGACGTGGACGCGAGCATCCAAAACGACAAGGAATTCATGGAGGCCACGGCGACGAGCAGCCCCGTGCGGGAAGCGGACCTCTCGGAGCTGCAGCGAAGATTGAACGAGGCCATGATGAGGTTGTCTGATGATCACAGAGCAGTAGTCACCATGTTCCATATCCAAGGGATGCCCCACGCAGAAATCAGTAAAATCTTGCGCGTTTCGGAAGGAACGGTACGTTCGAGGCTCTTTTATGCGAACCGGCAGTTGCAAAATTATCTGGACGAATTTCGGAAAAATCCTGTCTCGTAACGGCGCAAAAAATGGACGAATCCAACGATAACGAAATCGCGAGGCTGCTTCGGCTGAAGCGGTATGAGCAACCGCCACCCGGTTATTTCGAAAATTTCCTGCACGAATTCCATCGCCGGCAACGCGATGAATTGCTGCGCCAGCCGCTTTGGCGCATTTGCCTAGAACGCGCTCACAATTTCATGTTGCAGCTGGATGGGCGATCGCTCGCGTCGTATCCCACCGCTGTTGCCGCAGTGCTTGTTTGCGCAGCTATCTTCTCACTGAAGGTTTACCAGCAACCCGAGACTGCTCGAGTCGCTACCCAGAGTCCTCTGACCTTATCGGCGCCGATGAATGCCGAACAAGAGTGGAACCTTGCATCTCCGGTCGCCAGGCAGATTTTCAGGACGCAGCCGGTTCGCAGTTTTCATGAAAGCACCCAGACTCACCGAGCCGCCCCGCCACGCTACGTGCTCGATAGCGTCCCCGTGAGTTATGAGCCTACTTTCAGGTTCTAAACGCCGCGCAATCGTCGCGTTCGTGTTGATTTTCTGCTCAGGCGTAGGCCTGCTTTTCGCGCAGGACCAATCCGCTACGGCAATTAGCCACCAGGTCAGAGACATTTTCGATCGGGCTGCAAAAGCAGTGGTCAAGATTTACGGCATCGATGAGCACAGCCCAATCTGCGGCACCGGATTTTTCGTCGATCCGACGGGGACACTCTACACGGCATATACAGTCGGAGGCGAAGCGGGCAATTTCACAGTCGAATTCAACGGCAGGAAATATCCGGCGCGCCAACTCGTGGCAGACATCCGCAGCGGGACAGCCATCTTGAAAGTGGACGAGACCACACCGGCGCTTCCGATTGGTAAATCCGAGGAACTGGAAGTGGCGACTCCCGTCATATCGATCGGTTATCCTCTGGATCTACCGAAGACACCGAACTTCGGCATGATCGCTGGGTTCGACCGGAAATGTCTCGGGCGCTATTTTTCCACCATCCATTTACGCGTGAACGCTCCGACGCAGCGCGGCGAGGCTGGCGCTCCACTGTTGAACCTGAAAGGGGAAGTGGTTGGGATCGTCGTTAGCGGTCTTGAAAATAATTCCGCCTGTTACGCTGTGCCCATCGAAGCCGCGGAAAAAATTCGCGGCGATTTTGTCCGCTTCGGCGAGGCCCGACATGGCTGGATCGGGGTGAACAACGTTTCGCCCGCATCGGAACAAGTCGACGGCTCGCGAGCGATGGTGACACAGGTCGTCGAAGACGCACCGGCGGCACGCTCGGGGCTTAAAGAAGGCGACGTGCTGCTTCAGGTCGGCAAGAAAAAAATCACCGAACCCGAGGATGTATTCGACGCGTCGTTCTACATCACTGCTGGTGACACCGTCCCAATCACCGTGATGCGAGGAAATCAAAAAATGACCTTCCAGGTGCAAGCGACGATGCATCCGGCCAGTCGCACCGGTGTGCTGCTTGCCTCTCCCGGCACAATCCCTGGGGCAATCCCCATGTCGCTCGATGACGACGAGCCGCCTTCGCCATAGGCAGCACACGGCTCGCCGTGGTAGCGCAATCGGGACGCGAAACTACGATCACAGCATTTTCCGAAGCTCAACTTCGTCGATGATTTTCACGCCGAGCTCTTTTGCTTTGTCGAATTTGCTGCCTGGCTCGGCCCCAGCGAGGACGTAATCAGTTTTTTTGCTTACGCTGCCGGTGACATGACCGCCCAGCGCTTCGATTTTTTCCGTAGCTTCTTCACGCGTCATTGAAGACAACGTCCCTGTGAGAACAAACGTTTTTCCCGCAAGCGGCAGTTCGGCTGCTTTTGTCGCCGAGACTTTTTCGCTCTTCGGCTGGATCCCGAGTTCTTTTACTCGCCGTACAATTTTTTTGCCAGTCGTCGACGCAAAGAAATCGAGGACACTCTCCGCAACTACGGGACCGACTTCCGTTACGATACCGTGCTTGTCTGCCTTGCTCTTCGATGGTTTCGCAAATTTCGATTTGATTAATCGTTCAGCGATTTCTTTGGCAGATTTCTTGTCGGCGCGCTTTTCGTGATAGTCCACGACGTCGCGGAGCAATTGTGAAGTAGCCACGTCCTGCATCGTGTCATGGAAGCGGGCGAGCTGGGTTGCCGTTGTTTTTCCTACATCTGGAATCGCCAGCGCAAAAAGCCAGCGCGAGAGCGGTAAGGTTCGCGCGCGCGCGATGGCGTTAATCGCTTTCGTTGCGTTTTTCTCGCCGAAAACGCGCGGGGCTTCCTCTGTGCCAAGATTCAGTTTCGCGAGCTGCTCGACCTTTAAGTCGAAAAGATCCAGAGGTTCGCGCACCAGGCCGCGCTCAACAAGTTTGTCAGCGACAATTCCGCCGACGCTTTCGATGTCGAGCGCACCGCGCGCGGCGAAGAATTCCACCCGCCGCGTCGTCTGTGCCGGGCAATACAGATTTTCGCAGCGCCATGCGACAAATTCAGCGTCGCGCCGGATGGGACCGCCGCATACGGGACATTTCCCGTGAATGTGTTTTGCGAAATCGAACGGCTTCGCGTCTCGTGGCCGTTTCGATTTCACAACTTCAACGACGGCCGGAATTACTTCGCCCGCCTTTTCGATCACGACCGTGTCGCCGATGCGAATGTCTTTGCGTTTGATTTCGTCCTCGTTGTGCAAAGTGGCGCGCGCGACGGTGCTCCCGCTCACCAGCACAGCCTCCAGCACCGCTACAGGCGTGAGGATTCCGGTGCGCCCGACCTGAATGATGATGTCTTGCAAACGGGTCTCGACACGTTCGGCCGCGTATTTGTAAGCGATCGCCCACCGCGGCGATTTCGCGGTGAACCCGAGTCGCTCGCGTTGTGCGAGCTCATCGACTTTGATTACCGCGCCGTCGGTTTGATAGGGAAAATTGCGTCGGAGGCTGTCGAGCTTGCGGATCGCATCGAGAATTTCGTCAACCGAATCGGCCAGCCACCATTTTTCGTGGGTCGGCAGACCGAGTTTCTTGAAGAGCGGAAAGATTTCCGAGTGAAGATCGACATCCATTCCTTGAACCGCGCCGTTGCCGTAAAAAACGATTCCGAGTGGGCGTTGTGCAACGGCTTTTGGGTCGAGATGCTTCAGCGAACCGGCAGCAGCATTGCGCGGATTTGCAAAGAGCGGAAGACCCGCGGCTTTCCGTTCCCGGTTCAATTTCTCGAAGCCTGCCTTGTCGAGATAAGCTTCGCCGCGAACTTCGAAAATGTCTGGCGCATCGCCACGCAGTTTGTGTGGCACTGAGCGAATTGTTTTGATGTTTTGAGTGATGTCATCGCCGACAAGACCGTCGCCACGTGTCGCGGCATACTTCAGCCGGCCTTTTTCGTACATCACTGACACCGCAACGCCATCCACTTTGGGCTCAATGACGACCGGGATTCTTTCGTCCGGCAACAGGCGCGTGATTCGTTTGTAAAAATTCACCACCTCTTCTTCGGAATAGGTGTTGTCGAGACTAAGCATCGGTGCGCGGTGCTGGATTTGCGAAAACGCTTGGAGCGGTTTTCCGCCGACACGTTGAGTTGGCGAATCGGGCGTGAGAAGATCAGGAAACTGCGTTTCGAGATCAACCAGCTCCTTGTAGAGTCGGTCGTACTCGCGGTCGCTGATGACGGGCGCGGCGTCCTGGTAATACAGCCTGTCGTGCTTGCGGATTTCCTCTCGCAATTGCACGATGTTTTTCTCGGCTTTGGTTTGGTCCATCGATGTTGGCCACGATACGACCGTGGGAAAGCTCGGCAAAGGTGGAACGCGTTGTACGATGCCGCAGGCCTGATAGTTGCGTCTTCGATTTTTTTGGATCGTCTTGAGAATAAGCCGATCCACCTTTCACATTTGTCAAAGAACAGTTATGCATACCCAATCGTGAAACCCGGTGAGCGCATCCTCGGGGTGGAAGGCGGCGGCACGAAAACCGCCTGGGCGCTTGTCG
>Ga0307471_100000696_pt1 | contig 17500 bp, 16 predicted proteins | sample atmos_gasesAM3C__2_FD_204566 | JGI IMG/M metagenome (GOLD analysis project Ga0307471, IMG submission 204566) | Hardwood forest soil microbial communities from Morgan-Monroe State Forest, Indiana, United States - atmos_gasesAM3C_515 | ecosystem: Environmental > Terrestrial > Soil > Temperate...
CGCCGGAAAATTGCGCGCCGCTGATACGAAATATTCGCCGGAGATCCGGGCAAAATATCTGCAACTTCCGGAGCTTGATCCGCGCATTCCGGCGCTGGCGCAGGAGATCACGAAGAACGCAGTAACACCGTTTGACAAGGCTATCCGAATCGAAAGTTACCTGCGCGATCGTTTCAGCTATACGTTGAACCTGACTGGAAAACCGGGCGACGATCCACTGTTTCATTTTCTGTTCGAGACACGTGCCGGGCACTGTGAATACTTTGCTTCATCGATGGCCATTCTGCTGCGCACGCTGGGGATTCCCACGCGGGAAGTGAATGGTTTCCTGCCGGGCGAGTACAACGATCTGGGCGGCGATTACATTGTTCGCGCGAGCGATGCGCATAGCTGGGTCGAGGTTTATTTTCCAGGTGTCGGATGGCAGGTATTCGATCCCACGCCGGCCGCGCCGGAAGGTGCGACGAATTTTCTGACGCGCCTCGGGAAGTATGTGGACTGGATGGAGATTACCTGGAACGAATGGGTGATTGGCTACGATTTTGCGCACCAGTTGGTGCTGGCGCAGAATTTTCAACGCAGCTCGCGGAATTGGGGCGACTCCGCGCACGCCTGGTTCGAACGCAAGCAACGCGACGGAAAGAAATGGATGAAGTCGTGGCAATTCCAGCATGGCACGCTGGGGTATATGCTGCCGGCCCTGCTGGTGCTCTTCCTTCTGGCGTTACGATTCAATTTTTTCACGGAAATCATCCGGCGGCTTCGTCTGTTCCTGCAGTTGCGCGCTTCGAAATCGGTCCGGTCTGATCCGCAGCTGGCTTCGCGGCTTTATTCCGAACTGTTGCGGACGCTGGAGCGCCGCGGACTGACGCGGGTCGCGTCACAAACGCCATTCGAATTCGCCGCGGCGGTGAGTTCGCCGCAGCTGGCTCCCCCGGTCCGCGAATTTACACAGATTTACGCACACGCACGCTTTGGCGGCGCACCTTGTGACACCACGCGCCTCGGCCAATTGCTCGACCAGGTTCGCTCCGCTCTGCGAACGCGCTAACGACAAACTGGGTCTCGCCGAGAATCGGCGCAGCGGTGCCGCTTTCCTACGAACACGAGCGTGAACAGCTCATGTTACAATCAAGAATTGCGCAAAGGCGCAAATTCACTGCTTATGACTAAGGTCGGATTTGTCAGCTTGGGGTGCCCGAAGAACCTCGTGGACAGCGAGGTGATGATGGGCATTCTTGCGCGCGAAGGGTATGAGCTGACGCCGCGAGCGGATGAAGCTGAAATTCTGGTCGTGAACACGTGCAGCTTTATTGAGGCGGCGCAGAAAGAATCGGTGGACGCCATTCTGGAAATGGCGGAGCACAAGAAATTCGGCGCGGCGAAAAAACTGATTGTGGCGGGCTGCCTGGTGGAGCGGTTTCGCGCGCAGATTCTGGAGCAAGTGCCGGAAGTGGACGCAATAGTGGGCACAGGCGAAGTCGAACGCATCATGGAAGCGGTGGAAGGTGATTTGCGAGTGCTTCCCGCGCAGCCGCCAGCGTTTCTCTATCACGATCTGACGCCGCGCATCATCACCACCCCGAAGCACGCGGCGTACATCAAGATTGCGGAAGGTTGCGATCACCCGTGCACGTTCTGCATTATTCCACAGTTGCGCGGCAAGTTCCGGAGCCGGCGATTCGAATCGGTGGTGCGCGAGGCGGAGAATCTGGCGAAGGCTGGGGCACGCGAAATCACGCTTATCGGGCAGGACACGACTTCCTATGGCGAAGACCTCGGGTTGCGCGATGGGCTGGCGCAACTACTAGGAAAGCTTGCCCAGGTCGAGGATTTGCTCTGGGTGCGATTTCTTTACGCCTATCCGAACCGCGTGACGCAGAAATTGCTGGATACCATTGCGGCGCATCCGCGTCTGGCGAAGTACATGGACATGCCTTTGCAACATGCGAGCCGCAATGTGCTGGCGCGCATGAAGCGCGGCTCGAACGGCGACGCGTTTTTGAAGTTGCTGGAGCGCATGCGCAGAACGATTCCGGGGGTTTCACTGCGCACTTCGTTCATTGTCGGGTTCCCAGGCGAAACTGAGGCTGATTTTGAAGAACTGTGCGACTTTGTGAAAACCGCGAACCTCGACTGGATGGGCGTGTTCGAATACTCGGACGTGGACAACGCGGGAAGTTATGTGCTGGATGAAAAAGTAGATGCGGAGACGATTACGGACCGACGCAATCGGCTGATGGCGATTCAAAAGAGAATCTCGCGGGAGAATTTGCGGGCAAGATACCGTGCAGCGAAGAAGCAAACTTTCGCGGCGCTGATTGAAGGGGAGTCAAAAGACAATCCGCTGGTCTGGGAAGCACGGCTCGAGGGTATGGCGCCGGAAATTGATGGGAAACTCTATTTAACGGATATCGAACTGCCCAGCGGAGAAGTAGCGCTCGCGGGCGACGTGGCGCGCGTGGAGATTACCAAGTCTGACGCATATGACCTGATCGGGCGCGTGGTGGAAATTCTGCCTCGGCCCACTGAGCGGACTGCCGCTGCGGGATCTTCAATCCCGAACGTACCCCCGGCCGAGAAACTGCATCGAATTGCCACCGGGGCACCCCTCCGCGTGCTGGCCTGAGCTATACTCTTCTCGAAGAAAACACCTGGGTGAAAATTGCGGTTTCTTAGATCCCTGCGAAGGGCTTTCTTAACGCAGAGGACACAGAGTTCGCAGAGAAGAAGAGAAGCACGCGATGAAGCATAAATGCCCAATTTGCAAGGTTGAAACGGATTCCGCGGTGCATGCCGACTTTCCGTTTTGCAGCGAGCGCTGCCGGGAGCGAGACCTGGGGAACTGGGCGAGCGAGAAGTATGTCGTTTCGGATCCCATCTTTAACGAAGAAGAGTTAACTGGCGACAAGCACAAGACAATACTGCTTGATCTGGACGAAACGAATGACACCGAGCACTGAAGTCGCGGCTGCGGCGCCGGAAATCCCGCGCAAGAAGCCAAAGCTTGCGCTGGCGATCGCGACGGCTTTGGGAGTCGGCTATATCCCCAAGGCACCAGGCACATTTGGATCGCTGGTGGGCGTCGCGACCGCTTACCTTTCCGCGGTTTTTTTCCTCCGGCCGACTTCTATCAGCGGATTGTTGCCTGTACATCCCGAATCGGACGCGGTTTTAACGGACAAGCATTTCCTCGTACCGGGCAGCGACATTCACAACGCCGTCCTGGCTCTTCCGTTGATTTGCGCGCTCGCTCTTCTTCTCCTGCTTGTGGCGATTGGAGTGTGGAGCGCATCGCGGGCGGCCGCCTACGCGGGAATTGAAGATCCGCAATTCGTGGTCATTGATGAAGTCGCCGGACAGCACCTCACTCTCTTGCTTCCGCTCATTCCCATTGCGTTGCCGCACTTCACCGCGCATATGGACTTCTCCACGTTTGCGATCTTTTTCGCGCTAAGCCTGGTCAACTGGAAATACTTGCTGCTCGGTTTTATACTTTTTCGGGTCTTTGACATTTGGAAACCGTGGCCCCTCCGGCGGCTTGAAAAACTGCCGGGCGGATGGGGAATCATGGCCGACGATTGGATGGCGGGCATCTACGCTGCAATTCTGTTGCGTATCGCGTTGCACTTTGGGCTTCTGACGTTTTACATTGGCTGGGTATGAAATTCGGGTTTGGGTCCTCGGCAGAAAAGAACGGCATCCCGCACATTGAGAGAGTCGCGCCTGACGCCGCTATTCCGGGCGGGGAGATTACCATTCACGGCCGCGGCTTCGCCTCGCGCGCGCAGGCGCGGCCGGTGGTGCGCTTCGGTGAAGCCGAAGCCAGCCTCGCTCTGACCAGCGAAAATCGTTTGATTGCGCGCGTGCCTGAAGGCGCGAGTGGCGGAGCCGTATGCGTAGCCTCCGCTGGACACGAAAGCCAGCCGCATCCGGTGCACATTGGATTGCAAATCGCTGACAACCTTCATCCGGTGGCGAACCCCGCGGTGGATTTCGACGGCAACATTTACGTGACGTTTTCCGGGCCGCGCGGGCAACGCGTTCCCGTTTCGCTCTACAAAATCACCGCGAACTACAGCGTGAAGCCGTTCATCACTTCGCTGATCAATCCCAGCGGATTGGCGCTGGACCGCAACGGGAATCTGTTCGTGTCCTGCCGCAACGACGGCACGATTCACCGCGTTACACACGACGGTCGCACGGAAGAGTGGATTGAAGGCATGGGCGTCGCCACGGGAGTGGCTTTCGATCGCGTGGGAAATCTGTATGTCGGCGACCGGAGCGGCACGGTTTTCAAGATCAGCCCCAGCCGCGAGATTTTTGTCTTTGCGACGCTGGAACCATCCGTCGCCGCGTATCACCTGGCATTCCATCCGAGCGGCGACCTTTACGTTACGGGACCGACGACTTCGAGCTTCGACCGCGTGCACCGCATTACGCAGGGCGGAGATGTCAGCGTGTTTTTCCGCGGACTGGGGCGGCCGCAGGGGATTGCTTTCGACCGCGAAGGAAATCTTTATGTGGCCGCTTCTTACGCGGGGCGGCGCGGAATTGTGCGCATTAACCCGCAGGCGCATGCCGAGGTGGTGCTGAGCGGATCCGGACTGGTCGGCATGGCGCTGCAACCCTCCGGGCGCGCCATCCTGGCCACCACTGGGGCACTCTTCACGCTGGATTGGGACGTGCGCGGCTTGCCTTTGACCGGTAATTAAGGAATGAAAGCAGAAATCATCGCGGTTGGTTCGGAACTGCTAACTCCGGACCGCATGGATACCAACTCGCTCTTTCTTACCGAGGAGCTGAACAAGCTGGGCATCGAAGTGGTTCGCAAGACGATCGTGGGCGACAACCGGGAACTGCTCTCCGAAGCGTTCCGCGACGCAATCGAACGTGTGCCGCTGATTATCGCGAGCGGCGGACTGGGCCCGACGGAAGACGACTTGACGCGCGAGACAGCGGCGGAGCTTCTGGGGCGCAAGCTGATCCTCAACGACGCGATTCTGCGCTACATCGAAGGGCGCTTCCGGCAACTGGGGCGCGAAATGCCGGCCGTAAATGTGCGCCAGGCGATGGTGCCGGAAGGCGCGGAAGTTCTGGAGAATCCGCGCGGCTCCGCGCCCGGCCTGTGGATTGAAGATGCCGGGCGATTCATTGCGCTGCTTCCCGGCCCGCCGCGCGAACTGAAGCCCATGTACCACGAGCAGGTCTTGCCGCGGCTGGAGAGACGGCGCTCTAGCGTTCGAATGTTTCACCGTGAGTTGCGCGTTGCAGGGATGGGTGAATCCGCGGTGGAGCAGCGCATCAAACCCATCTACACGCGCTATCGCGACGTGAACACGACGATTCTGGCGGCTCCGGGAGAAATTCAAATTCATCTGCGGGTGTGGACCGAGGATGCGGGATATGCGCAGAAAACGCTGGACGAAATCGTACAGGGCTTTGAAATCGCGTTAACCGACCGCATTTTTTCGCAGGATGGTTCGTCGCTTGATGAAGTAGTGGCACGCCTGTTGACGATAAACAAGGCCACCATTTCCGCTGCAGAAAGTTGCACGGGCGGCCTGCTGGCACAGAGGCTCACGAGCATTGGGGGCAGTTCGTCGTACTTTTTGGGCGGAGTGGTGTGCTACAGCAACGAGATGAAGACTGCCTGGGCGGATGTGCCGGCAGAGTTGATTCAATCCAAAGGCGCGGTGAGCAGCGAAGTGGCCATCGCCCTTGCGGACGGCATCCGCCGCCAAGTGGGCAGCACGCTGGGCGTGGGCATCACCGGAATTGCCGGCCCAACCGGCGGAAGTGAAGAAAAACCGGTAGGGACCGTGCACATTGCGCTTTCGCACGTTGGGGGCATCAAAGAGCGCGGCGTGCGGTTTCCCGGCGACCGCGAGGCCATCCGGTGGCATGCCTCACAATTGGCGCTGGATATGGTGAGAATTCATTTTCTGTATAACGGCGGGGAGCCACCCGCGCGCGGCTCCAAGAGGTCCTGAGGCGTGCGGCTTTTCGTCGCGCTGGAGATTCCGTCCACAGTGCGGGAAAGTCTCGCAGAGCTAATTCGCGAACTTCGCCCCATTGCGCCGCAAGCGAAGTGGGTGAGAGCAGAAAATCTTCACGTCACGCTCAAATTTATCGGCGAAGTGGCGGACACAAGACTGGAAGCCATTCGCACGGCGCTGGGCGAGGTGCGAACCGAATTGCAGGTGACGCTAGACTTTCGCGGACTGGGATTCTTTCCGAATGAAAAGCACCCGCGCGTTTTCTGGGCGGGGATCGAAGCATCGGCGAATCTGAGCGTGCTCGCGGCCGAGATCGAGAGCGCCACGGAAAAACTTGAAATTGCGCGAGAAAAGCGGCCCTTTTCGCCACACTTGACGCTGGCGCGGTTCGAATCGCCAAAACTGAGCGACCCATTTCGCTCTGCGGTGACGGAAAACGGAGCGCGTGAGTTTGGCTTGCTGCGCACCAATCAATTTCATCTAATCGAAAGCAAGCTGAAACCTGCAGGAGCAGAGTACACTACGCTGCAAACGTTCCAGTTTGCTGCGGAGGCTTGAGCGGCGCATGCAGGAATCCTCGATCGCTGTCTATTTCATTCCTGTACTTGCCTATCTGCTCGGCTCGATTCCGTTCGGACTGATCCTGGCGAAGCTCTTCGGCGGGAAGGACGTTCGCAGAACGGGCAGCGGCAACATTGGAGCAACAAACGTGGTGCGCGCCGCGGGCCTGGCGGCCGGAATCCTTACGCTAATACTGGACGTCGCGAAAGGCGCCGCGGCCGTTCTGCTTGGTGCCAAGCTTTCGAATGACAGCGCCACTTGGATGATGATCGCGGCGCTCGGCGCACTCGTTGGTCATTGCTACCCTGTTTGGCTCGGATTCAAAGGCGGAAAGGGTGTCGCCACTGCCGCTGGAGTATTTCTCGTGCTCTGTCCGGCAGCTTTTCTTGGCTCCATAATCGTGTTCATTCTCGTCGTACTTTTGTGGCGATTTGTTTCTCTGGGGTCGATCGCTGCCGCGGGGGCCATGCCGCTACTGATTTATCTTTTCTGGGCGCCACATCACGCTCCGCCGCTTGTGATCATGCTTGGCACGCTTGCGGCGGTGCTCCTCATCGTTTACAAGCACAATGGAAATCTGCGGCGCCTGGTCGAGGGCGCGGAGCCGAAGTTTTCTTTCAGCAGAAGGAAGGAAGAGGAATGACGAAGATCGCCATCCTTGGAGGCGGAGGCTGGGGCACGGCGCTGGCAATTGTCTTCTCGCGTAGCGAGCGCAGACACGACATCTCGCTGTGGGTGCATGACGCGGAGCTTGCCGCGAGCCTACGCCGCACACGCGAAAACCAAACTTATCTGCCGCACCACCTCCTTCCTGTAAACGTGAGCGTCTCGAACAGCCTCAAAGAAGCTATTTCCGGCGCGACGATCGTTGTGGGCGCGATGCCCTCAGCGCACGCAAGAGATGTCTACACGGAGGCCCTTCCTCGCTTTTCGCACGACATGATTTATGTCAGCGCAACGAAAGGACTCGAGCCTGCGACACACCTGCGGATGAGTGCGGTACTCGCTCAGGTTCTCCAGCAAACAGCCACGCCCAAGTTTTCTCCGCGCATTGCCGTTCTCTCCGGACCGTCCTTCGCGGCGGAAGCGGCGCGCGGCGAACCCACAGCGGTCGTCTTGGCCTCACGTGATGTCACCGTCGCGACCCGCTTGCAGGAAGAGTTCGCCGCGCCGTCATTCCGCCTCTATACCAACGACGATGTTCTGGGCGTCGAGCTTGCTGGCGCGATGAAAAACGTGATGGCCATTGCCGCGGGCGCGTGCCAGGGGCTGGGGCTGGGCTCAAATACGCTCGCGGCGCTGATCACACGTGGCCTTGCGGAGATGACCCGCCTGGCCGTGGCGCTGGGAGCGAGGGCGGAGACGCTTAGCGGCCTGGCAGGATTGGGCGATTTGGTGCTCACTTGCACGGGTTCGCTGAGCCGCAATCGTTTTGTTGGAATTGAACTTGGCAAAGGACACCCTCCCCGCGAAATCCTCGCAAACATGCGCATGGTCGCCGAAGGGGTGGGGACCGCCGCGCCTCTGCTGGCGCTGGCGCGTGAATATCAGATCGAGATGCCCATTACGGTGCAGGTAGACGCCATTCTTCATCAAGGGAAGTCGGCAAAAGAGGCTATTCGAGAAATCATGGAGCGGCCACTTAAGCGGGAATAAGGGCCGACAACCGACGACTGGCCGCTTTTTCGGCCACTAGTACTAAAGTCCCAGTAGCACTTGCGAGACGCGGCGGCATGCTGGGCCTTCCGAGTCTCCCGGGCTCACCTAGAATAGAGAATTGGGATGCCGCCCCTCACCCTATCTCCGTGGAGTCGTCTGCGCGCCGGACACGTGCGCATTCTCTGGCTTGTCTTGGGGGCGCTATTGCTGGTCAGCGCGCTTCCCATCGGTCTGTACCACCGCCAGGTCTTGCAGCTTAGCCAGAACAAGCTCGTGGATACGGAGCGCGTGCAACAGACGGACCTTACGCGTTCGCTGGCGCAGGAAATCCAGCTCTACGAATCGAACCTGACTCAGCAACTCCTCAGCGAACGCCAGATCCTCGCGCTTACCGGGCTGATTGACAACGTCGAGGACGCCGCAGCGGAACCCAAAGTTACGCGACTGCTGCAAAACTTCGTGGATAGCAATCGCACCACATTCATTTACCTGACCGCCGTAGGCAAGTCCGGAAAGGGTACCAGCGCGTCACAGGGAAATTTCCGCGCTGAGCAGGATCCGTTCGTGGCCAAGGCGCTGCGTCGCGCGTTTGTCACGTGTCTGCAATCGCAGCAGGTGCAGGTCGAGTTCCGCAGCGATCCACTGGCACTGGCCCCGGATAGCCGGCCGGCCTTCGTGGTGGCTGTTCCGCTCAAAGATGTGAATGACAACTTCACGGGGATGCTCGCCGCGGTTATTTCTCTGGATCCCATTTTGCAGCGGCTGCTGGACGCCAGCGTCCGGGGCCGAACCGTTTTTCTCGTGGACCACAGCGGCCACATCGTTGCGCATCCGGACTTGAAGAACTTCGTTCCTGGCGCGGATGCAGGCACCAACGCGCTGGTGGCACAAGTGAAGGCGTTGCCGCAGGAACTGCGCAATACGGAGACCATTCGTTTTACAGAGGGTGGCAAGAAGCACCCGGTTGAAATGATCGGCACCTACAGCACGTTTCCGGAACTGAATTGGGCGGTCATTGCGCAGCGTAGTCTCAATCAAGCGCAAACCGACACAGGCGTCACCGAACTAAACCAGCAAGCATTGGCGTTCGTCAGCGTCGTTATTCTGGCTGCGATTCTGGTCGGGTATTTTTTCGCGGTGGGCATCAGTGAGCCGATTCGCGGACTGGCTGCGTCCACGCGCGCCATCAGCCGCGGGGAGTTTCACCAGCGTTCTCCCGTCCGCGGGGCACTGGAAATCAGCGAGCTTGCGGAAAATTTCAACAAGATGGCCGGCGACATCGAAGAATATATCGAGCGCCTGAAAGAAGCCGCTGAGGAAAATCGCGAACTGTTCATCGGGTCGATCCGCATGCTCGCCGCGGCCATCGACGAAAAGGATCCGTACACGCGCGGTCACTCCGGCCGCGTGGCCAAGTATTCAACGTTAATCGGCCAGGAGCTGGGACTATCCACAGAAGATCTGGACAAACTGCGTATCTCGGCGCTACTGCATGACGTGGGCAAAATCGGCGTCGAGGACCGCGTGCTGAAAAAGCCTGGCGCGCTGACGCCCGAGGAATTTGGATTAATGAAGCAGCACACTGTTAAAGGCGCAAACATCATGCGTCCCGTTTCGCAACTGAAAGAAATGCTGCCGGGCATCGAGCTGCACCATGAACACATGGATGGGCGCGGCTATCCTTACGGTTTGCAGGGCCAGCAGATTCCACTGATGGCACGCATCATTGGAGTGGCCGACACGCTGGACGCCATGACGACAAACCGCCCCTATCAGACAGCCATGGATCTGGATTTTGCGCTGCAACGCATTCGCAGCCTAACTGGCACGAAATTTGACACCGTGGTCGTCACTGCCCTTGAATCCGCCGTCACCGGCGGCAAGCTCCGCCTCAGCGCAGTCGAAGTCCACGTCTGAACCTTAAGACCTACGCGACTTTTATTGTTTGTATCTCTTCAGTTTAGGTATTCTCTGCTTACCGCTCCTTCACTTGCGGCGTTTAACTGGTACAGGAAAAGCACAATGAAGAAGCACTGGCTTACCAGTTCGATGGGAATGAATGTCTTTGCAGTGGGAATCGCTGCAACTGTTACCTGTGTCGCGGTGTTCTCGCTTCAAGATTTTGCGATTTTACTTACGGGAAGACTCATTAGATGGAGTTCGCCAAGATTTTCACTGCTTTCATTTGGAGGTCAGGGCTCCCAAGAATCACGGCAGCTTTGCTTTCCGCGTCCATGGCGTCGCATGTCATGGAGTACTTTCTCATCCCGCCCCCGCTACAGTTCAGATTGATTGCGCTCTGTCGAATCTTCGTGTCTTTGGGCGTAGTTCTCCTTTGCTTGCGGTTTAGGTCAAATATTCCTGATGAGAAAGACCCAGGGTTTCACACCTGAAAGCTTCAAAACTGCGCTTCTGCTACAATTTTCGATTGCGCTCGCGTTGAGCGTGTCACCCATGATTACTCTTTTCGGAAAACCTGAACCGACGCTTCTCGAACGGCTGAAGAACTCCGTCAGCAAGACCAAGGCGGCGCTCTCGGAAGCTGTCGATACCGTTTTTCTCGGCGAGCGCAAGATCGATTCTTCGATCCTGAAGGATTTGGAGACCGCGCTGCTCTCGGCTGATCTCGGCGTAAAGCCGACACGTGAGATTCTCGACGCGGTGCGCGAGAAGATGGACCGCAACGAGCTCTCCGACGCCGCGCAGCTTAAGCGCGAAATCAAATCGCACATCATTCGAATCCTGAACGCACCGATCCGGCCGGATGTTGCAACCGTGAGCGGCATTGCCACTTCGCAAAATGGCGGCGGCACACGCGTCATCTTCATCGTTGGCGTCAACGGCGCGGGAAAAACCACTAGCATCGGTAAACTTGCGAACCGGCTGCGCCAGGAAGGTCGCAGCGTGGTGCTTTGCGCGGCAGACACGTTTCGCGCCGCCGCCGTCGAGCAACTGGAAATCTGGGCGCAGCGCAATGGCATCGAAGTCATCAAGCAGAAATCCGGCGCAGACCCGGCCGCGGTGGTTTACGACGCGGTGGCCGCCGCCAAAGCGCGTTCCGCGGATGTGGTCATCGTAGATACCGCAGGGCGCTTGCACACCAAATCGAATCTCATGGCGGAGCTTGAAAAAATGAAGCGTACCGCAGCCAAAGTCATTCCCGGTGCGCCGCACGATGTCTTGCTGGTCCTTGACGCCACCACGGGGCAAAACGGGCTTGCGCAAGCGCGCGAGTTTACTTCCACTGTCGCCGTCACCGGCATCATTCTCACCAAGCTCGATGGCACGGCGAAGGGCGGCATCGTGGTCGCCATCTCGCGCGAGCTGGGCCTGCCCATTCGCTTCGTGGGCACGGGTGAGCAAATCAACGATATGGTTCCCTTCGATGCCGAGACGTACGCGAATTCTCTTTTCGACTGAACCGTGGACGCACACGCCATCCGCTTTATGGAGCATGCGCTCGGACTCGCGCGCAAAGGCACCAGCCTAGCCAGCCCGAATCCCATGGTCGGCTGCGTCATTGTGCGCGAAGGCCAGATTGTCGGCGAAGGATTCCATCAATACGAATGGCGCGACCACGCGGAAATCGTCGCGCTGAAATCGGCTGGTGAGAAGGCGCGCGGTGCAACGCTTTACGTCACGCTGGAACCTTGCAATCACACCGGGCGCACGGGGCCTTGCACCGAAGCGATCATCGCGGCCGGCGTTCAGCGCGTCGTCGCCGCGATGGATGATCCGAACCCGGTAAACTCCGGGCGCGGCTTCGATCGCCTGCGCGCAACGGGCATCGAAGTATTCACCGGTGTTTGTGAAGAAGAGGCGCGCCGCCTCAACGAAGCGTTTGCCTGCTGGATTCGCACGAAGAAACCGTTCGTCACGCTGAAGTCCGCGTTGACGCTGGACGGTCAGCTCGCGCTGCCGCAGTCTGCCAAAAAGGCGCGCAAGAGCTCCGGCAAGCGCCGTCAGTGGATTACGTCCGAGGAGTCTCGCGCGGAAGTTCATCGCATGCGGCACGCTTCGGACGCACTGCTGACCGGAATCGGCACAATTCTCGCCGACGATCCACTGCTTACCGATCGCAGCGGCCTCCCGCGCCGCAAGCGTCTGCTTCGTGTGATTCTCGATTCCAAACTTCGCCTGGCACCCAAGTCCCGCATCGTGGAAACTTCCGACGATGATCTCCTCGTATTCACGACGCTCGCGCTGAATTCACCCAAAGCACGCAAGTTGCAAAACGCAGGGGTCGAAATCCTCCGCGCAAAAAGAAAAAATGGCCGCATCGATCTACACGTGGTGCTCGAAGAACTCGGCGGTCGCGGGGTCCTCAACGTCTTGCTGGAAGCCGGCCCGGCGCTCAATGGCGCCGCTCTACGGGCAGGAATCGTGCACAAGCTTTTTCTTTTCTATGCACCAAAAATCGCGGGCGACAATCGCGTCCCATTTGCCCGCGCGCCCAAGTTGCTTCTTCCACCGCTTCAATATCAGAATGTGAAGCAGTTCGGCCCGGACTTTGCTGTCGAGGGATACCTCCAAGATGTTTACCGGAATCATTGAGCACGCCGGCACGATTGAAGCGCTCGAGCTGAAAGAAGTCGGCGGGCGCGTCACGATTCATGCGCCGAGCCTCGCGCCGTCGCTCGCTGTATCAAACAGCATCGCCGTGAACGGCTGCTGCTTGACGATTGTTGAGGTTCATCACGGGCGGCTCTCGGCCGATCTTTCCGGAGAAACGATTCGCAAGACTTCGTTTGGCGCGAAAGGCGGGGCGCTCGCGCAAGGCGCACGCGTCAATCTGGAGCAACCGCTCACAGCCGGCAAGGAATTCGGCGGGCACTTTGTGCTCGGCCACGTGGACACTATTGGCCAAGTAACGCATCTCACCGCTGAAGGAGAGAATTGGTGGTTCGGTGTGCGCGTGCCGGAAGAATTCGCTCGCTACGTTGTGCCAAAAGGCTCGATTACGATTGACGGCATCAGCCTTACCGTCGCTCGTTGGCAAGACAACATCGCCGAGGTTGCCGTCATTCCTTACACCTACGAACACACCAACATCCGCGACCGCAAGCCCGGCGATGCCGTCAATCTCGAAGGCGACGTCCTCGGAAAATATGTGGAGCGTTACCTGGAAGCACGCAAGGCGGGGGCATCTTCACAACTCACCTTCGCGCAGCTCATCGAACAAGGCTTTTAGCATGCCCACGCTCACGGGAGTCCTCGAAACTTGTCTCTACGTGGATGATCTTGATCGTTCCTCCTGCTTCTACGAAGAAGTGTTTGGCCTTTCGCGGATGATGGGCGACGACAGAATTCGCGCCTACGGCATCGGCGAACGAAGCGTTTTGCTGCTATTCAAGCGCGGCGCATCGAACTTCTTTACGGAGGGCCCGTCTGGGGGGACGCTTGGGCCGCACGACGGAAATGGTCCGCTCCACTTCGCTTTTGCCATTGCCGCCGAAGATCTCACTGCGTGGGAAGAACATCTCAACCGGCACGAAATCAAAATCGAGACGCGCCTTCATTGGCCCCGCGGCGGCACCAGCCTTTACTTTCGTGACCCGGACAACAATCTCGGCGAACTGGCCACGCCCGGTGTCTGGGCTACCTATTAAAGTGGGGTTCCTTCCTTGCCAAAAACTCAGTTGCCCGCCACCGTCTCGCGAGCCTTTTCGCGCACGCCACGGTAATACAACACCAGGCCGAGACCAAGCGCAATCACCGTGCCGCTGACTAATTTGACGCTGAACACAAACTTGTTCTCCGATTCTCCGGGCGGCACGAACGACAGCACGATTCCGCCGAGTGTAATGAGAAAGCCGAATCCCCCAGCGATCCACACCCCGATTTTCCCGCCCGGGATCAGCACGGCGTGCGCATTCGCCGCTCGGTCCTTGCGTCCGGCAAGCTTGATCGCGGCCGCGTACATGTAGAGAAACGGAATGAAATAAAGGATGGTTGCCGCATCCACCAGGATTTGATACGCGCCGCTGGTGGTCTCGTTGATGTTGCTCACGAGTAGTAAGGCCAGCGAGATTCCAGCTTGCACCAATATCGCTACGTAGGGCGTACGCCACTTGGGATGAAGTTTTCCAAACGCTGCGGGCAGGTAGCGATCGACTCCCACAATAAATGGCACGCGAGAGAGCCCGGCCACCGTGGTTCCCACGCCGCCGGCATTTCCAAACGTAACGAGAAACGCAGCAATCATTCCCATCAATCCAATTTTCAGCATCTCCGAGCCGACTGCCAGCGCTTGATACACGCCGGACTTCGGGTCCACGGGCGCAGCTTGCATGATCGACAGGACCGCAAACGTTCCCCCGATATACATCGCTGCGATCAGGATCCCCGAACCCCAGATGGCGCGCGCCAACGTGCGTTGCGCGTCGCGTATTTCGTCGCTCATAGCGGAAACCAGTTCCAGTCCGGCAAAGGCAAAGAGGATTTGCGGCCAGAAATTGACGGTTTCCCAATTCCAGTGCGGCATCATGTTCGCCCAGGTAAAATGCGTCGCGGAGCCGTAGCGCAGCCAGATGACGCCGCCGGTCCCGACCAGGAGCAGCAGGGGCACGTAAGTCATCGCGCCACCAGCGTTCTGCAGCCACTTCCCCACATTCAATCCAACAATGTTCATTCCCACGGCGATGGACAATAAGAAAAAGGAGCCACCCAGCAGGAAGAGCCGGCTTTGCGCGAGATGTCCCCACGAGCTGCCACCGATGTACGCTCCCATCGCGGCGCTGGCCAGGAGCAAACCGGGGAAATAAAAGAACGAATAGATCCAGTAGGTCCAACCGGCAACGAATCCATGAAAGTCACCGAAGGCTTCCTTGGACCAGACATAGAGGCCGCCTTCATGAGGGTATCGCGTAGAGAGTTCGGTAATCACGAAGGCCGTGGGAACAAAAAAGAACAGCGCCGCTAGCACCCAGAGACTTATGGAAGACGTGCCGTTGTGTGCTGCAGCCGCAATCCAGCGCGGCCCCAGAACCGTCGCGATGTTGAAAAGCAAAACGTCCCAGAAGCCCATCTCTTTGCGTAATTGCTTGATTGGATCGGAAGAGCCGTTCGTCGGCCGCTTTGCGGCCGCACCCGAACTTTCCTGGCTCACAGGATCACGTCCAGCGCGGGAATCAGGTCATCCTGCATGCGGAAATTCTTGAGAAAAGGATCTGCCGAGCTCTCAAACCCAGCCCACGGCCCGAAGTAGGTCACTCGGCCCTCTTGAAGAAAGACCACGACGTCCGCAAGTTTCTTGGCAAGATGCGTATCATGCGTCACAACGATCGAAGTCTTGCGAAATGCCTCCTTCAATCGCAGGATCAAATCGCCCATGTGCCCTGCCATGATGGGATCCACCATGGTAGTCGGCTCGTCAAACAAAATCGCTTCGGGATTCTGCGCGAGGGCGCGCCCGATAGCCACCGCGCGCTTCATGCCGGTCGAAAGCTCGCTCGGTAATTTGTCGAGCACGTCATCCACTTCCAGCATGTTCGCGATTTTCCCCACGTAGGCGTCGACATCCTCGATTTCCAGGCCTGGCTGCCCTTCCAACGGAAACGCGATGTTCTCCCTTACCGTGAGTGAATCGAAAAGCGCGCCGGACTGAAACACCATCGTCACCTTGCGCCGCACTTCTTCAAAGTCTGCTTCCTTGAAATTCGTGACGTCTTGCCCATCGATCAGAACATGGCCGGAATCCGGCTTCAGAAAGCCCATAATGTGCTTGAGTGAAACTGATTTTCCCACACCGCTGCGGCCCATGATCACGCAAGTCTCGCCGCGCTTGACCGTAAAGCTGACGTTATTCAGTACCAGCCGCTCGTCAAAGCTTTTGCAAACTCCGCGAAACTCGAAGTAATTGCCTGATTTCTCCTCGCTCACTTTCGCTCCGCTTCCACAATCCGCCGCGCTTCCTCGTAATCCGCTACCGTGTTCATATTCCAGAACAATCGCCCTTCGCTATCAAATCGTTTCCAGTCTGGCTCGTCAAGAACTTCCGTTGCCACGTGTTGCAATCCGTGCGTCACCTTGCGAATTCCGGATTCGAACGCTGCGCGCAGCGTGCCGGCCGCGTCCGTCCGGTAACATGCGCACAACGGCTCCGGCCCCTGCGTCGAGTGTGGAAGCACAACCTGTGCTTCGCTTATCGCCGCGCGCTCGCAAAGAAAAGTCAGCCATTCGCGCGTCAAAAACGGCATGTCGCAGCTAAGTACCAAGTTCCACTCGCGCGGCGCCGGGCTTTTCGTTGCATCTTCAAGCGCGGTGATGATTCCGCCGAGTGGCGGTTCTCCTGGCCATTGATCGCTCACCATTTCTCTTTCGAATTGCCCATACTTTTGCGGAGATCCGACCACTTTCACATTGGTAGCAACGTTCTGCACCAGCGCGATCATCCGCCCCAGCATCGGCAGCCCACCAACCTCCACGAGCGCCTTGTCGCGTCCAAATCGCGTGCTCCCGCCCCCCGCCAAAATGTATCCGCTAACTCCTAATTCACTATTCCCCGCGCTCATTCCCTGGCTCTCAGCGTCATTTCTCTTCTCTGTGCGCTCTGTGTTCCTAACTCTGTGACCTCTGTGTTAATTCTTACTCTTCTTCCAGCGGCTCGCGCCCCGGCCTCCGAATACCCAATTCGCGCAGTTTCTCTTGCAGACTTTGCCGGTGCAATCCGATTGTGGCCGCTGTGCGCGAGACGTTCCAACGATGTTCGGCCAATTGCCTGGTCAGGTAGGCCACTTCAAACTTCCTCTTGGCCTCGCGAAAATCCCGTTCGCCAATTCCATTGTCGTGTTCGTCGCCCCGATGTTTCAGGGAAATGCTTTCGCCGTGCACCACTTCGATGGGCAAGTCCTCGATGCCGATTTCCTCGCCGCGAGACAGTACCAGACTCCGCTCCAGAGCATTCTTCAATTCCCGCACATTGCCCGGCCAGTCGTATTTCTCAATCGCGGTCATGGCCTCGCGCTTCAGCCGCGCCTTTCGCCCCAGCCGCGCCGCGTGCATTTGGAGAAACGTATCCGCCAGCAGCGCAATATCTTCCTTGTGAGCCCGCAGCGGCGTCAGGTCAATACTCACCACGCGGAGCCGGTAGAACAGATCCTCGCGAAACTTTCCCGCGCGAATCTCCGCCTGCAAATTGCGGTGCGTCGCACTGATCACGCGCACATCCACGGGAATCGACTGCGTACCGCCGAGCCGCTCGATGGTGCGATTCTCCAGCACACGCAGCACTTTGGCTTGCGTCACTGGATTCATGTCGCCGATCTCATCGAGAAAGATGG
>Ga0307471_100000697_pt1 | contig 17495 bp, 13 predicted proteins | sample atmos_gasesAM3C__2_FD_204566 | JGI IMG/M metagenome (GOLD analysis project Ga0307471, IMG submission 204566) | Hardwood forest soil microbial communities from Morgan-Monroe State Forest, Indiana, United States - atmos_gasesAM3C_515 | ecosystem: Environmental > Terrestrial > Soil > Temperate...
GCGAGGGCGGCGTACCGCAGGGACAACTCTGGGTCACGCTCTCGGGCTTGAGGGCGCGGCTGGTTTGGAAGATTGTTTTGTAGACATCGGCCATGGCATTGACCGAATCCTGCGGCGACTTGTGATGGTGCGCCGGGTTGTAGCACATGGGCACGCTGTAAATATTGTCCAGCTTCGAACCATCAAAGCCCCACTCGCCGATAAATTTCTCAGTCAACTTCTTGAAGTATGCCTGCACCTCAGGCACAGCCGGACAAAGCGTCGCCAGATCGCGGGTCATGCGCCCGTGCGTTCCGTCTTTGTTTAGGAGCAGCCACTCCGGATGCTCCTGGACCACTTTGGAGACGATGTACTTGTGCGACTCCCACTTGCCCTGGCCGTCTTCCACACCCAGGGGCAGCCACCAGAGTTGCACCAGAATTCCCTGTTTATGGAAGTCATCCGTCATCTTCTTGATGGAGTCGCCGGGGAAGGTGTCGGCGCGCGGCTCCCAGTCGCCATAAGTGTTGAACCAGCGATCGTCGAGCGTCGCCCATTTGATACCGAACTCTTTTAACTTCGGGACCGTGCCCAGCATCTGCGCCGGAGTCACATTGAATTCGTAACCCCATCCACACCAGCTCACGTTGTAGGCTTCGCCGGAAGGCTTGGGAATTTCCCATCCTTCTTTCTGCAGCACGCTCGACCACAGGTGCAGCGGCTCGTAAAAATCACCCGCGTAGACGGAAATGAAACTGCGCGGCGTGGAGTACGTTTCCCCGGGCTTGAGGGTAGTGTTCGCGGCAATGTCCACGCCGGCGTTGACCCCGTCTGCGTCAACTTTGACCGGCAGCGAGAGCGTCAACGGCAACGTCTCCACGTGGCCCACCGCTTCTCCGACCTGCCCCGTCCACAACGCAATGACCGGGATGCCGCCACCATAGCCGCCTTTGACCACTGCGCCCATTACGTTAGGTTGGGCGAAGTTGCGGCCGAGCTTTATGACATCGTCTTTGCCCCAGTCATAGCTCGCCCCGTGAAAACTCCACATGTCATAAGGCTGTGCCTTGTTTTCCGCCAGGCTGGCGTTGAATTTGTGTTGCTGCTCAATGACACGGTCGATCAAAAAGTCTTGCGTGCCGGCGTTCTTGTATTCCGCGCTGGAGAGCAGCAGGTTGGGGAAATCGTCGTAGACCTCCACTTCAACCATGCGCTGGATGCTCGAAGCCGCAGGATCGGAAGTCCGGGCGGGAATTTCTACTCGCTTGCCTCGACCCAGCTTGCCGGGACTGTCCTCAACCTTGGCCGCTTCGAAGCCCAATGTGAACTGAACTGGCTTGCCATTCTGCAGCAAAAGGTCACTGCTGTTCGCGCTCGGCTGGTCGAGAGTGAGCCGCTGATCGCCTTTGAGCAGCGATGCCTGTATGTATCCCGAAGGCAGTATCTCGAACTCGGCTGAACTCGTGGTCAGGACAATCGGTCCGCCCGGCTTCACTTCCACTTTGATGTGAGAGGGTTCTGGTGCCGGAGTTTCTGCTGGGGGGTGAGAACGGCTACAGCTCAGGAGGAAGAGGCCCACCAGGCCCAGGACCATGCAAGTCATGCGAGTTCCGTGAAATAAGTTTCTTATGCGCTCAGTTTTCATTGTGCTCCTCCCGTAGTCACGCCCTTGAAGTGGCTGAACATCCTCTCTGCATTCAGGTGATAAATTTTTTCCAGGACCGGATCCGGCAGGTCGAGACCGTAAATCTCCCAGCGACCCTGCGCGGGATATCCCCAGTAGTCGAACGATTCGTCCGCGGTTTCGAGCCAGCGGAAGTGATTGCGGTACATCTCTTCCTCCATCCCGTTGTCGGTGCCGAACATGATGCGGTCCTGATATTTCAGGAAGAATTCGCGGGTCTGCCGGGGCTGGCGCCCCAGCTCGGCCTCCCGCGCGCCAAATTCCACCATCACGTTGGGATGTTCATCGAGCATGCGCGACACCCAGCCCAGATTTTCCGGCCAGCCCATATGAAGCGAAACGAAACGCGTTTCCGGATGCCGGGCAAAGACGCGATTGCGCGCCTCCAGCAACTCCTCCAGCTTGGGATACTGCGGACCGTAAAAACTCCAGTCGGGATGCTCGGTCAACTCTTCGTAACGTTCGTTGCGAGCATCTGTGGGGAGAAAGAACGCCTCGGGATCGGCGGTATGGATCGAAACTGGAATGCCGAGGCGCCCGCATTCATGCCAGACCGGATCCATCCGCGAATCGTCGATTGCAACCAGCTTGCCCGACTTGTCACGAACGCCCAGACCCCAATCTTTCAGCAGCTTCAGGCCGCGGGCCCCGCGGGCGACGGCGTCGTCGAGTTGGCGCACCATCTTCTGGCCGAAATCCGGATCGTCAATCTTGCTCCAATCCATCTGGGTGAAGACGATGAAGCGGCCGGGATAAGGCCGTACCATCTCGTCGATCACACGCTGCAACTTCTCGCCCCACAAGCCGGTCAGTATGACCACGGTCTTCACGTTGGTCTTGTCCATGATCTCAATCACGCGCTGGGGGGGTATATGCTGGTCTATGCCGAGGGCATCGTTGGTGTGATTGTGGACATCGATAACGTAAAACTTGGCCCTGGGTACCGAGTGCGCGGGGACGTGAAGCATTGAGGCGGGGTGAAAATCGCGCAGCAGAAGCGTTTTCTTCTGCTCCGCATCCGCAGCCGATTTGTATCCGATCTGGGATGGCGCGGACGCCTCCGCAGGGCCGGCAGTCTGCGCCCTGATCCCAGGAACGCAGAGAAGAAGCGCCAGCCAGCACTTGAGAATATTCGACGCCATGTGGACCTTCCGTCTCCCTTTAAATTTCTGGCTTTGAGTTTCTGACTTCCCCTCCCCGCTAACCGAACGAAAGTAAAAGTAAGTAATCGGAACTATACAACAGTCGGCCTGCCTGATTCCCAAAAAAGTACCGAGGGTCGCCGGCGGATTGGACCCTGTGCAAAAAAAGGCTGCCAACCACCGCCCTAACTCTGGCATCTTGGTAGCAGCAACTTTATTTCTATGAAGAGGCAAAGCAATGGGAACGCGCAAAGATAAGGTTCTTTTGAACATTCTGCTGGGGACGGGCGTCTATCTGCTCGATTCTTGGCGCAATCGTATGGGTGGAACGGTGGACGACCTGCGCGCGAAGGCGCAGGACACGTATGAGACGGCGGCCGACCGGGTCAGCCGTGCCACCGATGTGATCCGTGGCGAAGACAGCCACCTTCTGGGCACCGCGGCCGCGGCGCTGCTGGGACTTGGGATCGGCATCGGGGTTGGCCTGCTGCTGGCTCCCGCCAGTGGCGAAGAGACTCGCAGCAACCTTGCCAGCAAGGCGCGAGACATTCGCGACCGCGTTTCGTCGCGCGAAGGTGCGGCCGCCAGCTACGGAACGTAGAATCGGGCGTCGCCCGTCGCACGTCGGCTGGAACCGAAGTCCGAGGTCTGACGTCTGAGGTCCGCCTTTCACTTCCGCTTGTAATGAATCGGCCAGACCACGGTCCAGGACTTGCCGCCGTCCTTCGATGCTTCCCAGCTCCAGTCAAACTCCTCGTGGGTGATGTTCTTGAACACCATGCGCTGCAGGGCTTTGGTGCCGTCGGGAGGGACGGCTTCGCGAGCAAGGACCATCTGTCCGTCTTTGAATTCGCCGACAAAATCGAGATAGGCGCCTTCGTTGTCCACCCAGGTCTGTTTCCATTTTCGCGCGCTCGCGTCGAAAATTGAGACGCTCTGGCCGCGCAGATGCATGGCTTCGGCGCCGGAGAAATTTTCCTGAACGATGCAGCCTTCGAGAATTCGTTGGACGCTGTTCGTCCCATGATCAGTCTGACCCGGATTATTTCCCGGCCAGGTCAGGTCCCACTCGCCGACCCAGAACTCGAACTGCTTCTGCTCCGGCTCCGCACAGGGCTTGGGTTGCGCTGCAGAATTGTTCTGCCGGGCGTCGGCGAGGCAGGTCAAGAGCAGGACGACAACGGCCAGCCGGATCTGCATTGACGGTTCCTCCCGAGATTTCCTTGCCATCAGACGGCGGTCGAACGAAAACGGTAGCAGGACGAGACAGGGCAACACAGCTGTCCCCACTCAATCAGCCCTTGTGGTAAACCTTTAGCCTTGAATCTCGAGCACGCGATCTTTCTGTTTCTGGCCAGCATCGTGGGCGGTGCCCTGAACGCGGTCGCGGGCGGAGGCAGCTTTGTGGCTTTCCCCGCCCTGCTGTTTACGGGCGTACCGCCGATTCCGGCGAATGCCACGAACACACTGGCTCTCTGGACGGGCGCAGCCGCGAGCGGCGGCGCATATCGCAACCGGTTGAATGTGCCCATGCGGGTGCTGCTGCCGCTGATGGTCACCAGCGTGATCGGAGGAATCGCGGGCGCAGTTCTTCTGCTGCGGACTCCCGCACACACTTTCCTGCGAGTGCTGCCCTGGTTGATGCTGGGAGCAACGCTGCTTTTCATCTTCGGCAAAAGACTAGCGGGCGGGCGCGCATCCAGCGTGGAACACGACGCGACCACGGCGGCCATCGTGGGGGCGTCTATTTTTGAACTCGTAGTCGCTGTTTATGGCGGTTATTTCGGCGGTGGCCTGGGCATCGTCAACCTCGCCATGCTGGCCGCCGTGGGCATGACGGACATTCACGCCATGAATGCGCTGAAGAGCATTCTGGGCACAGTCATCAACGGCATCGCGGCACTGGTGTTCGTGGTAAAGGGCGCGATTTACTGGCCGCAGGCCATCGTCATGATCGCGGGTGCGCTGGTGGGTGGATACTTCGGGGCGCACTATGCGCAGAAGCTGCCCCAGGCTTGGGTGCGGAGTTTTGTGATTCTTGTGGGGACCGGGATGACAGCGTACTTCTTCGTCAAGGCTTATTGAGGGTTGAAAGTCGTTTTAAACCACTGTCATCCTGTGCGCAGCGAAGGACCTATGCATTTTGCTGGCGCTGCCATTTTGCGGGTAAGGCGTTCGGAGCGAATGCCGGTTGACGGGCAACTTCAAGCGCAATAGATAGGTCCTTCGCTTGCTTTCATCCCGATCTTCGCAGGACGAAAAGCTGCGCTCAGGATGACTGGCTAAGGGAACTGCACGTCGAGGGCGTAGATTTCCTGGGTGCTGATGTCGCGGACAAAGAGCGGCGTGCCATCCGGTGTGAGGCCGCTCCAGGCTCCGATCGAGCCAAAGTAGCGGCGGAGGTCTTTCAAGCTAACCACGGATTCGGACTTGCTCTCTCCGACTTTGATCCGACAGTAGGACTGGATATTCGAATAAGTGCTGTCGAAGTAAAGATATTTGCTGTCCCTGGACCAGTAAGGAAACCCAAGAGCCGTGGTCTGGGTCACCCACTCGGTCCACTTTTGCGCCTGGAAATCGAAAATCGACAGCTTTCGCGAGTCGCCGGCGACCGCCGCCAGAAAGCGGCCATCGGGCGACCAGCGTGGACTGAAGACGGTTTGGGACCCCGGCAGCACGGAAACCTGGTGCGTCTGCAAGTCCAGAACTTCGATGTCTTTTTTATCCGCGTACGCCAGACGTCCAAAGGCGATATGCTTGCCGTCGGGCGACCAGGTGGGGTCCATCTCGCTGAGGTTCTCCGAAAGTAATTCCTGTGTCGCTCCGCCTTGTGCCGACACCAGAAAAATCTTCCAGGGCTTTCCATATTGCCCGGCGGAGAAAACAATCTGCTTCCCATCCGGAGACCAGCGCGGAAGAATGGCGAACAGAGGGGCATTGGTAAGCTGGAGACGTTCGCTGCCATCGACACGACTGCGCCAGAGCATCCCCTCGGGGATGGTCACGTAGGTGACCCACTGGCCGTCCGGGGAGAAGTCAAGCTGATCGACGGAAATTCCGGACAGGAACGGAAAAAATTGCCGGGTGCGGGAGTCGTAACGTACCACCTCGCCGCGTCCCTGGAGACCGGTGACAAATATCTTGTGCCCGTCCTGACTGGGTAGAGCGTGGTCGAAAGCCAGGGGGCCGGTAGTAAGCTGCACTGGTGTTGGCGAAGCTCTGCGGAACAAGCCGTGACGATCAGGTAACGCCCAGATATTTGTGGCGGGGCCTTCTGCGTGGGTGAAGAGGTAGTAGGAACCGTCGGGCGTCCACTGGCCGTTAGACTCCGCACCCTGACTAGGCCAGCCGGGAAGCACCGCGTAAAGTCCGGTACCATCGGCCTTGGCCTCCCAAAGAGTGCTGGCGTTCTGCTGCAGGTCGAGCTCGGTAAATCGAATGCGTGTGCCGTCGGGCGAAAATCTTGGGGAAAACAGAAAGCCTGGGGTAGTCAGCAGCTTGCGAGGTTCACTGCCATCTGATTTGGCCAGAAATAAAGACTTGTTGCTGGCGAAAAGCACTTGTCGCCCATCGGACGAATAAGCGCCATCGTGGGCATTTATGTCAGCCAGACGCCGCGGGGACCCGGCGGGCAGGGGAATCATCCAGAGCGGAGCCTCCGGTTCCGTACCCACAAACGACGCGACCAGTAGCTGTGAGTGGTCGGGGGAGATGTCTAGCGGGTTGGCGTTAAGCAGGGGAGTGGAGACGGCTGCCACTTCGCCGCCGGTAGTCGAGACCTGAGAAAGAACAAAGCGCTCAGCCGAGATCTCGCCAAAATAAATTCGAGCGCCGTCGGTTCGCATGGTTGCGTTCTTAGCGAGGCTGTCACTCGTAATCTGGGTAACGCCAACTAGTCTCGGTGGCGACAGCGGCCACCAGGCCACCGCCACGATCGCAAGCAGGACCGCCAAAGCAACCACCGCCCAGGGCCAACGACCCTTACTTCTGGGTTCAACCATGGACGCCCTGGCGGCGCTCACTTTGCCGGAGGTGGTGTCGCGCTTGAGACGCGTCAGGTCGGCGCGCAGGTCTGCCGCACTCTGGTAGCGGACTTCCCGGTCCTTGTCGAGGGCCTTGTCAATAATGTGTTCTAGCTCCGACGGCAGGCCGGGATTCATGCGGATCGCTGAAGCCGGCTCCTTATTGAGAATCGAGTTAAAAAGCGCGGCGGAGGTGTCTCCTCGAAAGGGAAGCGTTCCGGTAGCCATCTCGTAAAGCACCGCACCGAAGGAGAACAGATCGGTGCGTGCGTCCAGTTCCTTGCCCAGGGCCTGTTCGGGCGACATGTACGCGACCGTGCCCAGCGCACTGCCGGGACTGGTGAGATGCTCTTCCGTCATGGTCGGATTTTCGCTGGACTTCGATCCGACAGGTGCATTGATCTTGGCCAGTCCGAAATCGAGAATCTTGGCGTGGCCGCGATCAGTCACGAAAAGATTCGCCGGCTTGATGTCGCGATGAACAATGCCCTTGGCATGAGCGGCGTCAAGGGCGTCGGCGATTTCGATGCCCAAGTCAACCAGACGGTCAGTTTCGAGCGGGCGGCCCAGGATGGCTTCCCGCAGAGTCTTCCCCTCGAGAAATTCCATGACGATGAAGCGCAAGCCGCCGTGCTCTCCAATTTCGTAGATGGTGCAGATGTTGGGATGGTTCAAGGCGGAAGCGGCGCGAGCTTCACGGCGAAAACGTTCCAAGGATTGCGGGTCGTGCGCGATATCGTCGGGCAGGAACTTCAGCGCGACGAAGCGGCCGAGAGAGGTGTCCTCGGCGCGGTAGACGACACCCATCCCACCGCCGCCCAACTTATCGAGAATTCGATAGTGGGAGACCGTCTGCCCAAGAATCGATGGAGCATCGGGCATGGGAACAACATGTTAGCAGAGGTGCGAAACATGGCCCGGGAATTGGCAGCAGCCGGACGGAGCGATGCCCGTCCGGGGTCGTCGGTTTTACTGCAGCGGCTCTGATGTGTGCTCATGCACGATCATCCACTTGCCGGCTTGCTTTTCGAAGATCACCGTCCAGCGCAGCGTAGCCAGTTCATGCTTGCCTGCCGTGGTGAGCCCGTCTTCCTTCACGGTCGCGACAGTCCAGGTCAGGTTGCCGTCGGTGTGGATCTGGGCATCGTCGTTGACGGTCAGCTTCAGTTTCTTGTAACCCTTCAGCAGTTCGGTCGCACCCGCCTGGTACTCCACCCAATTTGCATACTTCAGGGGCGCGATATCAAAGAAGGTGTACACACCCTGATCGTAGTACTCGGCCATCTTGGAGGGATCGAGCGAACTCCAGCCATCCATCAGCTTCTGCAGGTAGGCCTTATCTGGAGCTCCTGGTGGAACCACTTTCTTCTTGGGCTTTTTTGCAAAGCCGGAGACGCTGAGGGCAAAAACGCAAATCAAAATGACCAAAACGCGCTTGTACATTGATGTTCCTCCCCATGTGGCGAAGAATTGTCGCACAGGAGGGCGGAAAGCTCAAAGGATGTGAGAGGGCTTGTAGTTGGGCCTCGGTTTTGGGTGGAGCAGCTCTTTAGCGCTGCTTGGAGGCGGGGTCCAGTGCGGCTTCAGCCCCTGAGGTACCTCCGGGGCTGAAGCCCGGAGTACGACAATTGCTGTTTGTGCAGGCCTGAAGGCCTGATCCAGCCTTCTACAGCTTCCGCCTTTCAAGTCTTGACGGGGCAACCAAACCCTTCCGCTTAAGCAACTAAATAATTAGTTGACGTTGGCGTCCCTTACTGCGTCTAATGAGGACATGAGGAGAATGATCTGTGCCGCCCAGAAAGTCTGAGACTTTGACCGAGGCCGAACTGCGCCTGATGGACGTCCTCTGGCAGAAGGGTTCGGCCACGGTACAGCAGGTGCTCGACGCACTTCCCGAGAAGCCGGCACTGGCCTATAACTCCGTCCTGACTACCATTCGCGTTCTGGAGAACAAGGGCTATCTGGAGCATGTCAAAGACGGCCGCGCGCACATTTATAAACCCATCATGGAGCGGGAGGAAGCCACACGCTCCGAGATCCGCCACCTGATCGGTCGGTTTTTCAAAAATTCCCACGAACTGCTGGTCCTGAATGTTCTCGAAGACCTGAGTTCCGAAGATGGAAGCTCTGAAAACAAGGTTCTCGAAGCCAAGGAATTGAAACGCCTGCGGCAACTGTTGCAATCGAGGGAAGAGACGAGGGAACGCCGATGACCGCCGCGTTCAACCTGTCGTCCCTGGCCCAGCTCTCCGCCGAACGAATACTCAACTGCACGGCGGAGGGCATCGTCATCGCCTTGCTCGCCTGGCTGTTGCTGCGCGCCATTGGTCCGCGGAATTCGGGTACGCGGTTCGCAGTCTGGTTCGCGGCGTTGCTGGCGATAGCGGCGCTACCTCTGTTCGGCAATTGGGCGGCAACCGGCGGCGAACTGGCAAAGCGTTCTGAAATCACCCTGCCGGTTTCCTGGGCGCTCTATATATTCGCTGCCTGGGCGCTGGTGGCCGCGGTGGGCTTGCTTAGAGTCGGCTTTGGCTTCTGGCACCTGTATCGTCTCCGCAAGAGCTGTGTGCCGGTCAATGTCGCAGCTCTCGATCCTTTGCTGCAAAAGACCTTGGCGGAGGTCGACGCTTCGAGGAGCGTGACGCTTTGCGTATCGGATGATCTGCGCGTGCCCACTGCCATCGGGTTCACCAAGCCGCTGGTGGTGGTTCCATCATGGACCCTGCAGGAACTTTCCACCGGGGAATTGAACGCGATCCTGCTCCACGAGCTGGCGCACCTGCGGCGGCGGGATGATTGGACCAATCTGATCCAGAAGATTGTAGGAGCGCTGTTGCTCTTCCATCCCGCGGTCTGGTGGATCGAGAAGAAGCTCGCGCTCGAACGCGAGATGGCATGCGACGATTTGGTACTGGCAGAGACCCAGAACACGAGCCCACGGGCCTACGCGGAATGCCTGGTGTCATTGGCGGAAAAGAGTTTCCTGCGGCGGGGTGTCGCGCTGGCACAGGCTGCGGTTGACCGGTTGCGGAACGTATCGCTGCGCGTAACCCAGATTCTGGACGTGAACCGCTCGCGGACCACAAGAGTCTGGGGCCCGGCGCCGGTCCTGGTCGGCGGCGTGTCACTCGTCTGCCTGATCGCATTATCACATGCGCCAACGCGGCTGGTGTCGTTCGAGGGCGGCACAGCTTCCACGTCGGCGACGAATACAATCGCGGCCGACGATTTCCAATCGAGTCAGATGTCGCAGATGGGCGCACGCGTCGTTCCGACGGGGCTTCGGGTTCGATCAGAAGAGGTTCGTCCGGCAGCGAACAATTCGATTGTTGCGGTTAAGAAGTCTGCGGTCAAGAGTTCGTTCAGGGCGAAAGACAAACCTGACTTCATCCCTGCACGCACGGTGCAGCGTCGAGCAACCGCTCCGATGCTGGTCCGGACCAGCATGACAGGCGATGGTGTTGCTCCTCAGCCTTTGTTTCTCGTAGTGCAAACCGAAATCGTGCAAACCCGGCAGTATGACGCTACTGGCGCCGTGGTTTGGGATCTCTGCGTGTGGCGCGTCACTGTGGTCGGCTCGGTTCAGAACAAGATGGAAGCGGGAATTGCCGCCAAGTCGATCTGAGTTTTTTTTCGGCTCATCAACTAAAGAATTAGTTATTAAACAAGGAGAGATAAATGAAAAGCAGGATGCAAAACTGGAAAACAGGAGTAGGTCGCCATCTCATCATTCCGATTCTGACGATCGCGATGGTGGGTTCATTCGTGACCTACGATTTCATGAAAGCAATGCCGGCAAAGGCGGCAACCATGGCTGCGCCTACGACAACGCCGCTCGATGACAACAATGTGGGTGCGTTGCTTTCACTCGACCAGGCCATGGAAACCCTGGCCGCGCGCGTCACCCCGGCAATCGTGAACGTGACGGTGACGTCACGGGCAAAAACTAATGTGGCGGAAGGCGATCTGCCGGATGGCTTGCAGGACAGTCCGTTCGGGCAGTTCTTCGGTCGCCAATTCGGTCAGGAGTTTGGTCATCAAATGCGGCCGCAACAGCCGCGCGTCGAACATGGGCTGGGAAGTGGCGTGATCATTTCGCCCGACGGCTACATTGTCACTAACAACCACGTGGTCGATGGCGCGACCGACGTTCGCGTAACCATGAGCGATCGCCGGATTCTTCCCGCCAAGGTGGTAGGCACAGATCCGCTGACCGACCTCGCGGTCATTAAAGTGGACGGCCACAACCTGCCGAACGCGCCCTGGGGCGACTCCACCAAGCTGCATCCAGGCCAGACCGTTCTGGCGTTCGGTAATCCGTTCGGATTCCGCTTCACGGTGACACGCGGCATCGTCAGCGCGTTGAACCGTCCCAATCTGTCTTCGGACGACGCTCGCAAGCCGGGGCAGTTCATTCAGACGGATGCGGCCATTAACCCGGGCAACTCCGGTGGTCCGCTGGTGAACGCGCGCGGCGAAGTGGTTGGGATCAACACATTCCTCATCTCGCCCTCTGGTTCGTTCTCGGGGATGGGATTCGCGATTCCGACACAGATCGTGCGTCCCACGGTGGAAAAGCTGATTCAGTATGGCAAGGTGACGCACGGCTACATGGGAATCGGAATTGCCGACGTGACTCCAGACAACTCGAAGTTCTTCCACATGGACCGTGCCCTGGGAGCGGTGGTGAGCCAGGTTGAGTCCGACTCGCCCGGAGCCAAAGCAGGTCTGAAGGTCGGCGATGTAATCACCCAGATCGACGGAAAAGAAGTAAGCGACGCGGGTGAGCTGCAGGTGGTGGTGGGACAGAAGAATCCGGGGACAATCATCCATCTGCAAGTGATGCGCGATGGCAAGAACGTCGCGGTCCCGGTCACTCTGGAGGCGATGGGCAGCCGGGACAAATCCGGCAAAGAGGGCGCTGAGATCAGTCAGGGCAAACCGCGTTGGGGAGTTGGTCTGTCCGACATGACTCCTGAAGTGCGCGAGCAACTGCAGGCGCCCAGCGATCTGCAGGGGGCGGTGATCCAGCAAGTGCAGCCAGGCAGCCCGGCCGACAACGCAGGATTGCAGTCTGGGGATGTGATCGTAGAAGTTGATCGCAAGCCAATGCAAAGTGCGTCCGATGTCAAGAATGCACTCAGCGGCGTGCCCAAGGGACAGGACGTGCTGGTATTGGTGTGGTCGAGCGGCGGCAATACTTTCCGTGTGCTGCACCCGGCCCAGGCGGACGCTGACAGCGGAATGTAAGCAGTGGTTCGTTTCTCCCCAGGGGGGCGGGCGTTCGCGCCAGTCTCCCCTTTTTTCTTTCCACAAGCCACGAGGTGGCCTACGTATGTTGGCTGACTGACAGGACATTCCCATCGGGGTCTTTGAACCAGGCTACTTTGTCGCCACCCGGCGTCGTCCAGATTCCGAGTTCGCGGTCCTGAACGAAAGGATATTTCTCAAATGCCACGCCCCGTTGGGTGAGCCACTTGACCACGGCTTCGATATCGGAGACCTCCCAGCCCATGACGGTATATGGAGCCGGGGTGAAATCCTTGGCCTTGGCGATTCGGATGGCGGTTTCGCCGGCTTTCATTACGAGGGCGAACGGGTCGTCGCTGACGAAGTGGAAGCCTAGTTTGTGCTCGTAGAAAGCACGCGCTTTTAGAGCGTCGCGGGTAGGAACGAAGCCAATGAGCTTGCTTGCAGCCAGCATTTCTGCCTCCTGGTTGTGCCTTCCCAAAATAGCACTGCGAGGTCATAGCTTCCTCTGCCCAGTTGTTTAGGAGAGGCGCGAGAATCAGCCGCAGAGCGGCGCAAGAACACGTTTTCACACGACCTCCGAACGATCACCAGGCCGTGTGGCGCAACCCGATCGGCGGGCAAGATGCCCGCCGGACAGCCGGCGGGACGCCGGCGCTACTCGGTTCGTCACCGATCCATAAGTTGGATAAAGGTGGAGGGCGAGGAACCCGCGCACTTGCAAATTCGCGACGGCTCCCGTAACTTGAGCGGGCAATCTGACAAATCGCTTTCCACCTGTCAATGTTCGCGGGTGGCTGGCGCGTTGGGCAGGGACAGGGGCCCAGAGGAGACCGATGGAAATCACCGTCCGCAAAAGTTCAGATGTTCAGATCGTACAGATTCGCGGTGCTCTACGGCTGGGCCCCGGAGTGGACAGCTTTCGTCAGACCATCGACGACGCGATGGCTAAAGGGGATACGCGCCTGGTCATCAACTTTGCCGAAGTGCCGATGATCGATTCCAGCGGTATCGGCATCCTGGTCAAAGCGATGGCCTCGGCGAAGCAGCGCGGCGGCGGGGTGAAGCTGGTCACGCCCTCCAAATTCGTGGTGCAGACTCTGAAGCTGATTGGCGTCCTGAATCTGTTTCAGATTTTTGAAGACGAGAATACCGCGGTCCAATCGTTCAGCGCGCCCTAGTTTCGCTAGTCGCGCCTGCGCTGTTATTGCAGATGAATATTGAAAGTGTTGAAGATACTGAACAGGTAAATCGCACTCCCCAAAGACAGAATCGCCAAAGAAAAGGCCGCCAGGCGTGAGCTGAAAAGGTGCCGGCGCGGCGGGTGCCGTTGCTCCAGAGCAGCCCTGTACTTGTCAATCCACTCCTGGTCCTTGCTGACTTGTCCAAACGACGACTGGATCGAGTCCTGAAGCCGTCGCTGGTCGTCTCCTTCGAGTCCCACGAAACGAAACGGTTGCTGGGTCCAGGAAACAGGCTTCAGCATTTCGGCGGTGCCGAGCACGGGCCCCGTCGGAGTCACAAACATCAGCTTCACCCGAGACTGCCGCACTACCGGTTTAGCCAGAGAAAGGATGCCGCCGGTAAGCGAGATGACTTCCAGCTGTCCCTGGGTGCGATGGCCATCTTCAAAGCGGAGAACCGCAGGAGTGCTATCGGACAAATTCAGACGTGGAGCGCGACGATCGTGATTCGGTTGGGGGAGGGCGTCCACAGGATGAGTATCCTCCTTGTTTCTCCCAATTAGGAGGTCACGGAAGGACATGGGTGGGTCTCGTTACCTTAGGACCGGCCTCGGGGCGTTGGAACTGATCTCCTGCTAAGCAGTTCTCCCGCCTCATGATGGAGTCATCCTGAGCGTGCGAAGGATCTAGCGCGAAGCGGATACGTACCCTCACGGTAATTGTGGCAGTCCGCGCAAGATCCTTCAGGACTGAGGTCCTTCAGGATGACGCTGGTGTAGTGGATTGGTCCGAACTGGGCCACTACCCGCGCTCGCCGCAACTGCCACGATCCGAGAGGTCCGAGCGGAGGGGTTCAAAGCGCGGTAGCCGCTTTACGACGAATCAGGACAAAGCCGGAAGCATTGGCATCCCTTTCAACTTCAGCCAGGCGTGCGCGCCCGTCTTCCTTGTTCCCATGTTTCATCTCCGCTTTGCCCAGCGCGAGGCGGGCCTCGTAGAGGACACCCAGAATGCCCTTCTTTTCTGTTTCCTGCATTACAGCTTTCAGAGAGGCTGTCGCGGCCTGAAGATTCGCTGGCTTACCGGACGCTGCCAACACTTCGGCGGCGGCAATTTCGAATTGCGAACGCAGCACGCGCTGCTGGGTCTTCGCAGCCAGGGGCTTGCCCATGGCGATTTCTTTCTGGGCCAAATTCAATTTCCCTTGCGCCAGCAGAGCCTGAGCCAGGATGGCATGCGCCGAAATCTGGGATTCGGAAATTTTGGCCGCGCGAAATTCTTCCAGAGCTTTACGGGCCAAGGCCTCGCCTTCCGATGGATTTCCTCCCTCGATCGACAAGCTGGCTAACAAAAGGGAGACTTCCGCTGCGCCACTTTTTTCGCCGATTTCATTCCGCAGTTTGATGGACTCCTGATAGTTTTGCTGGGCGGCGGTCAGGTCTCCCTGCTGCATCGAAAGCGAGCCCAGGTTCGCGAGCGCGACCGCGGATTCGTGCTTCTCGCCGGTCTCCCGGCTGATCTGAAGCGACTCTTCGTAGCTCTTTTTCGCGTTGGCGAATTCGCCGGACGCGGCGTAGACGTCACCCATTCCGACCAGGGGATAGGCCGACTTGCTGTTCTCGCCGTTCTTGCGGAAAGTTTCCAAAGACTCCTGGTAGGCGCTCCGGGCACCGCCGATCTCCCCTAAAGCCATCCGCGTGTCGCCTATATTTGTGAGGGCAGTGGCTACTCCGTCGGGCGAACCCATGGCGCGCCAGATATCAAGCGCGGCCTGGAAATTTTTCTCCGCGGCGGAGAGGTCGCCGGCCTGCACCATCTGAGCGGCAAGGTTATTCAAGGTTTGTCCGATACCGGTCTGGTCGCCAACCTCGCGGTACAACGCAAGAGCCTGCTCCGACATTTTTCTCGCGGTTACGAGGTCACCCTGATCGCTGATGACGCTGGCAGCGTTGTCCGTGGCCGCCGCGACTCCTGCCGTGCTGCCGATCGACCGATAGATGGAGGCGGCCTGGTCGTAGAGCTTCCGGGCGCCGTCCAGGTCTCCCTCGTCGTACAGCACATTCGCGGTTGTGTTGATCGCGGCAGCCTCCCCGGCACGGTCACCAATCGCGGCCGAGAGGTCACGCGCTTCCTGGCAAACCGCCGTCGCCCGCTTGGGGTCGCCCAGATTGCGCAACGCGGCGCAACGGAACTGTAGCGACTTCCCCAGAAGATACCGCGCACCTTGCGGCTTCGCTTTTTCCGCTAACGCCATCGCCAAGCTGATTGTGCGTTTGTAGTCTGATACCTCGTTGGCTGCCATCACCTCATCGACATCGATGCGCAAGTCCTCTCCCTGGGGCGGAGGCAACCGCCTCAACTCGGCGAGGGTGGCGAACGCTTCAGGGACCTTACTCGCTGCAATCTGCGCGTTGGCCAGGCGGAGCCCGTAGTCCAAATTGTCTGGAGAACCCTGACACAGCGAACGATAGGCTTCAATTGCCTTTTCCCATTGATGAGAGGCTTCGTAGTATTGTCCCTGCACCCGTAACTGCTCCTCATGGCGCAGACCGCTGGAGAATTCGACCGCCTTCTGCGCCGCTGCGACCGCTTTCTGATCGTAGCCCAGCGCCTTCCAGGCTGCGGCCAGATTGGCATAAGACATGGCATGTCGGGGGTCCGCGGCCACCGCCTTCTGCAACAGATCGCGTGCCGCCAGAGGCTCGAAGTTGCGCAGTTTCTGTAGACCTTCCGAGTAGAATCTCGCCGCTTCCACGTTCGAAGGCAGTTCGGCTCTGACCGCCACTTCCTCAGCCGCCGGGGTCGGCGCAACTCCCAACTTGCCGCGCAACTCAGAGCCGGCGAGCGTGATCAGATCGTCCAGGTGGGCCTCGCTGCCGCGCCGGGTCACGGTGGAAACTATCTGGCCCGTCTTCGCATCCTGCAGCCGGAGATCGACGCGGATCTCCGATCCGTCTCCCAGGTCGAGGTATGAACCCAGAACGACAAAATCACTGCCCAGATTTTTTCGGACCCGGGCGAGCGTGTCCGGGGCCAGGCTGTCGGTTTCAGGTAAGGAGAGATCGTTCTTCACGCGGGCTACATTTTCCCCGGAAATGGTGAGCAGCTTTTCGCCCGCCGCCAGCTCGGCGGTGAGCATTTCGGAGAGGGCGGTAGAAAGCCACGCGGTATCGGGACGTCCCGAAAGATTCTTTAATCCCAGGATGGCCACACTGCGCCGCGCATTGTTGGTGCGGACGACGCTGACCTGAATCCCCGGCGGATGCTTGCGCAGAAAGTAGGCCGCGGCAACGACAAGGACAATCAGCACTGGCGCGGCCCACAGAAGGAGCCGGTAGCGAAATCGCCGCGACACACGGGTCCGGGGCGAAATCCCCGCGGTCAGCCGCTCCAGGTCGTGTTCCATTTCGCCCACGGACTGGTAACGGTCGGTGCGATTCTTGCGCAGCGCCTTCCAGATGACGCTTTCCAGTCCCTCCGATATCCGGGGATTTCTCTTTCTTGGCAGCTCCGGTTCCTGGTTCAGGATGGCGTTGATGAGCAAGGGGCCATGCGTTTCCGGGAAGGGACGCTTGCCGGTGGCAAGTTCGTACAGCACTGTGCCGAATGCCCAGATGTCGGTACGGCGATCGGCAGGTTCACCGCGCAATTGCTCGGGAGCCATGTAGGGCAGAGTCCCTGTAATCTGCTGCGAACTGGTCAGGCTCGCCGTGACCGCCAGGTCGCCTTCGGGATGAACAAACTGGGCCAGACCAAAATCGAGGATCTTGAGCCGTCCGTCCGTCGTCAGGCGCAGATTGGCCGGCTTCAGGTCGCGATGAATGATGCCCTGCGCGTGGGCGGCGGCCAGCCCCTGCGCAAATTGCAAACCCAGGCGAACTACATCCTTCGAGCGCAACGGGCCGGAGGCGAGCCTCTTGTCCAGCGACTCTCCGGCGATGTATTCAGTGACCAGGAAGTCAGTTTCGTCGGCGGTATCAAAATCGTGGATGGTGGCGATGTTGGGGTGGTTGAGCTTGGCCAGCGAGAGGGCTTCCTGGCGAAATCGCTTGCGGGCAGGCTCGTCCGCTAGGGTGCCGGGGGGCAGGACCTTTATGGCAACCTGACGTTCCAGTTGCTCATCGTGCGCGAGATATACGACTCCCATTCCTCCCGCTCCGATTTGCTTCTCGATGCGGTAGCGATTGAGATTTTTTCCCAGCAAGTCCCCGAACACACGGGGATGTTAAGCCCA
>Ga0307471_100000698_pt1 | contig 17491 bp, 13 predicted proteins | sample atmos_gasesAM3C__2_FD_204566 | JGI IMG/M metagenome (GOLD analysis project Ga0307471, IMG submission 204566) | Hardwood forest soil microbial communities from Morgan-Monroe State Forest, Indiana, United States - atmos_gasesAM3C_515 | ecosystem: Environmental > Terrestrial > Soil > Temperate...
GACTGGATCCGCAGCCTTTGATTTCTATGGCGCCGATCGTGTGGGAGACGATCTTTTCGCCAATTGCCTCATCGCGCTGAAGGCCGAAACCGGTGAGAGAATCTGGCACTTCCAGGCGGTCAAACACGATATTTGGGATCGTGATTTTCCCTCGGCTCCGGTGCTGGTCACACTGCAGCATGATGGGAGACCGGTGGACGCCGTCGTCCAGACCAGCAAGCAGGGCTTTGTTTACATGTTTGATCGCGTGACGGGCAAACTGCTGGTGCCGATCGAAACTCGAAAGTATCCGAAGAGCGCGCTGGAAGGCGAAGTTGCGGCTGAAGAGCAAAGCCTGCCGACGTGGCCCAAGCCCTATGCGCGACAAACCCTCAGCGAAGATTTGTTGACTGCTCGCACGCCAGAAGCCCACCAATGGGCTTTGGAACACTTTCGCAAAGCCATCAACGAAGGACAATTTGTTCCATTCCGGGTGGGCACCGAGACGATGGTTTTCCCCGGGTTTGACGGCGGCGCCGAGTGGGGAGGACCGGCAGTTGATCCGGATACAAATGTCATCTATGTGAACGCTAATGAAATGGCCTGGACCGCAGCGCTTTTCGAGGACAAAGGGGCGCACGGGGCGCAGGCGATTTACCTCAGCCAATGCAGCGTGTGCCACGGCGCGGACATGAAAGGTTCGCCCCCGGCAACGCCGTCGTTGGTCGGGATCGGAGACCGAAGGAGTCCAGCTGACATAAACACTGTGATACGCAGCGGCAAAGGGCGCATGCAGGGCTTTCCGAATCTGCACGAGGATCAACTGAACGGTTTGGTGAGTTTTCTTTTGACTGGCGAAAACAAGGAACTATCGAGTTCTGAACCGCGGCCAGCGGGGATGAAGTATCGACTGACCGGGTACCGTCGATTTCTTGACCCGGATGGTTATCCGGCCATCACTCCGCCGTGGGGCACGCTCAATGCAATCGATTTAAACACGGGGGAGTACAAGTGGAAGATCAACCTCGGCGAATATCCCGAGCTCGCCGCCAAGGGCATGAAGAATACCGGGTCGGAGAATTACGGTGGGCCGGTCGTGACCGCCGGAGGACTGCTATTCATCGGTGCCACCAATTACGACAAGAAGTTTCGGGCTTTCGACAAGTCAACGGGAGAGCTTCTTTGGGAAACGACGCTACCATTTTCAGGAAATGCGACTCCTGTAACCTACGCAGTGAATGGACGGCAGTACGTTGCGATTGCCGCAGGCGGGGGGAAAGATCCGAAGTCGGGGTCCGGAGGCGTCTATGTGTCGTTCGCGCTTCCGAATGGTAGCAAGCGTTAAGTCTGCGTCAAGAGATCACACGTCTGTGTCTTGCACGCTCGTCAAAAAACACTCATTAAAGAGGATCTATTCGAGAATGAAACGTAATCTCGCGTTTTGCTGGCTCTCTTTGTCGCTTGCACTGGACTTCCTCGCGCTCAAGCTCAGCAGTCCGAACCGAATCCGGGCCTGACCTGCGCTACAAGGTCGATATTCTGATCGTCGTTGCACATCCCGATGATGACATCATGGCGGCAGCGTACGTTGCGAAACTGATCGAAGAGCAGCACAAGAAAGTGGCCGTCGTTTACGGGACGAGGGGAAATTCCGGCGGCAAGGCTGCGGGACCGGAACAGTCCAAGGCATTGTCGGACATTCGCGAGATGGAGTCGCGGCATTCGCTCGCCTCCTACGGAATCACCAATGCATGGTTTCTGAGTGGGTTCGACACTCCCGGCGGTGACGTGCTTCATTCTCTGGAAACCTGGGGACATGGCAAGGCTTTGGAGGACGTCGTCCGACCGGTGCGCATTACCCGGCCGGAGGTGATTTTGACCTGGCTGCCAAATTACGTCGTCGGTGAAAACCATGACGATCATCAGGCGGCCGGCGTACTGGCAAGCGAGACCTTCGACTGGCGGGAAATCCGCTTGCCTTCCCCGAGCAAGTGGAAGCAGCCCGCAACCGGCTGACTATCAGCAACATGGCGAAGGGCTCCGCACCTGGCAGCCGAAAAAGGTCTATTACTTCTCCGATACGACGCACTTCGAACACCGATGCCGATACCATGGCTGCACTCGGGCGAATCACTCCACCCGGGACGCCTGATGCTCGGTTTCGCTTCTTTCTAGCTCAACTTTACAATCAGAACACGCGATCTAAACGCGGAAAACCGCGCTACTGCGTCACAGCCCGGTATTTACGACGAATCGCACCGCCGAGGACAACTAAGGCAGGGCCCATAAGCGCGAGTGTTCCCGGCTCGGGGACCGTCACGATGGTGGTTGTTCCGTTCACATCGCGGAAGGAAGCTTCGCCGTCCACGAAATCGATCTGAAAGAGTTGACTGGTCGTTCCATGGAACGGGAGGCCTTCCAAGTCACCCGAGAAAGTTCCTAGGAGTTGGAACAAGTCGCCACCCATTTGTGACCAGGTGCCGCTAAAGTCACTCGCGAATATCGTAGAGGTGAGAGCGTCGAGTTGGATCGCGATGGAGCCCGATGAGAATGTGCCGCCACTCTGCAGGCTGCCGATAAATAAACCTGTGTTGAATATCGACAAACCGGCGGGACCGGGAGTGAGCACTCCGTTTCTGCTGAGGTCGTTGAGCGTCGTCAGGGCTGTAACCCCTTCCGTTCCACTGGCAGCCAAGAGGCCTTGGTTGCCGAAGGTAAGCGTGTCTGCAAGGGCGGGCGCCGCGCACAGCGCCAGGCATATCCCGCATACGGCTAATAGGGCTTTCATCGGACATCTCCTGGGTCGAAAGTTTTGTATTTCGGCGACCGGTCATCGCGGTCGAAATCAGGTTGTTCTGATTCGTCGGAAGGGAGGAGCATACGATCATTGATTGAACCGCAAGTTACATGCCAAAAGGGGGCGAAGTACCATTCGCTAGTAAACAAGGAAGTTAGATCAGATTTCCAGAGGGAGAGCGTGGTAACTATTACCGCAAGAACGGGTAAGACTCACGCACTGACCCCTGGCGGCTTGCACGGCCCGTCGCAGGCGATCGGTCACTGCCGACCGCGTCAGCGGGCCACCCGATGACGCGGGAAACAAGGGGTCATCCTGCGCCCGCTCGATCTGCATAAGCCAGCGACGGAGCCGAAGCGCGGTTGCAGGCCAGATCGGCACGGCACGGTCCTTGCGTCCTTTGCCATGAAGCCGAATGCTGGGACTAGCACCCAGTGCGAGATCGGCAATCTTGATGTTGATGGCCTCAGACACGCGAGCGCCTGTGTTGTAGAGTGTGGCCAGGAGAGCCTGGTCGCGTTGTCCGGTACGGGTGGCAGGATCGGGAGCGCTGATTATCGCTTGCACTTCTTCGCGCGACAGGAATCCGACCAAAGGCCTGCTGTGACGCGTCATCGGAATGGCGAGTGCGCGTTGGATAGTGGCCAACGACTGCGGGTCCTTGAGGACGACAAAACGCAAGAAGGAGCGGATCGCCGCTAATCGAGCGTTCCGGCTGCGAATGGAGTTTTGTCGGACTTTCTCGAGATGATCCAAGAACGCTAGTACAAGAGGAGCATCGAGATCAGCGAGGACCAAACGGTCCGCCGGCTTGTTCCGGTGTTCCTGGGCAAACCCGAACAGCAGACGGAAACAATCGCGATAGGCCGCCACAGTTTGTGGACTGGAGTTCCGCTGGCGAATCAGACGATCGAGAAAGAACTCCTGTACCAGCTTCGCAAAATGGGTTTGCGGAGTGTTCTTCATCGGCAACCCTCCGAGGAGAAACGGGAGAAGCGGTCGGAGGCGATACCCATCAGCTCCGGGATGGCGGTGACGTACCAATACGTGTCGGAAACCTTCGCGTGGCCGACATAAGTCGTGATGGCATCAGCCACATGATCAAGTCGATTCTCTTGCTGGCGGCGCAACAACGCCCGACAGATGAAGGTGTGGCGCAGATCATGGATTCGTGGTTGTGGATGTCCGCCACGCGCAACCCAGCCTAACCGTCGACGCAAAACATCGAAGGTGTGGTGAACCGTTCTCGGGGGAACAGACAGGCCGCCGCTGGTGAGAAAGAACGCTTTGACGCTGCGTTGCCGAGATATTGCGGCGCAGGCTTTCGCGTATCGTGACAAGGCCTCGATTGTGCTGGAATGAAGGGGTACTAACCGTGATTTCTTGAACTTAGTCTCGCGTACCGTGAGGGCTGACTGTTTCAAGTTAACATCGGCTTGCTCCAAGTGGAGCATTTCCGAGAGGCGCATCCCTGTCGCCGCCAACGTACCGAACAACGTCACATATGTCAGTGGGCGCATTCCATCGGGCTTGAGTTCGCGAGCAGCAACCAGCAGTTCAATAATTTCCGCTTCAGTGTAGATGTGTGATGGGATCCGCCGATGAGCGGGACCGCAAAGCCCCAATGGAAGCACCGGGCAAGCAGGGTCGAACTGCCGACAGTATTTGAGAAATGGACGTAGCACTTCGACACGGCGGCTTGCTGTGACAGGCCCCGGCTTTTTTGCAGCCTGCACCCAGCGCAGCAATAACTCCGTCGTTAGGGGACCGGCGTGGCCGGTCTCCTCTACAAAGCGCGCGAAGGCATGAAGCTGGTATCCCTCACCTACCAAATCGAAACCCATGGCACGCCGCAATGTCAGATACTCTTCGACCTGCTTTGTCATTGTGGGTCGTCTCATGCAGCACCTCCGGGCCAAGGTTGCGCGATTGCAGCCAGCCGCGGTACATCGACCTTGGCATAGATTGCAGTCGTATCCAGGCTTCTGTGCCGCAGTATGTCGGCGATCTGCTTCAAGGTCGCGCCCTGGTGCAGCATCCGTGTGGCTGCGCTATGACGCAATCGGTGCGGACCATGTAGCCGGTCCATGAGGCCACTGCGCGCAGCCGCCTGCCGAACGACAGAACGGATAACGCTGGGGCTCACCGGCAAGTGGAATGGGGCTCGATGACGAACAAAAACCGCACGGCTTTCGTTGGCGGGACGGGCTTTGCGCAGATACTCAGCGATCGCGCGTCCGGTCATAGAAGGCAGGGGCAGCACATCACGTCGTTGAGACTTTTCCGTGCGGACGGTCAGTGTGCCGTTCTTCCAGTCGATATCGTCCAGACGTAAGGCCGCGACTTCGCAAGAACGGAGCCCCAGATCAACCAAGCAGCGAAGGATCGCGAAATCACGCCGATGTTGAGGCAGGGTTCGGTCGAACGCAGCCATGAGCGAGGTAACTTCGTCCGTCTCCAAGTACTGGGGCAGAGCCGCTAGTCGCCAGCACGCCGCCGAAGGAACCGCTGCCAGAAGGGACTCTACTTGATCGGCATGTTGCAAAGCCCGGAACCGTAGATAGCTGCGAATGGCGGAGGCAATCACCTGTGCAGTGCCCGGTCGGTAGCCGCGACACTGGGAAGAGAAGAAGTCCCGGATTTGTTTCGGCGATAGCCGCGAAACTTCGATGCTCCCCTTGGGAAACTGATGAGCCAGGAAACGTCCAATCCACTGCCGCCGTGAGATGAGTGTTGCAGGCGCAAGCCCACATACATCGCTTGCGTACACGCAGAACTTCTGCAGTTCGATGTCGAGGTGTGCGGACAACCGCACCTCTGATGCCAGTTTGCTTTCACCAAGGACCATCAATAGGTGGTTCAACCCCGAACGGACCGTCACGACTCCGCGCTGGATGCGCCCCAGGCATTTGCAACCCCCCAGATGCACGTTAAGAAAATCCCGGACTGCGGTTTTGCTCACTTGCAGGCGATCACCATCAGGTGCTGCCCAAGAAACAAAGTGTTCCACCGCAGCTCTGCATGCCCCGATCACTGACGGCCGGTAGCCGCGGGCCGCCAATGTCGTTACATAAAGATGAATCAAGCTTCGGACGTCAACAGTATTTGACGCGGTCGTTGTTTTGAGACTACGCATGATCTCTCCTCAGGACAGAAGTCCTGCGGGGAGATTGTCCGATTATGTGCAGTTCTCGGGAAACCAGGATGGAAATACAGAGCGGATTCTCACCGCCTCACGGCATGTCGTGCTCAGCAATTGCACATAATCGCGGACTGCGCGTAATTCCTGCCCAAAGCTACGCCGCGCAAAGAGCGTTCGGCGGCGTTGTTGTCGATCTCGATGTGGCCATCTTCTATATAGCGCAGCAGCGCGTCCCAGCGCGAAAGCGCATAGCGGATGGCCACCGTCGTCTCCGACTTACGCGAGAGCTTCGACAAGGTCGCCTCGAGCCACTGTCGCAGAGAATCCAGCAGTGGCTTGGCTTGTGCCTGGCGGACCGCTCGGCGTTCGTCCGCCGGTCGACCGCGAATCGGTTCTTCGATTCCATACAGCGCGCCGATCCGCTGCAACGCCTCCCGTGCCACCGGCGAACTGTGCGCCTGTTCCAGATCGTAAAAGTGACGCCGCACGTGCGCCCAGCACGCAGCTGGTTCGATGCGACCATCTTCATAGAGCTGATTGAAGCCCGCATAGGCATCCGCCTGCAGCGTACCGCGAAACTTTTCCAGATGTTGCGCGGGATGTTCGCCTTTGCGATCGGGTGAGTAGGCGAACCATACGGCGGGCGCAGCGCTGTCGCCCGCAGGACGATCATCGCGAACATACGTCCACAACCGCCCCGTCTTGGTCTTACCCTGGCCCGGCGCCAACACCGGCACCGGCGTGTCGTCGGCGTGCAGTTTGCCGGCGGCCGTCACGTAGCGATGCAGCGCTTCCACCAGCGGTTCCAGCAATCGACTACATCCGCCTACCCAGTCGGCCATCGTCGAGCGCTCCAGTTCCACACCTTGACGCGCGTATATCTCCGATTGCCGATACAGCGGCTGATGATCGCAGTATTTCGAAACCAGCACATGCGCCAGCAGTCCCGGCCCGGCTAGGCCGCGCTCGATCGCACGGCTCGGCGCTTCCGCCTGCACAATGCAGTCGCACTTCGTGCAGCTCAGCTTCGTGCGCACATGACGAATCACTACGAAACTGGCGGGCACGTACTCCAGCATCTCGGAGACGTCTTCACCCAATTTCCGCAGCTCGCCCTGGCATTGTGGACACACCGTTGCCTTTGGCGCATGAGTGCGTGTTTGTCGCGGTAGGTGACTGGGCAAAGCACGGCGGGAGGGTTTCGCGGAGGGAGTCAAAGCGGCTGGGGCGGGCGTTGCCTCTGGCGCACTACACTCTTCCTCTCTGCGATTCGATTCCAGTTCTTCCAGCCGCAACTCCAACTGCTCGATCTGCCGTTGTAGCTTCTCCGACTTCCGCCCGAACTGCATACGATGCAGCTTGACCAGCAGCAGCTTCAGATGCTCAATCTCGCGCTCGCGGGAGAGCAGTTGCTCGTCTTTGGCGATAAGGTCCTGATGTTGCGCCAGGATCAGCGCGCGTAACGCTTCTGCAGGAAGAACATTCAGATCAGGAAGCGTAGTCACCGCCATGCGCGGAGTATCGCCTGAACTCGTTCGTTTTAATCCGCGCTCGCGCGAAAAAAGTTGTGGAAAGTATCTCGCGCGTTACACCGACAACTGCGGTTCCCACGTGCGCTCCGGCCGCCGCCAATCGATGCCCTCCAGCAGCATCGAGAGTTGCGCTCGCGTCAGCGAAATCGTGCCGCTCGTGGCTTGCGGCCACACAAAACGTCCACGCTCCAGCCGCTTCGCGAATAAGCACAAACCGTCTCCGTCGTACCAGAGCACCTTGATCAGATCGCCGCGCCGCCCGCGAAACACAAACACGTGCCCCGAAAACGGACTCTGCTCCAACTTGGTCTGCACCAACGCGCTCAGCCCCGTGAAGCCGCGCCGCAGGTCGGTCACTCCCGCCGCAAGCCAGATCCGCGTCTTGCCTGGTAACGCAATCATCGGGTGAGGCACTCCAGCAATACGCGGACCAAGCCTGGATCGGCGCCGCCTTCAATGCGTATCTGCGCTTGGCACAGTTCGATGTGAATCGTGCCCAGGATGGGCTTTGGGTTCGCCACCTCCATCGAACTCGATGCTTCGCCACTGGCGTGTGTCGTGACTGGCGGCAAGCTTTCACTCACCCGCACGGGCAGCAACTTCATCGTTGGCTTCTGCTCTCCGAGTCTTCCGCTCAAGTAGAGCCGGCGCCAGCCAAACAGCTGGTTCACGTTCACCCCGTGGGCTCGCGCTATGCGTGCCACCGACGCGCCCTCGACCAACGTCTCTTCCACCATCCCTCGCTTCTCCGCAATGCTGCGCCGCTGCCGCTGAGCCGCGGCCGCCGGCTCACTCTTAGCCGTGCTCCCATCTGGAACTTGCCGGGAAGTGTCCATCTCCGCTCCAAGTGGACACCTATCCGAAGTGTCCACTTCGCGAGAATGGCTCTCATTTATAAGAATGTCGAGACGGTCACAACCGGACGCTTACCATTTGTGGATGAACGCTTGACTATTATAAGTTGCTCGGATTACGCGAATGCGGGAGTACGCCTATACGTAGGATCCCACTTAGCGATGAGGTATTCGACAGGGTGTCCTGTCTCGGCGTTACACTTGTGTAGTAATCAAACGCGACGAAGCATCAATTCCAGAGAGGCTTGACCGCCTTAATTCAAGGCATCAATCTTCGTGCGAAGGGAGTTGTAAAAATTGTGGTTCTTTTCAGCAGCTAGTTCGTAGCAAGTCTTTTATCGCTTCCGCCAGATCTTAGGACTTCGATTTTCGACAGCAGACTTCTCAAGATCTGTAACGATTGTGGACAAAATGTCTTTCAGCTCTCTCAGCTCTTTCATTAGAGCCTCCGAGCTGGTAAATTCCAGCGAGGTTATGTCAACCTCTTCGAATTAAGCCCTCAACTTTTGCTTCCGTCGCGGCCCGTGACCGTAGCCTTCAGCGTTCGGTGTTGCTGGTTAAGGAAGCGCCGAATCGGGTTGGAACGCCGCCTTCTCGAGCAAAGATGAATGCTAAGGACTTTGCTTAGGGTTAATGGCCCGTAGCCAATCGTCCACACTGGGTTGAGGCGAGGTCCTTGGGGCACGGCTAGGCGCAAGCGGAGCGTACTTTTTTTTCTGCTCGTCGTTTAAAACAGCCCGGATCTCCCGAACTGTCTCTTCTTGCAGGGCATGAACTTTGCTCACCGAATCCATCGCTGAAAATGACGGATCGCGCATCATGCGACGGCCCTGCTCTTGCTGCCGCTCTAGGATTCTTTTCACTTCGGACTGTTGAGTCTCGCTCAGGTCCAGCGCCTTGGCTAATCTCTTGACCTGATCATCCAGACTTAATCCTTTGTATCGACCCCGCGTTTGCCGCGCGGTGCCGTCACTTCCGGACGCCTGGCCCGCAGCAAGGACGGGGGGCGAGTGGAGCCAGGCCGGCAACGTTAGGATCAGAAGCAATATTCCGCCCAAACGGCTAGAATGCGAGGCTCTTCGCTGCATCGATGACTCCTAAGCTTTTTCCGCAAGGTGGGGAGGAATACGTGGTTTGAATGTTACTGAACCACCAGCCCGTCGACCCGGAACTTTCCGATGACTATGCTGACCTTATCCCCGGGCTTCACCAGGCGTCCCTTGTTGGAAAACACCATCCATTACACCTTCCCCGGCTCCGGCGTGCTGCTCTGGCGCAACTCTCCGACCTTCTCCAAACTGGGCACCACCAGCTTCACACGGGCCCCGTCAATGTCACCAGCCCGCCGTTCCGGGAGTCGGCCCGCCTTCTTCCCTGCCAGGAAGCCCCCTGCATTTCCTCACCGAAACGTTCTGGCGCAGGGCAAATACTAATCGACTACGAGTCCGTCAGCTCGAAATTGCCCGATCACCACGCTAACGTGGTCTCCGCGTTTTACCAACCGGCCTTTGTTCGAGAAAGCCATCCAGTAAGACTTGCCCGCCTCGGGTGTGACGCTCGTGCGCAATTGCCCGACCTTTTCCAGCGACGGAACCACCAGTTTGACCCCGGCCCGCGGGTCAATCAACAAAGGCTCATACTTCTTATCATTGAGCACTTTGGCTTTGTCTGCGTCTAGCACGCGGTAGGTAAATCGAATGATCTCTCCCGACTCCACCGACTTTACGGCGAGAGATTCAACTCCCCAGACGAGTCCGTAATATTGAACCGCCCGTTTCGAGAACCGACTCGGCCGATAGGGAGATTGGGTCGCAGGGGCCGAAGGCTGTCCGGCAGAGGACTTGTCCTGAGCCGACTGCGCACGTGCGGGGAGCGAGCCGATGCTGCTCGCCAGAAATGCCGCAACCACAATAAGCTGAGTACCTGTGGCTGACTTCTTAAACATCTCGCTAAATTAGCCTACTATGCCTTTCCTTGCTAGACTGCATCAGGGGCGCTATCCAGCCCACACGACGACCGGTCCAGCTATTTTTTCGATTCCACCAGACTGGTACAAGCCTTGACTGCCTGGTCTTTTGGCACCTTGCCGAGGGCCTCGCCAATCGCGTCATAGGCGTCCTTGTACTCCTGGCTCTTGCGAACCTCGGCTACTTCTGTCTCTGGTACATCCCGGACCAGAAGCTTCTTGTGATCCACATACTTTGCGGCCGATTGGGAATCGACGTGGGCACAAAAATCAAGCGTACCCTCCACCTGCCCCAGTGCCGAATTCGGCGGAAGCTTGGCCAGTGCAAGTTGTGGAAGCGCGATCGCGGCGGACAAACACAGGATGCGATGGATTTTCATAACCGTACGTCACCTCAGATGCTTTTCGCGACTCGAGCCAAAGTTCAGGTTCGTGCCGGCCTTGTTAGTTCTAACTTGCTCGGGCAAGTCACCCTGCCAAGACGATGCTGCTCGCGAGAGATGCGAGCAGCATCGCGCTTACACTTCCTTTAACCTGCACGGCATTACGGGTTTGCCGTGCCAGTTAGGGTTGACGTTTGCGTGCCGGCTGCGTCGGTGACGGACACCGTGGCACTCTTCGCCCCGGTCGATTGGGTCGTCAGCGGCCGGAACTGCACCGTGACCACGCAAGCTGCACCTGGAGCCAGAGTTGTCTGGCCCAGCAGTTGCCCGCCGCCAGCCGGACCGCAGGTCGACAGCAACCGGATTATGGTGAACTCGGTGGGGTTGGTTCCTCCGAGCACTCCTTGTGCGATGCCAGTGAGAGTCACGTTCCCCGTGTTGGTGAGCGCGAACATCTGTATCGGACCCAGTATGCCTATGCCCCTGGGCACCGTTCCAAAGTTTCGCGTCGCCGGAGTCAGACTCGCACTCACCACCGGCGCCACGCCCGTGCCGCTGAGACCCACTGGCGAGCCGCTCACAGTAACGTTAGCTGTGATGGTCAGCGTTCCGGTAAAAGCGCCCAGAGCGTTGGGCGCGAACACAACTTTGATTGTGCAGTTTGCGCCCGCCGCCAGGGCCCCACCGCAGTTAGGTGCTCCCGCCGGGAACGGGCCGGCATTACTTCGCGAGAAGACGGATGGCGAGAAGGCCAGCGTGATACCGGTTGCGCCTGCCGTACCAGTGTTATGCAGCGTGAGGGACTGCGGTGCGCTGGTAGTGGCTGGAGTGGTGACCGGCACGTTGCCGAACTGTAACGGCCCACCCGTGACGCTGAGTACCGCTGTTGCTCCAGCCGATGCGAACTCCACCGCGCCGGCGTCAACCGCGTTGTTAGTCTTCCTCGGATTGTTGAAGAAGTCCAAGTTCGGCGCGAGAGTGAAGGCACCGTTTGGTCCACTGTTGCCTAGTGCCGGAATAAGGTTGATGACCGACGAAGTCGATGCCGGCGCGTAGTTGCCGAGTATCGTGGAGGTTACCGGGTTTGTCATGGCCAGCGGGCCCCAACTGATGTTGATCCAGTTGTTGCCCTCGTCCACCGTCGCGGCCGGCGTCAGGTTGAAGATTGGGTTGGGGACAACTGCGTCCGAGATACCCGGAGGCACCTGGTAGCCCAACGACTTAAATTCTGGCGGTGTGCGCGAACCATTGCAATACTGGCTCAAGAAGGTCGGGTTGGCCGCCGTGTTATTTAAGCCGGTATAACCAGCGGTGCTCGTCAGTACCGAATAGGTCGGCGCGAGCGTCAACCCTGATCCATGGTTTGTCGGTCCTAAGTCGCCGCGTACACCGATGTCCCAATAGCTAGCTGCAACACAGGCGCCCGTGCCTCCGGTGATGATGGCGCCGCTGCCATTGGCCGTCGTGGCGCCCGTTGTCGGCTGCGTCACCGCTTGCGTGGAGGTGAACGCGTTATACAGAGCGACTACGTGCTGCTGGTTGAGAGTTCCTGCCCCGAGGCTTCCGACCCCAATGTAGAACGAACGGTTCTGCCAGAACACATCGTTGTACAGAAGCGGGACCGAGTACATCTTGCAATTCCCGCCCGTCCCATGGCCTGAAGGGCACGTTGCCGCTGTGAGAGACCCGGAGAGCAGCGCGGTATTCTGCATCGACACCAGGCCGGCAGCCTGAGGCGCTGAGGTCGTACCCGACGTCGTCTGGTTCGGGTCGCCCGGCGCGCTGGCGAGAGGAGCCCCCAGCGTGTTAAAGAGCACTCCTGACGACGCGGTGGTGTCGTTGGAAACAACCGTGTTGTTGATGAAGTTCAATGCCAATGCGTCCTGTAGCGACACTCCGCCGCCGTCCCAGCCCGCGACGTTGTCGGCGATGATGTTGTTGGTGACTAGAATGGAGTTCCACGATGTCGGGTAGGTCGTGGTGCCTCCGTTGCTGCTTCCTGGGGGGGGGACATTGCGCCTGGTAAGAGGCGCACTACCGTTGGGGAAGAAGCCCGTTTCCGTACCGTTTACGTCCTGGAAGCGGATGCCGCCGCCGCTGCCGCTTTCCGCTCCGTTGCCCATGATCAGGTTCGCGTTGACCACCAGGCCGGGACCCGTGCCATCACTCAGTCCAGGCGCGCAATCCACGTCGGTCACACTACCGCATTCTGTACCGGCCAGAGCTTGCGGTGCTCCATCTGGAGCCGCACCCATGACGATGATCCCGCCGCCGTTGGTAGCGATGGTCGGGTTGGTGCTCTGATTGAACAGAATCGTGTTGTGCTCGATGTCGCCGTTATAGCTGAACCCGATGTGAGCGACACCACCGCCGTCACCCGTGCTGAGGTTCCCGCAGACCCAGTTGTAGGCGAACTTATAGTTGTCGGAACCAATCGCGAAGCTGACACCGCCCGCCCCTGCCGGCGTACCCGAGAAGACTTCGTCGCCGATAGAGGAGTTCGACGTAACGGAGTTGTTGTGTACGTTCACGTTCGTGTTGTAGCAATACGGTAACTGGAGGTTGTTGGCAAGGCCACCAAAAGACGCTTGTTGAACCTGATTGGGAGGAGTTCCGGTGACTGCACCGGGGAGGCAAGTCCAAGGTTGCTGGTCGAAGCCGATCGGGTCTCCATTGTTTCCAATGAGGAGCGCGTCGGGGGATTCACCCTGGCCGACGCTAATACCGCCCGTCAGCGTGCCGGTATTGTTGTAGACTCGGTTGTTCGAGATTTCCAGGTTGTGCGCCCAGGCGTGGAGGAAGATACCACCGCCGCCCTGTGAAGCGTTGGTGATGGACAAGCCGTCGATACGCGACGGATTGCATTGGAAGTTGCTGGCGTAGCCGGTTCCCCCGGTCCCGGTCTTGCAATCCGCAGAGCTGTTGGTGAGCAGAACGGTGCCCAACGGGAACTGGCCTTCAGTCGCCACGGTGCCGCTATCGGACCCGTTGCCGAAAATAAATCCAGGAGCGTAGCGTACGCCTTTCGCGAGGACCGTAATCCCGGCCCCCTCGTACGCGCCCATCAGCGATGGCTCTTGCAACAACTGCGCCAGGTTGCCGTTAACCGTGGCATCCCAGCCAACAATGCCCTCCAGTGGCAAACGGTCCACTTGGGGATTGTTGGAGCCGCCGCCAGCGTTGAAATTATTCCAACCGGTACCGGGACAACTGCTCGCCCCACTCGGATCATAAGGATTAGGCGAAGTACTTGGGGGAACGGCGGTGCCGGTGCTATAAGGCTGACCATTGAGCGCCAGCCCAAACAGACAATTGACCCTCGCGCGCCAAGTATCCAACTTGCCCGCGGGATGGGTATTCGCGTTGATGACGCTGGAAGCGGCGCCGACACCCTGCAGACGGACCGGCTTCCACATGACCAACAGTTCACTATAGGTACCGGGGTTAACGATGATCAGGTCGCCCGGAGCAGCCGCGTCGATGGCACTCTGGATCGAGCCCGAGGCGAGAACGTGGGTCGGAGCTTTACCGCCGATCGTGATGGTGACGGTGTCAACCGACTGCTGGCCGGTGGAGGTGGTGATAGCCAGTTGACCGCAACGCGCATTTGAACCTCCGTATTGCGCTTGTTGCTGCAGTGTGCAAAACGGCACTTGCGGCCCCGTGGGCAAAGTAAACGTGATCGTCGTGTCGCTCCAAGAGACGTTGGCCGCAGGTACAGTCACCCCACCAACGCTCACGGTTCCCTTCGTAGCGCCGAAGCCATAGTGGCGCTTGACGGTCTTCTGATTGAAAGGAGCTGTACTGGTCGAGGGCCCGGAGTACCCATTGTTGGGCACATTCTGGTCGCCCAAAGCATGGACCGTGATTGGGTGAGCAGATCCTGCTGCGCTGATATATGGTCCGATTCCATCCCCATCCACTTCGCTGATCGCCGGCGTGGCATCGGGGTAGGCGCAGTCAGGGTTGTTGTACCCGGCGCCCGCAAATCCAGACGTGGGCACTACCGGCGTATCCATGTACTGGGTTTGACCCGGCATGAACGGGATCTCGTAGCAGAACTGGCTGTATTGCGGATTGAAAAGCGCGTCCGGCGTAGGTCCGGTCCCTGGGTCGTTCATGCACGTGACCATCATCGTGGGCGCGTACCCTGTCGGATTGGGCGGGTTGACTTCCCAGGTCGAGTAAGTCAGGCCGTTGTAGGTTCCCCACTGGTCGGTGTACACCCGGGAAATTTCGGTTCCGCTCCAATCCTTGACGGCTATCGGCATATTCGGTGGCGAGAACTTCTCGCCGAATTGCGGTGAGAACGGGTCGAATTCGGAAGTGAAGTCGTCCGTGATAACGCCGGTGAAGTGGGCGGCGACGTGGGCCGAAGTGAAGATCCAGAACTTCGCCAGCGCCGACGTCTGGTCAGCAAGGATCACTTCCTTGCGGTCGCAGAGATTGCGCGTGGCTCCGGCAAACGGCGATACTTCGGCCGATTGTGGGAACAGGCTGATGAAGTCGGGCACGATACGCGCCTGGCCCACGCACGGCCAGAAGGTCTCGACGCTGCCCGTGTCTCCTTCATGACTTGACAGACCTTCCGCTCTTCCAAGGTTCTGGGTAGGATTCTGAGCGTTATTGACGTTGCCCGAGCCATACAGGCTGGCTGTTTCGGCTTGGTCGGGCAGGATGAATACGTTGCCCAATCCGGCAAACTGTTGGGTTACCGGCGCAATGTAGTTGTCGCCGATCAAGATGTTCTTGTCCTCTTCCTTCACCAGTTCATAGCCGGGAGGCACAATCATCTCTACCACGTACTTACCGGCGGGCAGCATCGGCGTGCCGACCCGATAGGCATCAGTCGTGTCGGGATTCGGCACGCAGATCGTGCAGTTCGTACCGGCTGGCTTTCCGGTCGTCGGATTTATGCCGGTAACGCTGGGGAACGAGTACATGCCGTCGTAAGGCGCCGGCTGAATCTGGTTCCAGTTGTGCATGCCGTCGTAGCACTTGAACTGGGAATTATTCGGGAGCGGCTGGGTCGGAGTACCCCCGTGATCGCTGTTGTATAAATCCAGCCACATCGGTTGGTTGAACAGCGTGAAGAAAAAGAGATCGGCAGCTGTTCCCGTATTCGTTCCCTGGCCCGGGCAGTTCATGTTAGGAACGCCGTCGGACCGGAAACCCTGCGCCCAATCGTCAAAACTGCTGGTCTTGGTGGTATCCACTAACTTAAGGCTCTGTGATCCATCCGGCGCTGTGCCTTCTAGATACAGGTTTATGGTTACTCCGGGCACGTCCGGTGTCCAACTGGTGTGGAGGAGCAACTGGGGATCATCGAATGGTCGCGTCGAGGCATAAATCACCTCGCCGTGGATGCCGCCGGTCTCGCCGACAGCGAACGGCTTCTTGCCGAATTCGATGAAACTGTTCTGGCCAGAGAATCCTTGCCAACCCTCACTCTGGACCCAAGGCGGGTCGATGCGGCCGGTGGAACCTCCCGTGCCGCCCGCCGCGAACGGAGTCGCGGCATCGGTGCAGTCCGCATTGGCGCAATAGAATGCGCCCGGTACCCGCAGGTTAGTGGGCACAGAGATCTGCTCGGCTGTGTTCGCCAGGAAGTGGCCGATGTTGGAGTTACCGCACGCTGTTCCGGTGGTTCCTCCGCATGTTGAACCGTCGGGGGGTCCGCCCGCGTCATAGACTACGTGAGTTCCCGTGCTCTTGTAGCGAATCGAATCAGTTTCCATAACATACCAACTGAACAGTGGGAAAACCTCGTTGAAGCCGGCGTTCCCGCTCAAATCGGTGTTGTTGAAGTTGGAATAGCTGCCGTCACGGAACCTGATGTTCGTTGGCACCAGCGTGAGTCCCTGCTCGTTGCTGTCCCGAACACCGTTGCCGTTCGTGTCAAAGAACGTGCTGGTGTAGATATTCGCCTGCCACTGGTTCATGGCAATCTGGCCCATGTCGCAAGTACTTGCTGAGGTTGCTGGCCCCGGGCACGCAGCGAATCCGGGCCCCAGGCCGACGGGGGTCGAAAGTCCGTCCACCAGCATGTCGTTCCACTGGTCAAAGACGGTAACTCTCCAATTGCCGTCCGGTATACCCGTCAGGGTGAAGGTTCCATCGGCGGCGCACTTGGTGAATGCAAAATCTTCGCCATCCGGATCGCCAAGGCTTATGTAGCACTGGGTGAAAGCGAAGCTACTGTTGTCGCCGCTGCTGTAAAGCCGCTCATCCGGCGTGCGGCTCATGCGCTCGGTTGTGACCATGCCGGTCACAGTATGGGTACAATTCGGGCCAGTGAGGTTCGCGTCAGTGCCGTTGCAAACGCCCGCCTTTCGGGCATTGATGACCCCGGGGCTGGCAAAGCCGATGGTCACGTGATATCCCGCCGGCCCAAACTCCTGGAAGAAACTCGGCTCACCGATGCGGAGGAACGAATCGTGCGCCTTCTGGCCGTCCAGAGTGTTGGTCTGGAGCCACTCTTCGCCTCTCGCAATCCGGTCGGCCCCCGGCGTTGCCACCACGCCATATCTTCCCGGCATCAGGTTGGCGATAACGGCTTGGCCAGCCAGGGGCGACAGCGTCACGCCGTCCCCCTCGTGCCTCGGGCAAGTCACGATCGTGCCCGTGATACCCGTTGGACTGGCTGTGCCGTCAAAACCCACCCGCGCACTTGCGGAAATCGGACACGCATCTTCTCCGGTGGTGGGATCTATGGTTCCCGACAGGCTGTTTGACAACGGCATGTTGAACATGTCGTAAGTCATCTGGCCGGTCGCGTCGCCAGTGCCGCCAGCATCGTCAAAGAGGGTGATGTTGAAACCGCCCAGACCTGGTTCGT
>Ga0307471_100000700_pt1 | contig 17470 bp, 16 predicted proteins | sample atmos_gasesAM3C__2_FD_204566 | JGI IMG/M metagenome (GOLD analysis project Ga0307471, IMG submission 204566) | Hardwood forest soil microbial communities from Morgan-Monroe State Forest, Indiana, United States - atmos_gasesAM3C_515 | ecosystem: Environmental > Terrestrial > Soil > Temperate...
TCGGACGTCATCCAGGACGATGTTGCGCTGACGCTGAAGGGTATCGCAGAGCGCGTCCCAACAACACCACACGCGACCGAATGGCAGCGCGAGTGGCTGGACGCCGACCAGCGGGCGACCGTCGCGATCCAATCGACACTCGACGCGTCATCACTCTTCGAGGCTCATGTCATGCGGTGGGCGTCGACTCATCTCCCACCGGACATCACCGTCGCAGTCGGCTCCAGCATGGCAATCCGCGACGCCGATTGGTTCTGGTCACCGGGTGATCGCGGTCGTTTCATCACCAATCGCGGCGTGAGCGGGATCGACGGGTTTGTGTCGACCGCGCTGGGCGCGTCTGCTACGAGCCACGGTGAACCGACCGTCGCGATCTGCGGCGACCTCACGCTCTACCACGACATGAACGGCCTCCTCGCCGCAAAGCGCCACGGGATCAAAACGACATTCGTGGTGCTCAACAACGACGGCGGCGGCATCTTTTCCTTCCTTCCGGAAGCGGCGTACACCGACGTCTTCGATGAGGTCTTCACGACCCCGCTCGGGCTTGATCTCGCGCGAGTCGCGGCTCTCTACGATTGCTGGTACGGCGCGGTCGACGACACTGCGACGCTCGCCCCGACACTTGTCGCAGCGCTCAGCGCGCCCGCGACGGCGATCGTCGACGTGCGCTTCGCGCTGACGGCGAGTCTGGAGGGTCATCGAGCCGTGTGGTCCGCCGCCTCGGCGGCGATTCGCGAAGCGCGTCGAGCAGAGCGAGAAACTTGAGATCCGTTTCGGCGAGCTCGCGGGCGGGATCCGAGTCGCGCATCAGCCCGCCCCCCGCGTAGAGCCGCACGCCGTCCTCCCAGAGCAACCCGCAGCGAAGTGTCACTGCGAGCTCGCCGTCCCCGGCCGAGTCGGTCCAACCGACCGCGCCCGCGTACCAACCGCGATCCATGCGCTCGTACTCGTCGATGAGGCCTGCCGCCTCTGCCCAGGGCTCACCCCCGACCGCCGCGGTCGGGTGCAACGACGCGCACAGCTCGAGCAGCGTGGGCGCCGGTGGCGAGAACTCCGCCTCGATGGTAGTGGCCAGGTGCTGAATCGTGGCCAGGCGCGCAAGGCCGACCTCTGACGCGTGCACGGCGCGCGCGCCGGCACGCCGGAACCGTTCCAGCATCTGGTTGACAACGACCGCGTGTTCGTCGCGTTCTTTCGCGCTCGACAGCAGAGTGCCGGCAATGCGCTCGTCTTCCCGCGCGTTGCGACCACGTGGCGCAGAACCCGCCATCGGCTGTGAAATGGCGGTGGCACCGCGCCGCTCTATCAGGAGCTCGGGTGACGCGCCGACAAGCGCCGACCCGTCCGCCCCGGGGATCAGATAGATGAAGCACGAGGGATGGCGCCCGCGCAGCGCATGCAGCACCGATCGCGCGTCGACCGGCCCATCGGCATGCACAAGCAGTTCGCGTGCGAGAACTGCCTTCACGGCGCAGCCCCGGGAGAGTTCGTCGACCACCGCGCCGACGGCTGACAGCCACTGGTGCGGCGGCCGCGGCACCTCGGTGACCAGGCGTCGCGCCGCGGGCGCGCGAAATGGAACGGCGGGGGACGAAGTCCCGTCGGCTGGGCCAGCCGTCGGCACGGCGAGCGCGCTCTGATCAACAGCGGACGATCCGTCGAGGCCGGCACGGATCGCGACGGTCGTGTCGCCCTGGCGTCGCAACGCGAGCCGTGGTACCCGCAGCAGGACCGCGGGAAAGCCCTGCCACGGCGGCCCAGGGTCACGATCGACGCGGAACGCACAGCCACCGATGGCGAGCACGGGTCCGCCCTGAGCGTTGCCGGCGATTCGCGTCCACAGCCGCGCGGCCGCGAGCAGGCGGTCGGTTCCTTCCTCGCGATCCACAACGCGTCCCGACGGATCCTCCGCCGCGGCCCCCCCTTCGGTCGCGACGATGTCGAGTGCGCGACCGATGCCGGCGACACTTACCGCGCCGGCTGCACCACGCTCGAAGAGCATGGTGTCGTCGCCCGCGTCGCGAGCATTGGACACGACGTCGACGAAGTCGACAGGTCCCTCCACCGGCTGGACGGTCGCCAGAAGACGCATCGGTCAGCGTTCGGATGACAAGGCGGCCGGCTGCACGCTGTCGCCTGTGACGCCCTCGATGTGCTGCTGTGCTGCGCGCATCAGCGCGCGCTCGAAGTGGTGCTGCACGAGGAACGTGCTCGCGGTGAGCAGCTCGTGGAAGAGTTCCATGAGACGCGCCGAGACGTCGACTCCTGACCCGTCCGCCTGCAAACGTTCGCGCACGTGCTCGTCGAAGAGCTCCACCGCGCGACGGGCGGTGACGCTGATGTTGCGCGCGTGGTCCGTCGCCAGCGCGAGCAGATCGCCGAGGGGGATGCCGGCTACGAGCAGGCGCATCCCCGCAGCGACAGCGTCAGCGTCGGAAGCCTGGTAGCGCGGGGTGCCGTCAGCGAGCGCGACGGGAATCAGGACCCCTGCCTGTTCGAGCGCAGTGAGCACCGGCACAGGCAGGCCGGTGCGCGCGGCGAGCTGGTCCAGCGACAGCGTTTCGTCAGGTGCGGAGGACGGCGTCGTGACCGCCGCCACGAGCGCCTCGTCGGACGCCTCGAGCTCGCCGTCCAGGAAGCGCTGGATCGTCGCGAGCGTGAAGCCGCGCTGTTGCAGCGCGCGGATCCGCTGCAGCCGGTCGAGATGCGAGTCGCCGTACCAGGTGACCCGGCCTTCGCGACGCGGCGGCGGCAGCAAACCGCGCCCCTGGTAGAAGCGGACGGTGTCCACCGCGACGTGGCCGATTCGAGCCAACTCCTCGATTCGATACTCCACGAGTCATCACTCTAGGTGATCCGCGACCCCCAGATCAGGGCGGTCGTCCCGGCTCCCAGCCGGCGGGCGCGAACGTCCGCAAGGGCGGTGTCACGAAGCCACCCAGCGACATCGCTCGCCGAGGCGTAGGTGCGAACGGTGTCGCTGAGGTATCGGTAGGCGGCGGGGTTTCCCACGAGCCGCCCGACGATGCGCGGCACAAGCGTTGAGGCGAGGGCCGCCGCCGGCCGGCCGATCCCCTGCGCGCGAACCGCCTCGAGAACCACCAGGCGACCGCCCGGCCGCAGCACGCGCACCATCTCGTGAAGCGCGGCAATCGGATCCGGGAGGTTCCGTAGGCCGAACCCGATCGTGACCGCATCGAACGACGAGGAATCAAAGCCGAGGCGGCCGACGTCACCGAGGACGAACTCGATGTCCGGATAGCGCTCGCGGGCGATGCCGAGCATCTGTGGGCTGAAGTCGACCCCGACGACCGACTGGGCCCCCGCGGCGAGCAGCGCCACCGTCAGACGTCCGGTGCCACAGGCAGAGTCGAGGGCGGCGACGCCCGGACGCCGCCCGACGGCGATCTGTGCGGCGAGCCGTCGCCACCGCTGGTCCAGCCCGAGCGTCATGGCGGAATTCGCCAGGTCGTAGCGAGACGCGATGCGGTCGAACATGGACCGCACCACCTCGGGATCGCGTCGCGGTCCCGCAATCATGGCCGTGATGATGGAGGGCCTCGCCTATACTTCGGGCCCCGGCACCCTGGGGCGGTAGCTCAGCTGGGAGAGCGCTGCCCTCGCACGGCAGAGGTCGGGGGTTCGAGTCCCCCCCGCTCCACCGTTGGGTGCACAATCCGAACCGCGGCAGGGCGGCCGAAACGGGGGCGCTGACCGAGGAGAAGGACGTTCGAGGAGCCGCGGTGTGACGTCGACGGCGCGCGCGTCTCCCGCAAGCAGCCCGCCGTACGAGGCCCACCCGCCTTGGTCACCAGTGATCAGGTTGTGTGATCCCGTGCGCGCATAGCTGAACTGGTTGTCCGCGTAGCCGACGATCAGGTTGCCCAGCCCGTTCAGGGCGGCCTCGCTTCCGCTGGTTGACAACCTGCAGGTTCATGCCTGAGAAGCGCAGCGTGGGATAGCCGTTGACCGTGGTGCGGGTCACCCCGGCGAGCAACGAATCCAGAGCAGCCACGCCGGTCTGCCGGGCGAGGGCCGGGATTGCCGTGGTTCCGCTCGGGCACGTGCCGGTGGACGAGTAGGTGACCACCTTGCTCGTGTTGTTGAAGCACTCGTGGACGCCCGCCGGCGGTGTCGCAGCGGCCGTGGCAGAGGCCGTGCGGGCCCAGGTGAACATGCCGATCATGAGACCAACTGCCAGGCCGAGCAGGGCGGTGAGCATCGTCTTGCGCATGAGCGCTCCTCCCCCTCTACCCCCGATACCCTTGACGATCCAGAGGGGCGGGACCGCCCTGGAGGCTTGTGATGCTACGCGCGTGAGGACGCGCGCGTCGTGAGCGCCGGGCCGGGCTCTCGCTCCTCCGCGCGGATGAGACCGCTGGACCGTGGACTCATGCCCGCTGCAACAAAGGCGCCGGAACAAAATCCCTTACGTCCCAGCTGGGGAACGCCAGCCTCGGAGCCGGGCCTTGTATGTCAAGTATGGCGTGGGTTCCAGGCACCGAACGCCGACACCGCTGTCAGAGCTGCACTCCGGTATCTCTCGGCGGGCACGCATTCGCCCAGTGCCGGCCACCTAAACACCCACGCGGCGGTGCTGACATCCGCATCGGCCCTGGGCAAGCCGCCTCTTGCGCTTTCGCGGTGACTGGATAGAATCCGGCAAACCGGCGGGCAACAGCAGAGGGCAGGGGCCGAGGGGGCCGGTCAGGTGACAGGGGGTCGGGGCATGCGGGAATTGACGGTCGACGCCGGCGCGTCACTCGAACAGAAGGCGCGCGTCTACAAGGGGCGTGTCGAGCTCGTACCGGAGACAGCGCGCCGAGTCGCGCGCTATTCGCTCTTGCGCGCGAACCTCGCGGATCGCCTATGCCGGGTTTTCCTGCTTGGTGCGTGCCTTGCGCAGGTCGCCGATGCGGTCACCACCGCGTTTGCGCTGCGCCTGAGCGGTCGCTACGAGGCGAACTCGATCATGCACGACGCGGTCACTCAGCCGATCACCACCGGAGCGCTGAAGGTCCTGCTCATCGTGATGGTCAGCGGTCTCGCGATTCTCCGCCTGCCCACGCGTCAGGCTCGCCTCGCGCTGTTCCTGGCGATGACGCTGAGCGCGCTCGCTCCGATCCACAACATCGTCCAACTGTTCGGGCCGTAGCGGCCGCGGCTTTAGCCGTTGTCGAGCGTTTCAGCGACTCCATGGAGAGAGCGGCGTACGCTGGTCATGTGTCTTCAGCGCACGCCGCCTGGCAACCGTCTCTCTTCGACTCGGACACCGTCGCGCCTGACCGCGACTTCTCGACGCTGCTGCGTCACGTCCTCGACGAGACTGCATGGGTCGACCACGCTCCCGGATGGCTGAGCGGTTCGGACCTGCTGTTCGCAGATCTCCTCGAAAACGCCGCGTGGCGCGAAGAGGAACAGGAGTTGTACGGCCGGACGGTGGCGACGCCCCGGTTGGTCGCGAGATGGCCGTTCGAACCCGCCATCGATTCGCTTCCGCCGGCGCTCGAGTCGATTCGCGACGTGCTCGAGCAGCGATACCGACGCGGCTTCGACTCAGTCGGCGCGAACCTGTACCGCTACGGCCGCGACTCCGTCGCGTGGCACGGCGACCGCATCGCACGAACGGTGGTCGATCCGCTCGTGGCCACCGTGTCGTTGGGACACCCGCGCCGCTTTCTGCTCCGGCCACGCGGCGGTGCGACGAAGCTGGCGCTCACACTCGGTCCCGGTGACCTCGTGGTCATGGGCGGAACCAGTCAGCGCACCTGGCAGCACACCGTCCCGAAAATGGCGTCGGCCGGACCACGGATCAGCGTCACAGTCCGTCATTCACATTGATCGGGAACGCAGGTAGCGCTTTCGAACGCTGACGATCTCCTGCTCTGCCTTGGCCCTGCCGGACCAGCCCTCGACGTGCGTGAACGCGTCACGGTCGAGATCCTTGTAGATGTCAAAGAAGTGATGAATCTCGCGCAGGCGATCCTCGGGGACGTCGCCGACATCCTTCCAACGCCGGCTCGTGTCGAATGTCGGAAGCGCAAGCACCTTGACATCTCGCCCGTGTTGATCTCGCATGCGCAGCAAGCCGATTGCGCGGCAGTCGATCCTGCATCCCGGGAACGTGGGCTCGTCAACGATCACCAGCGCGTCGAGTGGATCGCAGTCGCCGGCGAGTGTGTCGACCACGTATCCATACTCCGCCGGATACCGCACCGCTGGAAACAGGACACGATCGAGACGCAACTCGCCCGTGTCGGGGTCAGTCTCGTACTTGTTGCGGCTGCCCTGCGGCACCTCCACGACGACATCAAAGGTGAGATGCGCGGTCACAGGCCGATGCTAATGCGGAGGGCCCACGGGGAGTTTGGCTCCCCCCGTGTAAACTGGCCGTCGTGGCCGTGGCCCGAGCTCAGGTCGAGGATCTAGGCCGCCTAGTGGCCTGGGTTCCGACTCGCTTTCGCAACCTCCCGACCATTGCGGTGTGGCTTGGAGCCATCGCGGTCTTCGCGCTCACGCTCACGCAGCATCTGGGAAGTCTTCCCCATGGCCGGCGTGGTTGGGATGACGCGTACGTGTACCTGGGCGCTGCATCCAATTTCATCAGCCACCCGAGCCATCTCTTCGACGCTGCGAGACTCCAGGTGTCCAGTGCAGGACCGCAGCGTGCATTCCTCGTTCCACCATCAGGAATGCTGCCGTTTCTTCCCCTCGTCCCGGTGGTGCGACTCGCCGGAATCAATGCTGCGACTGCAGTCTGGTCGTTTGTCGACACCGGTGCGTTGGTTGCAGCGTTGATCCTCATCGGGCGGAGGGTCGGGCTCGGGTGGCTCACGCTCGGCGCGGCGATGGTCGTCATCGGGCTGAGCAAACCGCTGCACTGGGAGGTCTTTTCCGCGCAGCTCAACGGCGTCGTGTTGCTGATGCTTGCGCTCTCGCTGCTCACGTTCCCTCGCGCGCGATCGGGTGTGCTCATGGGACTCGCGCTCGCCGTGAAGCCGACGGCACTCGTCGTGTTGCTCGTGCCCCTGTTTCGTGCCAGGGGACGCCTGACGCTGCTTGCCCTGCTGGCGCTCGCGGTCACCAACGTTGTGTTCGTACCCTTCATCGGCTTGAGCGCCACGCTGTTCTACGTCGGTTCCGTGTTGCCCTACATGCTGGGGTACGTGATGCACGATCCGAGCAACATCTCGCTTGCCAACGTGTTGCAGACCTGGCTGGGCGGCGGGCAGCTGCCACGCAGAGGCGCATTCGGGGTCTCGGTTCCGCATGGACTTGCCGCTCTTGTCGTGCTCTGGGCCGTTCGGCTTGCGGTCTTCGCAGCCTGGGTGCGCATCGCGATCGAGCGGCGCATGGACGTCGCCGCAGCGTTCTGCCTGGCGATCGCGATGGTCCCCATTTTCACAGCGACAGTGTGGCCGCACTACCTCGTGTACGTGCTTCCGCTTGCGCTGCTGACGCTTCGCGCACCGTTTGCGTGGGCCCGCGCGGCGGCGGCGCTCTCCCTGTTCGCGATGCTCTGGTCAGGTCGCGCCGACGGTCTGTGGGTCAGTCTGCTGTTGCTGCTGCCGGCGGCGATGATCTCGCTGCTGTTGCAGAGCGGCTGGCGTCCCGCCCTCCCCGGGTGGTCGTCCGGGCCGTTGCGCATCCGGACCAATGGCTGAGGCAGGAATCGCGCGTCATTCCCGGATTTGGTGGCTGGTCCCCGGGTTCGCGCTGTTCTCGCTGTTGCGCGTCCCGTCGTTCTTCGAGCCTCACTGGTACAGTGATGAGGCGAGCTACGCCGGCGTGGCGAAAGCGCTGCTCCGCGGCCAGGTGCTGTACGCGCAGATCTGGAACAACAAACCGCCGCTGCAGTCGTGGACCATCGCCGCCGTCATCAAGGTCTTCGGTCCCAGCGAGGCCGGTCTGCACCTGCTGACGTTCATCACCGGGTTCGTCACACTCGCCGCTGTAGCCTATGCGGGTTGGCGGATCCTCGGGCCCCAGCGCGCCGGGGCCGCAACGCTGCTCGCCGGCATCGCGCTGGGCTTGCCCGTGTTCGACGCGGAAATAGCGCTCCCGGAGAGTCTGCTGATCGCACCGGTGGCGTGGGCCGGCGCACTCACGCTGGTGCACATCGACCCCCGCCGCAACCTGACACGAACGAGCGGGCTCGCGGTCTGGCCCTTCCTGGTCGGCGCGCTTGTGGCGGCAGGGATCGCGTACCAGCAGACGGTCGTCGCGGAATGTGTCGCGTTCGGCCTCGCGTTGGCGCTCTCGCCGCTCACGCGGCGTCGCGACCTCCTGTTGTACGCAGCGACGGTCGCCGTGATCACCGGCGTGTGGGTTGGCATCGCCATCGCGGATGCGGGGGCGGGGCGTGTCGGCTTTGCGCTCGCCGGCTTCTACATCTCGTACACGCAATCGGTGCTGCCCAGCAGCGCGTCCGGGGTGATCCGGCACCTCGTCGAGGTGGGCGTGGCGGGCATCCTCCTCTGTGCGGGCGCATTCCTCTGCAGAAGGATGCGCACGCCCGTCTGGGCCGTCGCCTTGTGGGCCGGCGCCTCACTGCTCGTCGCCGCGCTGGCCAGGCAACCGTACGCACACTTCCTGACCGCCGCTGTCGCGCCTGTCGCCCTCCTGCTGGCCGCGATTCCTGCACCGAGCCAGATCCGCGCTGTCGTGCGCTCGCCCGTGGCTGTTCGGATGGCGCCGCAACTGGTGGCCGTGCTGATCGCCGGCATCATGGCCAGCGTCGCGGGACTGGATTGGATCCCGCCCGCGGCGCCGTCCCCGGCGCTCAACTCGTACCGGACGCTGACGCAGTACTACGGCGGTGCGGTCCATGCGGCGATCAAGCAGAATGACGCAGATTGGGACGACTCGTTCGACGGCCGCGTCGCCTCGGATGCCGCGATCGCATCGTGGGTCGCGAAGGAACGCCTCGCGGGGGCCTCGGCCGTGGTCTGGTCGTCGGATGCGTGGGTCTACTCGCTTGCCGATCTGCCTGTGCTGATGCCGACCCCGCCGATCTACAACGACGAGGTGCTGCTGGGACAGAATGGTCCGGTCGCCACTGCGGTGGCCAAGCTCAGCCCCACGCTCATCATCGTGTCGGCGGACGCGGTCAAGCAGTTTCCCGAGATCCGCGGTCTGCTCGATGGCAGGACCTACCAACTCGAGTTCGTGAGCGCCCCGGGGTCCGTATGGGTGCGCAGCGATGCCGTCGCGTCGCTGCCCTAGTAAGGTATCGGGGTGCCGCAGGCAGTCGAACAGCGCGCCGTCGGGCCGACCGGAAGCGGTGCGCTGCACGTCGATGCATCGAAGACGGTCATCGTCATGCCTGCGTACAACGCGGCCAAGACGTTGGAATGGACGCTGGGCCGCATCCCACAGGGCATCGCCGACCGAATCATCCTTGTCGACGACGGCAGCCGCGACGGGACTGCGACGCTCGCGGAGTCACTCGACCTCCTGGTCATCGCTCATCCGCACAACGCGGGCTACGGGGCAAACCAGAAAACGTGCTACATGGAGGCGCTTCGCGAGGGCGCGGACACCATCGTGATGCTCCATCCGGACGGGCAGTACGACCCCGCCATCCTCGATCAGATGGTGGCAGCGATCCAGAGCGGGAAGTGCGACGTCGTGCTCGGCTCTCGCTTTCTCACCCCGGGCGGTGCTCGCGCCGGCGGCATGCCCTGGTGGAAGCGGATCAGCAACCGCTTCCTGACTGGGTGCGAGAACCTCGTCCTCGGGCTGGGCCTGTCCGAGTATCACACCGGATACCGCGCCTACAGCCGCAAGTTCCTCGAGACTGTGCCCTTTCTGCGCAACTCGAATGACTTCGTCTTCGACACGCAGATCCTGACGCAGGCCGCGCACTTCAAATTCAAGATCGCCGAGGTGCCGGTGACGACGCGCTACTTCGCGGAGGCGTCCTCCGTCAACTTCCGCGTGTCCGCGGTCTACGGGCTCAAGACGGTCTGGGCGGTGGCCAGGTACCAGCTGCACAGGATGGGACTGCACTCCAAGCGCTACGCCCCCTGAGATAGCGTCCTCCTCATTCCCTTTGCTTAATCTCTCGCTAACACGTGGCCAATCCAAATCTGGCCAGAGTCATCGGCAGCAGGCGGCCACTCAGAGAGGACGGGATGCGAGGGCGGAGAGGAAACGGCGTCAGCCAGGTTCGGCGGTCACGACGCCCGCGGCTCCTCATTCCTCTCACCGCGCTCGCCGCCGCCACGGCATGGCTTCCGGGCGCAGTCTCGGCGGCGACGCCGCAGCTTCCACCACCGGTGCGGCACGCGGTGATCGTCGTCCTCGAGAACAGCGACTTTGCAAACAACTTTCTCGGTGGCCAGGCCCTGGCTCCGTACCTGACCCAAACGCTGGTACCGAAGGGCGTCGAGATCCCCCTCTACTACGGCACCGGCCATGCCAGCCTCGACAACTACATCGCCATGGTCAGCGGGCAGGCACCCAATCCGCAGACCCAGGGTGACTGCACCAGCCCGGCGACGCTGAGCCCGGGCACGCTCGACGCCGACGGTGAGGCGGTGGGCACCCAGGGCTGCACCTACCCCGCAAATGTGCCCACCATCGCGGATCAGTTGCAAACTGCCGGGTACACGTGGAAGGGATATATGGAGGACATGGGCAACTCGCCCACCACCGCTCGCAACACGTGCCGCGGACCGGGGGCTCCCGTCAACTCGGGCGCGCCGCCGAGCCCGTCATCGACCGACAAGTACGCGACCAAGCACAACCCCTTCGTCTATTTCGGGGCGATCACGGGGCTCGTGCACACTGACGGCAACTCCCAAGGCACGGCGGTGAGCTACTCGCGCCTCGCGTACTGCGATGCGCACGACGTGCCGCTCACGCAACTCACCACCGACTTGTCGACGACCGGACTTCCCAACTACTCGTTCATCACACCGAACCTTTGCAGCGACGGGCACGACGTCTGCAACAGCAGCAATCCCGACAACGGCGTGGCGCAGATGGACGCATTTCTCAAGCAGTGGGTCCCGCAGATCCTTGCCACACCTCCGTTTCAGCCGGGCGGCGACGGGCTGCTCTTCATCAACTGGGACGAAGGCGAGGGGGACTCCACCGCCTGCTGCAACGAGCAGCCCGGCCCCAACCTGAACGCCGGCGCGATCCCGCCGCAGACTCCAGGCGACAACGAACCGCCGGGGCCCGGCGGAGGCCAGACCGGTGCGCTCGCGATCGGCCCGTTCATCGCCCCCAACTCGTCACCGAGCACTGTTGCCTACAACCACTACTCACTGCTGCGCAGCATCGAGGACGCCTTCGGTCTTGCGCATCTCGGCTACGCGGGCCAGTCCGGACTCGCGCCGTTCGGAACCGACGTCTACACGGCGCTGGCACCAGCGCCGGCAGTGCCCGAGACTCCGCTCACCCCTCTGGCGCTAGGTGCGGGTGTTGCAGCACTGACAGGGATCCTGATTCGGCGGCGGACTCAGGGATCGCGACGGTGAGTGACGGCGCGACGTTGTGGACGCCCACACGCCGCCAGGTGCTCAAGGCAGGCGCCGGCACGGCGGCAGCACTGGCCACCAACGCGATCGTCAGGCCGCGCATCGACGCGCAGGCCGCCGCGCCCGGACAGCTCAGCGACATCGACCACATCGTCATCCTGATCCAGGAGAACCGCAGCTTCGACCACTACTTCGGCACCTATCCCGGGGTGCGCGGCTTCTCCGATCCGGGCGCGCTCACGGGGGTGTTCGCGCAGAACTATGCGAAGAACACCACGATCGCGCCGGTCGGCAAGCTTCTCCCCTACCACCTCGACACGTCGTCGACCGGAGCCGGTGAATGCACGCCCGATCCCGGCCACGCGTGGGATGCACAGCATCAAAGCTGGAACAACGGAGCGATGGACATGTGGGGCGCCGCGCACACCGGTGACGCCGACTGGAGCTTCATGGGCTACTACAACCGCGGCGATCTCGATTACTTCTACGCGGTCGCCGACGCGTTCACGCTGTGCGACGGCTATCACTGCTCGGTCCTGGGATCGACGAGCAGCAACCGCGTGTACTCGGTGTCCGCGTGGCTCGACCCGCTCGGCGTCGCCGGCGGTCCCGTCAAGTCCACCATCTCGTGGAATCCGGGAAATCGCGGAACGCTGAGCTGGACGACGTATCCCGAGCGACTGACCGCCGCGGGCATCAGCTGGCTCGCGTACAGCAGCCCGGACGCCGATTCGCAGGAGAACCCGCTCGTCGACTTCACGCAGTTCTATCCCGGCAACGCGGGATACATGCCGTCGTACACGAACGCGGTGTTCGGCCATACGTTCCAGGACTTTCTCGCCGACGCCGCCGCCGGCAACCTGCCGCAGGTGTCGTGGGTGCTCACCTCGATCGCTGAGGACGAGCACCCGTCGGGCGCACCGGTGTCCGGCGAGCTCGCGCTGCAGGAGGTGCTCAACGCGCTGAGCGCGAACCCGCTGATCTGGCCGAAGACCGCGCTGTTCTGGACTTACGATGAGAACGGCGGGTTCTTCGACCACGTCGCGCCGCCGACGGCGCCGCCCGGGACGCCCGGGGAGTTCACCACGGGCGACACCCGTCCGATCGGGCTCGGCTTTCGCGTCCCGCTGCTGGTCGTGTCCCCGCTCAGCAAGGGTGGCTTCGTCTGCCGCGACACGTTCGACCACACCTCACTGCTGCGCTTCATCGAGTCCCGGTTCGGCGTGGAGATCCCCAACCTCACGGTGTGGCGCCGCTCCGTGACCGGCGACCTCACCACCGCTTTCAACTTTGCGGCACCCGACTTCAGCGCTCCGCAACTTCCCGTCGCCACGGGCCTCGTCCCGAGCCAGCACCCCGAGTGCGCCACGGAAGAGGCCAGCATGGCGCCATCCCCAATACCGACCGGCCAGTCCCTGCCGCGTCAGGAGCCCGGCAGCCGGCCTTCACCTTCGGGGCCGGTGCCGCCGCCCAAAACGCCCGAGGCGCCAGTGACGCTGGCCGAGGTCGCCGTCGGCGCGTCGGTCATTGCCGGGACGTGGTGGTTGCGGCGGCGGCGCATCAGTGCGACCGACCCTGCGCTCACGCCTGCCGCAGCGAGCCACAGCGCGTCCGCTGCTTCAGGAACCGACGTGGAAGGAACGGGTCCGGGGAAGTTCGACCCGGTCTCGTGCATACAAGCCACCGAATCCGCCTCGGTCGACAGCGGCGCCGCTGCCAGTGACGGTGGCGTCGCGAACGGGGCAGGGCCCGAGGCGACCAGACAATCACCCAGGTGATTGGCGTTCGCATCGCGCAGCGTCAGCGCGGGTAGGTTCCACTTTCGCTCGATCGTCGCCAGGATCGACGTGTGGTCGTACACGGTGTGCGACACGAAATCCGCCTTGGACCACGGCGACACGATCACCGTTGGCACGCGGAATCCCAAGCGCGTGTAGTCGTCACCGTACGTCGACTGTCCCACCGCCACCTGAGGGTGGCTCCCGTCGCCGGGGTTGAGCGCAGCAGGGGGCGCCACGTGATCGTAATAGCCGCCGTGCTCGTCGTACGTGAAGACCAGCAGCGAGCGTGCCCACGTGTTCGACCCGAGCAGCGCCTGGACGACCTGGCTGACGAAGTACTGCCCCGCCTGCACGTCCTGCGGGTTCTCCTCACTGGCGTATTGATAGTCGGTCTCGACCATGACCACCGACGGCAGCGTGCCCGCCTGACACGCCGCGCCGAACGTCGATGCGGTCACGCTCGGCGGCCCGAGCGGACCGAAGAAGTTCGTGCCCTGCTTTGCCGCAACGTACGCGGCTCCGAACAGACCAGGCGAGGGCAGCTCCGAGTAGTAGTCGGCCCAGGAGATGCCGTGCGCGTCGAGCACCTCGAAGATGTGGCCGTTGTGCGGTGTCACCGTCGGGGGCGGCGTGTCGGTGCGGATGAGGCCCGCGGCGGTCGCCGCCATCATGAAGACGCGGTTCGGATACGTCTGGCACAGCGTCGAGCTGAAATACCGATCGCATACCGGGAACGTCGCTGCGAGCGAGTAGTAGAACGGCAGCAGCGCCTCGTCCCAATAGCCGAGCGACTCCTCGCTGCTGCCCCGAAGGAATCCGTCCATCGCCCCGGAGTCGTACGCGAGGTGGCTCGCGTCCCAGGCCTGGGAAATGCCAAGCGGTTGGCAGCCGTCGGGCATCGCGAACGCGCGATACGTTCTTCCGCTCGAGTCGGTCTGGGTCACCGTGGGCACGCCATCGCTCGCCAGCGACGGCCAGCCGTCCACCTGGCCGCTGCGCGACGCGACGTGATGCGGCAGCATGCCGAAGTAGTTGTCGAACGAATGGTTCTCCATCATCACGATGATGATGTGATCGATGTTGGCAAGTTCGGGAGCGAGGTCCGGTTGCGGCACGCCCGCGGGACGCGAGGGAAACGGCAGTGACCCCGGAGCGCGCAGCGATCCGGCGGCGCCCGCCGTGATGGTGCGTACGAGCCCGCCCGAAAATGGCAGCGTCGCGCCCAGTGCGGCGCCCGCGCCGAGCTTGAGGAAATCGCGGCGTGCCAGATGAGCGGAGAACGCGTCGCGATCCGGATCTCGCATCGACCTTCCCTTGCTGTGGTGACCGCCGGCCCGCAACGATAGCTCAGGAGCGAGGGCACAGCGCGACCGTCGATCGATGAGCACCTGCAACGACCGAGACACTCGAGGTGACCTCGACCGGCGGCTGATAGGCGGCGTGGTTGCCGGTGATCACCTCAACCCGCAACGAGTGGCGCCCCGGGGAGATGTCCACCGCGGCGTTTGGCAGGCGTCCTTCCGACGCGACCACGCCGTCGATGAGTACGAGCAACAGCTGCCCCGGGCCCGGAACCTGCGCCGCAGAGCCATCCGGCCAACGGCCGCAGGCGACGACGAGCACCGGGCTCGACACGGCCGTCCCGTCGACGGGGCTGGCGAGCATCAGCGTGAAGCCGGGCGGCTTTGGCGGCGTGGCGGAATCGACAAAGCCCAGCACGGTGGCGGCCAGACCGGCCACCGCCAGCGCCGCGCTCGCCACGCCGCGACGCCTTCGCCGCCACGCAACAGCGCCGAGCAGGCCGCCCCACAGGGCTGCTGCTGCCAGCCAGGGGACGAAGCCGGGCAGGAGCGTCGGCGTCACGATGTGCGCGACCAGATGACTCAGGCTAAACATCCCACGGGATCACTGACGCCGACCCCGGCGTATCCTGACCATGATGCGATGCACGCGTCCGGATAGCCTGAGGCTCCGCCTCGCCGCTTCGGGAGGTGTGTTTCTCGCGCTGACCGGGGCCTGGCTCGGTCACGAATTCGAATACCTCCGCGTCTGGGGCGTCGCCGGTCTCGAGCGTGGCCTGGTCGGATCGATGCACGCATACATGCTCCCCGTGGGACTGGTGTTCGCCGGCCTCGCGGCGCTGTTCGCCGGTGGGGCTTGGATCCGGTGGCAACAGCTTGCGTTGCGACTCGACCGCGCCGCGCTCGCATTCCGCGCGGCGCTGAGCGGCAAGAGGGTGACGCTGGAGCCCGTTGTACGCGACTTCATACGCCCGTCCTGGGGATCGCGGATCCTTGTCCTTGGCGCTGCGCTCGCGATACTGCAGATCGGCCTCTACCTCCTGCAAGAGAACGTCGAGGCGCTGATCGTCGGCGCCACTGCTCCTGGCTTCGGCGCGATCACCGGGGTGCACTGGGCCGCGCCCCTGATCCAGCTCGATATCGCCTTGACGCTGCTCACCGCCGTGGCGTTCGTCCAGAACCGTCTGCAGGCGCGGGCGGCCGCGATCGCCTCACTGGAATTGTTCGTGCGGGCGATCATCGGTCGCCTGCGTGTGGTCGACGATGTCCCGCGTCGCTTCATAGCGTCGCTCGCACCTCATCGGTTTTGGGGGCGTCACATCTGGTCGCGGCCTCCTCCCCTGCCTGTTATCGCAGCCTGACGTCGCACGCACACGCGGGGACGCGTGTCCGTGGAATCCACGACTTGCGATATGCATATTCAGGAGAGAACACTTCATGTCTCGTCGTCTCATGTACGGTGGTGCCGCGGGCGCCACTCTTGCTCTGGCAACCGCGGTGATCACCGCGTCGGCGCATGCCGTCATCACCGCGGGCGCGTACCGGCTGGCGATCGGCTGGGAGTACGAGCCTGCCGGCGGCACGGTGACCTACGTCGGCCAGCCGAATGGGATCCAGGTATTCGTCGACTCGCCGACCCCGAGTGATGAGGTCGGCACCCCGGTCGGTGATCTCAACGGAGACTGCGCCCATCCGGACTTCCAGGTCACCGTCGCCTACGCCGGCAAGACGAGCAGCCCATATTGCCCAGCGCCGTCGTACGACCCGGACACTCGTCTGGGTCGTCAGGACGAATACGACGCCCCACTGACGCCGACCAGGGTCGGTACGTATACGTTCCACCTCTTCGGGACCATCCATGGCACGCCCGTCGACAAGACCATCGCCTCCGGTCCGTCCACGTTCGACTCGTTGGGTGACCAGACCTCGGTCGAGTTCCCGACTGCGCTGCCGGCGCTTGGTGAGGTCGCGAGCAAGGTCGACGCGGTCGGAACTCGTGCAGCCGAGGCGGCATCATCGGCAAACGACGCGGCGAGTTCGGCAAACCGCGCCGCCGTTCTCTCCATCGTCGCGCTCATCTTGGCAGCACTGCTAGGAGGCGCCGGCCTCGTGGTGACGCTGCGCCGGAGGATCTGAGTCAACCAAAGTGCGCCCACGCCTTTTCGGACTCGCAACGGCGCTCGTCGTCGGCGGAGTGATCGTTCTCCCCCTGACCGCTGCGGCGCATGCGCTCCCGCAGAGGTCGACGCCGGCCGAAGGATCGACCGTGCAGCAGCCGCCGAGCGATGTCGTCATCACATTCGGTGAGGCCCCGGATCTCAGCCTGTCATCGATAACGGTGGTCAACAGCTCCGGGACAGATGTCGACGCTGGTCCCACCGTCGTCGTTCCCGGTAATCCGGCGGCGCTCGAGGTACCGCTGAAGCCACACCTGCCGGACGGCGTGTACACCGTGAGCTGGAAGACCGTCTCCGCAATCGACGGTCACCTGGCGACCGGCTCGTTCGCTTTCGGCGTCGGTGTGCCGGCGAGCACGGTCCCTGCGCCGAAGGGGACCACGTCGAGTGCAACGCCCCCGAGCGTCTTCGCCGTGCTGATGAGGCTCGTCCTCTTTATCGGACTCATCGTGGTGGTCGGCGCCGTCGTTCTGGGGGCTTTCGCGTTCGGGGAGCCGACGATGCTCCTGCGACGCGTCATCGCCATCGGGGCCTTCGTGGCCCTGGCCGGCACCGTTGGCGTGGTCGCGTCGCAGGCCGTCGCTGCGGGGGTGACGTTCACCTCGCTGTTCAGTTCCAGCCTCGGCCGCTCACTCATCGTTCGCGGCATTCCGGCACTCGCCCTGACGGTGTGCGCACTGCTCGTGCTTCGCGGCGTGCGGGCGAGAGAGCTCAGCTTG
>Ga0307471_100000701_pt1 | contig 17469 bp, 19 predicted proteins | sample atmos_gasesAM3C__2_FD_204566 | JGI IMG/M metagenome (GOLD analysis project Ga0307471, IMG submission 204566) | Hardwood forest soil microbial communities from Morgan-Monroe State Forest, Indiana, United States - atmos_gasesAM3C_515 | ecosystem: Environmental > Terrestrial > Soil > Temperate...
CCATTATCGCACGTTGGCACCAAGGAGCTGCCGCCGCAACTGTTGAGCAGGTTCCCGGTTAGGATGAGGCTTGAATACCCGCCGGAGGAAGTCGAACTTGACATCGTCCGGCGGCACGTAACAATAGATGAGTCAAACGTCAAGGACGTAAAGCACGCAATTCAGCTGGCCAAGAACCTGCGCGAAGCGGCTGCTGTAGAAGAATTGTACTACAGCCCATCTCTACGCGAAACGATAGCATTTGCCAAGATGCTCAACACAGGGCTTTCCGCCCGCCGAACTGCCGAAGTTGTCTATGCAAACGCGTACGATCAGTGGGGGCAGGTCGAGTACCAGAAAGTAATGGACATAATAACGTCGATCTTTGGCGACAAGTAATGGCAGCCGCCAAGATTGCTAGCTCTATAATGCGAAACGACGTACTCCTTGAAATTGCAACTTTTCTGGCCAGAAGGTGGTCCGGCAACAACAGTGTGGTCATCATTTTGATCCCGGAAAAGATTCCGATCGCAAAACCGGACAAAAACCAGATAACACTTCCGCTACTCAATTACTATCCGGGCACCGACTTTCAGAAATACCGGCAATGGCGCGTTGCCCTCTGGTACGAATCTACGAGGATGAAGCATTCCACAAAGGTGCTGAGCTATGAGCACGCTTTTGGTTTTCTACTAAATACGCTTGAGACAAAGCGCATAGAGATTCTCGGCCTGCGAGAATGGGAAGGGATGGGCAGCGAGTTGGTTTTCAATGAAGGCATTTCTTGGATGTCCCGTCAATTGCTTAACTCAATCTACGGCCGGTACAAGATAGCAGAGGCTTTTTCTCAGTACTTCCTGACAGGCTACCTGAAGGGCGAGCTTTTCGGAGGCGAGTTTGAAAAGGTGAAAAGGGCAACCGACTATGCGAATGAGATCATAAGGGAAGCCATAGACAACAACTACAGCACCGAATGGGTGGAACAGCACATTCCAAAATTGATTAGAATACTCGAGCTCGACCCCCTTGTTTCAATCCCTGTTCTTGCGCCAAGGACAAGGGTTGGCGCCTCGCTCAACCAGAGCGATTTGCTCAAGCAGGTGGAAAAGGTGGTGAAGATGCGGCACAAAAAAGAAAACATGGAGGAAAGGACGAAAGAGATCTATGAAGGCCACGACGTGCTACGCGAGTTCGAGACCCTTGTCAAAGAAAGCAAAAAGACCGAGAACAAGGGCTATGAATCCCTTGAGGATTTTGGGTTGAGCGTGCCAGAAAAGATGGACGTCGACGAGACCCAGATCTACGACATCGACCTGATACGGAAGGTCAAGGCTGCCTTCCGGGACTGGAAGTCTGGGTGGATCGAGCGGCACGACGAAACCGGCGACGAATTTGATGTGGAAAGCTATGTCGAGGCCCTTCCCAAAAACTTCCTTACTGATTTCAAATTATCGATCAAAACAAAGGTTGCGATCCTTCTAGACCATTCAAGCAGTATTGCCGACGTTGAGCTGGAATACAAGCAGGCGACGATCGCACTTTGTGAAGGACTGCATTACCTTGGGATAAAGTTCGCAGTCTATGCATTCAGCACGGACAAGAGACAGGTGAAATGCTGGATCATCAAGCCGCCAAATATCAAGTGGTCAGTGGTGAGTGCCCGGCGCCTTGTGCAGATAAGAGCGAGTGGTGGCACACCCTTAGCAGAGGTCTACGGCCTCCTTGAGCCTGTATTGAAATCATTCAAGCCTGACATTCTTGTCACGCTTACAGATGGCGAGCCGTCAGACTTTGACGCTGTAAGAACTATGGTGCTCACGTACAGGAAGATGGGTATCCGGATGGTGGCGATAGGGGTAGGCAGAAACGTCAACGATTCCGTGGGCATTGGCCACAACCTGAAATACCTTAACTACGAAAAGGCGATCTCCGTCAGCAGACTCCAAGACATCCCGAAAAAAGTGATCAAGTTGTTGCGCAGTTAGATGACCAGATTAGGGTTTTCCTTCTTGACCTTTTCCCAGTCGCTCAGGAACGCAGAAAGCCCCTTGTCGGTCAGCGGGTGCGCAAGCATCTTTCCAAGTATGTCTGGCGGCAGAGTAACTACGTGGGCACCGATCTTGCCTGCTTCGATTACATGCAGAGGGTGACGGACGCTTGCGACAAGCACTCTTGTGTCAAGCTGGTAGTTCTTGAAAATTGGCACAATTTCCCTGATGACTGTCATGCCTTCTTGACCCGCGTCGTCCAGCCTCCCAATGAAGGGGCTGACATAAGCTGCGCCGGCCTTGGCTGCTAGAATTGCCTGGTTTGCTGAAAATATCAGAGTGACGTTTGTCTGAATTCCTGCCTCTTTTAGTTTCTTGACAGCCTTCAAGCCGTCCGGGATCATTGGGATCTTGACCACGACGTTTTGGCCGTATTTCTTGAGCCTATGGGCTTCTTCGATCATTTCAGCAGTCGTTGTGCCAACAACCTCAAGGCTCACCGGCCCATTGACTATCTTAACAATCTGGCGCATAATGTCTGCCGGGTTGCCCTTTTCCTTCGATAGCAGGGTTGGGTTCGTCGTGATCCCGTCTACCAAACCCATATCATTGTACTTTTTGATCGATTCAATGCTTGCAGTGTCGAGGAAAATCTTCATTATTTTCTGTTCCTACTCCTTGCTTCAAGCACCGCCTTCGCTATTTCTGTTGCGGTCAGCCCGTATTGCTCGAGCAGCGTGTCTATCTCCTCATCACGGGCAGACTCGCCAAACATGTCACGCACGCCCACGCGCTTGACCGGCACGGGATATGTTTCGGCAGTAACTTCCGACACGGCTCCTCCGAGGCCGCCGAGAATGTTGTGTTCCTCCGCCGTTGCTATGGCGCCGGTCTCCTTGGCACACTTGGCTACCATCGCATTGTCAAGAGGCTTTATCGAAAACATGTCAACCACCCTACATGAAACCCCCTTTCTTTTAAGCTCCATTGCTGCTTCAATCGCCCTCACGACCATCAGGCCACACGCCATGATTGTCGCGTCAGAGCCCTCTTCAAGGACGTTGCCTCTACCGATCAAAAACGACTCGGCGTTGTCGGCGTATATCACTTCGCTTGAGGGCCTTGCAAGTCGCACGTAAAACGGGCCAGGCGTGCGCGCTACCGTTCTTATCAGGTGCTTGACTGCGACGGCATCTGCCGGCACAATCACCTTCATGTTTGGGATCGCCCTCATACTTGCAATATCCTCTATCTGCTGGTGTGAGGCTCCGTCAGGCCCTACAGTAAGGCCGGCGTGGGAAACAACTAGCTTTACGTTAAGGCTTGGATAGCAAATTGCGTTACGGATCTGGTCTACACACCTGCCGGGAATAAACGCGGCGTAGGTACTGGCGAATGCAATCTTGCCGGCTATTGAGAGACCGGCTGCCACCGAGACAAGGTTGGCCTCCGCGATCCCGACGTTGAACATCCGGTCAGGATACTTGTCGCCAAATTTCTTAGTCTTGAGAGAATCGGTTGTATCGCCACCGACGCACACAATGTGGGGGTCGTCCCTTCCGAGCTCCACAAGAGTATCGCCGTACGCGCTCCTCATGTCCGCGGTTTTCTTCTCGCTACTTAATAGCATGAAGCTCTTCCTCTATCCCAAGCTCATTTGCGTATGGAATCAATATATGCTTACGGGCTTTCATCCAGTCAGACCTTACGTTGAGCTGAGTCGAATGGTTGAGAAGCCTTTTCTCAAGCGCTACTGCTGCCTTGTGCCTCAACTGTATGACCGAACCGTGTATGTCCCCGCCACCATAAACTGCAGCACCGGCAACGAAAATCCTAGCACCGGCGTCGTAGGCCTGGTGGAGCGTCGTGGCGTCAATGCCTCCATCTGCTTCGATGTAGCCCCTAAAGCCGTGCTTCATTAGCTCCTTGTTAACTGCCATCATTTTTGGCAGCACTTCAGGCATGAATTTCTGGCCCGCAAAGCCGGGGTTGACCGACATCACTATGATGACATCAAGGTCACGCAGACAGCGATAGAGCCACTTTGGCATTTCAGTTTCGGGGTTGATCGCGATGCCAGGGCTGATGCCGGCGTTTATAAGCCGCTCCTGAATTTCTTTGAATTCATTTTCAGTGCACGCTTCGGCATGCACGGTGATAATGTCGCACCTAGCGTCGATGTATTCCTGTATCTGTTCTAGCGGCTTTTCAATCATCAAGTGTGCGTCAAAAGGGAGGCTGGTAGAGGGCCTTAACTTTTTGATGGTGTCAGCAAAAAACGTGGTATTTGGAACGAATCGGCCGTCCATCACGTCAAGATGGATCATGTCGACTCCCTCCCGCTCGACCTTCCTAATCTTGTTTTCATAGTTCTCTCGCTCGCCGGCGATAATAGAGGGTGCAATAAGACACTCGCTCTCCAGCTCTTCCAGAAGCACTTCCGTGTGCCTTTTGGGCGGCGCCTTGCCGTGCCACTGCGGGTTGTTTGCCATGTGGCGTATACCGTTGCCTTTAATCGTGTTGGCTACAATCATTACGGGCTTGTCGTGCACCCGAGCGGCCTTGTACAGCGCGTCGACTATCTGCTCTACTTTATGACCGTCAACTTCAAAGACCTGCCAATTGAATGCTGCCCACTTGTCCTTTGTAGGCTCAAGCGGCATTATGTCCTCGGTAAAGCCGTCCTGCTGGATGCGGTTGCGATCAAGTATTGTAACCAGGTTGTCGAGCTTGAATTTCCCGGCCGCCATCGAAGCCTCCCAGATCTGGCCCTCATTTGATTCGCCGTCGCCAATCAGGACGTAGACCTTGTTCATCTTTGTCTTTTCCCTGTCAAGTTTTTTGGCAAGCGCGATGCCAATCCCGACTGAAAGCCCGATGCCCTCAGAACCTCCAGAGTATTCGACTCCCGGCACGCTGTGGTGCTTTTGGTGCTCAGAGTACCTGACCGGATGGCCTTGAAGGCGGGACCCGAGCTTTCGCAGGGTTCTGATTTCCTCAGGCGGAAAGTAGCCAGCAACTGCAAGCGTCGAATAGAAGCCGGGGGCAGAGTGCGCCTTCGAATTAATGAAATAGTCGCGGTCTTCCCAAACAGGGTTTGAAGGGTTATGCTTCATCGTCCGGAAATACAAGGTACCCATTATCTCGGCTGCAGAGAACGAGGCCCCTGGATGGCCCGAGCCCGCCTCCGCGATGCCCTGTATGGCCCACACTCGCACGTCTCTGATCCTCCTCTTCAGGTCGAGATAACGCATGTTAAAGCCCATGTTTATCATCCCGCTTAAATTGCAAGACAAGAAAAAGCTCTTTACAGGAAAATAAAAACATAGCTCTGTAATTTCTCCGCCCAAGCTTTAAAAGATCGGCGAAGTAATATCACATGTGTCGCTATCGTCGCTTTTCAGGCGGCCGCTTCTCATCTACGATGATAAATGCTACTCATGCGCCAAGTTCGCAAAGGCAGCAAGCACCCTTTCACGGGGATGGATAAGGATTGCCGGGCATTACTATTCGCAGGAGGCAAAGAAAGCAAAGGAGATGATCTTTCCCCCCGGTTACGATGCGACAAAAATGTTCTGGCTTGTCAACAGAAACGGCGCCCACGGGGCGCGTTCTGGATTGCTGCCTGTTGTGCGCGAGATCATTGTAGGCATGTTCAGGGGCGGCAAGGCTAGCGACACTTCCATGGCATGCGAATATAGAGGCACCTCAATATCGTGTTACACGCCGACCAACGTATTCAAGAGGCTGGTTTTAATGCTCAGCCACGGCGCCAGAGTCCTGTTTGAATAGTTTAAAATAAAGTTGCCCGTGTTGTCTTTTATCATGGTGCAGGTCAAAGTCGAAAAAGCCAAGATAGACCAGAGGCAGACTTCTCTCCTCGTGATAGGCGTATTTGAAGGAGATCTGGACATTATGCAGTCAAAGGAGCTCGACCCAGCGGTCTTTGCTTCAATAAAGGAGACACTGCAAAACAAGGAATTCAAAGGGACTTTTGGCTCGTCGATCCTAGTATATACTCTGGGAAAAGGGCCAATGAAAAAGATAATGCTGCTCGGTCTTGGCAAAAAGGAAAAGTTCACAGACGAGAGCGCCCGCATATGCGCCGGCAAGGCGGCTCAGAAAGCAAAAGAGCTGGCTACAAAAGAGTTTTCGATCTTGCAGTTTTCAAACCTTGATGAAGGGCTCATTGAAGCCATGGCAGAGGGAGTGACCCTCGCTCTCTATTCTTTTGATAAGTACAAGGAGGCAAAAGAGCCGTCAACAAAGATCGAGGAAATTGCTATACTCATCAATTCCGATTCTCCAAAATTCCAATCAGTCGCTGACAAGGCAAGCCACGTCGCAGAAGCCGTGAACTTTGCCCGGGACATTGGCAACCTTCCGCCAAATGACTGCCCGCCAGCCCACCTTGCAAGCATAGCCCTCTCGCTTGCACAGGAGCACGGCATGAAGGCGCAGGTAATTGACCGCTACGAGCTGGAGAATATGGGTATGGGAGGCATTGTGGCAGTCGGTAAGGGAAGCAACAACCCACCAAAATTGATAATCCTCGAATACAATGGCAGCAGCGATCCGCAGCAAAAATCATACCTGCTTGTGGGAAAAGCTGTCACATTTGACACCGGTGGGATTTCAATAAAACCTGGAGAAAAGATGGACGAAATGAAATTTGACAAGTGCGGCGGCTGCACAGTTCTTGCGGTCATGCGCGCAGTCGCGTCAATGAAGCTGGCTGTCAACGTGGTAGGTATCGTACCGTCAGTTGAAAATATGCCCTCTGCGACTTCATATCGACCGGGAGACATCATCAAGATGTACAACGGCAAGACAGTCGAGGTACTCAACACTGACGCTGAAGGGCGTATGATACTTGCCGACGCCCTTGCTTACGGCATAGCCACCTACAGCCCAAAGGCGGTAATTGACCTTGCGACGCTCACCGGCGCCGCCATAATCGCGCTTGGTGCCAACGTCGCCGCAATTGTCGGGACGAACAAGCAATTGACAGACAGAATGCGCAAGCTTGCCGACAAGACCGGGGAAAAGATGTGGGAGCTTCCACTCTATGACGAATTTCACGATCAGATTAAGAGTACCTATGCGGACATCAAGAACATCGGCGGTAGAGCAGGCGGCGCAATAACAGCGGCCGCATTCCTGTCCAATTTCGCCAGCAGCACGCCTTGGGTGCATATCGACATTGCCGGGACCGCTTGGACCCAAGACGGGACACACGAGAAGAGCTACAACCCCAAAGGCGCAACGGGCTTTGGTGTGAGAACGCTTGTGAAATTCTTGATGGAGGACGAAAAGCAGGCAGTGTGAGCGTATGCCTGTGTTCGAGATCGACGCACTTGCGAATGCTTTGGAAGATCAAGGCTTTAGCTGCAGAATAGGCAGCATGGAGCTGGACGTGCATCCGATGAAGCGGCCGTACTTTGAGCGCTGGCTTTCAAACAGGGACGGCTTCCTTAGGCTGGCGAGCGGCAACGTCGACTTCCTCGGTGTGGAAGACGTTATGCGCATGGGGCCGTTCTACAACGTCTACTGCATTATAGAAAGCAACTCTATCGTCGAAAACGATGACAATGCCCACAAGCTGCTCGACGCAGCGCCCTACTTTCAGCTCCATAACGGCAAGGTGTCTAGCATGGGATGGAGTGGAGGTGTGATAGCAAATATGCTAGACAAGGATACGGTACTGTCGAAGGAATTTGCGCGCGACATCATGAAGGAAGAAGTTAGAAGAATAACCGTCAAGGTGGCAAATTACTGTTGTATCATAGAAACCCGAGCGTGGGAGCCGGCCGGGCTTGCGTCGGCCTTTACAACAATAGACAGAATAGCATACAACATCAGGCGGCTCGTGAAGAGCATACATTTGGGCGAGTATGTTGATAAGTAAAGGATGCCAGCACTGCTGCTTCCCGACCGCTCACGCAGATCAGTAACACAGCAGCGACGGCAGGTTTGACTTCCGGGTTCGGAATGGGACCGGGTCGCACCCTGCCGCTATGACCGGCTTACCCAGACATCTACTGGAGGGTTAATTTAATCTTGCTCCCTGTATGACCAAAGGCTTCAAAAGGGCAGGCAGCCACGGTTATTGCATGTTTGGGAAGGCAAGGTGTAAGATTTGTGGGGACGAGGTAAGACTCACGCTGAAGCATTTTTCAGACAAGCACAGGGACATTTACGACGCTGAGGTGGCCGGCAAGCTAAAGATGTCCGATTTCATGAGAAGATACTTTGATTAGGACGTATAACTTCAGGGCATATCTATATAACGCATTATTGCAAAAATTACATGTAATTGGGCAATTCTGAAGCAGAAAATACGCACCGAGTAGCGGTTCTTGACGAGGAGCTGTGCCAGCCAAAGAAATGCGGCCTGGAGTGCATCATCTACTGCCCCGTGAACAAGACCGGCGGTGCATGCATTATCCAGAGGCCTGAAGACAACAAAGCACTCATCTCCGAGGATCTATGCACCGGCTGTGGAATCTGCATAAAGAAATGCCCCTTTGACGCCATTGTAATAGTCAACCTTGCCAAAGAGCTTGCGACAGATAAAATCCACCAGTACGGCATTAACTCTTTCAGATTCTACCGCCTGCCAACGCCAAAGAAAGGCGCCGTTGTAGGATTGATTGGCAGAAACGGCATGGGCAAGTCAACGATTGTCAATGTTCTGTCTGGCAACATGAAGCCCAACCTCGGCAAGTACGATCAGGACGTTTCGTGGGATGAAGTTTTGAAGTATTACCAGGGCACTGAAATGAAATCGCATTTTGAAAAAATTGCAAATAACACTATGCGGGCAAGCATCAAGCCGCAGCTTGTCTATCTTATTCCAAGGGCGTTCAAAGGGACAACCAAGGAATTATTGAGCAAGTACGACGAGCGCAAGGTAGCCGACAAGCTAATACTGCAGCTGGGGTTGCAGAACATTCTTGATCGCGATATTTCGCAATTGAGTGGAGGCGAGCTTCAGCGGCTCGCAGTCGCAGTCGCTGCAGCAAAGGATGCTGAATATTATTTCTTCGACGAACCCTCTTCTTACAACGACGTTTACCAGCGGCTCGCAGTCGCCAAAGTGATGAGAGAGCTGGCTGAAGCCGGCAAGAGCGTGATGGTGGTCGAGCACGATATGACGCTTTTAGACTATTTGTCTGACTATGTCCATATTATCTATGGCGAGCCAGGCGCATATGGCATCGTTTCAGGTATGCAGAGCACAAAGGTGGGCATTAACAACTTCCTCGAAGGGTTCCTGCCGGCGGAAAACGTGCGCTTCCGCGACAAGGCTTTCAAGTTCGACATTAGTGCGATAAACGAAGACGTCATTTCAGATGTCCCCGCAGCCAGCTACTCTGACCTTGCAAAGTCGTTCCCGTCTTTCAACCTGAGAATCGCGGCAGGCAACCTTAGGAAAGGTGAGATAGTCGGGATCGTGGGCGCAAACGCGCTCGGCAAGACGACATTCATGCGCATGCTAGCCGGAGTGGACAAGCCAGACTCGGGAACGATAGATGTAGGCGCCAAGATATCGTACAAGCCGCAGTACCTGAATCAGGATTATGAAGGCGACGTGAGATCACTGATGTATGCCGCCTACCAGAGCCCGATAGAGGGCTCGCCGGTGGAAGAGCAAATAATCATCCCGATGGGCGTCAAAAAGCTGTATGAAAAAAGCGTCAGGAACCTGAGTGGAGGCGAGCTCCAGAAAGTTGCAGTAGCCACATCGCTCCTGCGCGAAGCAGACATTTACGCGATGGACGAACCGTCTGCATTTCTTGACGCGGAGGACAGGATATCGATCGCAAAGTTCCTCCAGCGCTTTGTGAGAGCGCAGGGCAAGTCTGCAATAATCATCGACCACGATATGCAACTGATAGACCTTGTAGCAGACACGATGGTAATTTTTGAGGGGCAGCCAGGCCTGACCGGTTCGGCAACCGCGCCAATGAGAAAGGAGGAGGGAATGAACCGCTTCCTCAAGGCGCTTTCAATAACTTACAGGCGTGACGAAACGACTGGCAGGCCGCGCGTCAACAAGGAAGGCGGCCGGCTTGACCGCGGGCAGAAACAATCTGGCAACTATTATTACGTGAAGAATCGCTAATGGCGCACATGCTAAAACAGGTTCTAGGCAGCATGCTGACCCCAAAGGAAACCACGCAGGTCTACTCGGCTTTCGACCAGATAGGCGACATTGTAATCATAAAAATCCCGGACGAGCTAATGCCAAAAAAGAAGCTGATAGCCAACGCGATACTGGCCAACGTCAAGACCGCCAAGACTGTGTTTGCGCAGGTCTCTCCTGTAAGAGGGGACTACCGAGTCCGCGATCTGGAGTTCATTGCAGGCGAAAACAAGACGATAACAGAGCACAAGGAGCATGCCTGCCGGTTCAAAGTGGATGTTGCCAACACATATTTTTCGCCGCGGCTGTCAACTGAAAGACAAAGGATCGCCGGCATGGTGGGCGACAACGAAACTATCGTCAACATGTTTGCTGGCGTCGGCACGTATTCAGTCGTGATAGCGAAAGCAAACAAGACATGCAAGGTCTACAGCATCGACTCCAATTCAATTGCAAACGAGCTCGACAAGATCAACGCGAAGCTGAACAAGGTGGAGGACAGGGTTGTCTCAATATGCGGCGACGCCGCTGAAGTGATAAAGGATGGGCTTGCAGGGCAGGCCGATAGGGTTCTCATGCCGCTGCCGGAAAGGGCAAGAGAGTTTGTAGATTCTGCAGTGCTTGCGCTGAAGCAAAAAGGCATCGTGCATTACTTTGTTCACATTAAGGCAGAGGGCAAAAAGGCAAGCCAAGAAATGGGATTAAAGGAGACACAAGAAACTTTTGCAAAATACGATTATCACATCCTGGGAGTCAGGGTCGTCAGAGAAGTGGGACCGAGGATGTACCAGATCGTGGCTGACGTTTCAGTCAGACGCTAGGCCTTTTCTTCTTCTCTTCGCGCTGTAAGCATCGTATAGCCAATCCACCCAAGCACGGTCAACAAGATAGCAACTGCACCCAAGACGGTGAACTGCAGTACCCACATGCCCCACGCGCTGCCAAACAGGAAATAAGTATAGGCTATGAACGCGAGAATGGAAATAGCAAGAAGGGCGGCACCGGTTCCCCTGCTACCCCTTCGTTTAACGTTCATAGCGGAAAGGCATCAGCAGTATCTTAATAATCTTTTTAGCTCAATTCCAAAGCCATCAGGTAGGCATCTTCGCTGTCCCTATAGTACGAGCGCAGCCTGGATTTTGTTTCAAAGGCAAGCCTCTCATACATCTTGATCGCGCCAGTATTGCTGACCCTGACTTCAAGGTAGATCTCGTCGCCTTTCTTGTGCATAACCCCGTTAATGCCTTCAAGCATCAACGCCTTGCCGAGGCCCTTGCCTCTATGCTCTTCAAGCACCGCCACGGAAACTACATGCCCCTTCTTGACGAAACCCAGTTTGCGAAAATTGGAGAACCCAAACTCGATCTTACACATGATGTAGCCAACTACTCTGCCCTCCAGCTCTGCGACGATAAAGGCTTCTGGCAGCTCGCGAAGAATTGATTCAAAAAAGTAGTCCGAGTAGTGCTCTGGCAGCGCGGCCATGTTGATGTCAATCACCGCTGCAAGATCGCTCTCATCGCAGCGGCGTATAACATAATCGGCTACTTTCCGCAGAGCAGTTTGCAAAGCAATAGCTAAAACCAGAAACACACTATTTAACCTTACAGGTCTCTGCAGGGATAATATTTTAATGGCGTTGGCACCCAAGCAATGTCTGGTGGCAACTTCTTTCCTTAACGGAGACTATTCCCGAGTGCTTCCAATAATCTCGTCATTCTTTACGGTAAAGGACTTTCAGCGAAATGCCAGAGAAGACTATGTCCAGTTCTTGATAGCCGACGTTGAAATCAAGGACAAATTCCCGGCCTTCTTGAAGCAACTAGGCAAGGTTGGAATGGTTGCGTCCGCAAAGAGGTCAAAATACGTATCTAGATTGATGCCGACTCTGTCTACAGTCAGGCTCTCTGTAGACGATGGCGTTGTGCTTACCATAGCCAAGATACAAAAGCAAAAACCAAGAAGCAAATTCTGGCAGTTGCTGCCGTCTCTGCTTTTCATTGCCACGATTGCCTTAGTATTTGTCGACGGCATCCTGAGGTCTGGCTCGCCCTTGGCTAGAACACAAGTGCAGGACCCACTCCTGCTGGCAGTTATCTACACCATGTCGCTGATGGGGATACTCGGCATACACGAGCTTGGCCACATACTGGCAAATAGAAAGTACGGACTTAGGGCATCGTGGCCTTACTTTATACCCGGCGTGCCGACACTTCTTCCTACCTTTGGCGCCCTCATTGTGCTAAGGGGAAACATGACGAACCGAAACGTAATGTTCGACGTGGGCATCGCCGGCCCGATAGCCGGCCTGATAGTGACCATATTTGTGTCAATCTATGGGTCTACGTTATCGACTCTCATAACTGCTGAAGAAGCGCAAAGGCTGTTTGGAGAGAACCAGCTATTTACCCTTCCGTTTGGAGAAAGTTTGCTCATGATAGCCACTCTGCACCTAACAGGCATGGCAGTAAATAACATGGTACTTGTATATTCGCCAGTGCTTTATGCTGCCTGGTTCGGGTTCCTGATCACGTTCTTAAATTTGATGCCGGCTTGGCAGCTCGACGGCGGCCATCTTGCGCGGTCGGCACTTGGCGCGCGCTGGCATAAGGTCCTGACCTATGTCAGCATTGGGATATTGTTTGCTATAGGCTTTTACCCAATGGCACTATTAGTGCTATTCTTCAGCCTTAAGGCGCCAGAAAGCACGCCGCTCGACGACGTCACGCCTCTCTCTCCAAAGCGCAAGGCACTGTTCTTCCTAGCGCTTGGTCTCGCTGTGGTAACCGCGCCTATCCCAGCGACCCTGTTCTAGGCACTTGGCCTAAGAAGTACAATGTCTGCATCTGACAGGACAATTGCCTTGAAATTCTTGCCGTGCTTTTCCGGGAGCTTGTCAACTATGTCTTTCATACTGGCATATGTGGAAAAACCAAGCTTTGTCCGGGCATAATAGTGCGGCAGCGTGGAAACGAGTCCCAGCTCATATTCCTGCCGCAGCTCTTCAATAAACAACAAATGCTCTAGGCCATCGATGTAGGGGCTTTGCTGCAGCTGCTCAGGCGTAAGTAGGCCTTCTATGAACATCTGAAGCGCGCCGCCGCCGACTCCTTCGCGATTTTCCGCTAACAATATTGCCGAGCCACCCTTTTTGACTATGTGGATAGAGTTCCAGAGCGAGTTTAGCGAGCCGGCGAGTGTCGAATGTATTCCAGCATCACTGCTCGCGCTCATTATGGCGCACTTGACCGGGTCCGTCTCAACTGTTGAGATCGAATGGAGCTGCGATGCAGCCTTTTCAAATGCTTCATTGATGCTCCCGGTGTGAACTCCTGCCACGCCCTCGCTGCTGGCAACAAGCTCGACAGACGTCGCTTTGATGCCGCCTGCTGCAGAAGCAGCTACCTTAAGGGGCCCTCCCTGCACACCGGGAGCCGGCCTGTTATTCTTCCTTGCCTTAAAAGCTTCGGCCATCGAGTCTGCAAGCAAGTTACGCAGGAGCGCAGTGGGCGCGCCGGCAAATCCAAAAAGTGGGTCGTACGCGACTCTTGAAACAATCACAGCGCTCTGGAACTTACTCATTCGATCCTGCAGCGATTGGTAGTCAATACGGTTTATCGAAATCGTTTCCTTGCTTGCTAGGCTGGCCCTAAGCGCACCGGCTAACATGTGCGGTACGTCGACTGTAAAATTGAATCCTTTTGCGTGGGCTCGCTCTGCAAGTATAGCAATAGCTTTTCCTGCGGCTTTCGAGCCTGACAGTGCAAGGATGAGCATGTTGTCAGTCAGTGGCACGTCGGCAATTGCAGCTCCGATTTCTTCTTCCGGCATAGCCTGAAAACCCGCAGAAATCTGGTTTGCAAGATTTTCAAACCTTATGTCAAGTACCACATCGGTGGTGCCGTATCGGAGCCATATCTCCGGCATGCAGTCTGTGTCATGAAGGGTTAAAATAAATCCTTTTTCACTTGTATTGTATGACGCCACCTGCCAAGGATTTTATACTCGAGTTCGCCTCGTTCCTGCTCAAGAGCAATTCACTAAAGTTCGGGATTTTCACCCTTGCAAGTGGCAAGCAGAGCCCATACTACATAGATTTGCGCGTCTTGCCAAGTTTTCCAGCATATTTCCGGCTTACGATAAACGCATTGAAAGATCTTGTAACAAAAAATGTAGGTGAGTTTGATACATTTGCTTCCGTGCCAACTTCCGGGCTAGTGTTCGGCTCAGCCCTTGCCTACGAAATGTCCAAGCCCTTCATCTACGCAAGAAAAGAATCAAAGGGGTATGGCACCGGCAAAGCGATCGAGGGCTTCCTAAAATCGGGGTCAAAGGTGGTCGTTATTGATGACGTTGCAACTACTGGCACGTCGGTAAGCAGCGCAGTTGAAATAATACGCGCCAACGGAGCGATTGTAGAAGATGTTGTGGCGCTCGTGAACAGACACGAGGGAGCAGATGACCGGCTGAAAAAGATGGGAGTAAGGCTCCGAGCCGTGACAGGGATAAAGGACATTGTAAACGCACTGTACAACGCTGGGCTGATAGATGAAAACACACTCGAGTCCGTAATGAAACAGGCGGCTGCTAAAGGCGAGTACGAGACAGACTAGCCTTCGTATATCATTAGGTTCTTTTCTTCAAGCAGCGTGTGCAGGTTGCCGACAGCTCTGTAGACTTCGCTCTCCTTCTTGGCGCCCGTGCATACCAGCTTACCGCTAGCAAACAGTAGGATTACTGTCTTAGGGTCCAACATCCTGTGTATAAGGCCTGGGAACTGCTCTGGCTCGTACATGCTGCGTGGCAGCACCCTTGCGGCAAGTTCTAGATGTATCTTGCCGCCAAGGCTTGCCGACGCCACAATATTTTGAATTTCAATCTGGGGCTCATGTTCCAGCGGTATGCCGCCCTTTTTCAGCTTTAACACGACATTCTTGACGGCCTGAATTGCCATTTTCTCAGACTTTGCCCCAGTGCAAACCATCTTGCCCGAGCTGAATATCAAAGTTGCAGTCTTTGGTGACCTGAGCCTAAAGACCAAGCCGGGGAACTGATCGGGGTGGTATTCTACATCCGGGAAAATCTGAGTGATGAGATTAAGATTTACAGTCTGGTTTACAGTAGCAGAAGCTACCACATTTTCAATGCTTACGATTGGCTTGGTCTGGGGCATATGCCGCTTTATAAAGGCGCTATATATATACCTGTTTGCTATCATATCATAGTAGATTTAAACTCCAAAGATGAAATCCTGTGCGAATTTTGCTCATTAAGTTGCAATAAATGTAATGTATCAGCGTCTACTCGCCTATTATCTTTACAAGCACTCGTTTTTGTCGCTTGCCGTCAAACTCGCCGTAGAAGATCTGTTCCCACGGTCCGAAGTCGAGCTTGCCGTTTGTTATCGCGACTACAACTTCCCTTCCCATTACCTGCCGCTTAAGGTGGGCGTCTGCGTTATCCTCGCCTGTTCTGTTGTGCAAATAATTGTTAGGCGAGTAGGGCGCCAGCTTTTCCAGCCATCTATCGAAGTCCTCGTGAAGACCGCTTTCATCGTCATTAATAAACACACTGGCAGAGATGTGCATGGCATTCACAAGACACAAGCCTTCCTTAATCCCGGTTTCGTCGATTATTCTTGCCACCTGCGGTGTGATATTGATAAATGCACGTCTGGCCGGCGTGTTGAACGTAAGGTATGCGGTCTTGGATTTCATATCGGTGACTGACTTGTGGTGTCCTGAGTTCCTGGCGGAGCTGCACCCTTATCCTTTCTGCCAAGCCTGTTAAAGAACAGGATTGCAAGGATTATCGCTATTATGATATAGTTGACAGGTGGGCTGATTACTTTGGTGACAATGCCGATGCCAGGCACTACGTAAACAACCCTGCCTATGTAGTCATCCTTTCTGATTGGAAAATCAGTCCCCGGTATTGATGAGGGATTTGCGTCTCCCTTTGTTCTGATTGTTCTGCCACCGTCACTGTCTTCATTGATTTCGACAATCCGGTGGACAATGACCCTGTCACCTCCCTCTGGTCTATTGAACACTATAATGTCGCCCACCTTGAGATCACCCCATGACCCACCGTCTCTTACGATCAGGACATCGTTGATTTGTAACTTGGGCTCCATGCTTCCACTAGACACGACGTAGAAAGGGTTGGATCCAAAGCTGGCCCAGATGACCAGCCAGACTACAAGAACGCCGACGCCAATGATCACGACATCCTTTATCGCGACAGGCAGCTTGGACTTATCCTTATCCAGCAACGCGGAAAATAATCATTCCGTTCGTTAGATAAACGTTTACTCGCGCCTACCGCAAGTCGAGCGCTTTCATTATGGACATGCGAAGGCGCGGCATTCTGACCATCATTATCGACAAAATGTCCGCGGTTTCATCTCTGTCAGGCTGCCTTCCATTCCTCACAGTAAACAGCGCGATGAAATTGCCCATCACCATGCCCGAGACAAGGCCATATGCGAAATCCTCTATGTTGCCCTGGGTGGGCACCATTTTTCGCGCTAGCCCTATTGGCACCTTTGCATCTAGGGATGCCGCCTTGATGAGCGATTCCAGCTCCTTCCTGTCCCCAGCTGCCAGCCCCATCTCGTATTGTACTCACCTCTATGGTAATAATGCTAGCTTTTTTAATGGCCATATTGTAGGTGTTCCCTGAATGGCAAATAACTCCTGCTCGGTAGTCCTCCTAGAGCTCGGCGTGGCCGCGTTTGACCAAGGCGGCAGTCTTGTGGCATCAAGAAAATTCGATAATGCGATCAGGTCGTACAGGCTCCTAAAGAGCGGCGCGATTCCTGACGAAATCAAGCCATTCATTGAAAAGCTGCGCCTCTTTGATCCCGTTACAACTAATGACGCAAGCGTCGCTGCAGCGCTGCGACAGACAGGATTGAATAGCAAGCTGATGCCAGACGACCAGCAGCAGTCGATACAGAGCAGCAAGCCCGGCTTTATCGTCAAGGCCGGCTTTGCCAACAACGATCAAGATGCCATGCAGGCCCTGCGGGAATTTGCTATAAATCTGTCATCTTCAAGGGTAAAGGAAGCTTCGGAGAAGCTTGACCTTCACATAATACAGTCGATAAACGCACTAGATGAACTAGACAAGATAATCAACACCGTGGGCGCGAGGATGCGCGAATGGTACGGCCTACATTTCCCTGAGCTTGACAACCTGGTGCAGAGCCTCGTCGCGTACGCTGAGATTGTGAGCAGGGCGGGCTTGCGGGAAAACATCACTCCTGAAATCTTGCAGAACGCCGGCATGCAGGACAAGAAAGTCGAGATATTGCTTGATGGGGCAAAACGCAGCAAGGGGGGCGACATG
>Ga0307471_100000703_pt1 | contig 17460 bp, 11 predicted proteins | sample atmos_gasesAM3C__2_FD_204566 | JGI IMG/M metagenome (GOLD analysis project Ga0307471, IMG submission 204566) | Hardwood forest soil microbial communities from Morgan-Monroe State Forest, Indiana, United States - atmos_gasesAM3C_515 | ecosystem: Environmental > Terrestrial > Soil > Temperate...
AGAAAATGTATTTCCGTGTTGTCGTCGAATAGCTTTCTCACACTCTCATTCGAGAATCTCTCCAACTAATTGGCAAACGTGCTCGGCAATGGCCGGCGCGGCGGTGAGGCCGGGAGACTCCATACCGACGAGATGGATGGCCTGCGGCACATTTGGGTCGCGCGTGATGACAAAGTCCATGATGCCTTTGTGATCGGGAGGCGCGAGCTTGGGGCGCAGACCGGTGTAGCCAAGCTGCAAGTCGCGCTCTTCGATTTCGGGCAACAGGGTCTTCGCGCTGTGCGCAAAGTCCGCGATGGGCATGCGATTCTTCTCGTAGTTGTCTTTTCCTTCTACGTAGGTTGCCGTTGGGCCTAAGAGAAACGTGCCCCACAGCGTTTTGGTGAAGTGCACGCCGAGGCTCAGCCCGTCGCTATGTGGTAGCGGATAAACGAGATTGTTGATGAGCGAGGAGCGAGGGCCGCGGACTTCGCAGTATTCGCCGCGCACGGGATAAATCTTCCAGGAAGGATTGCCCAGCATCGCTGCGACTTCGTCGGCATAAAGCCCCGCGGCGTTGATGACGCAGCGCGCCTCGATTTTTTCTTCCTGAGAATCTTCTTCATCCCCGATGTGCAACCCAACGCGAATGGTGTTGCCCGTAGGATCGAGTGAAACCACTTGTGCGCGCGTGACGAGGTTCGCGCCTTGACTCGTAGCGACGCGTGCGTAAGCGTGGACGAGTTCTTCGGCCGAGACGATGCCAGTAGAAGGCACGTAGAGGGCGGCGACGCCGCGAATGTGCGGTTCGCGCTTGCGAATCTCCGCAGCGTCCACGAGCTGCAAACCTTGAACGCCGTTGTCTTCCCCGCGCTTTTTGAGTGCAAGAAGCTCTGGCTCCTCGTGCGAATCTGCGGCAACGACCAGTTTGCCGCAATGGCGAAACGGCACGTTGTGCCGCTCGCAGAATTCATAGGTGAGGCGGTTGCCTTCGACGCAAAGGCGCGCCTTCAGCGAATCCTTCGGATAATAAATGCCGGAGTGATTGACGCCGCTGTTCCGCGTGCTGGTAGCCATGCCGAGCTTGGGGAATTGCTCGACCAGGAAAACGTCCTGCCAGCGCGCGGAGACGGCGCGCGCGATGGCGCACCCAACCACGCCCCCGCCGATAATCAGAACGTTGGCTTGATCCATCTTTTCATTTTACTGGTCGCCGCCAATTTCGTCGAAAAACGGCTTGCAGGGAATGAGTCGTGCTTCCGCGCCGTCATGGACGGCATAGGACGCCTGTTTGCTGGCTTCGTAGCCGTTGCGCCACAGCGAGGCCGCGCCGTGGACGCCATCTTTGTTAATGGCATAAAAATAAATGTGGAACGTGCCAAGCTTTTTCTTGTCGTCTTTATAGTTGCGGGCGACCCGGGCCATCGCTTCGAGACACGCGTCAGTCGGTGATTTTCCCTGGCGCATCATTTCAATGATGGTGTGGCCGCCGCTGATTTTGATGTTTTCCTCGCCCTTGCCGGTGGAGCCTGCAGCGCCTACCTCGTTATCCACGCAGCAACCCGCGCCGATGATGGGGGAATCTCCCACGCGCCCGGGAATTTTCCAGGAGAGCCCGGAAGTCGTTGTCGTTGCAGAGATATCGCCTTTGGCGTCCACGGCCATGCAGGGAATCGTGCCGGTGGGCGGATGCGCGATGACGCTTTCGGCATAGGCGATTTGCTTTTTGTCGCCGTCAAAAAGCGCGGCCATGTGTTCTTTCCACTCCGGCGAATCAATGCCAGGACGCCAATTAAATGAAGACTTGGCTTTCCACGCGAGCCAGATTTTCCGCGAATGCTCGGTGAGGAGATTCATTTCTTCAAAGCCCTCGGCAACGGCGTAGCGGCGCGCTCCATCGCCCACGATCATCGTGTGATTGGTGTTTTCCATTACCGTTTTCGCTAGCCGCGAGACATTTTTGATGCGGCGCACCGCAGCAACTGCCCCGGCTCGGTGCGTCGGGCCGTGCATGACGCTGGCGTCGAGCTCGACTTCGCCTTCTTCGTTAGGCAAACCGCCGTAGCCCACAGAGTCGTCATTGGGATCGTCTTCAACGACCGTGACAACGGCCACAGCCGCGTCCAGCGTGTCCCCGCCCTTCTTCAGGATGTCCATGCCCTTGTCAAGGGCGTGGAGGCCGTTAACGCTGGAAATGATGAGCGGGCGCTTGCCTGCCACGGCAGGAGCGAGGTTTGGGACGGACGGCGGAGTATTTCCGTTCGACGGCGTGCGGCCGAAGAGTTTATTCGTGCCGGCAAGAGCGCTGCCAGCGAGAGAGGTGAGAAAAAACTTGCGTCGCGACCACAATTCCATGTTCAAAGCCTCCTGGAAAGTTCGCAGGCAATATACAACAGCCGGAGGTTTGAAGTTAGAGGTCGGAGTTAGACAAGACCGGAGGTGCTTCCCTGTGTCCTCTTGGAGAAATACCTTAAAACGCAGGGCTCACGCCTCGGGGTATACCGGCACGGCGGACCAGATCCTGAAACCTGGGATCGCTCCGGAGCGGGTTGAGTCGGGGATCCACCCCGATCCAGGGTATTCAAGTGGATCGCTGCAGGAAGGCCTGTTGGAGAGAGTCGAGGGCTTTCTCTTTCTCGCCGAGCTCCGTATAGGCAGCCGCCACGAGGAACCGGCAGACGTAGCGTTCCTTTGCCATTTCCAAAGCCTTGCCGAGAAACTGTTTGGCCCGGCCGCTTTCGCCGACGCGCGCCAGCCCGGAGGCTGCCGCGGAAATTACACTCGGGCTGTCGGCAAATCGCATGGCGTTCTCGGCAGCGCGAACCGTCGCCTCGCGTTGTCCTAATTGCGCGTACGCCATCGCGAGGACCGCATACGGAAGCCCCGCCGCGGGCTCGATCTCAGTGGTCTTCTGGCACTGCTGGATCGTCTCTGGCATATGACCCGAGAAGTAGTAGATCCAAAGTGCTTCGTTGCGGCTTTCCAGAGCCAGCGGGTCGAAGAGGTAGGCTTGCTGCACGCGGGAGAGCGCCTCATCAGACCGTCCCAGGGTAGCCAGGTACGTGGCATAACCCAACTGAGCTTCCGGCGAGTTTGGGTTGATGTCGAGCGCGCGATGGTATTCCTTTTCCGCCGCCACCCAGTCCCAATCGAAAAGCAGGCGCACATTGCCTAGCGTAACGTGGGCAGGGGCCAGGTTGGGATCGAGCTCCAAGGCATGGAGCGCCGCTTCCTTTGCCCTGGGCATGACCTCAGCCGGAGAACCGTAGTAAGTCAGAGAAGCATTGTAGGTTTGGGCCAAAGCGGCGTAGAGGCGGGCGTCGCCGGGATCCTTGGCAATGCTTTCCTGAAAGTATTGAATGGCTCTGTTCTCGCTCTCACGCGTGCCTTGCCCGGCTTCATGCAAGCCTAGAAGGTATTTGTCGTGGCTCTCTAGATTAATGCGCGAACCTGCCGACGCTGTGGTGGTCCCAGGCAGTAATTGAATGGAAAGAGAATGCGTGATTTTCTCCGCCAGTTCTCTCTGGATATCTAACACGTCCGTAAGGGGCCGTTCGTAAGATTCAGCCCACAGGTGAGTCTGTTCCCCTACTTGAATCAACTGAGCCGTGACGCGAACACGTTCTCCGCCGCGGCGAACGCTTCCCTCGAGCAAATAGCCGACGCCCAGTTCCCGCCCAATTTGCCCCGCGGTTTCCTTTGTACCCTTGTAACGTGAGGTTGAGGTTCGCGCGATGACGCCAAGCCTGGAGGGCTGGAACTGGCCGAGTTGGGCAATCATCTCCTCAGTGAGGCCGTCGGCAAAATAATCCTCGTGCGCGTCTCCACTCAAATTCACAAAAGGAAGCACCGCCAGCATCACTTTTTGAGGAGTAGTGTTCTGGCGGGGCCAGATACGCCGCGATGCGAAATACCCAGTGACGGCCAGCGCCAACACGGCCAGCGCCCATACCCACTGGATTCTTTTCTGGCCTGACCGCACCGCGGTCCCGGGCTGCTCAGAAGGCGGCGCAGCCGAAGGAGACGCAACCGCTTCCCCGTTTTCCTGCACCGCGGCAACGAAGCGGTAGCCTCGCCTGGGGATGGTTTCGATGTACGGGCGTCCGTCCGCAGTGTCGCCCAACGCCTGTCGCAGGTTAAAGACATGCCGTGCGAGATTGCCTTCCTCGACAAAAACACCCGGCCACACTTTTTCGAGCAGTTCTTCTTTCTCGACGATGTGCCCCGCGTTCTCGACTAAAACGAGAAGGGTTTCCAGATCCTTGGGCGGTAGCGTGACAGGCTGGCCATCGCGCAACAAGACGCGCTCCTCGGCATTGAGGCGATAGGGCCCAAACCCGTATAAGTGCTTTGCTTTCAAGCGATCACCCGCCGGAAGAACTTCGCAAGAAATCTTTCAGAACTCCTCAAAGACATTCCAAGCCACTCGCTGGCACATTGTGCGGAACACGAGCGGTTCCGGCGCCAGTAATCAACCCTGGGAATGTCAGTGATTCTAGCGCATCCGGGGCTGAATTAGGAACGAGAGGCCGAACCCGCTGGCTAGATGATTCAGTTAAGGGGGAAATCATGAAAATATCACCATTCATTGGAACTGGGCTGGTTTTAGCTCTGGCGGTGTCACTTGCCGCGGCGCCGGGCGAATCTTGGCGAATGAAGGCCGACTACGTGGAAGCCTGCAGTTGCCATCTGTTTTGCCCATGTTATTTCAACAAACATGCGGAACATCCCATGTGCGAATTCAACATGGCAGTGACCGTCCGCGAGGGCCATTCGGGAAACGTGGATCTCGCCAACGCCAAATACTGGTTGACCGGCGACCTCGGCGACAACTGGGGAACGGAGAAGAAGGGATCATGGGTAACGGTTTCCTTCGATCCGAAGACGACACAAGCGCAGCGCGATGCCCTGGCTCCCATCATTCTCAAGACTTACGGTTTGGAATGGCCGGAGCTAAAAGTGCAGGAAGCGGCCGTCGAAGTTCACCAGTCAGGCGACATTGTCGAGGCCAAGCTGGCGGACGGAAAGCAGGCCTACATGAAACTAAGGCGCGAGCCCGGGTCGGATGGGAAAGGCGTGGTGCTGAAGAACGTCGACTACTTCCATGCCGTACAGAACGACGGTTTTCAACTGTACAAGTCCATCGAGCATCGCGCTGACGTGAATGGACATCAGTTCTCCTACTCCGATCGCAATGCGTTCCTCATCACCATCGTTTCGCAAGAACCGAAGACACACTAGACAGAGCCAATCCTTCGCGGTGTACTGCGGCGTAGGCAGCCAGCGCAGACGCAGACCCGGTCCATTTACTGGTGCCACTCGGCACAAGGCCCGCCTTTTCCTGGCGGGCCCTTTTTTGTGTCCGCGTACTACCATTCCATCGACCTACGCAAGTTGGCCCTGCGAACGGGAACAATTCCACCGCAGGACTCGTCTATTGGACAGGGACTATTGACCGCGCGAGCCACCCGGGGAGAGAATCGCGCGCAGACTCATCATGATTCATCTCGAAAGCGTAACCAAGGAATACGACCTGCCCACAGGCAAGGCTGGGCAGCTTGTGGCTGCGGACCGTTTGACCCTCCAAGTGCCCGCAGGCGAAGTCTTTGGCTTGGTCGGCCCCAACGGCGCGGGCAAAACCACAACTTTGAAAATGGTATGCGGCTTGATGCTCCCAACGGCAGGGCGCATCACCGTCAATAACATTGACGTGGAGCGCGATCCCGAAGAAGCGCAGCAATACATCGGATATTTGGCGGATTTTTTCTCAGTTTACGACGACCTGAAAGCCTGGGAGTACGTCGAACATTTTGCGCTGGCGTACAAACTGGAACCACAGAAAGTTCGCGAGCGCGTAAAAGAAGTCATCGGCCTGATGGGACTCGAGTCGAAGTACGACGCGATAGTCGGCGGGCTCTCGCGCGGCATGAAGCAGCGGCTCGGAATTGCGCGAGCCATCGTGCACGATCCGCCGTTGCTCGTACTGGACGAGCCGGCATCCGGTCTTGATCCCAAGGCCCGGCTGGAACTGAAAGAACTGATCCGGCGCCTGAACCGCGAAGGAAAAACCGTTTTCATCACTTCGCACGTGCTCTCGGACCTGGAAGAAATCTGCACGTCACTGGCGATCATGGAAAAAGGGAAATTGCTGCGCGTAGGGAAGATTGACGATGTGATGCGCGGAGCCGGTCGCACGAAACGGGTGCGCATCAAGCTAGCAGCCGCTGGATTCGCGCTGGGTACATGGCTCGCGGGACGGCCCGGCGTGAGCGAAGTGAAGGAAGCTGGTTTGGAAGCGGAAATGGCGTTTCCGGGAACGGACGCGGAGCTCGCGGCGCTGGTGCGTGACGCGGTAAACGCTGGCGCGCCCGTTTGTGGTGTGGAAGAGAAAGTCGAAACGCTCGAGGCGCTGTTCTCGAGGCTTTCGAGCGGAGAAGTAATGTGACGGCGCTGTGGTCCAACCCGGAGTTCCTTCGCAACGTGCGGGCGCAACTGCGGCCGGCGAAAGTGGCGGCCACGGCGTGCATTTGCGCCGCGCTCTCGATTGTCATTGGTTATGCAACTTCGCATCAGAGCGACAGGCAACTGGCCACGGGACCGTACGGCTGGGGAATACAGATTCTGGAGATTACCTTCTGGCTTCAGGCTTTGATGCTGGCGGCAGGCGGCGGAATTGCATGCATCAACAGTATCCACCGGGAGAAAGAGCAAAACACATTTGACTATCAGCGCGTGACGCGCATGACCCCGCTGGAACTGGCGCTGGGAAAGCTGTTTGGCGCGCCAGTCTTCACCTATTTCGTATTCCTTTGCCTGATGCCCCTGGCGCTCTTTGGAGCGGTGATGGGCAAACGCCCGGCCTTGACGGTCCTTGCTGCTTACGCGGTGTTATTGGTTGCCTCCTTGGCCGTGCATACGCTGGCCCTGCTAATTTCACTCTTAACCATCCGCGGATCGCACACGGCCGCGATTCTGGTGCTGATTGCGATTTTGGCCGCGAGCTTTTCGAATGACAATCCGTCGCCTTATTTTCGGGCGCATCCGTTCGGACCCTTCTATGCGGCACAAGTAGTGCAATGGGGAGAGTGGGAGCCCACTGGAACGGCGTACGAGGCAGGCAGACGAGATCCGCTTTGGGATGAAGACATATTCTTCGGGCAAAGAGTGCATCACGTCCCGTTGCTCCTGGTGATTGATCTGATGTTCGCGGGATGGTTTCTCTTGGCGCTGGTGAGAAACATCAAGCGAGACCCGAATTACTACGAAATTTATTCCCCAGTGCAATCTCTGGGATTTGCCATGTTTCTGAATTTAGTGTTCGCGGCGTTTTACTGGTGGGGCAATCGCACCCTCATAGAAAGCCAGGCAACTGTGCTTGCGCTGAACATTGTGGTTTTCTTCGGCCTGGGCCTGGCAGCGATTCGCAACCGGGAGCGGGTGCGAAGGATTTTACGGACTCGCGAAGGCGGAGGGCCAGGCTGGCTGGATCTCACGTGGCCCGCGCCGCTGATGCTAGCGGGGACGATGGCTGCAAGTGCGATTGTTGTTTCCGGAGTGGCTTGGGGACACTCTGCCAACCCGGAGTGGGACTTGAATTTTGCCATATTTCGTGCGCTGTTCTTTGTGGCATGGCTCACGCGCGACATCCAGTTCCTGCAATGGATGAACCTGCGGCGCGGCAAGCATCCCCTGGTCATAGGCGCTCTGTTCCTGATCATCTTCTACGTTTGCATCATGATCCTGATGGCGCCGCTGGGGATTTTCACAAGACCGGACCGAACGGCCTTCTCGGCCTTTTTTATTCCGTCCGGCGCATTCGAGCTGGACCATGCAAAATGGATTCTTCGTCCCGCCATCTGGGCCGCCGCGTTTGTGGCGCAGTGGCTTTTGACTGCGCTGTTCATCGGCCTGCAGAAGAAAACGATTGACGAATTGAATTCGCCGGCAACAACGCCTGCCGCTACCCCTGTCCCTGTTCAAATTTAGATTAGATTCTTAGAATTATGTTCATTTCTATCGCTCGTTGACATAATGGAATTTAGAAACAAGTGTTGGTGTACAGAGGATGAGTTTAGCGGCAAAGAAACCGCCCACCTCTTTCGCGCAGGAAGCAAGTTATCAAGCACTAGAAGAAACCTGGTTGCGCACTCTATGTGCCCGAAAGCGCCAGCCAAAATACTTGCCAACTCATTAAAGCCAAGGGAGTTAGCTGTATTCCTGCAAGCGCTGGCAAAAATGAGTTGATTTAGCCCGCCCGTTGACTTACTTTTGCGCCACTCTGGCGTCTGACAGGCTAGCGGAGTTCGTGGGGAGTCTCGGGGAATCTAATCTTTTAAATTCGTTCTTTCCCGTTGACTTACCGCCTGTTTGTTGCAACATGCGTTGCGCAGCATCCTGGGAGCCCGCTACGCCCGACGGGGCTTCCTTGCTTGCCAAAGGGCTCTCGCCTCGCGTCAGAAATAACCCGGGAAGTTGCGTATGCAAGCAGTGGAGGAGGGGAAATGAGAAAGCTCAGGCTATCCGTATTCGTTCTCGCCACTCTCATGGTGGTGCTCACGCCGAGTTTGGCGCTAGGGCAAGTGGCAACCACAGGAAAAATCGCCGGAGTGGTCACCGATGCTTCAGGGGCCGCGGTGCCGAGCGCTACGGTTTCAGTCAAAAGCACCGCGCTGATGGCGGAGCGCTCCACAACAACAGGCGCGGACGGCGCCTACCTTTTTGATTTACTTCCACCAGGGACTTATGAAGTTACAGTCACGTCTAAAGGATTCAAAGGCTTCACCGAAACAGGAATCGTTCTCACCGCGGGCTTCACCGCGACGGTCAACGCCAAACTCCAGGTGGGAGAGGTCACTGACGTCGTAAAGGTCGAAGGCGAGCCAGTCGTCGATTTGCAGAACAATCAAACGGCGACTACGTTTGACCAGAACCTGCTGCAGGACATTCCAAGTGGGCGGGATCCTTGGTCCACTGTCGCGCAAATGCCTGGCGTCACATCGAGCACCTTCGATGTTGCAGGAAACAACAGCTACCAGCAGTCCGCCATGCAAGTGCACGGCAGCACACAAGCCGAGCAAATCTACAGTTACAACGGCCTGGATTTGAATTGGCCCGGTGCCAACGGCGGTTACACCCAGTTCTACACGAATCATGACTCGTTCGACGAGTTTCAAGTGGTGTCCGACAACGCGCCGGCGTCGGTTCCTATTGGGGGCATCTACATGAATCAGGTTACACAGTCCGGCTCCAATCAGCTCCACGGCCTAGCCGCTGTCTACTACCTGACGGCCGCCACTCAGGCCGGAGTGAAGCAGCCGCTCTTCCAAGGCTCTCCTGTGCCCACAGGTTCCCCTTTCAATATGACCAGGGATACTTCAGCTCGTCTCGGCGGTCCCATCCTGCGCGACAAGTGGTGGCTCTACGGCGACTATCGACGCTACGACCTGGACCAGAGAATCCTGGCAGTGACCAATCAGGCCGGCGTTCCCGTCGTGGACATCAACCACCAAACCGACACCGACTTGCGCAGCGATTTTCAGATCAATCCAAAAAACAAGTTCAGTTTCATCTGGATGTACAACGAACAAAATCGTTTCTTCCGGCGCGACACCTCGTATAACTTCGTTACTCAGGAAGCGAGTTGGAAGCAGATTGAGCCCGCGTACATCCTGGAAGGCCTGTGGACCAGCCAGATTACGAACAATTTCCTCCTCGACTTTCGCGTCGGCTGGAACAAAATCATCTTCCCCCTGAGTTATCAGTCCAACTCGACTGGTCTGAACCTGCAAGACACGGGATACTCACAAGAGAGTGGGGCTGCGCCCTATGAATTTCAGAACCCGGCCTGGGTGCTCAAATGGTCCGCCAGCGGCTCGTGGTACAAGGCCAACTGGGGCGGCAGTCATAACTTCCAATTCGGCTTCAAGTGGGGCGACAGCTACAACTCCTATATTTATAAAGTGAGCCAGGGCATCAACGCTGTCTTTGATAGCAACCCCGCGGCGAACCAACCCGTCTTTTCCGTGCCGTTGGACGTTGTGGCTTACAATACGCCGACAACACAAAAGAATTATTTTCGGGACACCAGTTTCTACCTGCAAGACACTTGGACTCTAAGGCGTCACCTCACCCTAAACCTTGGGATGCGCTACGACCGCTTCACGACTTACTATCCAGCGCAAACAACGGGCGCCAATCTGACCTTTCCTCAGCTCTTCCAGGCTAGCCATACCTTCCCGGCTTCCGGAAACCTCGCGGACTGGAATACCGTTTCGCCGCGGATCGGAGTGGCTTTCGACCCTACGGGGAAGGGTAACTCCGTCATTCGCTTTGGTTACGGAATCTATTACATCATGCAGGGCACCGGGCTTGCCGAGTCTGCGAACCCCAATGGCTTGATTACGCTGACTTTCCCATGGGGACCTTTCAAAGCAGGTTGTACTCAATGTGACGCAAACAACGACAAAATCCCACAACTCAACGAATGGCTTCCCGCCAACGCGACGCCCGTGGCCTCCTCAGGCGGGGCGCAAATCAATCGCAACATGAGCCGCCCATACTCGGAGGAAATCAGCGCGGGATACGAAAAACAATTGTGGCGGGACCTCCGCGTCAGTGCAACTTACTACTACCGGACCAAGAAGAACCTCTATGGATCAGAAAACGCCGCGGTCTCGAAATCGGACTATGTGCCTATCACCACCTTGGGCGGCAGTCCGATCATCAATCCTCTCACGAAGCAGCGGATGACCCTGTTTAGCTTTCAACCAGCAGATCCCACAAAGTTCGGAGCGTTCAGCAACCTCATCACCAACTTTTCGCAACTCGACAACAACTCTTATCACGCTGCCGAGTTCACGGCTGTAAAACGCCTGTCCAACAAGTGGCAAGTGCTCGCAGGCTTCACCATCCAACGCCAGAAAGGCGTCAATGGGCGCGGATTTTCTGACGAAGCCACGGGTGACAATTTCACAGACCCGAACCTCGACATCAACCGCAACAACAACTACCTGAATCTCGACTCTACCTATGTCTTCAAAGTCGACAGCACCTACGAGCTTCCCTGGAAATTCGGTACCAGCGTCAATTTCCAGCACTATACTGGTTTCCCCATCCAGCCAACAGAAACCTTCAACATACCCAATGGACAGGGCACTATCGTACCCGAGACGGTCTTTCTTCAGCCGGCGGGAATCCAGCGCCTGCCTAGTGTGAATCAATTGAACCTCCGTCTTTCTCGTGAATTTGCCTTCGGCGATCACTACCGCCTCACACCGACAGTGGATTTCTTTAACGTAACGAACTCTCAAACGACTATCGCGGAAGTCACCCAGTACACTTCTCCGGGTGGCGGCTTCTATTTGAAGCCCGCGCTCGCGATCAACCCCTTTGTGACTCGCTTTGGCTTGCGTTTCACATTCTAGCCAGGCTGGCCGTTGCAATTGAGGCCGCCACTTTTCACACCGGCGGGTTGGGCCTATCATCAAGCCCACCCGCCGCTCGTTTGTCCGGCTGCCAGGCGCGATATTGTGTAACACGTGAGGGGAACGCAATGTTCAGAGCAAAACGACTCGTCGCAACCTTGACAATCATTCTCGCCATCGTTGGTGGCCTGATATGCGTCGCCAGCACGGCGGCGCAAACTACTGCGGCCAACAAGCCCCGCCTCACGATTGAGCAGTTAATCGAAATCAAGCATCCCTCGGATCCCGTGTGGTCGCCGGACAACAAGCGCGTTGTGTTTAACTGGGACCGCGCGGACATCAGGAACCTGTACGTGGCGAACGCGGACGGCAGTGGCGCGCCCGTTGCGCTCACGTCGTTTCCCGAAGGCGGAGTGGCCGACGCCTTCTGGAGCGAAGACGGCGAAAGCGTCTACTTTGTGCATGAAGCGGATTTGTGGAAGGTTCCGGCCGCGGGGGGCGAATCCAAGCCTGCGTGGAGCAAGCCGGACCGCGGCAATGGCTTTCTGCCTTCGCCGGATTCAAAGCGCGTGGCCTTCGTGCGAAACAATCGCGCCGACGAAAAAACCGGCCCGAAAGGGAGCGACCTGATCGTCCGCTGGCTCTCCGATGGAACCGAATCCACCATCGCCCATGACGACGTGAGCATTCGCGGCCTCATTTGGTCGCCCGACGGAAAATCCGTCGCCTATACCGCCGGCTCAAAAATCATCCATCACGATGAATCTCCCGCCTACTCTGGCGCGAAACTGATCTATCGAGTTTCCGAATACGTTCCGGGCCAAATCTATGCCCTCAAGCTCAGCGGCGGAAAGCCTGTAGCCATCAGCACGCCCGGCGAATACGGCGGCCTCGCTTGGATCGACAACAATCGCCTGGTTTTCGACGGGCAGTCAAAAGATTTCAAGAAGTATTTCATTTACACAGCCGACGCCACCACCGGTTCAGTGAAAACCATCCACGAAGTGGACGAAGAGAAATTCTGGAGCATTCCGGACTGGGGCGAGGCCGGCGCGCAGCCCTGGCCCTCGCCCAACGGCAAGTGGATTGCCTTTCTCAGCGATCAGGACGGCTGGGACCATCTTTACGTGATGCCCTCGGCCGGTGGCGACGCCGTGCAGATCACCAGGGGCAAGTTTGAAGCCTGGCGTCCTGCGTGGTCGCACGACAGCACGCGCATCGCGTTCGATGCCAACTTCGAGGATCGTCCCGGCGACCGCCAGATCGGCATCGCCACGATTGGCGACGATCCCGCGCAGGCGAAGATTGCGTACCTCACGCCGGGAGCAGGAACGAACATTGGACCCCACTGGTCCGAAGGCGACGGTCATCTCGTTTACCAGCACACTGACACGCACAACAGCGCGGACCTCTATACGATCGCGACGAAGGAAGGAGCGCAACCCGCCCGCTTGACCGACTCCATGCCGCAGGAGATCGACCACTCGCGCTTTGTCGAGCCGCAATTCGTCCACTATCCCGGACCTGACGGTCAGCAGGTTCCCGCGTGGCTTTTTGTCCCCAAGAATCTCGACCGCACAAAAAAGCATCCCGCGATTCTGTGGATTCACGGCGACGGAGTGAATCAGAACTACGACGGCTGGCACGTCCAGCGAAACTACGCCGTGTACTACAGCATTCATCAATATTTTCTCCAGAAGGGTTACGTCGTCCTGGCGCCCGACTATCGCGGCAGCATTGGCTACGGTCGCGATTGGCGCACCGGCGTGCACATGGACGTCGGCGGCAAGGACGCGAAGGACGCCTGGATGGGCGGGAATTATTTGAAGACGCTGCCGTATGTCGACGCGAACCGCATCGGCGTGTGGGGCCTGAGTTACGGCGGATTCTTCACCATAATCGCGATGACCGATCAGCCGAAACTTTTTCGCGCTGGCGTGGACGTCGCCGGCGTCGTGGATTACGTGATGTATTACTCGGACCCCTACCACGGTGATTGGACCGCGAGCCGCATCGGCACTCCCGAAGAGCATCCTGACGTTTACAAGAACGCCTCGCCCATTTCGCACATTGACCGGCTGGAGCGCCCGTTGCTCGTGCTTCACGGCACCGCCGACGTGAACGTTCCTTTCCTCGAGTCCGTCTGGCTGATGGACGAAGCGCTAAAAAAACACAAAGGCGACCTGGTCTCGTTCATGATCTACCCCGGCGAATTTCACTACTTCAGCCGCGAGCACGTGCTGCGCGACGCCTGGCATCGCGTGGACCAGTTTTTCGACACGTACGTGCGAGCGCCTGCAACCGGCGCGGCCGCTGCAAAACCTCACTGAGAACAAAATCGACGATGCGTTAACTGTCCGCGGCGGCCCCCAATCACAACTGGCCAGAGAGTTCGCCCTCCCACCGCGCGATAACCACGCAGGCCACGCAGTTCCCCAAAACCGTGACCGCGGTGCGCCCCATGTCCATCAGCTGATCAATGGCAAAGAGAAGAAACAGCGGTTCCATGGGCAAATGAAAAGAAGTGGCCGCCGCAAAAACAATCAGAAAAGAAGCGCGTGCTACGCCGGCCGTCCCTTTGCTGCTCAAGAGCAGCGTCAGAACCATGATCGCTTGCTGCCCGAAAGAAAGATGAATCCCCGCTGCCTGCGCCACGAAAATCAGGCCGAGCGATTGATAAAGGCTGGCGCCGTCCATGTTGAAGCTGTAACCGGTGGGCAGGACAAACGCGACGATCTGCCGCGGAACGCCGAAGGCTTCCAGCTTCTCCATAGCGATGGGCAAAGTAGCTTCCGAGCTGGCCGTAGCAAAGCCGAGAGTCACGGGCTCGGCAGCCACCTGGACGAATTTCTTCAACGGAATGCGCGCCAAAATCAAAATCGGCACCAGCACACAAACAATGAACAACACCAGTGCGACATACATCGTCGCTAGGAGCTTCAGCAACGGAAGAAGCACGGTCAAACCCATTTGGCCAACCGTGTAAGCAACCGCGCCGAACACGCCAATGGGAGCGGCGTACATGACGATGTTCGTGAATTTGAACATCGTCTCCGAAAGGCTTTCCGCGAAGGCCAGCATGGGGCGGCGCCGCGCCTCGGGAACCAGACCCAGCGCAAACGCGAAAAGAATGCTGAAGACCACAATTTGCAGCACCTGGCCTTCGGCGACGGACTTGGCAATGTTCTCCGGAAAAATGTCGGTGATGATTTGCACCGCCGAATGCGGCGAGACGTTCAGCGTTTGCGCCGTCGAAGAAGGCGGCAGGTGCACGCTTTCGCCGGCGCGGCTCAAATTGATGGCCGCCAAACCAAAAAGCATCGCGATCGTCGACACCACTTCGAAGTAGATGAGCGACTTGATGCCGAGACGCCCGACTTTTTTCAGGTCCGGGTGGCCTGCGATCCCCACCACGAGAACGGCGAAAAGCAGCGGCGCAATAATCACACGGATTAAGCGGAGAAAAATGGTGCCGAGAATCTGGAGCTTTGCCGCCACCGCAGGCGCGTCGTGCCCCAATTCCGCCCCTGCCAGCAGACCAACGAGAATCCATCCCGTCAGCGACCGCCGCGAAGTGGCGTAAGCCGCGATAAGCGCGATGGCGAACCAGCGCAGCACCGTGGCCGCCAGCGCAAGGTCCGGCCAAATGCGAATGCTCACCAGGAGCGAAGCAAGGATGGCAATCGTCGCGGCCACAATTGCCGCCAGCAGCAGCCGCTTTTTCATGAAGCCTGCATCCGCGCGCGCATTGGTGCTGCAAGGTATTCTGCTTTCCCCCTCCTGTCAACCGTCGCCGTTTGTAGTGGCGGGTCATTCGCGATTTGTGCGTCCCGGTGTTTTAAACCGGGAAGACCCGTCCCTTTGCAGTTCGCAATCGCGGGATTCATTTTTCGTCACGCACCCGATGTTTGTCTTCCCGCTTCGTATAAACTGAAGGACGGGAGACCGGGCCATGAGGGATGAGAGCACCAAGCAGGCAGCGCAAGAATATCTCGCGACAAGACTCACCGAAGAACAGCAGCGCTATGAAGACGAGCAGAATCGCGCCACCGCGATCGCCCGCTCCATCGTCGTTTGGCGCCGCCTGCGAGACTCCCTTCTCGGGCAGTGCCGCGAATGGAACGCTATCGTCGGCGAACAGGCGCTCGCCTCCACGGAAACTCCCCTCGGCGATCTGCGCGTGCGCTGCGTCTCTCCCGCCCGGCAGATGACCGTGCATTTCGATTCCCGCAGGCTTTTGGTCACCATCAAGAACCAAGGCCGGCCTGAAAACGAGAAAGACGTCGTCATGCGCATCGAAGGCTACCGCACCGGTCCCGCCCTGGATGCCCGCGATGCTCATCTGGTGCGCAACGACGAACCCGTCAACCTCGACATGCTGCTCCTCGGCGAGCTTCGCATCCTCACCGGAATGAAACGCCAGCGCGACGCCTGATCCGTCGAGTTGTGCATCTCCAAATCCTCGCAGAGCGCGCCAAAGTGGATGTTGCCGCGTCAAACCCCGCAAGTGCAGAATTCTGCGGGGCGTGGGGAGAAGACAATGGCTCACAGCAATCCGGTAGCCCAAAGCAAGGGCATTCGCGATTCAATTTTGCAGGCCATCGGCAATACGCCGGTCGTCCGCCTGTGCAGAGTCGTGACCCCTTCGATGGCGGACGTTCTCGTCAAGCTCGAATACTACAATCCCACCGGCTCGTACAAGGACCGCATGGCGCTGGCGATGATTGAAGGCGCCGAGGCTCGCGGCGAGTTGCGTCCCGGCATGCGCGTGGTCGAGTGGACGGGTGGCAGCACCGGCTCGTCCCTCGCGATGGTCTGCGCCATCAAGGGCTACCGCTTCACGCCCATTTCCTCCGACGGATTTGCCCACGAAAAGTTGCAGACCATGCGCCTGTTCGGCGCGGACCTCGAGATTTTTCCCGCCCCGGACGGCAAGCTTGTCACGGAGCTTTATCAGACGATGAAGCGCCGCGCGGAAGAACTGGCCAAGGAGCCGGGCACGTTCTACACCGACCAGTTTCATAACGCGGACGCCATCCGCGCGTACATGGGAATTGGCAGCGAACTGGTCGAACAAGCGGGTGTCGGTTTGGCGGCGTTTTGCGGCGGAGTGGGCACGGCGGGCATGATCGTGGGCGTGTCGCGCGCGCTGAAGGAAGCCGGATGCAAAGCGCGCATTGTGGCGCTCGAGCCGGCATCTTCTCCGGCTCTCACCACAGGAAAAGGAGGTGCGCATCGCGTCGACGGCATCGCCGCCGGCTTCCGGCCGTCGCACCTGCGGGACGGCACGTACGACGAAGTTCGTACGGTCGAAGAATCCGCGGCGCGCGAAATGGCGCGGCGCCTGGCCAAGGAGGAAGGCATCTTCGCAGGCACCTCCTCCGGCCTGAACGTCACTGCCGCGCTGCAACTCGCGCAGGAATTGGGCCGCGGCCATATCGTCGCCACCGTCGCCGTAGATACGGGCTTCAAGTACCTCGCCGGCGACCTGTATAAGAATTGACAGCACCGTAGGTGCGGCAGAAGTTAGCCCAGCGCGTCAGCGCTGGGTATCGGTATATAAGGATCATGAGCGCCGTGGGCGCGCTACACTTTAGCCCAGCCCGTCAGGGCTGGGGATGCGTTATGCGGGGGTTTCATGTACGAACTTCGATGGCAATCTGTCTCTTACGCGCTTATCTTCATCGCCTGGTTGATGGTGTGGTCTCCGGTGTGCATCTTTTTGCTCCGCGCCTGGCGAGCGCGCCGTGACCTGATCTTCGATTTTTTCGATGACGAAGCATTGCGTCTCTATTACGCGGAATTCTTTCCCGCAGAAGACCTAACCAAGCTGGACGCTGTCGGACTGAAGGCCAACTTCCGGCGGCGCTTTTATGCTCTCTACGGCCGGCGATTTTACCTGGTTCCGATTTCGCTTCTCGCCAGTGTTGCGGCCATCGGCCTTTGGGCCGTAGCCGTCTTTCTTCAGCGAGCGCTCGCACATCCAACAACCAATGATGGCTTGCTATGGGTCGGCGTTAGTGCGTTCCTCGGAGCGTACGTTTGGGTCGTAAACGAT
>Ga0307471_100000704_pt1 | contig 17425 bp, 14 predicted proteins | sample atmos_gasesAM3C__2_FD_204566 | JGI IMG/M metagenome (GOLD analysis project Ga0307471, IMG submission 204566) | Hardwood forest soil microbial communities from Morgan-Monroe State Forest, Indiana, United States - atmos_gasesAM3C_515 | ecosystem: Environmental > Terrestrial > Soil > Temperate...
TTCTTGTAGCCCGCCCAAGTTGTGGAGAGGAGACTCGGCTTCTTCGGTCCGCCGCGATGATACGTGAATTCCTTAATTCGTCCATCCGAACCGAGGAAAAGATCCCACGTATCTCCCGGCGTGTAGCCGCCAACTTCCGCAGGATATTTCACCGACACCAGCTTCGCCGAACCCTTTCCTAGAGGCAATTTTTGCATTTCCTTGACTGTCACAACGGCGCTGGTGTCCCAGTAAGCGTGGAATGGGAAAATAAACCAATAATTGTCGTTAACGAAACCCGGCTCAATTTCGTTTTTCACGTTGTCAGGCGCGCTGCTGAGCTGATTGCGATTGTAGGTAACCTTCACCGGCTTGCCGTCCTTATCTTTACTCTCGTACGTGACTTGGCCGGTTTTGGGCTCCCAAGTCCAGGTACGCGAGAGATTCACCTTCAAAACGGGGAGCTCCAGGTTGAACGTATAGCGGATCGCATCTAGCTGCCCATACGAATCAAGCCCATAGGTTTTCGCAAGCTGTTCGACAATCGGGGGACGCGTCTGCGCCAACGAAGTGCCCACAAGGAGCAGCACCCCCAAAGAAAGCATAAGAATCGTCGCGGCACGGGTTGACTTTGTCATGAAGGGTCCTCCTCAGTGAAGTGAAAGGAACGTGATGTTGGATGCGCCCAACGCTACTGTATACCCAAAATCCTGTTTGGTGCGGTTGCCATCACTTTACCAGGTCCGCTGAGCACTGTGGTGCGGCCGGTCGCCTAATCCGGAGGAAAGCGATGATTGCGGCAGCTACTGCCACGGATCCGTATTCCAGCAGCATGATCCAGCGGGGAACCACCCACGGCTGTCCGAGTGTGCGCAAGCGCCAGACATAATAAGTAGGAATAATGCTCAATGTCCAGATGAGGATCGGCAGCGTCGACGTCGATCGTAGGAACGGCAGCAGCCACAGCATGTACCATGGATAGACAACCGGCGCACATAAAAGCGATGCTGCCATTGGCCAGGCAAACGCGTCCGAAGCAAGTGCTGCGGACGTTCTTCTCATCCAGATCGCAGTAACGATCCCAACGAGCACCGCGAGCCCAGCCACAACTTGTGGAGCCGTCACTCGCTCCAGTGTTGCAAAAACCGGATCATTAAAGCGAAACCTTTGCACGTAGATGCCAAGCGAGCCGAAGGGAATGCGGCCGTGGTCGAGAAATGGCACATACAGAAGTCCAAGCACGACTGCAGCCAGCGCACCGTCGCGGATGCGAACCCGCTTCCAGTAGAGTGGCAGCAGTACGATCGGGAGGAATTTCAACGCAACGGCCAGCCCAAATGCCACGGCTGCAACGGCACGCCAGCGCCTGACAAGCGCGGCCGCGGACACCAACAGCAACAGCACCCCGACAATATCGAGGTGACCGCTGCCCGCCACCTCAATCGCTAGCAGTGGGTGCCAGGCATAAGCCAGAACCCAGTGCTCCCCCTGTCCGGTACGCCGCAAAACATCTAACAACACAAACACAAGCGCCACATCGCAAATTACAAATGCTACTTTCAGCGCAAATGTAGATTCATGAATCGCCGCAACCGCCCGAAAGAATAGCTGCGCCCCCGGTGGATATGGGCTCGGGACCTCCGGATTATTCAACGTACGCGTCTCCGAGGTGTGCAAGCCGGCAAGCGCAGGGTCGCTCGGAACGAGGATATAAGGGTTATACCCAAGCCGCTGCACGCGGCCGTCCCAAAGATATCGATGAGCGTCGTCGTCTAACCCCGGTGGCATTCGTAGGAATTGAAAATGCCATAAAGCAGACAGCGCGAGACCGAGGACGATGACGCGCTTCGGAAATTCTGGCATGGAGAAGAGCTCGCGGATGGTCAGTAGGTACGCGATGCCAGCAACACTCAGAGGAATGAAAAACGACGGTTCACCCATGCGGCTGAAGTTGCGCGAGCAGATCGTCATCGCCACAAGCAAGATGGCGCCAAGCCCGTACAGCCTACGCGAGGGTGTGAGTCTCACGGATCTTCCACACCCACTGCTTGCTCCCATTCGCTCAACCATGCAGCGGTTCGCGGCGCCTTCTCGGGAGCGAGCCTCAGCTCCCGCGCTAGCAAAATCAAATCGTTTGCCACGTCGATGTCGTAAAACGGTTCCGTGAAGCCGGTTGAAAGCTTAAGGACCTTGGTACGCGTCAGCAGTCTGTCGAGCGCACTCTTTTTCCCCATGCTATCGCCCTCGAAGAGCGACGCGTGAGCGGCCTTGGCGCCAACCAGATAGTAGCCTCCATCCTGGGTTGGCCCGACAACCACGTCATGCGCGGCGAGTATTTCAAATGCGCGCTCCAGAACCGAGCGAGCGAGATGTGGACTGTCGCTATTAAACGCGATGACGTGCTGCTCGCTGGCAGTGAAGTGTCGAAAAACAGAAGTAAGTCCTGCCGCCAGACCTTCGCCTTTTTGCGCCAAGACCTGCACAGTATTCCCTAACAGATCCGCCAATTCGTCCCGATCCAATTCAGGGCACATCACCGCGACCTCCACGCCAGTCAATGACTTTGCTAACGAGAGCGTGTCCTCCAAAAGGCACCCATACAGCGCGGTCACTGCGGGAGAAGGAAGGCTCTCCATGAGGCGAGTCTTGACCATGCCCGGCTTTGGAGCTTTCGCCATAATGACCAACGTGCGGCTTGGACCAGCAGAACTGGCGGCCGTCTGGCTAGAGGATTCCATGAGTGGTCAGTTTATCGGAACTTACGCCGGGCGCGGCGTGTCCGTCCTTCGACGTCGAAAATAATAGCGCACGATGCGGCTTAGGATGAACCACGCTGCTCCCAGCGTCCCCTTCACCGTACCGCCAATCTTGGATTTTCCGATGCGCGGGTAGTAGCTCACGGGGACTTCGACAATGCGAAATCCCGCGATGGCGCCTTTCAAAACCATTTCCACCGCCCAGCCGTAAGTAGCCTCCTCAAGAGCGAGGGCGCGCAGCGCATCTGCGCGGCCGGCGCGAAATGGACCGAGGTCACTGACCTTTACGCCATACAAAAGCCGGATCAGGCCGGCGGCGAGACGATTGCCAAGGGATTGGTGCCACGGTAGCGCACCGCGGTTGCCTTTGCCGCTAAGGCGCGAACCGAGCGTAATGTCAGCGCGGCCTTCCACGATCGGAGCCAAGAGAATCGGCAACTCCGAAGGGCGGTCGCTGTAGTCTCCGTCGAGGAAAACGACCACATCAGGGTTTTGCGTATTCGCAAGTCCTGTCAAACAGGCGCGCCCATATCCTCGTCGAGGCTCCTGGATGACTTGCGCCCCCATCTTTCGGGCCACATCTGCTGTTCCATCGGTCGAATTGCTGTCGACAACGATGACCTCCGTGACGAGATTGCAAGGCAGATCGGCAAGGACACGGCCAATGCCCTGCGCTTCGTTATGGGTAGGAATGATGACCGAAACTCGCACACAAGTTTGCTCGTATCACCACAATGGCGACGAGGGGTTCCGCCGCGCCAGCAAGGCGTCCACGCCCCAGGCGCGGCCTGCGCGTCCCACAACGAGCGCGAGCGATGCCAGCACGGGAACCAATAGTTCCCAAATCCAGGACGTGCCCAACTCCGTCACCCACAGGCTGCCGAGGAACAAGAATGCGACCAGGGCGACGGGCCGTGTGATCAGCCCAATGAGCAGCAGGATCCCCACCGAGATCTCCATCACTGCTTGCCCGGGAGCTACCATGGCCGCATGGCTCGACATGAAACCCAGAACCACCTTCCATGCCGCCGGCGCGTGACTGTTCTTGATGTAGAAGTTGATCACGCCTGCGTAACCGGCTGGTGTGTAAGCGCCCTTCCCCAGATTCTCAAAAAAGACCGACACGAACATTGCCCCAATTATCACGCGAACCAGTGCCAGTCCGTTTGCCGCCTGGGATTGGCCGGCAAAGCTGACAGACGTATTTTGTACTTGAGCAGGGTTTGTCGTCATCATGCACCTCTTCGGAACAGACTCCACTCCCGACTGAGGCCGCAATTCTAAACTGTCCGTCCCATCTGTGCTAGATGGATGCGCGAGGACATCGGCGAGAGCTCATGAAATCATGTCTTTCTCCGCGCTGGCGCGAACCTGACTAACTATGCTGTACTACGAAAAAATAGCCTCCTAGCGTCTCTCCGAGACACTAAGTTCGAGCCTCTAACATCCAACCTACTCCTTCGTGTGCCGCAAGCCAGTTAACCAAGGACGGGTGCTTAGTTTCGAGTTGCCGGCCATCTGCCTACAACGTGACTCCCGGATTGTCGGTAATCTTGACGGGCATTGCACGCCTTGACCTTCGACCTATCATAATGTACGCTGACCGGTAGGAGGTTGAGGCATCGATGCCTTCGTCAAAATTCCCCATCCCGCAAGGCACACTTGACATGCTGATTCTACAAATTGTGTCGCTGGAGCCGGTGCACGGCTACGGGATCGCTCAAAGACTGGACCAAATCTCGCGGTCGGTGGTCCATGCAAATCAAGGCTCCCTCTATCCTGCGCTACACAGGCTGGAACTAAAGGGATGGCTTAGGGCCGAATGGAAGGAATCAGAAACGGGGCGGGAGGCCAAGTTCTACTCATTGACGGCCTCAGGACGAAAGCAGCTCGCCGCCGAAAAACAAAGTTGGGCGCGCTTGGCGGGCGCGGTTCAGCTCATTTTCAACGAGGGCAACAGATGATGTGGCAACTAGCGAACTGGTTCCGTCGCAAGAAGCTGGAGAGCGATCTGGATCGCGAACTGCGTTACCATCTCGACCGGCGAATTATCGATCTTGAGAGGTCTGGTCTGCCAACTGAGGAAGCTCGTCGGCAAGCCCTGCTTGAACTCGGCGGCGTCACGCAGGTTCAGGAGGAAGTGCGCGATATCTGGCTCTCTCGATGGCTTCGCGATTTCGTCTACGACCTGCGCTTCTCCGCACGCTCCTTTTTCCGTAGCCCATCGTTTACGGCGACCACTGTGCTTTCCCTGGCGCTCGGGATTGGAGCGACGACCGCCCTTTACTCACTTATCGATCAGATCGTTCTGCGTGCGCTCCCAGTCGACCACCCGGAGCGCCTGGTTCTCATTGATTGGATCGGTTTCCAATACGCCGAGACCTTCGGCACCAGTAACGTGATGTCCTATCCAATCTGCCAGGATCTCCAGCAGAAGAAGGATTTCTTCGAAGGTGTATTATGCCGTGCCGCGACGACGATCAGCGCCTCGACGGGCGGAGAACCCAAGCTGACTGCCGCAGAACTCGTATCGGGTAACTACTTTTCACTACTCGGAGTGCGCCCCGCGCTCGGCAGGCTCTTGACCACCGATGATGACCAGACGCCCGGTTCCAGCCCCGTGGTTGTGCTCTCCTACGACTTCTGGAAGAACCAACTCGGAGGCGCTGCGGATATCGTCGGCCGAAAGGTACTGGTGAACCAGTACCCCATGACGGTTGTCGGGGTTGCAGCGCCTGCATTTCATGGCATCGACGTGGGCGAGGTTCCATCGCTCTGGATTCCGGCTGTCATGTCGGCCCAGGCTATTCCTGGATTCACCACGATGCTCGATCGCCGCACGCGCTGGATGCAGATCCTCGGCCGACTTAAGCAGAACGTTTCTTTGCAGCAAGCGCAGACGCGACTGCAGCCCTGGTTTAAATCGATGTTGGACGAAGATATGCGCCGCACTAACGTCTCCAGAGCCAGCGCCGAGCTGCGCCGGCAGTTTCTTGCGTCCACGCTGGAACTCACTCCCGCTCCGCAGGGCCATTCGGTTCTCCGGCAAGGCCTTTCGCGACCGCTCTGGGTCCTGTTCGTTGCCACGGCGGTGCTCCTGGCGCTGGCTTGTCTGAATGTTGCCGGGCTTTTTCTGGCCCGCGGCTCGGCACGCCATCGCGAAATCAGCACGCGATTGGCATTGGGAGCGTCACGAGGCAGAATTGGACGACAGCTTCTTGCCGACAGCGTGCTTCTCGCATTTGCCGGTGGACTGCTCGGTGTCGTGATGTCGCCTATTGCCGTACGAGCGCTCATCGCATTCCTGCCCCACAATTCTGCTGCGAACGACCTGCACGCCAACGTCGATACGCACCTGTTGGTTTTTGCATCGCTAGTGAGCCTGGCCACCGGATTCCTTGCGGGCTCCGCACCGGCTTTCCAGGCTGGTCGCAGATCGCTCGATTCCTCGCTCCGGGAGCGTGGCGGTACATCCTCCGGCGGTCTGTTACTGCGCCGGGGCATCGTGACAGCGCAGATCGCCTTTACGTTGATTCTCGTGGTCGCGGCGGGCTTGTTTATTCGCACCCTCTCCGGGCTGTTGGCAAAAGGTCCGGGGTTCGATACGTCCAGCCTGATCTCATTCGGCATCAAACCTGCGCTAACTGGCTACTCTGACGACGAAGCAAACCAGCTTATTCGGCGGATCAGTGAAGAAATCCGAACTTCCGGTAGCACTCGAGCCTCGGCCATTGCGCGTGTGCAGCTACTGCTCGGCGGAGCGTGGAATAACTCGCTAACGATCCAGGACAGACAACAATTCGTCACCGATCGCGAGGTTCAACTGAATGCCGTCACGCCTGGGTTCTTCGCGACCCTCGGAGCCAGGATTGTCGCCGGACGGGACTTCAACGAACACGATGCACTGAATGCCATCGCTGTGGGCCAATCCCTGCCCGTCAGTCAGAGCGGGCGGCGCGTGGTTATCGTCAACGACGCCTTTGTAAAACGATACTTCGGGGGACGCAATCCGCTCGGCGCCCTCGTCGCTATGGGATCCGGCCCTGGCACCAAACCGGACACTGAGATCATCGGTGTCGTCGAAAACATCAGCTACCGTAGTGTTCGCGAGCAGTGGGAGCAAGCCTACTATCCAATCGGCACCGAGTTCTCTGGCTCAAATTTCTACGTTAGGTTTCGGGGAACTCCCGAGTCAGCCTTTCGATCCATCCGGGCGATCCTTCGCAAGGCGGATCCGGCATTGCCAATCACCTATTTCCGTACGCTGGACGAGCAAATCGACCGCTCCTTGAACACGGAGCATATGCTGGCGGCACTTTCCAGCAGCTTCGGCACACTGGCGCTTCTGCTATCGCTGGTTGGGCTCTACGGTGTGATGTCTTTCGTCGTGACCCAGCGCACGCGCGAGATCGGGATCAGGCTGGCGCTTGGCGCTATGCGCTGGTCGGCAATTTGGCTGGTCCTTCGAGATGCGTTGTCGATGATCCTTTCAGGAATAGCCATCGGTCTGCCTTTTGTCTGGGCTTTGGGTCGCCTGGTAGAATCGCAACTCTACGACGTGAAACCCTCCGACCCCGCTGTAATAGCGATCACTACCCTGATTCTCTGTTCGGCTGGGCTGGGTGCGGCGCTCATTCCCGCGCATCGCGCTTCGAGCATAAACCCGACGGACGCATTACGAGTCGAGTAGGTTGCTGGTCGCCGACCGCGAAATCCGCCGTCTTTCGTGTCATTTCAGCCACTCATCTATTGCGCGAGAATCTGCTTTTGTACGTTTGTGGACGGTTGACGGGCTATTCGGAAAGAATGCCGCTAACGCGCTTAACCCTCTGTGACCACTTAACTAGTTGCAGCGCCGGTGGCGCGAGCCTGTCCATCTATGCTGTACTATTCATGCCGCATGTTTGCAGAGCCAATGACCTCGTGACCCCCACACCGCCATTGCCAGAAGCGCCTCCCTCATCGCTAGCCGGCAGCCTGGATTACAACAACGAACTCGTCCGCCAATGGTATTACGCCCAGATTCCTCCCCGCCCTTCGACAAAATCGCTGATTCTCGCCGTCGTGCTTTTCTTGCTGACCCTCTGCACGTGTCTCGTGGCGGGAACGCAATTTGCCGTCGCTTATGCGCACAATGAGGCCGCCTCCATAAGTGCGTTTTTGCGCGGCTTCACGCTTTTCTACAAAAATCCCGCCGGCCTCCTCGCGGGCCTTCCGTTTGCCGCCACACTGCTTGGGATTTTGCTCGCCCATGAATTGGGGCATTTCTTCGCTTGCCGGCACCATCATCTTTACGCCAGCTATCCTTTTTTCATTCCCTTCCCCAACCTCGCGGGCACGTTTGGTGCATTCATCATGATTCGTTCGCCGATGCGCACCAATCGCGCGCTTTTTGACGTTGGCGCCTCGGGGCCGATTGTGGGTTTTCTCTTTGCCATTCCCGCGCTGTTCTATGGCGTCCTGCATGCGAGGTTCGTTCCGGAACTGGCCAGTCCCGCGCACGCAGAACTGATTTATGGCACGCCGCTCCTGCTGCGCCTTCTCGAAGCGGTTTTTCATCCGGGGATTTCTCCCGACGCCCTGCTGTTGCCGCCAATTGGCCGCGCGGCTTGGGTGGCGCTGTTTGTCACTTCGTTGAACCTGGTGCCGGTGGCGCAACTCGACGGTGGCCACATTCTGCGTTCGCTGAGCGTGAGGGCGCACCGCGCTTTGTCTCTCCTGTTGCCCATTGGACTCATCGTTCTTGGTTGGCTCAAATTCTGGGAAGGCTGGTACGTTTGGGGCGCGCTGCTGCTGATTATGCGCTTTCTGCGCATCCCGCCTGTTTACGATCCCGCGCCGCTTGATGCGAAGCGGCGGCTGTGGGCCTTCCTGGCCCTCATCGTTTTCCTGCTCTGCTTCATGCCTTCGCCGATTTCCATCCCTCCAAGTTCTCCTTGACGGCTCCGAATCTCCGGTTATGATGCGTGCGGCTTACTCGCGCGAAACCATCTGCGCGCAAGCCCCTCGATGATCGAACTCGTCCGCACACTTCGCCTGCGCGACCTTTTTCTCTTGTTCATTGGCTCCGTCATTGGCTCCGGCATTTTCCGCACGCCCGGCCCGATACTGCGTCAAGTAGGAGGCTCGGTCGGCGTGGCATTGCTGGTGTGGATCGTCGGCGGAGTGCTCTCCCTTCTCGGCGCTCTCACTTACGCGGAACTTGCGGCGAGCAATCCCGAAGCGGGCGGACTCTATTGCTACATCCGCGACGGATTCGGGCGCCCGTCCGCGTTCCTGTATGGCTGGTGCCTGTTTCTCGTGATCGCCAGCGGGTCGGTGGCCGCGCTGGCCCGCGCGTTCAGCGAATACTTCGCCAGAATATTTCCTGTTTCCCCGATCACGCAGACATTCGTCGCCGTACTGGTCATCGCCATCGTCACGGTGGTGAATGTTTGGGGCACGCGTCAAAGTTCCGATCTGCAGAACTGGACCACGCTCGTCAAGGCAGGCGTGATCGTGATTCTGAGCGGCGTGCTGATCTCCCTGGGCCATCACGTGCGAGAGGTGGTTCCGGCCATGGGCGCCACGCAGCACGGGGCAGGCCTGTTCTCGAGTTTCGGCGTGGCGATGATTTCGGTTCTGTGGGCGTATGAAGGCTGGCAATTCGGCACCTACAGCGCGGGAGAAGTGATTGATCCGCAGAAAGCGTTTCCGCGCGCGTTTCTTTTCGGCTCTCTGGTTTTGATTGGGCTTTATCTGCTGGCCATTATTGCGTATCTTTTCGCGCTCGGCCCGGCGGCCACCGCCGCGAGCGATACCATTGCCGCAACTTCCGTCACTGCCGTACTCGGGCCGTGGGCGGGCAAGGTCGTCGCGCTGACGATTCTGGTTTCCACGTTCAGCGCAGCAAACAGCGTGATCCTCACCGCTCCGCGCGTTTTTTACGCCATGGCGAAGGACAATCTTTTCTTCAAGAAACTCGCGGTCGTTCACGTCAATCTTCGCACGCCTGTCTTTGCTATCGTCGCTCTCGGCGCGTGGTCTGCGGTCCTGGTTTGCGCCGGGGAATTGGGCTCGTTTCAAAAGTTGATTGAAGGCGTGATTTTCATCGGCTGGATTTTTTATGGACTGGGGGCTGCGGCCATCTTTCCCATTCGGCGCGCCACCGGGAGCAAACCCATTCCCTACCGCGTTCCTGGGTATCCGTGGACGCCGATTCTGTTCGTGCTCGCCGCAGCCGCCATCGTCGGCAATGCCGTGTATCTGGCGTTCCGCGACCCGGCTCAATTTCAGAATCTCACGGCCGCGATTGTCTTGTTTGCGATCGGGCTGCCCGCCTACCTTTTTTGGCGCAAACGGGCTTCTGCATAGGCGTCATCGACCCGCCTCAGAAGGCGTGCCCTATATGAATTCCGGTTTCCCGTAGCATCGAGTGGCAGGCCGTCCGATGCGGGGAAGTCGGCCCCTCCGTAGTGAAAGCCGGCGCTTGTTTAGTGAGCTTCGCTTTGTGATTGTGTGCGGTCCAAGATGCGCTGGGCGACTTCTCGCACTTCGCGGGCGCGCTTGCTGGCTGGGCCGGTCGGATCCAGTTTCAGGTAAGTGTCCAAATCCTGAATTTGCTCCTGATAATTCTGTCTCCGGGCGCAAGTGTCGGCGAGAACCAAGTACGCGTCGGCCTTATTAGGGTCGCGCAGAAGCGCTTCGCGAGCGCTTCTCTCCGCCTCGTCCAAGCGGTTTAGCCGCAACAACGTCATTCCCAAGATCACATAACCGTCCGCGGCATCCGGATCGAGTTCCAATCCTCTTCGCGTGATGCTCTCCGCCTGCGCGGCATTCCCTTGCAAAAAGTAGAGATAGCCCATGCCGAATTGCGCGCGGGCATAGCGCCCGCCACTCAGTTCAGCGGCCATTTGGAAGTCCTGCATGGCTGCGTCCTGATGACCCAGGTCGGTCTCAATAATTCCCTGGTGATAGATAGCTTCAAAGTAGCCTGGGAACGCGCGGACGGCGCTTGCAAAGTGCTTCAAGCTCTGCACCATCTGTCTTTTCGCCAGGCTCACCAGCCCTTTTCGGTACTCCTCTTTGGCTTTGCCGGGAATCGCAAGCTCTCGAACAGAGACGGTGTTCGCGCTTTGGAAGGGTTGTGGCGGCAAGAGCGGGGCCAGGTGAAGCTCCAGCTTGAGAACGGATCCGTCAAATTCAGCTGTGCTCCGGTAAGTTTGGTAACCTTGCTCCTCGATGGTGACGTCGTAGGTTCCAGCGGGAAGCCCCGAAACATCAAAATGGCCGTCGTAGTCGGTCAGCACGCTGCGAAAGACGCCGGCGTCGTGCGATTTCAGGCTTATGGCCACCTGGCTTGCCGGTTGATTGCTCCCAGGCAGATAGACGGTGCCGGAAATCGTGCCACTTGCGTCCTGGCTTGCGGCTTTGGGGGTGGCAACTTCCTGGCTGGCAACTTCTTGAGCGCGAATCGTCGCTGTGAAACCAAAGAGCGCAAGGCTAAGGAAGATAGCCAAGGTCCAGTTTGGTAGAGGGGCCCGAAAGAACCCTCGGCCTTGGCCGGGGCTTGACGTTCTACTTGCGAAATGGAACAGCTTGCACCGCATCTCGACCTGCAGCGCACTTTTGAAGTGTGTCCTCCGGGGACTTGGCGGTCGAGGGAACCCACTTTGCGGGCGGGAGCCACTATGCTCCACCTGGCTTCTAGTTGCTTCCCGTCTCCGCTTGCACCGTAATTCCCTGCTTGCGACCGTCGCGTGCGCGGACCTGCGGGTAAGATATGCATTGCTCGTACCAGAACCGTCAGTCTTTTCATTTCTTTCCCAGCAGGCTCGAGAGCAGGTCTTCCGCAAGCTTTCCGAGACCTGTCAAATCGAGCATCTTCTTTTTTTTCAATCATCGAGGCGGATTTTGTTTTTCCTCAAATTGCAGACGATGTGGCCATTTGTGCACGGCAGGCCGAAGCTCACGCGAAAGATTCGGCGTTGAGAATCGTCTCAGCCGGTGACATTCCCTTTCCTGATGACTCAATCTGAGAATTTGAGACAAGCATCAACGAGCACCTGCGTCGCTAGCCCCTTGCGGGCGGGGCAAGCCCCGCCCCTACGCCACGTTAGGCGACCGAATTTGTCCCAGTATTTCTGGGGCTGGAAAACATGTGCATCACGTGTGCAACACTTCCTGGGCAATACTAATGCTTCGCAGGCTCTTGCAACGTTTCACTGTGGCCTGAAGCCGGGTCGGCTAGAAAACGGGCGACCGTTGGTCCCACGGAAATGCAGCCCGGGCTTAAGTGGCCGCAGGGAGAATCCAATTTCACCAAGGGCGCGCCAGCAGCGGCGGCAAATTGCATGGCCGGTTCGGGCGCCACCATGTGATCTTCGGGTGAAACAATGACCAGAAGCTTGGCGTGGACTTTGGCGGCGGCTTGCTCCAGGGTGGCCACGCCAAGTTCCGCCGGGATGTCAAGCGCCATAATCGCTTGACGCTGGCGAATCCGGTCGCAAGCGTTGCCGCCATCACCCCTGGAGCTGTTCCTTATCTCGGTGATGAGCGCGTTGAGCCCATCTGGTTTCGTCTGCGCCACGCGGTAGGCCGGGGTGGTCAGGTTCATGGAGCCGATTTCCTCGACCAGGCCGAGGCTGCGGTCCATGGGGCCGGTTGGATTACCGTGATTCCAGGCAGGGTCGAGCTCGATGGCATCAATTTGGGCGGTCCAAAGCAGTTTGTCGTAGGAAGTGGACTGCGGCGAGCCGACGATGGGGATGAGTAAATCCATAAAATCGGGATAGGCGACACCCCACTCAAAGGTTTGCATGCCGCCCATGGAGATGCCCATGACGGCGCGAAGGTGGGAGAGATGCAGAACTTCGGTGGCGAGGCGATGTTCGGAGTCGACCATGTCGCGAATGGTGATCTCGGGGAATTTCAGGAGCGGCTGCGATTTGCTGTTCGATGGCGAAGTGGTGATGCCATCGGCGATGGCGTCCACGAGGATGACGAAGTAGCGGTTGCTGTCTACCACCTTCGCCGGTCCAATGAACTGCACCAAGTCCTGCGATTTGCCGCCGAGCCACGTGGGCCAGAGGACGGCGTTGGATTTCTCCGCACTGAGCTTCCCGAACGTGCGATAGCCAATGCGGAAATCGTGGATGACGGCGCCGTTGCGCAAACGAAGATCGCCCAGGTCGGCGAATTGTTGCGCGCCTTCGGTCTGCGATTGAGCCGTTTGAGCAGTTTGAGCACGAGAAGGAGCAGGCCAGGACAGAATAAGGATAAGCAAAGTCAGTGTTGCGGGTTTGAAGGAGTTTTTCATGCCGGGGATTCTACTCCACAGGACCGTGACTGGTGACTCGTGACTGGTGACTGGTGAAAAACAAGAGTCGTCTGCCTGCGTGGCTGGCGGACGCGCCTCTCGAACCGCCCTTGCAGCTCGCCTCGGGAGCCCCCTCCCCTGTTTTTTGTAACTGCGCATTCTAAAGGAGTTGCGGGAGAGGCTTTTTGTAAATGCGCATTCTAAAAGACTTACGGGACAAAATCGTGGATCTGCGCATTCTAAAGGGCTTAGACCGGCCGAAGTTAAAGTAAAACTTGAGGAGACGGATCGCAAGGGCATACCCACCCCCGGGCAATTTGTATCGTTATCAAAACGAAGGGGTTGCAAAAGGGGCAGTTTGTATTTGCATGAAAGGAAAAGAGATAGCAAAGGGCAAAAAGGGCAAAGCAGAAAGCAGAATGTAGAGAAGGAGAAGTCAGAAAGGATAGAAAAGCTCTGAGCGGAAGGATATAGGGGCGCTCGGCGAGGATAGGGTCGAGAGTTCACAACCCATGCTATCACCTATTTAATATTCTGTCAAGTCTTTTTATGGTACTAGTATTTTGCGCTTGGGCACTCGGATTCGAACCGGTTTTGCGTAAGAGAAAGAAAACACAAGGGTAGAGTTCGCAGGGGGGCGCAGCAAGCTGTTAATCGCAATTCTACCGGGTTAGGCGGGCGGTATCGGACAGGCCTTGACTGGTGTACTTAGCCTTACCGATTGCCCTCTTAATCGGGAGTGAGGGCGACGACTGCGGGAATGTAGCCGAGGGCTGTGATATAAGACTCTAGCTGGACTAAATTGCGGGGCGGATCAGGGGGGAACCAGCGTTGGTGGCACTATGCGCTGGATCTCATCCTGATGTATGAAGCTCGCGAATCTTCGCGGTCTCCCGGTTGCTCAAAATGAACGTTACCGACGTCTGGCTTTCCCGCATCGTGACACGCCTGCTGAACGGCACTGAAAACAAATGACCGCAACAACTCCTGACTCGAACATTGGGCCTGGCTCGAACATTGGGCTTGGCTCGACCATTGGCCGTCATGTGTTTGGAGTGGCGGCTTTGGCCCTAGGCTTTATCACGCTAGCCTGGCGCGACTACAGCGGCTGGCATGAACTGCGTTACCTTGCGGACGCTGCCGCCGCTGCCCAGATCTTGGGCGGCGCAGCGATGCAGTTCCGTCCGACTGCGAAAATGGCCGCGGGCGTCCTTGGCGCGGTTTATCTTGCGTCGGCTGTACTGTGCGTGCCGGGAATCGTCGCCGGACCTCGGATCTACAATAACTGGGGCAACTTCTTCGAGCAGTTGTCTCTCGTGACGGGAGCGGCGATCGTTTATGCGCGCTCGTCACCGGCACCGTCACAGGAAACGCTTCATCGGATCGGCCGCATTCTTTTGGGCATTTGTGCCGCTTCCTTTGCCCTCGAACAGGCGTTTTATCTTGGGGCAACGGCCAAACTGGTTCCGAAATGGCTTCCGCCCAGCCAGATGTTTTGGGCAGTGACGACGACTGTCTTGTTCGCCCTCGCCGCGGTGGCTCTTCTTACAAATCGAGTGGCACTTCTCGCGACACGCCTGCTGACAATGATGCTCGTAATCTTTGGGCTGCTCGTTTGGATGCCGTTGCTTCTTTCGGATCCCCGCAATCACACGAATTGGAGCGAAACCGCCGAGACCTTTGCGATTGCCGGAACAGCATGGATTCTTGCGGATCTACTCGGCGAGCACCGGTTTAAGGACGTTGCTGCGGCGGATTAAGCTGGAGATCGCCAACTGGAGAGCGCGCGGATTGGCACGGAGGGGCGGAACCTTATGAAAGCGGCTTCCTTGGTTTTGAAGAGACAACTGGCGGATCAACTGTTGCGAACCGTTATGATTTTGGCGGCGGTGTGCTGCGCAACGGCCAGCCATGCCGCGGTTCGCGTGGAGAAGACTGAATACAAAGGCTGGAAGAACTGCTATCGCATCACGAATGGAGAAATCGAAGCGATTGTGACCAGCGACGTGGGGCCGAGGATCATTCGATTCGCGTTCGTGGGCGGCCAGAATCTGTTCAAGGAATTTGCGGACCAGCTTGGAAAGAGCGGAGAAGAAAAATTTCAATTGCGCGGCGGCGACCGGGTTTGGAAGGCGCCTGAGGATCCTGTAGCCACGTGGGCGCCGGATAACGTGGCGGTGGAGATTCAGATTACAGCCACCGGTCTCATCGCGCGCGAACTGGTGGAGCCCCTGACCAAGCTGCAGAAGGAGATTGAAGTTCGCATGGCGGAATCGGGCGCGGGGATGACGGTGATCCACCGCATCACCAATCGCGGGCTGTTTCCTTTGAGGTTTTCCGCGTGGGCGCTGACGATGATGGCGCCGGGAGGCGTGGCCGTCAGCGGATTCCCGCCGCGCGGCAAGCACCCGATCAATCTTGAAGCTACAAATCCGCTAGTGATGTGGGCTTACACGAACCTGGCCGACCCGCGCTGGAAATTCACCAAAAAATATTTGACGCTTCGCCAGGATCCCAACAACGCCGATCCGCAAAAACTTGGCATGTTCAACGCGGACACGTGGGCGGCTTATCTGCTCAACGGCGAGGCTTTTCTGAAGCGCACGAAGGCGGACGCGGCAAAGACATATCCTGATTTCGGGTGCTCGTTTGAAACGTTTACGAACAATGAGTTTCTGGAAATCGAAACGCTCGGACCGATGACGGACGTGGCTCCGGGGCAAACCGTGGAGCACAGCGAGCATTGGGCGCTCTTTCGGGACGTTAAACCGAATGCGCTGACGGACGAAGAGTTGGATCGTGTGCTGGCACCATTATTATTGAAAACGGTGGGGACGGAGCAGTGAGGTGCTAGGACTTACTTTACCGGCAACCGCGTTTACCGGGACTTGCCCCTATTACTGATCGCCTGGCGCCTATTCTGAGATGCTACAATTCGCAAAACGCGAGCTAAATCATGAGAAGAAAACAGGGATGCTTTGCCGTTTTTCTGCTTGGCCTAACAGCATTAAGTTTGATGGCGCAAGGTGCTCTCGACGCTTTGAGACAATCCGCCCAGAACGGCGATGTGGCTGCTCAGTTGCAGCTTGGCGATCTCTACTGTACTGGGCAAGGCGTGCCGCAAGATTTCAAAGAGTCAGTGAAGTGGTACAGGCTCGCGGCTGCGCAAGGTGATACGGCTGCCCAGATTAACCTCGGCACCATGTATCATCTCGGTTTGGGTGTCTCCAAAGATGATGCACAAGCCGCGAAGTTGTACCGAGGTCCAGCCGAGAAGGGGATCCCGATTGCAGAGTTCGAGCTTGCTCAGGTTCTCAAGCAAGGCGACGGCGTGAAACCAGACTTACCGGAAGCAGTGCGGCTCCTTGAGAGGTGCGTAGGCCAAGGGTTTGCGCCAGCGAGCGCGGCCCTAGGTGAACTGTACTACAACGGAAAAGGCGTCCCCCAGGACTACGGCAAGGCAATGCAGTTACTCCTCCCAGCCGCTTCAAACGGCGATCCACTGTCACAGTTGTTGGTCGGGCGGATGTACAAGTCAAGTTTAGGCACTAAGCAGAACATCTCTGAGTCTTTAAAATGGATTCGCAAATCAGCGGAGTGGGGGCTTGTACCCGCGCAATTGGAGTATGGCGCCATGCTGCGTGACGGAACAGGTGTTCCGAAGGATGAGGTCCAAGCGTACAAGTGGTTTTCAATTGCGGCCCAACGGGGGGATGCCGAGAACAAATCGAAAGCAAACGTCGCATTGAGTAGCATGCAAACCCGGCTGAGCACTGAACAGAAAGCCGCTGCCGACAAAGACGCCAAAGAGTGGCTCGATAAACGTACGCCAGCGTATCCGGAACACTACAGGAACAACTGACATAAGTCCTCGACGCTTCGCAGCTCCCGATTAGTCGGGTTACCGGACAAGTTCCTTCTAGGACGAAACACCACCGGAGCTTTCATCCAGCTAGCTTGGAATCGGAGCGGGGCGAGGCGCTGGCCAGGGCAAGGATTGCTCCGGCAAAGAGCAGCGTGTCGGCAAAATAGTTGATCCCCTCGACCTTGACGGCGGTAGCGGGGTCGAATAGCGCCAGGATCAAGACGGGTCCATAGATGACGAGGACCAGCAGCAAGATCCAACCGCCGACCCAGGTTGCCACGGCGCGCGTTTTCCTGTTCAGCAGAAAGCTTGCTCCGGCAACGAGAAGAGCCGCGCCCGTCACATAGTCAATGAGCACGCGCCCCGGAATCCATGCAGGCATCTCCTTTGCGAGCGGGACTCCGGGAAGTCCTAACGGGTGCAGAAAGTGCTCGATGCCAAAAACTATTCCGGCGATGGCGATCAATATGCGGCCCACCGTGTTCAGCGTGCTCTTGACCGGCGCGCTCCATCCGTTCGCGGCATTTC
>Ga0307471_100000706_pt1 | contig 17409 bp, 19 predicted proteins | sample atmos_gasesAM3C__2_FD_204566 | JGI IMG/M metagenome (GOLD analysis project Ga0307471, IMG submission 204566) | Hardwood forest soil microbial communities from Morgan-Monroe State Forest, Indiana, United States - atmos_gasesAM3C_515 | ecosystem: Environmental > Terrestrial > Soil > Temperate...
GCGCTGGTCCGCGAACGCGGCTTCTCACGCCTGCCGGTCTTCCGCGAGCGCATGTTCAACATGATCGGCATCGTCTCGATCCTCGACCTGCTCGGCCTGGTCGACCTCGAGCAACCGGTGACTGCGGTCATGCGCGAGGCATTCTTCGTCCCCGCATCCAAGCCGCTGCCGGAGCTCCTCGGGACCCTGCAGGCCGAGGGGCGAAACCTCGCGCTGGTGGTCGACGAGTACGGCGGCGCGGTCGGACTGGTGACGGTCGAGGATCTCGTGGAGGAGATTGTCGGGGAGATCGAGGATGAATATGATGCCCCGCGAGAGCTCTATCGGCAGGTGGCTCCCGGTATCTTCCTCGTGAGTGCGCGCGCGCCGGTCCTCGAAGTGAACGAGCGTTTTGGCTGGAATGTCCCCCAGGGCGAGTACGAGACGCTGGCAGGCCTCGTCCTCGAACGGCTCGGCCGGGTGCCGAAGCCGGGTGACGGCGTAGTGGTGGGCCGGGTGCGCCTCGAGGTCACCCGCGCGAGCCCCCGCGCCGTGCAGGAGCTGCGCGTGCGCGAGCTCCGCACGAGCCGGCGCTGACATGGAGAGACGGCAACTCGCCGAGCTGCTCGCCGAGGTGCAGAGCGGGGCCTGTCCGATCGACGTCGCGCTCGTGCGCCTGCGTGGCATGCCCTTCGAAGACCTGGGCTTCGCCAAGATCGATCACCATCGGGCGCTGCGAAACGGCTTCCCCGAGGTGGTGCTGGGCGAGGGCAAGACGGCGGAGCAGGTGATCGCGATCGCCCGGCACATGGTCGCGGCCGGGAGCAACGTGCTGGTGACGCGCCTCGCGCCGGAAGGGGGCGCAGAGCTCCGCCGGGCGCTACCCGAGTTCGAATATCACCCGACGCCGCGCCTCGCCGTCCGCTGCACCACCCCCGTGGCGCCGGCCGGCCGTGGTACCATCCTCGTAGTCTCGGGGGGCAGCGCCGACCTGCCGGTCGCGGAGGAAGCTGCCGTGACGGCGGAGTTCATGGGCAACCGGGTCGAGCGTCTCTACGACGTCGGCGTCGCGGGCATCCACCGGCTGCTGGAGCGCCGGGAGCGGCTCTGGGAGGCCGCCGTCCTGATCGTGGTCGCCGGCATGGAAGGCGCGCTCCCGAGCGTGGTGGGGGGCCTCGTCGAGCGCCCCGTCGTCGCCGTACCCACGAGCGTCGGCTACGGCACGAGCCTCGGCGGGCTGGCCGCGCTTCTCGCCATGCTCAACAGCTGTGCCTCCGGCGTCGTGGTGGTGAACATCGACAACGGCTTCGGCGCCGCCGCCGCCGCCACCCGCATCAACCGCATCGAGGGGTGATGGCCGAGATCACCTCGGGCCGCACCCGGCGGATGCTCTCCGTCGGGCGGCTCACCACCGCGGTCGGTGGCAGCTACCTCTGGCAGGTGATCAAGCGGCCGTTCCAGTCGACGACGCGCACCGAGCAGGCGTTGCTGGCCGCGCACATCCGGAACGCCGAGCGCGTGGTCGCCCGCTCGAAGGAGCTGCGCGGCGCCTTCATGAAGCTGGTGCAGATGCTGAGCATGCGGAGCGACCTCTTCCCCGCCGAGGCGCTCGAGGTGCTGTCCGTCGTCCAGTCGTCGGTGCCGGCGATGCCCTACGCGCGGGTGCAGGAGGTCCTCACGGCCGAGCTCGGTGCCCCGCCCGAGCAGCGGTTCCGTCACTTCGAGCCCACGGCTTTCGCGGCCGCCTCGCTGGGACAGGTGCACCGCGCGGTTCTCCGGAGCGGCGAGCCGGTTGCGGTGAAGGTGCAATATCCCGGCGTCGCCGCCACGGTGAGGCAGGACGTGAAGAACGTCCGGGCGCTCCTCGGTGTCCTGGCGGCGCTCGCCCGGGACGTAATGCGCCAGAACGTCGATCCCGAGGAGGTGGCGGCCGAGCTCGAGGATCGGCTCCGCGAGGAGCTCGATTACCTCCACGAGGCGGACAACCTGGAACGCTTCGGCCACCTCTTGGCCGACGATCCCGAGGTGATGGTCCCCCGCGTCCACCGCCAGCTCACGACCACGCGGGTGCTGACCATGGAGTACCTCGAGGGGTATCCCATCCAGGACATCCTCGCTCCCGGCGTGGATCAGGAGCTCAAGGACTGGATCGCGGAGAAGCTCTTCCGCCTGCTCTGGCGACAGGTCCTCGAGTTCGGCGTGCTGCACACCGATCCCCACCCCGGGAACTACCTGGTCACCCACCATCCCCGCCTCGGGATGCTCGACTTCGGGAGCGTCCGGGTGTTCGAGCCTCCCATCCAAGCGGGATACCGCCGGCTGGCGCGCGGGCTCCTCGCGCGCGACGACGCCGAGATCGGCGCCGCCTGCTCGGCGCTCGGGTTCGTGCGTCCCGGCGACGACCCGGCGCCGCTGGTGCGGATGATGCACGTGATCTGCGAGCCTCTCGAGCGCGACGCGCCCTTCGATCCGCGCGCCTACGATCTCCTCCAGCGCGGTACGGAGGTGACCCAGCTGGCCGTCGAACACCGGCTCTTCCGCACGCCGGGGCACCACGTCTTCCTGCTCCGCGCGCTGGTCGGGCTCGACGCCTACCTCAAGGCGCTCGGCACCGTGCGCAACTGGCACCGCATCTTCCGCGAGCTGGCGGACGGCCCTACGTCGGCAGCAGCCCAGCGTCGGTGAGGAGGGAGCGGATCTCGCGCAGCGCGCCGTAGCGCCGGAACTGCGCCAGATGCCCGCCCGGGTACCAGTGGATGCGCGGCCGTCCCCAGTGCCGCCAGAGCGCGTCGGCGTGCGCGGGGGGACAGATGCGATCGCCCAGGGCCGCGATGATGAGGCGGCGGTCACTCGGGACGAGCGGCTCCCGGGCGAGGGGCGCGTGCACCCGGGTGACGTCGCGCAGGAGCGCCAGCGTCCAGCCATGCTCGACCGCCAGGGCGAGTCGGGGGCTGCCGGCGCCCTCGCCCCACATCATGTCGGCCAGCGAGGTCAGGGGAATCATCGGCACGGCGAAGGCGAGCTCGGGTTCGACCGTGGCGAGCAGCGCCGTCACGTACCCCCCGAGACTCATGCCGAACGCCCCCACGGGTCCGGTTCCCGCCGCTCGCAGGTAGCGCAGCAACGCGCGCAGCTCGTAGATCGCCTGGGCGAAGGCCTCGTTGGTCCGCACGAGGTCGATGTCGAAGAAGGGAGCACCGGATTGCCGGACACCATGCGGGCTGCGGAGACCGTGATAGGGGAGGACATAGAGGATCACGTCGAGACCTGCCCGGTAGAAGCGCCCCGCGTCGAAGGCAAGGCGCTCCAGCCAGAGGTGGCCGCCGCCGTAGCCGTGGATGCAGAGCATGGCGGGATGTCCGGGACCACGATGCCGCCACCAGCGTGCGACCCCGGCGCGATTCAGATGGGGATTGCTCCGCTCCTCCGGAAAGACGGGCACGAAGTCCGTCTCGTAGGTGACCTCCAACAGCTCCCCGTCGCGCAGGGCGTGCCGCCGCTGGAGCTGGCTGCGGAGCGAGATGGGTGGGACGAAGAAGCGATCGGGATGGGCAATGAATTCGGGATCCCCGTAAAACTCACGTGCTCGGACGAGTCGCTGCCGGAGCGCATCTCCATTCGCGGGCGACGTGAGCGTGTGGCGGCCGATGAAGCGCTCGAGAACGAATCGATCGAGGCGGCCGGCGGCGCGGGCCATGAGCACGTCGAGGCGGGGGCGGGGCGGAAGGATCGCCTCGGAGGGGACTGCCATGTCGACTGCGCCATCGGGCGGGGCGAGCATGAGCAGCCTGTTATCAGAGCGCTGATTTTCAGGCCAACGCTGCGCTTTCCTGCCGCAGGTCGCCGTGCTAGTGGCCCTCCGATGAGGCGCTGGTTCGCGCTCTCGGCGATCGGCCGCGACCGGCCGGGGATCGTCGCCGATCTCGCCGAGCTGATCTACGAATGCGACTGCAATCTCGAGGACTCGAGCATGACGATCCTCGGGACCGAGTTCGCCGTCCTGCTGCTCCTATCGGGCGAGGACGCGGACGTCGAGCGCCGGCTGAGCGCCGGCTGCAAGCGGCTCGAGTGGGAGAAGCGGCTGACGGTCTTCTTTCGACCGCTGGAGGAGCCGCCGACGGGACCCGCACCGCGCGGCAGCGGACGGATGGAGTGCGTGGTGAGCGGGGTCGACAAGGCGGGCATCGTGGCGCGCGTGGCCCGGACGCTCGCGGATCACCGGATCAACGTCACCGCGCTCAGCACGCAGGCCCGTCCGGAGGCCGAGACCGGAACGCCCCTCTTCACCATGCGAATCGAGATGGCGGTGCCGGCGGGCGCCGACCTTCGCGTGCTCCGGGAGCGACTGGAACGGGTGGCGAGCGAGCTGCACGTCGAGCTCACGCTCGCCGAGCGTCCGCCCGATTGCTAGCATCCCGGACCGGACTTCAGGTTGGGACGCTGGCTCACTTCGCGTCCGGCCAGTCGAGCCCGGAGGGCCGGGAGAGGCCGCCGGGCTCGAAGAGCGCCGCCGGCGCGTCCGGCGCCGCCCGCCAGGTGAGCGCCAGGCGGGTGGTCGTCCCGCGACGGAAGTTCTCCAGGGTGATCGTCCCCGGCCGGCGGTGACCGCCCACCTCCACCATGTCCGTGGCGCGACGCATCTTGACCAGGTTCCCCACCCAGTCCCGATAGTACTGCGTCTTGACGATGAGTCGCTGCGCCGGATCGATGGTGTGCACGATCAGCACGTAGGAGGACGGGTGGCTCGGGGCGGCCGTCACCACCACTTCGGTGGTCCCTTCATCGCTGATCTGCGGGAGCTTGAGCGAGTCGGCGGTGAACGGGGCGAGATCCTCCAGCAGGACGTCCGTGTCCCCGATTGCCGTCCCCACCTTCGCCGGCACCGCCTTCCCTCCCTCGAGCGTCAGGATCTCCGCGGGCCGGACGAGGGCTCGCAGGCCGCCCTCTACCTCGACGTAGAGGATGTCGCCCTTGCCGAGGAAGATGGCCCGTCGCCCGCCGGTGTCGCAGCCGGGTTCGCACGTGAGCAGGACGTCGGCCCGGGCGGGAGCCTCGAACCGTTCGTTCGTCGCCACGCCGGCCAGGAGCTCGCTCAGGTCGAGTGCGGGCGCGGGTCGCGCCGGCAGAACGGCCAGGGCGAAGGCGAGACGTGTCCACCCGCGGGCACGGGTCGCCGCGGGCTGTGGAACGCTTGGGTGCCGCCGCATGGCTCCGCTAACCGTGGAGCGCCATGAGCTGTCAAGGGAGGACCGCATGAGGCGGAGACGTCGTCGCGTGCGCGGAGGGGTGCTCGTCCGCATCCTGCTGGGGCTCACCCTCGCCGAGACCGCCTGGCTGCTGTATCCCACGGCGCGGGCGCGCCTTCTCGCGGTCGAGGACACCTCCGCCACGCGCGGCCTGCGGCTCGCCGCGACGCTCGGCTGCTTCACCTGCCACGGCCCGGCGGGCAGTGGGGGGACGCACAATCCGGGCAGCGAGGAAGGCTCCGTTCCCGCCTTCGTCGAGCGAACGCAGATGATGTACGTGAAGACCACGGAGGATCTCCGCGAGTACATCCTCGACGGCGCCCCGCACGCGAAGCGCGACGATCCGGATTACCGGGCGAAGATGGAGGCCGCCGCGCTGCGGATGCCGGCCTACCGCGCGGTGGTGACGACGGAGCAGCTGGAGGACCTGGTGGCGTATCTGCGGGCGACCTCGGGGATGGTCCTTCCCGAAGAGGCAAAGGCCGCCCACGGGGCGGAGCTCGCGGGCGACTTCGGCTGCTTCGGCTGCCACGGCCCGATGGGGAGCGGCGGAGCGCCGAATCCGCGCTCGTTCAAGGGATACATCCCGGGCTTCTGGGGTGGGGATTTCGACGAGCTGGTGCGGGACGACGACGAGCTGCAGCGCTGGATCGAGAAGGGAGAGATTCCCCGCATCGCCAGCCACCCGATCGGCAACTGGTTCTTCTCGCGCCAGTTGATCAAGATGCCGGCCTTCGAGCGCTTCCTCGCGCCCGAGGACACGGAGGCGCTGATGGCCTACGTGCGATGGGTGCGGGCCGGGGCCTGGCGCCCGCTCATTCGTTAGTTGTTGGGTGCGCCACCCTGGATCCAGGACAGGATGGTGAAGACCTCGGCGTCGGTCAGGCACGCGGGTACCGGGGGGATGACCGCCGGACACCCCTGCGGCATGCGTGACGTCGGCCCGATCCCCTGGCCCAGGACCTTGCGGGCGAGGTAACTCTTCTTGATGCTCCCGGGCTGAACACGCATGAGGTGCGGGTCGTTGATCGACGTGACGCCCACGCTCTCCGCGTACGCGTTCGCCGCCTCGAGATTCTGTCCGGCGCTGGGGGAGGGCCCCGAGTGACAGCTTGGCAGGGCGCACTTCGCGGTCAGGATCGGCTGGACCGCGCCAGCGAAGCTCGGCGGGGTGGGGTTGGGCTGACACGTGAGCGCGAGCTTGTCGGAGTCGCGCAGCCCACCGGAGACGGCGCTGGCCTTCATCCGGGCGGTGAAGGCCTTGATGCCGGGTAGCCCGACCTTGAGCGGGACAGGGACCCCCGGTGCGGTACAGGCGTGGCCCGCCGGATCGAGCGCGGCGAGCGCGCTCGCGAGCGCTTGCGCGGCCGGGCTCGTCGTGGGCCTGACGGTCGGCGGCGCGGCGAGGGTCCCCGGCGAGCAGTCGGCGCTCCCGGTCGCGTTGATGCACGCGACGAGCGGAAACGTGCAGGTGCCGTCGGCGGCACCATCCTGGTCGCACTCGGTGCCGTCGACACAGCTGGCGGTCATCGCGGACACTCCTCCCCACTCGAGGACGCAGTCCGTACGAGGTGAACCGCCCCCGGGCAGACACGTCGCGGGACACTGGGCACTTGCGAGGCGCGCCAGCGCCATCCCCATCGCGGTCACCACCGCAACCCGGATCATCTGCCGACGATCCGCGAGCCTCGAAGGGGAGTCAATACGTTCGTGCCGAACTAGCGGTTCGGGGTCCCGAGCGGTCCGGCGCGGCGACGCGCCGGAGCACCGGGGGTCCGTCTCGGGTGCTCGGTTCCTGGCCAAGGGCGCTGCTCGCTAGCAAGCGCCCTTGCTCGCTCGATCAGGAAACCTTGCTGACGTTTGCGGCCTGCAGCCCCTTCGGTCCCTGTGTGACCTCGAAGGATACCCGCTGGCCTTCGTCGAGTGTGCGGAAGCCGCTACCGGCGATCGCCGAGTAGTGAACGAACACGTCTTCACCTTCGTCGGTCGTGATGAAGCCGTAACCCTTCTGGCTGTTGAACCACTTCACCTTGCCCAGCGCCACGGTCTTTCCCTCCTTGAAGCCTACTGACTGCGCCGGATAACTTGAGGAAAAGACGAAGCTGCCTTCACCTCAACAACCAGCGAGCGCTGGGTGGATAGCATAGCGGCTCTCAGGAAGGCAACCGCGGAGCAGCTCGAGCAGCGTCGCGGGCACCGCGCCTTGCAAAGGGGACATTGCTTGCTTAGATAGGCGCGCCGATGGCGGTACTGGCCGAGCGCCTGCCACGCGCGGAGGCGCCGCGACGGCGACGCCGACCTGGGGTGCGAGCCTCCAGCTTCTCGTCCGCCGCCCGGGAGCGGCTCGAGTACGTCGCGCTGCGAGGCGTGATGGGCGCGCTCGCCGCGCTCCCGCTCTGGCTGGCCCTTCGTATCGGGGAGCTCGCCGCGTTCCTCGCCTATCTCGTTGACTTCCCGCACCGCCGCATCGGCATGCGGAACCTGTCGCTCGCCTTCCCCGAGAAGACCCTGCGGGAGCGTCGTCGGATCCTGCGGGCCTCGTTTCTCAACCTCGGCCGGATGGCGGCCGAGCTGGCGCATCTCCCGCATCTCTCCGCGGAACGCCTGCGCGAGATGGTTTCGTTCGAGGACGAGGAGTGGTGGGCCGAGGCGGTCGGATGGGAGCGGAGCACCGGGGTGCTCATCCTGAGCGGGCATTTCGGGAACTGGGAACTACTCGTGCATGCGCACGGGATGCGCGGACACCCGGTCCACCTGGTGCATCGCGCGATCGCCAACCCGCTGGTCGACCGCTGGCTACACGACCTCCGGGCGCGCGCGGGCACGCGCGCGATCCGGAAGAGCCGGGCGGCGCGGGCGGTTCTCCAGGCACTCCACGAGCACGGCCTGCTGGTCCTGCCGATCGACCAGAACTCGACGCGCGGCCTGGGAGTGTTCGTCGACTTCTTCGGCTGCCCGGCGAGCACGAACGCCGGCATGGCACGCATCGCGCTGCGGACCGACGCGCCGATCATACCCGCGTTCATCGTGCGGCAGGGGCGAAGCGCCCTCCACCGGGTGCACGTGCTCCCCATCCTCCAGGTCGAGCGCGGCGACGATCCCGCCGAGGATGTCCGACGCAACACCCAGCGCTTCACGGCGGTCTTCGAGGAGATGGTCCGCCGCTACCCCGAGCAGTGGCTCTGGATGCACAAGCGCTGGAAGACGCGACCGCCCGGCGAGCCACGCATCTATTGAGTGAGCGGAGACCAGCAAGCCATGTCGAAGCCCAGGGCGCCTCAGGCGAGAAAGCCACCCGCTGCCCGATCCGTCGACCGTGAGCTCAGGGCGCTGGAGCGGCGACTGACCCGTCTCCAGGCCGAGCGGGAAGCCGAGCGACAGCGCTTCAACCGGCAGGTGCTCGCCCTGCGGCGGGGAGCCGACCGGCGGCTCGCGGCGATGCTGAAGGAAATCGCCGCATTGCGTCACCACGAGGCTCGCGCGGAAGTGCTCGCCAGGATGGTAGCGGAGCGAGAGGCCAACCTGGCGGCACAGGAGCGACGCATCGCGCAGCTCGAGACCCTCTTGCGGAATCCTACCCACTTGGGGTGAGATCGGCCTCGGGCAGTCCCGCTGTCGGGCTTCCCGGCAAAGGGTGATGCATGCGCAAGATCCGCGTTCTACTCGTTGACGACCACACCGTCGTGCGCCAGGGCCTCCGGCGCATCCTCGAGACCGACGAGGAGATCGAGATCGTGGGCGAGACGGGTGACGGGCGCAGCGCCGCCGACATGGCCCAGCGTCTCCATCCGAACGTCGTTGTGATGGACATCGCGCTGCCGGAGCTGAATGGCATCGAGGCCACCCGGCAGATCATGAAGCGGAACGAAGGCACCAAGGTGCTGATCCTCACCATGCACTCCGACGACGTCTGCGTGCGCCAGAGCCTGAAGGCGGGCGCACGTGGCTACCTCCTCAAGGATTCGGAGGACCTCGACCTCCTGAAGGCGGTGAAGGCGATCGGGCGGGGGGGGTCCTTCTTCAGCCCGGCCGTGTCGAAGGTGCTGCTCGAGGGCTACCTGGGCGACGCGGGCGGGCAGGAGGTCGAGGACAACCTGGCCCTGCTGACCGACCGGGAGCGGGAGGTGCTCCAGCTGATCGCCGAGGGCAAGACCAACAAGGAGATCGCGACCCTCCTCTCGGTGAGCATCAACACGGTCGAGACGCATCGCAAGCACATCATGGAGAAGCTCGACCTTCACAACACGGCCGAGATCGTCCGCTTCGCGGTGCGAAAGAAGATCGTTCACTGAACGCCCCCTCGGGCGGGGTCTTCGGCCGGATGTCGTCCCTCCGCCGGCTTGACAGCTCGAACGCCGACGCGGTACGCGCCGTGGTCAATCGCTCTAATCGAGCGATCCGCCAGCCGTGAAATCCGCCCTCGAGAAGGCGCGCGAGGCGCCCGGTTCCACCAAGGCCCGCATCCTGGGGGCCGCCGAGGAGGTGTTCGCGGCGCGGGGATTTTCCGGCGCCTCGACGCGCGAGATCGCGGCGCGCGCGGGCGTGAACATCTCGAGCCTGCACTACCACTGGGCCTCCAAGGAGACGCTCTACTTCGCCGTCTTCCGCAACGTCTACGACCGGATCGTCGCGCTCCTGCGGGATTCGCTGGCGCCGCTCGTCGCGCGCCCGGGCAATCCGCGCGTGACCGTCGAGCGCGCGATGGGGGCGCTCTTCGACTTCTTCGCCGACAACCCCAACGTCCCGAAGCTCCTCATGCGGCGCATCGTCGAGAACGAGGAGATCGACGTCGGCATCGAGCGCGACATCCTGGTGCCGGCCTGGACCGTCTTCTCGCAGTGGCTCCGCCGGCTCCGCCGCCGCACGTTCTCCGAGGAGCAGTCGCGGCTCTTCATGCTCTCGATGCACTCGGTCCTGCTCGTCTATCTCCTCGACAGCCGCTCCTACGAGACGCTGCTGGGCGGCAGCGTGCGGAGCGGTGAGCAGCGCGCCCGGGTGCGGGCCCACGTGATCCACCTGGTTCGCCGTCTCCTGGCGGCCTGATGCGCGCCTTCATCACCGCCTCGTTCGACCCCGCCGCCAGAGCGCGACTCGAGCGGCACATGGAGGTGACGCACGAGGATTGGCGGCTCCGGCAATCGATCTACTTCGACGGCAGCAAGTTCGCGCAGCGCATCCGCGAGGTGGGGGCGGACGTCCTGATCATCGAGGCCGATCTCGTGCACGCCGAGGTGCTCGAGAGCTGCCCCCTCCGCATGATCGGCTGCTGCCGCGGCGACCCGGTGAACATCGACCTCGAGCTCGCCACGCGGAAGGGCATCCCCGTGTTCCACACGCCGGGACGGAACGCCGACGCGGTGGCGGACATGACGCTCGCGTTCATGCTCATGCTGGCGCGGTCCCTGCCCCAGGTCGCGGAGGCCTTCCGGGGCGGTGGACCGACCTTCGAGCGAGCTGGCGACTTCCTCGAGATGTACAACCGATTCACCGGCATCGAACTCGGGGGGCGGACGGTCGGTCTGGTCGCGCTCGGTGCGGTCGGTCGCGAGGTGGCGACCCGTCTCCGCGCCTTCAAGGCCCGGGTCGTCGCTTACGATCCGTACGTGCATGTGCCACCCGAAGGGGTTGAGCTGATGGAGCTCGACGAGCTGCTGCGCGTCGCCGACTTCGTCTCGCTGCACGCGCCCGTCACCCCCGAGACGCAGAACCTGGTCTCCCGCGAGCGCCTGGCGCTCATGAAGCCGACCGCCTACTTCGTCAACACGGCCCGCGCGGCTCTCACCGACGAGGACGCTCTCTACGAGATGCTGGTGGCCGGCCGGCTCGCGGGCGCGGCGCTGGACGTGCTGCAGAACGAGCCGCTGCAGGGGGACAACCGCTTCCTCGCCCTGCCCAACGTCATCGTGACCCCGCACCTCGGGGGGGCCACGCACGACGTCGTGCGCCACCATAGCGACATCGTCGTCGACGCGATCGAAGCGTACCTGCGTGGCGAGCGTCCGCGCTGGATCGCGAATCCGGAGGTCCTGGAAAAAGCGTCCGGATGACCGCGGCCATCGACACGCTGCTCACCCTCGACGCCGGCACCGGCTCCGGGCGCTGCGTCGCCTTCGATCTGAGTGGACGTCCGCTGGCCTCTGCCCAGGAGGCGTTCCACTACCGCATCTTCAGCGACCCCGACCTTCCCTTCCTGCGCGGATTCGATCTCGACCCGCACGCGTTCTGGGGGGCCCTGGCGCGCTGCGTGCGGAGCGTGATCGGGCAGCTGCCCGCCGGCGCGCGCCTGCGCGGCGCGATCGCCACCAGCCAGCGGGAGGGCTGCGTGTTCCTCGATCGGGAGGGCGAGGTGCTGTACGCGGGTCCCAACCTCGATGCCCGGGCGGTGGCCGAGGGCATGGAGCTCCAGGAGAAGATCAGCCTCGAGCGGCTGCACGCGCTCACCGGGCACGCGCCACCCTACATCTTCCCCGTGGCGCGCTACCTCTGGTTCCGCAAGCACCACGATGCCGCTCGGGTCGCCACGCTCCTCATGTTGAACGACTGGATCACCTATCTCCTCTGCGGTGAGCGCCTGGCGGAGCACTCGAACGCCGGGGAGTCGATGCTCTACGACGTCAGCCGTCGCGAATGGTCGGGCGAGATCCTCGACGCACTCGACATTCCGGCGGCCATCCTTCCTTCGCTCCGCGCGCCCGGGTCGCGCGCGGGCAGCGTCACCGCCGCGGCTGCCGCCGCGACCGGCATCCCCGAAGGCACGCCGGTCTTCGTCGGCGGTGCCGACACGGAGAGCGCGCTGCTCGGCTCGGGCGTGCACGAGAGCGGGCAGGTGGCGGCCGTGCTCGGCACCACCGGTCCCGTCCAGATGGTCACGGACCGGCCAATCATCGACGCGAAGGGCAAGCTCTGGACCAGCTGCCACGTCGTCCCCGATCGCTGGGTGCTCGAGAGCAACGCCGGCGACACGGGCGGCGCCTACCGCTGGCTCCTCGAGCTGATCTACGGCTCGACCGACGCCGCCGCGCACGCTGCCGCCGAGGAGACGATCGCCACGGTCGAGCCATCGACCCGCCAGCTCATCTGCCACCTCGGGCCGGTCATCTTCAGCCTGGCCGACATGAGCCCCTTCAAGCCGGCGGGCGTGCTCTTCCGCTTTCCGCTCCTCCACGTCGACCGGCCGAACCGCGGCGAGCTCCTGCGCAGCTACATCGAGAGCGTCGCGTTCGCCATCCGGGGGAACTGCGAGCAAATCGCCGAGGTTATCGGTCAGCCCATCCCCCTCCTCACCGTGAGCGGCGGCATGACGCAGAGCCCGACGTTGACGCGCGTCCTGGCCAACACGCTCGGCACCCCGGTGGACGTCGCGAGCCTGGCGGAGAGCGCCAGCCTCGGCTGTGCGATCCTGGCCGCGGTGGGCGCGGGGGCATATGGCGACGTGACCGAAGCCGTGCAGGCGATGACGCGGGTGCGGCGCGTCGATCCCGAACCGGCGTCCAGGGCCGAGTACGAGGATCGCTATCGGAAGTGGCGCGAGGTCTACGCGCTGCTCCAGACGTGGACGCTCTGAGGCGGTGATCCGGGCAGTGCTCTTCGACCTGGACGGCGTGCTGGCGGACACCGAGCGCCTCCAGTGGGCCGCCTATCGCCACGTCCTCGACGCCTTCGGCGTCGACGTCGGCCTGGAGGAGTACCGTCGCCACTGGATCGCGACGGGGCAGGGTCCCGAGTACGCCTGTCGGACGTACGTCTTGCCCTTCGGGCCCGACGAGCTGCGTGCCGAGAAGGCCCGGGTGTACAGCAGCCTCCTCCGGCAGGGCGTCGCGCCCTGCCCGGGTGCGCGCGCCGCCCTGGTCCGGCTCCGGGCGACGCATCGTCTCGCCCTGGTCACCAACTCGGCCCGCGCCGAGGTGGCGATGGTCCTCGAGCAGCTCGGCCTCACGTCGCTGCTGCACGTCACGATCGCCCGCGAGGACTACCGCGCGCCGAAGCCCGCGCCCGACGGCTATCTCGCAGCGGCCGCCGCGCTTCACCTCACGCCGCGCGAGTGTGCCGTGGTCGAGGACACCCAGCGTGGCGTGCGTGCCGCCCTGGCGGCCGGGATGTGGGCGATCGCCATGCCGAACGAGCTGACCGTCGACAACGACTTCACCGGCTGCGTGCGCCGACTCGGACACCTCGACGAGCTGACGGCGGAGCTGCTGGAGACGATCGGTGCGACGCCCGCTTGACGGCCCCCGCGCTCCGACGAAGAAACGACCCCGAGATGCCCGCTGAGCCGATGATCGAGGTGCGCGAGCTGAGCAAGAGCTTCGGCGCTGTGGACGCGGTGGCCGGGGTCTCGTTCCGCGTGTGCCGCGGGGAGATCGTGGGTTTCCTCGGGCCGAACGGGGCCGGCAAGACGACCACCATGCGGATCCTGGCGGGCGTCTTTCCGCCCAGCAGTGGCACGGTACGCATCGCCGGGCGCGACCCGCTGCGCGAGCCGCTCGAGTGCCGGCGCGCGGTCGGCTACTTCCCCGAATACGCTCCCTTCTACCCCGACCTGCGCGTGGCGGCGTACCTGCGCTTCGTGGCGCGCCTCAAACGGATCCCTCGTGCCCACCGTGCCAACGCGGTCGCCGAGGTGCTCGCGGCCTGCGCGCTCGAAGGCGTGGCCCACCGCCGGGTCGGCACGCTCTCCAAGGGGTACCGGCAGCGCGTCGGCCTCGCCCAGGCGCTGTGCGGCAACCCCCCGATCCTGATCCTCGACGAGCCGACCATCGGTCTCGACCCGGGGCAGGTGGTGGAGATCCGCGACCTCGTTCGGAGGCTCCGTGGCGACCGCACGGTCTTCTTCTCGAGCCACATCCTCTCCGAGGTCGCGACGGTCTGCGAGCGCGTCATCGTGATCGCGCGGGGCCGGCTGGTCGGCGAGGGTACGCCCGACCAGCTGAGCGCCCGGCTCGGTCGCCGCCGGCGCGTGGTGATCCGCGTCGACGGGCCCGCCGACGAGGTGACGACCGCGCTCGCCGCGGTCCCCGGCGTCCTCCGCGTCGAGCGCCGCGAGGGGGGCTTCGCCCTCGAGGCGGCCGAGGGAGCGGATGTGGTGCGGGCGGCCGGCGCCGCCATGCAGCAACGCGGGTGGTCGATCCTGGAGCTCCGCGAGGAGGCGATCGCCCTGGAGGAGATCTTCCTCCGCCTGGTGAGCGACGGGGACCCGCGATCATGACCGTCCTCGCCCTCGCGCGGAAGGAGCTGGCGCTCTACTTCACCTCGTTTCTCTTCTACGCGCTCGCGACCGTCTTCCTCCTGCTCGCTGGCTACTTCTTCTACACCAACCTGGGCTTCTTCGTGCTGATGGGCGGCGTGAACCTCCAGCGCGGACTCTGGCAGTATCAGCTGCTCGACCTCCAGCGGATCCTCCTCGTGCTGGTCCCGCTCTTCACCATGCGGCTGTTCGCCGAGGAGCGGAAGCTCGGCACGCTCGAGCTCCTCTGGACCTACCCGGTGCGGGACGCCGAGATCGTCCTCGGCAAGTTCCTCGCCTGCCTGGGCGTCCTGACGCTGATGGTGGGGGCGACTGCCGTCCATCCGATCATGGTGGCCACCGTCTACCCCGTGGAAGCCGGTCCGCTCGTCGCCGGGTATGCGGGTCTCTGGCTCCTGGTCGCCGCCTTCGTCGCCTGCGGTCTCTTCCTCTCGGCGCTGACCGACAGCCAGCTGGTGGCGGGCGCCGCCACCTACGGCGTCCTCCTCTTCTTCTGGGTCATCACTTGGAACGAGGCCGCGGTGAACGAGGTCACGCTCCACCTGCTCGTGCCGTTCTCGCTCTTCGACCGCTTCTATCCCTTCGCGCTCGGCGCCGTCGACACCCGGGACGTCGTCTACCTCGTCCTGTTCACGATCGCGTTCCTCGGCTTCACGTGGTTCGCGCTCGACGCGCGGCGCTGGCGAGGGCTCCGCTGATGCGCCTCGCGCGGGCGGTGCGGGGGTGGTCGCAGCTCGCCCTGCAGGTCGTCTTGCTGCTGCTCGCCCTCGGGCTCCTCCAGCTCGTCGCGGAGCGCACGAACCGCCGATTCGATCTGACCCCCGGCCGGGCCCTCTCGCTCTCGCCGCTGACGCGCAAGCTGCTGGCGGAAGTGACCCGTCCCCTCAAGGTCACGGTCTTCTTCCGGCGCGGCACACGCGAACAGTACGCCGAGCTCCTGGAGCGGTTCCACGCCACGAACCCGCACATCGACTTCGAGCTCTACGACCTCGACCGTTTCCCCGAGCGCGGGCGGAGCCTGGGCGTCACGCAGTACGGGCGCGCCGCGATCCAGTACGAGGGGCGACGGGTCGTCGTCCTCGCTTCCCCGGAGGCAGAGCTCGCGGGCGGCATCCTGCGGGCCCTCCGGGGGAACCCGCGCAGAATCGTTTTCACGACGGGCCACGCCGAACGGGCGCCGTCCGGCACGTCCGAGAGCTACGGGCGCCTGATCAATGCGCTCGAGGTCGAGAACTATGCCCCCGAGGACGTCTCGCTGCTCGACGGTCCCCTACCGCCCGAGACGGCGATCGTGGTCGTCGCGGGACCGAAGCACGACTTCCTGCCGCTCGAGCTCGACGCGCTCGCCGCCTACCTCAAGGCGGGCGGCGGCGTGCTCCTGCTGCTCGATCCCGGGCCGCTGCCGAACGTCTCCCGCTTCCTCGCCAGCATGGGGGTCGTGCTGGGCGACGACTTCGTCGTGGAGCGGGAGCGCCGCATTCTCGGCACCGACGGCCTCGCCGCCGTGGTCGAGCTCTTCAAGCGAGGCAATCCGGTTTCCGATCCGGAGGCGAACCCCATCGAATCCGGAGTGGTGCTCCCGTCCGCCCGGACCGTCGACGTCCTCACCCAGGTGCCGGGGGTGGAGGCCGAGAGCATCGCCCGCACCACGCCGAGCTCCTGGACGATGGCGGATCCGGCGCGAGCCCAGCGTGGGGAGGAGCCCTCCCAGGCGCAGCACGACGTTCCCGGGTCGGCCTCGGTCGTGGTCATGGTGGAGCTCGGCGGCGGCGACGGAACGGGAGGGCGCGGGCGGCTCGTCGCGATCGGGGATGCCGACTTCGCGAGCGATGCCTATCTCGACCTGCTCGGGAACCGCGACCTGGCACTCAACGCGATCGCGTGGGTGGCCGGGGAAGACGTCCTCACCGGTGCGCGGACGCCGAACGTTCCGGAGGTCATGCGACCGCTCTCGCCCCTGGTCCTCACCGAACGACAGGCGCGCACCGTGTTCATCGCGAGCGTGCTGATCGGGCCGGGACTCGTCCTCGGCTTCGGGTTGGTGGTCGCCGGGGTGCGGCGCTACCGGGGGTAGGTTCTGCGCCGCACGTTGTTCCTCGCCGCTCTCGTCATCGGGGGACTCGTTCTCCTCGTGGTGGTGCGCGCGCCCGTGGAGCGGAAGGGATTCTACGCGCTCCGCGGCCACCGCGTCTTCGGCGTGTCGCACGCGGCGGTGCGGGGGATCGAGGTCGAGATGGCGGGACGGCGGTTCGCGGCCCATCGGCTCGACCACGGCTGGGAGATCGACGGGCGAGAGGCCAACCCCGTTACGACCGACGCGCTCGAGGATCTGGTCGAGACGGTCGCCCACCTGCGGGCAGTGGACGTCTTCCGCCCGAAGGACGGGACGACGTCCTACGGCCTCGAGCCGCCGCGCGGTACCATCACGGTGACCACTGCCCGGTCGGTCCGCCGCCTGCTGCTCGGGGACCCCAACACCGTGGGGAGTGCCCTCTACGCCCGCCGGGCGGACGATCCGCGCGTCATCCAGGTCGGTACGCTGCTCCTCTCGGAAATCGAGCGCGTCTTCTACCAGCGCGACGGACCCGCGCCGCCCCGGGGCGCGCGCCCCCTTGCTCAGTCGGCCGTGTCCTTCAACAGGGAGCCGTCGCTCCTCACGAACGGCGCGCTGTAGGTCGCGCCGAAGCAGGGCCCGACGCCGCTCTGTGCGGCACTTCTCCGCTGGCGGGGTGAGCCGACGCTGGCTGTTCTATAGTTCTATAGCAGGTGCGCGGGAGCGGAGAGCGGAACAGCGATGAGTGTTTTCCCCCACGTCGATGAGTGTTTTCCCCCACGTCGATGGGTGTTTTGCCGCAAGCGAAGCCGTCCCCAGCCTTCCACAACGCCGCGGCAATTTGCCGCACGGCCTTCTTTCACAGCGCATCATCCACGGCACATCTC
>Ga0307471_100000707_pt1 | contig 17396 bp, 18 predicted proteins | sample atmos_gasesAM3C__2_FD_204566 | JGI IMG/M metagenome (GOLD analysis project Ga0307471, IMG submission 204566) | Hardwood forest soil microbial communities from Morgan-Monroe State Forest, Indiana, United States - atmos_gasesAM3C_515 | ecosystem: Environmental > Terrestrial > Soil > Temperate...
GGTGCCGAGCGGAGGCGGCGTTCCCGTAGTTCCTACCGTGAATCTCCATGTGGTGTTCGATGGGGAAATGACACCGGAATCCGCTAGCCTCATCACGAAGCTGCCGCTTGCTCCACTGCCGGGGATCGTAGGGCAGCCGAGCTGCACGGGCGAGGTCTGCGTGGTGAATCCGCCGCCGTTGAGCGTTGGAGCAGCGCCGCCGGCGGTGACCAGTTGCGCGGAAATCGTGCCGCAGGCCCAGGTGATGCCGTTTGGGTCTTTGACCGTGCCGGTCACCGTCGTGAAACCACCCTGTGCGCAAACGGTAAGTGAGCACAGGAAAAAGACCGGGAAACTAGCGAAGTAAAGCCAAAGTTTTTTCATTAGAGTTGTTCTTTCATTGCTGAACGAAGGTTACTATGCCTTGGATGCCTACCGTTCCCGTGGTGACGGCGCATAAGGCTTGGCCAGCCGGTGTGGACATGATTGTGCCCGCCGTACCACCATAGGAAACGGCAATATCCGAAGCCGTGCCGTCGGCCATCGCTCCGGTCAGCGCCGTGGTGCCGGTTCCGCAACTCGAACCAGTACCGTACTCGAATGCAATGGTTTCCGCAGCTCCCACCATGGTGAAGTTGTATCCGCAAACATAAATCTTCGTCGTGCCGCTGATGGCCACAAGCTGAGTCGTAGTTGCAGAAGACAGGGCTATAACAACACTAGATTTCGCAATGCCCGAGGTTGCGCACGGGTCGGCTCCAAGCTGAAAAGAAGAAGTGCCGTAGTTGACGGATTGGCCGGGAGTGAAACGGGCAAACGCCGTGCCAAGAAGTGCACCCAGAACTAAGGTAACGACAAGCCATAGCAAAAGTTTGTTTTTCATCGTAAAGCCTCCAGCATTTTTTCGAAGCCCCTCTTTTTCTTTTTTAACGCGCACGCGACTAACCGCGTGTCAGTGACAGACTACCCCGAACTGCGTCGTGGGAAACGTAGGGCTGGCCGAACCGCCAATCACAAACTGAAACCGCAGCCAGGCGCCGATCGGCCCGTTGAGGATCGATCCGGCGGCAAGTTCCAGACCGTTGCTTATCGCTGTGGGCGTGATTCCAGCAGTGCCTGTCACGATGCCAGCCACTTGCTTTTGCGTCGAGGCCGTAGTCGTTATCTGCGTGAAGTGGATGCGGTCGGTGAAATTCGTACCATCGGTGGAACTTTGGAAATGGACATCGAGCGTGGGCGCGGTGCCGGTGGGCGTGCCCGTGGTCACCGTGACGTAGCAGGAATCGAACGTCCCGACATCCCATGCCGGGAAATTCGTAACGTTCTGGTTGCCGTTGGCGGTGACCGAAACCGCCGTGGTCAGGATCGAAAAACCATTCTGGTTCATCAGCAATCCCGGCCCGCTATTGTTCGCTTGGCCCTGGCTGTTCACGCCGTAGGAAAAACCAGCCGCTGGCGTCGAACTGAGCGGGTTATTCGTTCCCGTGGAAAGATCCGTGCGCACTCCAGTGACCGCTGCAGCCATCGGGCCGACGTTCGGCAGCGTCGTGCCCGTGGTTTGCCCCTGCGGGTTGATGTTTCCCGCGCCAATGGCCAGGCCGCGAACGTTCAAGTTGCCCACGCTGAGGTCGTTCGCGTTTTCCGCCAGCGCCGTGATGTAGCGCGTCACGCCTGGCACCGAACTCCCAGGAGAAGTCACACCCGCAACCACCAACGGATTGCATGGGGCGGTTCCATCCGACACGCACCCGCCCGTTCCTGTAGCGCCCGTGCCAGCCGCGCCTGAAAATCCTGCGCTGAAAACATATTCGAGGCTGAAACTTCCCGACGAAGTGCCGTGTGAGTACGACCAAGTGGCGACAGCGCAAGGCGTCGCAGCCACGGAAATACTATTGACTCCAGTCGAGAGGTTGAATGTTTGCACTGAATTGAAAACCAACGCGGCGAACTGGCAGGTGACAGTGAGTATGGGCGAACCGGCTGCTGCCCCCACATTCACCTTTAGCAATCCAGCGAGATTGCCATAGGGCGTCCGAAAAGCCCCGTTCTGGTCCGTGGCGGCGTTCGTGTTCACCACCAAAACTTTTTCCATCTGCGCACGCAAAGCGTCGCCTTGCGGCTGCGCTGCCGGAACGCCGGAACCGGAATAGCTCAGCGCGAAAGTGGCAGTCGATGCTGGCAGGCAAGTGATGTTCGCGCGCACCACGGTGAAATAATTCGAAGCCGAAAGATTCCCATTGACCGAGCCATCGGTTTCGTCTGAGAGTCTCGTGAAAACCACGCCATCGTTCGAGCCTTCGAGGAAATATTGCACTGAAGTCATGGATGCGCCGCCAACCGTCAAATAGAGTTGATGGCTGGTCTGACCGAGATTGTTGACGGTGGCGGTTTGCGGTGCCCCCGTACACGCCGTGCCGGCGGGAAAAAGAATCTGGCTGACCGTTTGGATGTTAACGCTGCCGAGGTATTGCGCAAGAGTGGGTTGAGGCAAAAGAAAGAGAAGTGCTAAGAAAAAGAAAATTATTTTTGGCTTGAAAAAATGTGAAAGCCGCCCGAACGCGATGGTCGAACCACCTACGGCATTCGGACGGCAGGGTACTACCCTCTTGGAGTAGTTATCCAGATTCGAGTCTAATGCTAGCACAAAGCCACCCCGCAAAAACTTTAACTTGAAGGCACTTTTTTGTTACGCAGCCACTTGCCGTGGCTAAATCCAGATATCGCTTTCCTCGATGTCCGTGGGGTAGTTCCAGCCGACAAACCGCGCACCTACGCGCTGGCCCGCGACAACCACGCCGCCGCTGGGGCCTGCAGGGTTGTTGAAGCCCACGAGAGTGAGTACCTGATTTTCAAAGATGCGGAAACCAGCAATCCCCGTCGGCGAAGCGGGATTGCCGAGCGATGCGACAATCGAATCGTAGGAGGTGGCTCCAGGGGGCGGTGTGCCGTCCACCAGTATGCGCCAGATGAAGTCACCCGTGCCTTCCACCCATCCACCTCCTACGAAATTGTTGGCGATGGCCTTGATCACGCCGTTGCGGCCGGGAGGAACGACGTAAGAAATGATGATCACGGTCGAGCCGATCGCGGGCACGAGCGCGTAGTTGTCCTGGTCGATGTTCTCCCAGTTCGTGGGCGGATAAATCCACGGCGGAAGATCCGGGCGGCTGCTCGGGATGGTGGGGTTATCCGCGCAAGCATCGTCTCCAGGCAGGTCGGGATCGAAATCAGCCAAATCAAACGGCGCAAGAATCGGCGGCTGGACAAGTCCAGGGCCGCCAGGTATCGGCCCGGTGCCACCTAGCCCGCGCAAATGGCGCACACCTGCTGGGCGAAGACGCAATGGAACTGGTGGACTAGTCATAACTTTTTCTCCGCACGCGCCTAACCGCGTGACATTAGAAACAAAGCGCCGATGGCCACGGCCGCGATCGGCAACCAACTCGAGGTTGAGGGCGCGGCAGCGGCTGGTGCAGCTCCACTCGGCGAATAAAACGAAGCATACGAACTCGCCGTGGGCGTGCCGGGAGCGGCAACTACGTTTGGCCGGACAGGAGCAATCACAGGCGAAGCCGGCACAGGCGGCGCGGTCACTGGTGTAGAGACAGGAACGGCGGATTGAGTGATCAAATCTTGATACTGACTTTGCATAACTAAGACCACTGCATGCAGTTTTGTCTGCTCGATGCACGCGGCATTGCACTGGCCGCTCGAGGTTGGATCGTTTCCCTGGCGAATGCTCGAAACTTGGCTTTCGAAATCAGAAAGCAGCGAATTCAGCGCATCGATGCCTTGCTGCGGCGTGGCTTTCCCGCTCTTCACCGCCTGGTCGATGATCTGCAAATAGTTGTTGGCCGCCGGCACTGCCGTGCACAGCACGGACTGTTCTTTCTTCACCGCTTGCGCATGGTGCCCGAAGAGCAGCGGGAATAGCCCGATGATTGCCGAGATACCCATCGTCCAGGGCGCAAGGGCCGCAGCCGTAATCGTGCCCGAGGCCACTAAGCCGATGGAGGTTCCCTGGAGCGCCAGCCCAGAAGCCGTCTGCGCCAGTTGCACGTTGCCTGGGCCGCTGCCGGCAGCGGCCGAGCATTGCGATGTGCCGGGAACGTAGTCCGCGCCGGATGCGCCCATGATTTCACCGGCACCGGCGGATTCGAGAATCTGCGCGCGAGCTGCGGCGTTGTGCCCGGCGCTCGAGGTGACGCGCGAAGCGGGAAAGACTTCTTCGGTTGCCTGCTCGGCGGTAAGTGCACCCAGCCCACGGTAAGTGGGCACATGAAAACGATAACCATGCAACCCGGTGGGGCAGTGACATTCTTCGGTTTGGCAGCCGCAATGACTCATCTTTTTCCACGCGCACGCGACTAACCGCGTGACTAATCGGGATAGTTGAACCTTCGCACCTGGCCGTAGAGCGCCACCTGAATTTGATTGCTCGCGCCGCCAGTGTCCTGATTCTGCACCACCACCAAAGCCTGCGCGTTCTTCTCTGTGAACGGATGCGGCTCCCGCAGAAACCAGGCCGCGCCGCCGTTTGACGGCGGGGCTGCGGGATTGAACGCAGCACCAAATAGATTCGAGAAGTTGACGCCGCGGGCCGTCAGGCGCACGCCAGGCTTCGCGCCAGGGCAATACTGTTTCTTCATGTCGTAGAGTTGTGCGCGGAACCCTCCCGCCGCCGATGAACTCGCAGTAAGGGCGAACAAGTGGAATTCGCGCTGGAAATTGATGCGCAACTGCGTGGTCGTTCGCGCCGGGAGTAGGGCCGTGGCCACTTCCCACACCGGGCAGTAGCCGTCTTCGAAGCCGGGAGGATGCTTCTGTCCGAGGTGATAGACCTGATCCTGATAGCCATGCAGCGTCAGAAGCCGCGCCAGCGTGTGGAAGAGAACTTTCGTTCCGCAACTGGGATTCATCGGCTGATGGAACGAAGCCGACCGCGCGGCGGCCGCATCCTGCGAATATCCTGTGGGGTTCTGCGCCATCACATGTGTACCGTATAAAACGGCCCTCCGGGTTTATTGGACGCTGGGCCGTGGCCAGAGCTTGAAGCCGCTGAAAACAATTTCCGCCACGTTCGGTGCGCCGCTCGTGTCCGTGAAGAAGAGGGAATACACGCGCGTGGCCGGCATCACATACGGCACCGCCAGCGGAAACGCCGCGTTGCCTTGCGCCGTGCCGCACCAGTTGTCGATGTTGATGCCGTTGAAGACGGCACCGCCCGCCTGCGCCTGCGGCGAAGTACCGATGAAGTCGCGGCCAGTGGCCTGCTCTTTCATCAGCACCTTCAGCAAATTCGAGGTGCGGGAAGCCAGCACCCACCACCATTCAAAATCCGCGTCGGAGAGAATCTGCAGCGCGTTCGGATCCTGCACGGCGTTCGCCGGCACGGTGCGGTCAATCACGTATGAAAAGAATTGCCGCTCAAATTGGTCATCTAACATCGAGTTCATGGGAGTTCTCTCCTCAATTTACAAATCCAGACACATCGTGTTCAACGTGCTTCAACCGCTTCATTTCTGTTTGCATCTCCCGACGGTGAGACAGGACTTCAGTCGGCACGCCAGTTTTCCCATAGCTACGCGTTTTCGTCTTTTGGAAAGCGATTCCGAGTTCAGCTTGGTCCTTTTTCAAAAGGAAATAAGGCAAACAGTCCGTTAAAATTTGCGCTGCGGATGGACCACTGACAATCCATTCAAAAACGGTCCTTCTTTTGTCCCTCTTGACTTTAATTCTTTGAATGCACCCAGCTTCGCAAACTTTCTTACACCAAATAATCAGTCGGGGATCAGTGTTGGATACTGACACCCTCAATTCGTGCCATGGGCGCTTAGAACTGGTGACGCGAATGAAAATGCATCCTTCGCCGTCAATGAATGCAGCGAGTCTCGCCAAATCGATTTTGTCGGTACTTTTCAATTTCCACCTAAAGAGATGAGTTCCGGCACCTAGCTACCGTAATTTCTACGCATACCACGCGCCCGATGCTGCCGCGCGCCGGTACGAACTCATCCGGTCTTATAGGATTGCGCGCGCAAGTACGCCCTCGAGATATACATGGACGTTGATGCCCGTGCCGACGAAGTTCGTGGCCGGTGCCGCCGCTAACGTGGTGAAAGCCGCCACGCCGCTGATCGTTGGATCAAGCACTACCGCGAAGTTCTGGTTTTGCTCGATCAACTGCCCGAGAATCGGTTCCATCGGATCGAGGCCCGGAATCTGCGGCATCGGGTCGGTGATGGTCGCGACGTTCTGGGCTGTCGGCCAGCCGTTCGATGCAGTGTTTCCTACCGTGCCGCCCGCCGCAAGCGTCTGCGTCGAGAAGCCCGAATAGAATCCGCCCGCTCCCGCCGGTGCCTTGCTCACGAGAGAAGTCCAGTAGGATTTCCCAGAGATGGTCAAGATCACCTGCGTGGTGCCGATGAAAGAGTTTAGGTCGGTCGGAGCCACGTCCGAGCGCAGCACGACGGCCGTCGCCTTGACCAAGAACTTCTTGGGGGCGTCGAGCATGCCGTTCTGCACGAGGTTGGTGTGGTATTCGGTTTTGTTGAATGCCGCACCGCCCGTGGGCGTGTAGGATGTGCCAATCGCGGTAGCGAAGAGTTGCTGCTTCGTCACCTGCGTGGCCACCGCCACCCCGTAAAAGTCGTAGATGGGCTGCACGAGATACTCGAGCTGCCCCGCCACGATGGGGTTCTTGCGGAAGCCTTGATACCGCGGCCGACAGATTTCCTTCTCTTCCATCACGGGCAGATGCGCGTAACGCGATTCGTACCGTGAAGAATATCTGCTGTTCATTTTGAAATCACCCCGCTCTCTGAACGTAAATTCTTTCAAGCCAAAATCTTTCCTTGGTTTTTCCTCTTACAACCGTCCCGGTGCACCAAACGTCATGCACCGGGAGAACTCACCCTCCGTATCCGCCTGCGTAGCGGCTGCGGAAACGGTGATACCCAAGCCGGCCGCCGCCAGCCGCTGCGGGAATCGCCACCGGACCTTGCGGACCAGGGAACAGAATCGTTCCGCCGCCGCGGTTGAAGCCCGGCATGTTGCCGTTCGCTGCCTGGAGGTACTGGCTCGAAGCCGTGGGAATCCCGAACCAGCTCGGAGCGTATAGCCCGAGTCCTGGCGTGTTGATGCCCAGTTGCTTCAGCGCCTTCAGCACGGTGATGGCGAGTCCGCCCTTGAGGGCGTCGTTCGCGTGGTCGCCGAGCATTTTGGTGACGAAGCCGGTAGCCACTGCCGCCGCCGCCGAAGTGGCCACGCCGGTCCATCCTGAACTCATGGTCGGCGCAATCATTCCGGGAAGCGCAGCAGCGCCCACAGCTCCAGCAGCAACGAAGGCCGCTTCCTTCACCAGCCCCCCGGAAATCCCAAAAGGATTTCTCCGATGGTGCCGGTGATGATGCTTTCTGTGATATGCCATTTTTTTTCACCCCCCTCCCTGGCTAGTTACCAACGCTGCTTACCGCAGCGTAAGAATTTTGTGCTATACCTGAATGCGAAAAAGCCCATGACTGTCGATAGGTTCCGGGCTTCTTTCGCATGGGGCGGATACGTTCCTCGAAAACGTTCCGCCCCGAAGATTTGTCAGCCTGCGTGAAACGATCCCCCTACAAAGTACGCTTCCATCGAACCGTCCCTGTCCGGCTCGGCGTTGATTAAGAGCGCCGCGAGCGTCCGGTCAGCCGGGTCCGTGCAACAAAGAATCCTTCCGAAGCCAGAATCCTGTCCCTTGCCGCACATCACCTGCAGTTCCGTTAGCGGTCGGAAAATCAAAAACGTTTTTCCGCTGATGCGGTCGGTGATTCGGCCGCTGGCGCGGTCGCCAACCACCGGGCAGCCGGCGAGAAGTTGCGGGATGCGCGGCACATGGTCTTCCTTCGAATTCGGCGCGGGCGCTACCTTGTGGCCCGTCCAGCGCGGGTCCGGGATGTCCGGAAACGCTGGCAGGCGGAACGGCAACAGCAAATCGTTGCGGTCGCGGCTGATGGCCAGAATGGGCGCGTTCCGGTGCGAGAGCCAGTCAAGCGTGAGCGAAGCCCAAGTCTTACGCTGCCACTTTGAAAACATGCCGGGGAGAGGATTCGCCTGGCTCGAGCCAGTTGTCGACCGTTGTCCTTCCCAAACAACCGCAGTGAGTTTCCCGATGCGCGTGTAATCGCGGTCCTGGATGCGCTGCTGCTGGATGCGGATGCGGTCCGTCAGCGTGAAGGTCGGCTTCGTGATAAGTGCTGGCGCTGCAGTTCCCATTTTCAGTTCCTGATCCAAGGCCCTTCGATGCGGTAGTCGCCGCCTTCGTAGAGCAGCCGTTTGTTTTTCGTGTCGAACAAAACCGTGGGCAGCACGCCGTTTTCTTCGCCGTGATCATGCTTCCACAAATCCTCATCGGGTGCGGCTACATGCTCTTTGCGACATTGATAGTCGATTCGCCGCGCCTGGCCAAGTTCGACGATTCCGTTTCCTCGGTCAATCTCGCCAAATACACTGACTGCGTGGATACCTGGACGCAGACAGTTGGATATATCCTGACAGCCGTCGACAAAATAGATTTGCTTGGCGCTCGAGTCGCACACCACCAGCGGCGGCTTTCCGCCCCACGCTTTCGGGAAATCGTGCCCCATCGCTTCAGAAGCCCCGATGCGCTGTACTTGACCGCCCTTCGCCGGCTTGATGTAGAGGGCAATCAGCGGCCCAAGTTTCGCGTAGCGTCCGCGCGGCATGTGCGGTTCGTTGTAGACATCGAGGTATTCGACCTCGCGGCCGGTAAACTCTTCGACGATTTCCTCCGTCGGCGGATTCGGGCTTGATACCACTTCGACGCGCGGGTTGGCAGCCATCACCATGAGTTCGGAGACGGGATTCGAACTCGAGCGCCGCAATTCGGGATACTTTTTGTACAAATCTTCCCAGGCATACTTCTTCGCTTTTCGGGAAATCGCGCCTTCAACGTTTTCCCAGTAGTCCTTCTGCGCCAGCCAATAATCTTTCTGTTCGCGAGTCAGGCGGGGATTGCGGCGACTGCGGATTGCCGCTGCTCGCTCACGAGCTGCGCGTTGCTTGTCGAGTTTGGGACTGTTTTCTTTGAACTTGATGCCGTACTGATGGAGAATCCCGCGCGCCTGGTCTTTGGTCATTCCACCCATCGCGGATGCTATCTGATCCGGCATCCGCAAGGTGTCTTTGGCGATGCGAATCTGATGCCGTGTAAATTCACGTTGCTGTTTTGCTTCCGCATTCCGCCGCCGCGGCGGATTGTTGGCGCTCATCACCATGAGTTCGCTTGGATTAGTTGAACGCAGGTTGCAAGGATTCGCGCAAGGATTCGAGCCCACGAGCGGATGCAGGATGCTTACGAGCCGCCCGGAGCCTTTCACTTTGCGGCCAGGGGGGAACGCCACGCGCACGCGATGCGAGCCAGCGACCACCGTGCGAACTTTCCATCCGCTCGGGACGGAAGCCACGTCCTCGTGTCTGAAACGTTCTGGCATTTACTTTCTAACCTTGTCTCGCTTAACTGATGTGACCTCGATATAACTCGCTTCGCCGTGGCCGTCGGTCGCCCGCTTCCAGCCGACCAGCAATGCCTTCCAAGCCAATGATTCCGCAGCATCCGCTTCCTCGGCCGTCAAGTCGGGATTCTCTTTGCGGAAATCAATCTCCCATCCGTCGCACCACCCTAAAAAAGTCGCGTGGTCTTCCGGCGGTTGAACCATCAGCGAAATTCTCTCGATGATCTGAAAGCAGTAAGCGTGCGCACGCTCCTGGTCGCGGTCGATGCGCTTCGATAGGTCGATGCGCGGCGACATGCCGGGATGCTCAATCATCCGGTGGACGTGTCCCAACTCGATCGAGCGCACGGCCTTCCCGGATTTCCAGGCGTCCAGCGCCTGGAGCACGTCGGCTTTGATCTTGCCCACCATTAACTAGTCTTCTTCTTTCTTCTCTCGCTTGCTGCGGCCCTTCGTTTCCTCTTCGAGCACCTTGACATCTCCCGCGTGCGCCGTTTCGATGTGCCCCTCGACTTCCACATTCTTGCCGTCCACGTCGCACTCGATGTCCACGCAGTCATCCGCGCCGGCATGAATCTTCACAATCTCCCCCGTAAGTCTCAGGGCCTTGTTATGACTCGGAGAAAATTCTACGTGCTGGCCCTTTTTCAAACTGTCTTTCGCTGCCATCACATTCCTCCAGACAAAATCTTTTCTTCTAAAAAAAGACTACCTCCGCCTTCCGCCGAAAAGTCCTTGCGAAATCGGCCCGATGGCAATCAGCGCCGCGGCACCGATGCCGAGCCACTTGGCATTGTTCATCAGCCAGGTTTCGACCGCATTCGGAGCTGCTGGCTGTGCGCCAATAGCTGCCAGTGCTTTCAAAGTCGCTTGCGCCCCGACGGTATCACCACTTGCCTGTTGCTTTGCTAGTACTTGCAGAAGAGCCTGCGTATTCGTTGCCGTGGTTTGTTGCTGGCCGGAAGCGGTCTGCGCGGCAATCTTGCTGACATCGATGCCCTGAGCCCAAGTCCGAATCGCGTAAAGCGCGATGAAGGCGGTAACAATGAAAATGATTGAACCGGCTACGAAATAAGTAATCGGCTCGATGCCCAGACCGGAAAGCCCCGCCGGCGGCGTGCCCATCACCAGCGTGTAGTACCGCACAAACTGGCTCGCGAGATTCGTGTACTGCTGGCGCTGCTGAATGAGTTGCTGGCCGAGCGCCCCATAAGTCGGATTCGCAATGGAGCCTGGTGCCGGCGCATTCGCAGCGTATTCCGCTTCGAGGTTCTTCAGGTCGGCGTTCACTTCCCTAAAAAGATTCGTGAGCGAGTTCCAAGAAGACTGGTCCGTGGGATCATAGCCGAGCACGTCCACGAAACCCATCGAGCCTTCGAGGATGGCGTCGTGTTCCGCCTGTGTGATTTGCCCAGCGGAGAGAAGTTCGTCGGCGGCCGCTGCGGTGGGGTCTGTGCCCTGACCGAGCCCGTGCAGTTTCCAAGCTGTGGGCTTGAACGGATGGTTTTGACCTAACCCAGAGAGGCCACCCGTGTGATGCACATCGTCGTAAAGTTCCCACGGGTCAAACGGGCGATTCAGATAATACACGCCCATGCCGCTCGAGCCATCGCCCACGCTCGGGTCCGCCTGCCCGTCATCGGGCACGCACATGAAGTGCGAAGCGCCGAACGCATCGGTTTGTCCGTAGGGACGGAAGCCAACTTTCGGCGAGGTATCTGCATTCATGTAGGCCACTAGCGTCTCCCCCCACCCATCGCCATCGCGAGAAGCAATCCCCCGCCAATCAGAAGAAAATTCGGCACGCCTGGAAGCACCGAAGCCTGCGTCAACGTCGAAGTCAAACTCCCCGGCGCGGCCACGCCTGGCGGCCGAACGGCAATCCGCGGCGCAACGCCTGGTGCGAGTGCAATAGAAGTTCCAGCCTTCACCGCAGCGGCTGCCGCTGAAGCCGCTTGCGCGGCGGTTTGCCCTGGCAGAGATGCCTGAGCTACGGTCGGCCCGCTCGGTGTCACCGTGCCGAAAATCATGTTGCTCACTTCTTCGTAGGAGTGGTTTCCAGAAAGGATGGATTGGAACTGCGCATCCGAAATCACGCCGTTGGCGGCTGCGGCGTCGATCATGTCCGCTTCCTGCTGCGTGAAACCTTGCGACAGCAGCGGGTCGGTTGCGAACATTGAAGTGTCGATCATCGGATCAACTACGCCAGGGTCGAAAATTGTATCCACCTGGCCCAGTGGCCGCACTGGAGGAAACCCGCGCATGTAGAGAGGCACCGCAGAGCTGCGCACCGTCGGCGATGGCGCAAAGTGTCTCATCTGTGTTTGCCACCAAGAAACATCGAAGCGAGCACGGCCGCGCCTGCGAGCAAACCCCAGTTCGGAATCGCGGCCCACAGCGAACTCGGCTGCTCGAGCCAGGTCAGCGCACTTTGAAACAACTGGCCCGTGGCGGGATTCTGCGATACCGCCGAAGGCGGAATGGTTTGGCCGGTCGAAATGTTCACGTAGTTGCCGCTGCCATCGTTCAGCGGCACGACTTCATTGGTCGCGACCGTCGGCGCGGGAGTTGGCGAAACGGGCGGCGCGGTCAGCACGGGAATGGTGGGCGATGGCGGAAGAGGCGCCGGCGAAGCGGGCGGCTGATTCACGACGCTGGTTGCGCCGGTTTGCGGGGGCGGGGGCACAACCAAAGTGTTGTCCGGCATGAGTTGCACGTTGGGGCAGCCATTCGCGAGCGTGCCCACAGTCACGTAGTGATAGCCGGGGGGCGGCATGGCGTGCATGAGGTCGCTGCACGCAGCTACGCCAACAACGTTTGGCCGTAGGATCATTTCGGCGCGGCCTGAATAGCTGCCCCCGCCGCCATTGGCCATCACCGCCAAACCAAGATCGCCAAGCCCGCCGCCACCGGAAAGAAAAACATCCTCGAGCGTTTCGATGAACTCCGCAGGGAACGAACCAGGCGCAACGGAAGTGCCGGGATGGCGTTCGGTCTGGTGGCCGCGGTAAGTCATTGCCGCGCCGGAAGCGTTCGGCCGCGGCGGCACTTCGCCGGATGAACGATAGACGCCTTTGGGATTGCGGCGCGAAGAGTGCACCGCATCGTGCGAACTCATGCCGTCGCTGCGGTCTTCTTCGTACTGGTCTTGCGAATCGAGGTCCGTGCCCGTGGCTTCGCTGTGCGTGAAACCTTTGTAGTGCCCGCCGGCAGGCCCGCCAGGAACGGTCAACCGCCAACCGGGATAAGCGAACGCGGGCGTTTCTCGGTATGCGCCTAACATAGTCGCCCTACGCAGAGAGTAATCATCGTCTTCCACCAAACACCATCAGCGCCCCGATGCCCAGGATGAGCCACAATCCGATGTTCGAAGTGGAAGTGAGCGCCACGCCCGGTCCCTGATAGCCTGCGGTGATGAGTCCAGGAGAATACGGCGTTTGAAACGAAGCGTAAGGACCGGAAGAGTAACTGAAGGGGCTGGCTGGCTGGCCTTCACCGGCCCGGATGATGTCCGCGATGCTCTGCCCCGTGGTGGCGATGTAGGAAGAAGTGGGATCGACGGCCGGCGCCGCTGTCTGACCCATCGTGCGTCCGCGAACGCGGCCATAGGAACCCATGCCGCTCACATGCGAACGGTAACGTGGATAGTGGCCCAGTCTTCCGAGGTCACCGTAAGAACTATCGGAGAGCGACCACCAGCGCGAGCGTGTCACGACGGGCGGCGGCACGCCAAACTCCGAATCGTACCGCGCGGGATCCATCGGGAGCCATTGCCCGGAACCAGCCGGCACTTCGCCTTCGATGTAGACATGCGAAAACTGGTCGGCCTGGCCAGGCACGGCGACGGTCACGAGCCGCGCGGGATAGCCCACGGCCATGAGCAAAACTCCGAGCAGCATCGAGATGTCGTCGCAATCGCCCGCGCGAATCTTCAGGAGTTCCGCCGGCGGATAAAGTTTTTCTTTGTTGATGGGGTCTTTCGTGAAACGGATGTTCGAGTGCACCCAGTCGTAGAGGGCGCGGGCTTCGGCAACATCGTCGAACGCCGGCGTGCCGCGCACGATGTCCGTGGCGAGCCGAATGATGGACGGATCATGCAACGCTTCATCGGCGAGCGCGCGCATCTGGTTGATGGTTTGTTCGACGCCAGCATCGCCCGAGAGCAGCGGTTCACGAAAGTACTGGGTTTCAGGGTTTGTACTTGCAAACCCTGAACTAAAAACAGTTGGCGGAAAAGCAATCGGCAAGTTTTTCTCTCGAAAAAACTGCGGGATGGTTCACGTGCCGCGCACCGTTGCGTGCTGCGGCTTCGTCCGCTCCATCCCGCGATTACGAATCGACAGATTCGCGTGCGGACAGCGCCGAATGTCTCTCTTTTGCAATAACTTAGTCAAGTTTGGTGGTACTGTACCTACAGTACTGATACCTGTGTATCCCGAGATACTGTTACGTAACCCCCTGTTGACGCTTTGGCGGCATGCCTATAAACTCCCGTTCCTGGACTTCGGGAAGGCTTCTCACGTGGCTTTTTCGGCTCCTAACTGGAAAAAATCGTGGCATCAAGCCCCGCAGTAAGCGGCGTCAAAGAAAAAATCATCCGCGAACGCAACGTCCCGCCCGAAGAACTTGCCGCAGAACAGTCCGGCAAAAAAACGCCAGAGTTTTGGGATCTCCTCGAAGGATTGAGTCCGCAGCGATGGAGCGATGAAGACTGGCGGCTGGCCATTGTCCGCGAAGATCCGAAACCTTCGAGTTACGGCGGACAAAACACGCTCGAGCAATGCCAGGGAGTCCTCGAAGTGCGCCCCGGCGTCAGCATTCCTCTCGATGACCGCGAAGCGATCCAGCTCGCCATCAAACAAAAATACGGCGGCAGGTCTTATCGTTTGATTTTGAAGAAGGGCCGCGAGCGCATCACCGAAGGCAAGTGCATGAACGAAGCGCCGCCCAAATATCCCGAGATGAACCCGGCGAATTATTATCCGAACGCTGCAGTGCAACCGCCGCCGACAAGCCCGCAGAGCGAAGCGAACGCCATCGCATCAAAAGCCATCGACACGGTTGCGAACCAGCCGCAGGAAGTGATGAACATCGCCATTAACGCGCTGCGCGCGTCGGCTGAATTGATAGCGCGGTCGGCCGCAGCACCGGCAGTACCGGCAACGCCACCAACCACATCGCTCGAGAACGACCTGGACCGCGCCTTCAAAGCGGCCATGATTGCGCGCATGACGGCGGACCCTGTGGAAACTTTCGTGCGCATGCGCACGGCCATCGGCGACGGCGGAAACAACAATTCGAATGCGCTGGTGGAAAAAGTTCTTTCGACAGCCTTGGACAAACTTCTGAATCCGGTTGCGCCCGTCACCGGCCGCACTACGCTGCTCGACCTGGGCCGCGAATTCATTCCCGTGCTGGGCACCACGGTGCGCGAAACGATGCACGAATACCGTTTGTCTCGCGAAGCTGACGTGCGCATTGCCGAACTGCAGCGCGGCATGCAGCACCCGGCACAGCCGATGCCGCCAGCGCCGCCCGCACAGATTCCCGCCGCCGCCGCGGTGATCGATGCAACGCCGAATCCCCCGCCGCCAGCAGCGCCGCCTTTGACCTTTCCGCAAATCGAGGGGCACATCGCGCAGATTGTCAAGAACGTGGAATATCCGGTGGATGAAGCCGTGGACCGCGTTTTGTCTTTCCTCTACGACACGGATCCGCGCCTGGTGGGGGCGCTGCTCAATCCGCCGTCGATCGATGCGCGTCTGAAGCCCGGTAAGGAAGGGCTGTTGCAACTCTTCCAGTACGAACCGGCCCTGCAGCCGTGCATGGTGAACATCCCGCGGGTATCGGATTTCATCGACAAATTCATCGTGGCCGCCACGGAGTCGGAAGCCGCAGAAGCCAGGCTTCGCGCCGCCGCACCCAACGCTTCGCCACAGCAAACGAAAGGCGCAAGCGCCTAGTTAACCTTTTCCACACAATCCACAGGCTTTTCCACAGTCCACTTGACACCTGTCCTTTAGTACAGTACTTTCCTTCGCGTTTCCCGACTAAGGATTAAGGCTAAGTGATCGGAAACTGGAAGCCGCCCGCTTAGCCTTTTTCCTTCTAGGCGGGTGGCTTCCCACATGACCGCACCAGCGCGACAACGTGACACTTCGCCTTTAGCTAAAACTCTTCCGCACAATCCCGATGCCGAACGCTCGATCCTCGGCGCGATTCTGGTCGCTGGCCTAAGCGACGCCATGCATGCGGCTCACGCCGTGGCCCAGGCTGCCGAGATTCTGCACTCGGGAGATTTCTTCGACGCGCGCCACGAACGTTTGTTCCGCCGCATGATTGGCATGGTTTCGGCCGCCAAGCCCATCGACACCGTGACATTGCTTGATGACTTGCAATCCACAGGTGAACTCGAGGAAGCCGGTGGAGCGATTTATCTCTCGACACTGACCGATGGCATGCCGAATGTCACCAACATCGAGCAGTATGCGCACATTGTTTTGAAAAAATCGCGGTTACGTCAGGCCATCCATGTCGCGGAAAGAATTCAAACCCTGGCTTTCGACGATAAGGCAGATCCCGAAGATGTGCTCTCTGGTCTTTCCGACACGGTTAAAAATCTTGGCAGCGGCCCCCAAGGAAGACCTGCGCATCTCGGAGCCAACGGCCATCTGGCTTACCCCTATGTGGATTTCATGGCCGCGCAATTCCCGCTGCCGGAACAGCTTGTTGAGGTGCTGAATGATAAGGGCGAAGTCATCGGCGGTTTGATCCCCGCCGGCGGTACAGTGATGATTTTTTCCATGCCTCATCATTTGAAAAGCTACTTCACGACCGCGCTCGCCCTAGCATGCACCACCGAAGGGCGGAAACTCGGCCGGCTACAAGTCAAAAAGCCCGTGCGTACGATGCTGGTGCAGATGGAAGATCCGCCCGGTGAGTTGCAATGGAGAATCCAGAAACTCACCAATCCAAACGATTTTGATAGTTCGAACTTCTACGTGATCCCGCGCTGGGATCACAAAGGCAACCGCATCGAAGTGAAGTTCCCCAACGAAGAAACGGTGCGCATGATGCGCAGCGAAATCGAGCACTTCAAGCCCACGCTAGTCATTTTTGACGTGGTGCGCCGGATGACCAATGCGGACTTGAACAGTCCCAAGGAATCGGCGAGTTTTCTCGAAGACATCGACAAGTTGCGCGAAGCCCCGTCGAATCCCACGATGGTCCTCGTGCACCACGAAAACCGCAAGGAAGCGGACATCATGTATGCCGCGGCGAACAGTTACAATTTGCCCGGCTGGGCGCAGGTCATGGTGCAGTTCAAACGCAAGCGGGCTGAGGAAAATGGCAGCTCGAGCGTGGAGATGGAAGTCGATCACAAGCTGGCGCAGAATCCCGAGCCGATGTCGATGATATTGGACCTGAAATCCGAAACGCCGGTGCGTCTGCAATCAATCGAAGATTCCACCGGCTTAGAAGATTTGCGCGCCCGCCTGGGCTCGCAGTGGACGGAACGCGATTGCGCCGATGTGATGGGCGTGCACCGCGCGACCGCCTGCCGGCGGATCCGCCAGTACATCTCGAAAGGGCTGGTAGAAAAAGTTGTCACCGGCAAGCGCGGCCGATCCGGCGGCTTGGCCGTCTATCGCTTCATCGGCGAAGGCGAATAATTCCATTCGCCTTTCCTTCGTGAAATAGGTGCAGCCATTTTACTCCAAGAAAAAGTGTCACCGCCTGACTGCACCACCCTCGCGCGCGTAGAGAGAGCTCCGCTGCACCTATATCGGTTAAGTCCTTTATACAGTAGGCGTTATTTAGGTGCAGGCCATTTTGCACCTATATCGCACATAATTCTAACCTTAGCGTTTTCAATAAAACACTGCACCTATTTCGCACCTA
>Ga0307471_100000708_pt1 | contig 17386 bp, 24 predicted proteins | sample atmos_gasesAM3C__2_FD_204566 | JGI IMG/M metagenome (GOLD analysis project Ga0307471, IMG submission 204566) | Hardwood forest soil microbial communities from Morgan-Monroe State Forest, Indiana, United States - atmos_gasesAM3C_515 | ecosystem: Environmental > Terrestrial > Soil > Temperate...
TATGACTCCGCGAAAAGCGTCGCGCGGCCGACTGGGTACGAGGTAAGGCGAATTGCTTACCACGTTAGTACTCTGGCGCTTGCAGCTTTCCCCACACTAGGATCTGAAAACCGACGAACGTAGCAAGATCTGTCTCTGGTTGGTTTGCAGTCCATGTCTCAGAAGAATCCAAGAGCAAAAGGGCGCCTCGCGATTTCAACCGTTGCCCTGTTCGTTTTCATGATCGCAGTCGTTGTATTCCGCTGGGATCCAGCGCTTAACAAAGTAAAAAGCTTTTTCGCGCCTAGACCGCGTCTCGTTGTACTCAACATAATAGGCGCTGCATTCGATCAGTTGGACTTCGACAGGACTTTCGCCACCGCGCCAGAATGCCGCGGTCTCACATTGTCCCGCGGCTCAGAGCCACCCGATGGAGCAAACTACATCGCCGGTATGGTGTTGCTCGACGGATGGAGCTGGTCCGTCGATGGCGTCACATTCGAGGCGTCGCCAGCGGATGCTGCTCGGACTGTCTGCGCCGTTGCCAATCATAAGGGCGCGCAACCGCCACGCTAGGTGTAGCCGTCGATGTGTTCCGACTTTCCATAGCATTACACTCCGTCGAAAATCCTCTCCTAAGATTTGGATACCTGTGCTTCGCCAAAACTATGACCGTGTCCAAGCACACCCGGGTCGCACCAAAAACGGGTCAATTTAAATCTGGCAATGTCCATGGAGGGTGAGGAAGAAGGCGATCCAGACGGCGTCGAGAGCCGAGTGAAAAAGCCACCACGGTAGTGCGCGCATGGTTGCCCAACTGCACAGGCCGAAACCCAAGGGAGCGCCGAATTTAGGCAGCGCGTTCGTAACGATGGTGGAGACCACCGACACGAGGCCAGGCTACTACCTTGCCTCGGCCGGCGCTGCGCTTTCGACTTTCCGGCGTTTGCTTCCCGAGACCACAGTGGGTGCGGTCCTGGTGGTAGTAGTCGATATAAGAGGAGAGCAGCCGTTTCAAAATGAGATTCGTTGAGGGCAATCACCTGATCCAGCAGTTCACGCCGGCAACTACCGACCCACCGCTCGGCAACCCCATTTTGCCAAGGACAACCGATGGCAGTTCGTACGGGATGGAGGTTCATGGAGCGAATCGCGCTGGGCACTTCGATACCAAACTTGGCATCGTTGTCGAGGAGGAGAAACTTGGTGGTCGGTTCATAGGGGAAGGCTTCTCTTAACTGTTGCACGATCCATGCGCTGGTTGGATGACGCGTAACATTGACGTGCACAATGCGTCGTCGATCATGCCCAATGAGGAAGAAGACATACAGCACGTTGAAAGTGAAGGTGGGCACCGAGAAGAAATCCATGGCGGCGATGGCCTCGCGATGATTCCGCAAGAAGGCGAGCCAGCGCTGCCCAGATTCGTAGGGTCGCGGAGCGCGGCGCATCCAACGGGAGACGCTGCGTTTCGGAAACATCGAACCCAAGCATGACGAGTTCGCCATGGATGCGCGGAGCACGCCAGGTGGGATTCTCGACCACCATTCTAAAGATTAGATCGCGGATCTCCCGCGTCACCGGCCTTCTGCCGACCGGGTTCCGCACGCGTGAGAGGAACTGCCAATAGAGCTGAAACCCCGAGCGGTGCCAACGGGCCACGGTTTCGGGCGTTACCACGATGAGCACCGTCTTCCACGAAGACCAGATGCGGCGTAGGAGCACCCAGAAGATCTTGTCTGACGGAGTCAGTCTCGGACGAGAGTGCTGGCGTTTGAAGACTGCCAACTGCTGACGCAGAACAAGATTTTCGATCAGCAAGGATTGGCGCGAGCGAAGGAACCGACGGAAGAGACCAGACCAAAGGCGCAAGAGGTCGAACATGGGTGAAATTCATACCAGAATGCCAGTCTGTGGAAATTTCGCAAGTTGTTGATTTCCGAGGCGCACGGTATTTTGTCTAACGACAAGAGTGGTTTGGGTGCTGTGGAGCAAAGTGCAGACAAAGCGAAGCCGCCGGTGAGAGGCGGCTTCACATGGTTTCATGTACGAACGCGGGGACCGTATCAACTACATCTTTATGGTGATCGGTTCCGTGAGTTTGAAACTAAGGATTGATTCGGCGGGCAAGACGATTTCTTTGTTCCCGGTGTATGCCGCTCCCGCGGTTCCGGCACCCGCACCCGCCGCTGCACCTATGAGAGCTCCCTTGCCGCCGCCGGCGAGACCCCCGATGAGTGCACCGGCTCCAGCTCCACCCCCGATCAGGGTGGCGGTGCGTTTGCCCTTGCCCTTCAGGGAGCGGCTGACTGAACTTGTCTTTACGTCGCGAACTTCGCCATTAACCGTTACGGACTCGAGGACGAGGCGGAGTACGGAAGCGCCTTTGAAGCGGCCCTGCGGCACAGCTTCAACGATTCTGCCCGAGGCCTCGGCTCCGGCAGGCACTACCGTCTTGCCGCCCACTTGGACGGGCTTTGCAACGGTCGCGCTGAAGTGATCGCCGCTCGAGCTGATCTTTGAACCCACCGACTGGCCTAGCCGTATAGTGACGACCGTACCGGCGGGCAGTGTGGTTTGTTTGCTGGCGAAAACGCTCCGTCCGGGCGAAGCCTCTGCATTTTCGGCTGACGGTGCGGCGGGCGAAGCCTCTGCGTTTTCGCCTGACGGTGCGTGTGAGCAAGCGACCAACATCCAGAAGATGACGAGAAACGAAGCAATGATTGCCAAGCGTCGATACACGGATACCCCCTCGGTGCGAAGTCTGATCGTAGCTTGAGCCGTGTCCCCAGTTAAGGCACGGAAGGTCAACGCGGGAACCGTTCAAAAGTAACTACACTGACCGAAACGGCCTCTTGTTTGGGGCCCAGATGGAGACAGCCAAAAATAGGAGGTGAGGAAAAGTTTCTGCCGTGACCCTTAAGGTATCTGACATGACAGTGGCGGTGCGGTTCTACCGAGATGTGCTCGGGATGGAGATCATCTACGGCGGGGAAGATGATTGTTTTTCGTCACTCCGCACTAAAGACGAAGAAGGGCCCATCTTCAATTTGGAACTGGGTCGTTCGGTGACTGCCTGGGGGCGGCTGATCTTCTACGTGGCGGACGTGGATGCGATCTGGGGATACCTGCAGGAAAAAGGTTTTCATCCAGAGAGTCCGCAGGACGCTTCATGGGGCGAACGATATTTCCATATGCCCGATCCGGATGGGCATGAGTTGTCATTTGCGCGTCCATTGCGACCTCCGAAGATTTAGCCTGGAGCGCTGAGCCTGAGAAACGAGGTTGCGAAGGTCGTTCAAAGGACGGGAGTAGAATTTAATTCTTCCAAAATTGCGTCCAGGAGGTCACGCTTATGGAAACGCCCAAAGCGCCGGAGACTCCCCGCAGTGAGACGACCCTCATCGGTCCGTCGATGGTGATCAAAGGGGAACTCTCGTGCGGGGAAGACCTTTATATAGATGGCCAGGTGGAAGGCACCATCGACCCGAAAGGAAACCGTCTGACGATCGGGCCGCACGGGCGCGTTAAAGCCAATATCATTGCCAGCGCTGTGGTCGTGCAGGGCAAGCTGGACGGAAATGTTCAAGCGAGCGACCGGGTCGACCTAAAGCACTCGGCCGTTGTCACCGGCGACATCGCAGCCCAGCGCATCTCCATTGATGAAGGCGCGTACTTCAAGGGAAGGGTCAATATCCAGAGAGAGGCGCCCAAGAAGGAAGTGGTGCGTGCCGCCTCCTAAATGAGACTTCTCTGCCGGGCCTATGCCACGTGAAAGCGCTTCTGTTTTTTAGGCAGCCCGGTTCCAGGCTCCTGCTGTGGTGTAGCGTTCCCCAATGACGTGGTCTTTCTCGCAAACAAGCACACGGGGCTTTTCTTCCCGGTTCGGGTCTCCTTTCCTCTCGCTCACTGCAACGTACTTGCCGCATTTTGGGCAGTGGGCTTTCCCATCTTTGATTTTGACTTCTGCCATGCCGCCTCCTGGGGCGAAGACCGGCAATGTTTGTGAGAGACCCGCGCTAGAGCGTCCTAGTTCTGGGGGAGTGCTCTACAACGCGGGCCCGGGGGCCGTCTTCAGACTAGCCCCACGCTTCAAATTGAGATATCCGGATTACTGCGGCACATGAGTGGGAGCGAGTCCAAAAAGTCGAGAAAAATCTTTCCGTTCAAGGATTTGAACAGAGGCATCGCGGGTTGCCCGGGCTGATGGCATGGACCTGGCGGGTTGTCGAGGGTCTTTGGATTTTGCGGTGAGAACTAACCGATGGTTTGGACTTCCTCACTTACGCTTCATCAAGCTGCTTACGTAGAGCGCAACCGCGCGTTTTTCTTCGTCAGGCGCGTCCTTGAGACGGCCCGAAGCAAGCCTCGCGATATCTTGCTCGGAGAGATTTCGCTCGCTAAGCGGAGATCCACTCTTCAAGGGCTTGTCACCGTGTTCATCATGACAGCGCGCGCACCGCTCAACAAAGATCTTTTTGCCGAGAGCAAGCACTCTTTCGCGTTCATCACCTGCGGATGGCCCTTGCGACTGCGACACCTGGCTATGGCTTTTGAGGGAGACAAACAGCAGACTCGTGAGTAAGCAGAGGGCCAAGGACGCCAACTTCAGTCTTTTCCAGGTTGTGAAGCGCATAGACCACCTCCGAGCAGGGAATTCGGGCTGTAACAGGCCACCGCGGGCCGTGGGTCTTTGCTGCACGCTCAACACGTCACGTGCAAGATCGCGTTGGTTGCTTCAGGGTCCTTATTGAGCATGTCGATAGCCTGGGAAGTCGGCAGCACGACCAGCTCGACCTTGCGGCGCTCGGTCTCGCGCTTCACCTCCTTCATCACCGGCAATCGGCCGTATGCGCCGGTGCCGATGATGAGTCGGCGGCATTTCCAGGGTATGTCCTCCGCGACGGATAGCGGGGTGTGCCCATAGTCATCGCGGAATTTCTTGGACGGCTTCTTCTTGCGATCGTGGATCTCCCTCGCAATCGATGACGACGTCATGCTCGCAGGTAGAGCCATCGATCCGGATGGTGCCGAAGGAAAAGTGATCGAAGCGCATATGCGGCCTCCTGGCGCGGTGTCGTCACGCGCTCTTCTTGGAGGTGATGGCGGAGAAGGCTGACCAGCACTGCTCCACTTCCTTGCTACCGCAGTGCGGGCACAAAACCTCACCCTCTTCGTAGTCGACTAGTGACAAGACTTTCGAAAATGACTCCTTGCAAGCGTGGCAGAAAAATTCGTAGTGGGGCATGGGGCGGCCTCCAGTGTCTGGCGGGACTGAAATGATTCTAGCCCCGGCAGATGGCAGATTCAACGCGAGCGCAAGACTTCAACATGATCCTACAGCCATCTCTCGACTGTTTTGTGCGCAGGCGTGCTGGTCAAAAGTCTCTTGCGCCACGCGGTTGAATGCGAGCGCGGCGACGGTGCTCTCCGGGCGCGGAGCGACCACGCCCCACGGACAGTGGGAGCAGCACCAGCCGGTGAAGTGTTCGTCTTCGGCCCAGATCATGTGTCGTGTCATCAATACACCTAGCTTTGTGGATTTCGACGGAAGGATGGACTTCCGCGAGAGGCGAGAAGAGCTGCAGATGATGCGAAGGTCGAGCGAGACATGAACTGCTGCCTGCCGCCGCAGACACTCTCCCACGGAACCGGGAGGTGGCAAAGTCACTAGGGTGCGTCGTCCGGTCGGACGATGGCCTTCGGTTTGGGGTCACTGGGTGCCCGGTCTTGCGCGGCCAGGTCACGGGTTTCTCGTGAGGTGCAGGTCGCGGATTTTGCTAGCCGGAGATGGTGAAAAGCCCCACTGAGTGCGGCTTTTCATGCGAGGTGTGGGTGCGGAGCTAGGCGGCTGCGCGGTGAACTGCTTGCAACACCGCTTCCTCCTCCTTATATAACCAGGCTCCAACCAGTGTGGCGACTACGATCTCGACGAGTGCCACGAAAGACGTGATCACCAGCAGCCGGGTGGGGAAAATGCCCTAGAGATAGTTGCCAAGATTAGCGAGAAACACGGCAACCGCCCAAGCGAACAGACCAGCGCGGATTGCGGTCGTTGGTCCCGCACCATAGCGCGGTCGGATGGCCGCATAGAGCCAGACAGCAGCGATGCCCAGCAGGAACCCCCAGATGTTGAAAATCACGATCCCGCCCACTGACAGTTGTGCCGCTTTGCCCAGCGTCTGCATCGCCTGGCCCCAGGTTTCGCGCAGGACAACCCCGTTTGTGATGAATTCGACGACGTTGATCACCAGACCCGCCAGCAAACCGCCCAAGATGACTCGGCCTCGGTTCGTGTGTGCCATAGCATTCCTCCTCTCGTGCCACCGCGCGGCAGCCGATTCGGAATAAATGCTTGTTCCTCAGCGCGGCTCCCGCTGTGACTGAAAGACAGCGCCATTATCGACCCTCTTAAACCGTCTGCCAATCGCTAAGGCGCGAATTGAAAAGACCGCGGGTTAGCGGTCTTGGTGGGTGTCGCCTTTACTATCGAGCGGCCATCCTCATTTCACGCGCCTCTTGAAGAGGGTGTCCATGTACTGGCGGACTTTCTCCACCGTTCCCGTCATGAAGTAGGCGTTGTACTTGCTGTATCCGGCCGGCACATCCCCCGAACGGATGACGTCGATCCTGCTGTAGGCTCCGTCGCCACAAACGTGCCGCAAGAGGACGAGTGCAGTTATGGAACCTCCTCGGAAAACGTTCACGGCGTAGGCACCCATAGCGAATTGACCGGATTGATCGGAATTAAACGCGCCCTCGCCACTTTCATTTCCGTTTAGGTTCTTCTCGAAAATGAGTCCCAACTTCAGAAGAGGCGTTCTACTGTTAGTGTTCTGACTTGACCCGTTATGAGACCGGAATGAGCGCCGAGGGTCTTATCGCAGGGGTCTTGGGGAAGACGGAAGAACACGGGGTGCGCGCGGCCCGTGCGATGTGCGGCGGATTGTCCTCCCGAAGCCGGAGGGAGTCAACAGGAAAGTGAGGAAAGTGAGGCCAAGAAAGTGAAGCCAGCGTGAGGCATCAAGCGGCGGTCAAGAATGGCCCTACGGTCGCTCCCCACTGTCCCTGCGAGGCATGAACCTCGTTGACTTCGCCGGGCCATGTTCGCGAGACGTATACCGGCGGCCCAACAAGGAAAGCGAAGTGTTCCTCGGGACTTGCAGTCGTAATCTGCTCGTAGAATTCGAGTGCTTCTCCGGGCAGGTGTCTGCGCACGTCGAGCAATATCAAGTCATACACATTGGGTTGCCACAGAAATCGTGCTCCGCAGAGATCCTTGGCCGCGTGTACCTCGACGCCATGACTCTGCAAAACCCGAATCCGCACGTCGCGTGTAGGTTGGTTACGATCGATGAGCAGAACTTTCTTGTTAGCAAGAACTGGCTGGCCGCGAAGTGGTGGTGGGCGATACATACTCCACCTCCCAAAGGGAAGCGCAATTGGGCGGATTGTCCTCCCGGAGGAGGAGGGAGTCAAGGAAAATAGAAAGAGCCCCGATTCGCGATCGGGGCTTTTCTACTTTCTCCGGCGAGTTCAGTGCTCCTACTTACAGTCGATGCTGAAGTTATCGTGGAAAACCGTCAGCGTACCGTCAGCATTGATCGTAAAGTGCAGAGTCTCGTGGACTAGAAAGTTATTCCCTGGACCCTGGCCGATGATTCTGAAGTTGTTTACGAATGTGTCATTCGCCTGGCCATTCTGTAGAGAATTCTTGAAGCTCTCCTGTGACGCCAGTCGCTTGGTACTTCGCGCCACTGGTCTCGCCAGTGCCGCTGATGCCCTGCGGCTGGAAATGGAAGTGGCCGCTGACATTGTTGCCATTGATGGTGAACGAAATCAGGGTGTGCAGGGGACCGCTAAGGTCTACGACCTCCCCGGCACCGCCTGCGGCGCAGGGAATGAAGACCGTCAGACCGATAACGGTCTTATCGTTGACCTGTACCACCGCATTGGCCGGGACGATCAGAATCGTCAGTACGGCAACCAGGCACATCATGACTCTGGGGACACTGGTTTTCATGGGAATTCCTCCTCCAAGATGGGGTCGCGAGGCAGTGGTTGCCTCCCGGCAAGTGTTCTTTGTGTCGTTTTTCCGATTGGGGCCGCTGCTAGACCGGGGTAAGTGACCGTCGCCTCAGGGAGTGGGGCACTTCCTTCCCCTCTGGTGGGAACTGCTCTTTCGGAGAGGCGAGTCGGGCGGATTGTGTCGACAATATTTGGCTGTCTGCCTGGAAACGAAGAACTGGCAAGGCCTGAAAACCCGCCAAGCTGGTTTGCTGTACTCGATCGAAGAAGAAGCAGCAGTCGGTAGAATCGTGGCCGGAAAACGCGGGGCCCAGGGCTGGTTGCTAGAAAAGACGTTGTAGAACGTTCAACTCTCGCACATAGTTCCACCCATTCGCCCCATCTGCGCGATGCTCACTGTTTCAACAGAATAGGTTATGCCATATTCGTTGGAAGATAAGTTGGTTGTTGAAATCAGTAGCCGGGCACTCTTCGACCTCGCCGAAGAACACGACGTATACACGCGCGAAGGTCCTCATTACCTACAGACGATTCCAGCGTGAAAGGGAGGATGTTCTTTAGATCCAGGCACTGGCTTTCCGCTCGCGAAGGCGCTGCTCTTGATCAACAGCAGGACGCCGAAAAATCCCGCAGTGTCTCGGCGGTGATCATGCTACGGATGAGAAGCAAGACCTCATCTCGCGCGGTGCCGCTCGATGCATCAGCGATGCTTTTGCAGATCCAGGCGGTCAAGAACCTTGCGGTTTTTCACCTGCTGGTATTCGTTCCGTTCATCCATGAGTGACTCCTCTCTTTGGAGTTGGGCCCCGATGAGCTGGCCAGGATCGGGTTCTCAAGGAACAGCAGAATATGAGTACTAGCGTCCGCTGACGGCCGGTAATGCATTTGTGATCACACTCAATCGCGGAACTTCTTTGCGAACTCAAGCTCGACTCGACAGTTGACCGCACCTAATCGAATAGGTGACCATTGAAAGGGTCCTTCGGATCTGGAGCTTGCGTCCGTTCGAACCCGCGTGTGACGGCGTTCCCACCGTTCGAACGGCAGGGGGGGACGACTGGCCGACAACACTGCCCGACCATTGAAAGGGAATCGGCAATCACACAAGAAGCCCCGGCCAATGAGTCCTGTGGTGACTTGGGAACACCTAGTTCCCCTAGGGGAGCCTGTAGTATCCTTCGTGGGCGGTGAGGTCGACGCCGTGCCACTCCGATTGGCCACATTCCTGACGGTTGTCCTCGTTGCAGTTTCCGTCCGGGGCGGCGAAATGATGGCCGTCCCGCAGCACCGGGATGAAGTTGCCGGTCCGGATCTCGCACACGCCCCGGTAGCACAGCAGGAAGCTTACGAAGAGCGACGCCGGGTATTCTGCGAGACGCTCGACGGCACACCCGATTGCAACGATTTCGCGCAAAAGGAGATCCGCTGGCTTCACCAGACAATGGAAGAGCAGTTTTGCGGTGGAGAATGCCCGGAAGCGATGCCGATACTCGACATCAAGGACCAGCGAACTCCAGTGCAACGGTTGGTGGCAATGGAAGAGTTGGCGCATCGAATGCAAGACGAGAAAATTGAAGCAGATATCCGGAGTCGCTGCCCTTCGCAAGAAACTGTTATGACGCTCAGGCGCACTCCGGGCTACACGAGCGCTGGATTTTCAATTAGTTACGATCTAGCCATCTGCGGGGATGGCACGGTGACGTACCAAGGTTCCGGATGCGTCCGATTACCAGGCGCTCAGAGTGCGAAAATTGATACTGCAGAGGTGCAAAGGCTAGTGCAGGCTTTCTTGGACGCAGATTACTTTGGAATGACGGACTACCGGCCCAGAGTTTCTGACGCGCCTAATGCGCACACATCCCTCACGCTGGGGCAACGCCGCAAGAGGGTAATCGACTACGATTCAGATGCAGCACCAGAAAAGCTGAGGCTGCTTGAGAACATGATCGACAAGGTTGCGGGATCGAACCGTTGGATCAATATCGACGCAGCCGGAGTGAAGGAGAAAATCCACCAAGGATGGGACATCCGTAGCCCAGAAGCTGGTCTCTTGTTGCTGAAAGCCGCAACGGCTGGCGATGCCGATACGGTACGCGCCTTCATCGAGCAGGGCGCTAACGTCAATGCAAAGGTTGACACAGACGCATGGGCGTCATGTCGGCCACCTCGTCGTGTGACAGATCCCAGCCGCTTCGTTACTCCCTTACTGCAAGCGCGGAGCGTCGAGGTCGTGAGACTTCTGATTGACGCGGGAGCGAACGTCAACCTGAAAACAGCTTTCGAGGCACCCCTCCGATTTCAGGTAGAAATGGGCGACGCGGACTCGGTCAAAGCCTTGATCGAGGCCGGTGCGAGTGTGGAGGGATCTTGGATCAATGGCGCGACCGCTCTCATGTGTGCCGTTAACAAACCCAATGGACCCAGTCCCGCCAGCGTCGAGGCGCTACTGCGGGCAGGAGCCAACGTAAACGCGAAGGATGATTTCGGACGGACGGTGTTGGACATGGTGCGCCGCTTTTCGGTGAATAATGTAACGATCATTGCCGACATTGCCGAGGATGAAGCACAGCGCAAGAGGTTCGTCGCAGAGTTGGAAAGGGATCAGATTGCCGCAGGCGAGGTCGAACGCATGCTTATCTCGGCTGGTGCAGTATCGGGAGATCCGGTCAACTAACTTAAAACTTGTCCACGTATTCGACAACGCGAGACGCTTTAGATCGAGCAGTAGAGCGCTGTACCCAAAGAACGCTGTGAATGCTTGCTATTTGACCGTCAATGGTCGCTGACTCTGGCATTGGACACACTCCCTGCGTATGAAAAGTTTGACTTGGATTGTCGCCGAGAGTGGTGGGTCCGGCTCCTTTTGCGACTGTACTATGTGTTATAGTACGGCCCGTGATTCCGTTCCGCGTAGATTTCCGGCCCGGTGTCTCGCTTTATGAGCAGGTCGTATACGCTGCGCAAAAGGCGATGATCTCCGGTCAAATCCGTCCGGGCGACCCGTTTCCCTCCGTACGAACTCTCAGCAAAGAACTCAAGATCAATCCCAATACTGCACACAAGGTTGTCACACACTTGGTCACGGTCGGTCTGCTGGAAACTCGGCCCGGCATTGGCACAGTTGTGGCGACTCTGCCTGAACCGAGTAACGCTGAACGAACGCAATTGCTTGGGCATGAGATTGAACAACTCGTTGTGGAAGCGAAGAAGCTAGGAATCAGGCTGGAGGATATATTCGCGTCCATCTCGGCGCACTGGAAGCGTCTGGGCGGGGGACGGAGCGGTGCGGTTGAGTCAGATCGAGGAGGTCGCGGCAAGCGATGAGCAGCGCAATTCGAATCGAGCGTCTCACGAAAAAGTTCCGCCGAGTAGAAGCCCTAAAGGGACTCAACCTCGATATACCGGAAGGAGCGATTTATGCGCTCGTCGGGCCGAACGGTGCTGGCAAGACCACTGCCATCAAGATCCTGATGAACATTTTCGGGCCCACAACCGGTCGCGCCGAGGTCCTCGGAATGGAATCGACACGCGTTGCAGGGCCCGCGTTTACGTCAATCGGCTACGTGTCCGAAAACCAGGAGCTGCCTGACTGGATGACCGTCGATGCATTTCTGGCTTATTTGAGACCCTTTTACCCATCCTGGGATCGGGATCTTGAAACTGAGTTGGTCAAGCAACTTCAGCTGCCGCTGGACCGCAAGTTGGCCAGGCTGTCGCGCGGAATGCGTATGAAGGCCGCCTTGGCTAGTGCTCTGGCCTATCGCCCAAAGCTGATCGTTCTCGATGAGCCATTCGGTGGGCTGGATCCGTTGGTGCGCGATGAATTGATTGAAGGACTACTCGACCGAGCGCCGGAAGCAACCATCTTTATTTCCTCGCACGATTTGGCTGAGATTGAAAACCTGGCTAGCCATGTAGGTTATTTGGAAGAGGGTCGTCTTCGGCTCTCCGAGGAGATGACTGCATTATCCGGGCGCTTCCGCGAAGTGGAGCTAACGCTTGATAAGCCATCTACTTCGCCAGAACACCTGCCGAGCACTTGGATGCAGGTCAACACCTCAGCCTCGGTCTTGCGATTCGTCGAAAGTGGTTTCGATGAAGAACGCACCAGCGCTGAAATTAGGAAATTGTTCGGAGATGTTCGCAATGTGACCTTCACTCCGATGTCGTTGCGCTCGATTTTCCTGGCTATGGCAAAAACGGGGCGAGACGTGGCCTGAAAGGACAGCATCATGGACCAAATCGTCCATATCTTTCACAAGGACATTCGGCGGCACTGGCGTGAGATTGTTCTGTCGCTCGGAATCCTAGCCCTGTTTGCCTGGAATGAACCAAGCAAGTGGATGCCACGAACTTTTCGGGAGAGCATGTTTCGCGAGATGTTCTCCGGGTGGCTGGCGCCGATGGTCGCGATCAGCTGGTTGTTTCTCATCCTACGCGTGGTGCACTCGGAATCCTTGGCGGGCGACCGGCAGTTCTGGGTCACACGACCGTACGAATGGAAGAACCTGCTGACTGCCAAGGCGCTATTTCTGCTGACCTTCATCAACGTTCCGCTGTTCGGTGCCCAGGTGTTTCTGCTGTGGAAAGCGGGCTTCGCGTCATCCAGGTTCATGACCGGCCTACTTTGGGCCCAGCTAATGTGGATTGTGATTCTCATTGTGCCGATGACAACACTCGCAACGGTGACCTCGAGCTTTGGGCAGACTGTATTGGTCGTCCTTGGGATTTTGCTGTCCCTGATCGGGCTCTCGGTCCTTTCTTCGGAGATACCGAATCCGGGAATATCAATCCTCCGATTGATTCCGCAATGGCTCCCAACCTCGATTCTGTTGGGCGTGTTTGTGGTGATTCTGGTGCGGCAGTATGCGCGGCGCAAGACCCAGCAGTCGCGCTTGCTACTGATCGGTGCTGCTGCTGCGGTCCTGGTGATTACGGAGGAAATGCCGCCGCAGGCTTTCACTGCAAAGGCATTTCTGCAGCCTTCACCCGGACAACAATTGCCAGTGCAACTGAGTTTCGATCCTGCCAAGCCGAGTGCCGCCGAAGGTGTTCCGATGAAAGACAGAGTGCAGATCCGGATACCACTACTCGTTTCCGGAATAGCACAAAACTCTGCTGTCTCTATTGATGGGACCATGATCGACATCGAAGCTCCAGGAGGGCTCCACTGGAACTCGGGCTGGAATAGATCCTTCTCAGAGCTGCTCCCGGCTCAGCCAACTACTGAGACGTATTTTGCTGTGGATAAGGCTTTCTTCGAGCAAGTGAAGTCCACTTCGGCGAAGGTTCACATCTCGTTTGCGCTGACCGCGTTCGGCCCCACAGAAGTACGCCGCGTGGCCGCGACGGCCGACGCCTTTGCGGTGCCGGGTGGAGCCTTGTGCGCGATCCATCCGGAGAATCGCGATCTGCTCCGGTGTCGTTCGCCGCTGAAGACTCCATTCCTCGCTGTGAGCACGCGCTCAGAAGAAACAACGTGCTTGATTTCCGGGAAAGAGAAAACGGTACCTCCTGGAACGGTGTTCTATGCATGGAACCGGAGTTGGAATCCGACTCCGGCAAACTTTGGACTCAGTCCGGTCGAGCTGTTCGATCTCAGCTTTTTCCACTGGCCCAGGATGAACGAGGATTTTCGTGCCAGCAGCCTATGCACCGGAACTCCGCTGACGTTCAGCGTACTGGAGGAGGGGCAGCAGACGAAGAGCGAACTCACTATTGACGGACTCCGTCTTGCGGATTATCAGCTCATGGATCGCGGGCAACATGCGACCGGTATAGGCATAGCGATACCGTAGGCACTTCTGAAAACGCATTCCGACTTCTTGAACGCCATGCATGTCAGGCCTTGGTCATGGTTCCGCAAAGGGTACTCCATGGTACGTTTCGTCTGAGCCTGTTTTTTCACCGGTTCACAACGAACGCAGGAAGTTCAAGAGATCCTGCTGTTCCGATGGCGTGAGAGCGTTAAACTTGTCGATCACTCGGTTGGCCTCCGAACCATCACTGCGGTGATCGCGGATAGCCTGCGGCAGGTCGCTGGCACGTCCGTCGTGCATAAAGAAGATGCGCTGGCCCAAGCCCCACAAAGGCGCCGTGCGGAACTCGTCCGGTCCAGCATTCCCCTGAGGGATGTCGTCCTTCAATCTTTCTCCCATGTGGTGCAGGAGCAAATCGGAAAACATGTTCGCAGGTACGCCAGTCAGCCCGGGAACGTTGACCGTAAAGGAAGATTGTCCCGTAGTCATCGATGGTGTGTGGCACAAAGCACACCCCACGGTGGTGAACAGCTTATTGCCATTCTGGATGGAGGGGGAACAGCTTGTGCCCGCGCAGGCCGGGGTTGGCTGGTCGAGGAATCGCATGAAGGTCGCAAAGGCATCATCGTCGCTCGGTACACCAATCGTGTCGCTTCCGGAAGGCAGGTATTTGGTCGCGTCTTCGGGCAACGGATTGGCCACGCAGTTGGCAGGAGGCGGATTTGGAAAAAATCCACGCTTCTGCGGGAACATCTGATTGGTCTCCCCCATTTCCACGCTGTACGCCTCATGGGTAAACATCAGGAGTGACTTATTTTGCGCTTTCCAGCCAAAGCGAGTGATGGTGGCATCGTTTCCGCTGCGGTTTGGTTTTCCGCAAATTCCCAGCGCCGACTTGGCCGCCTGGTTCGCGCGCATGTTGGTCAAAATCGTGGCGTCGTCAATCATCTCAATCAGGCCGTCGCCGAACGTGGGAGTGGGGATCCGCAATGCCAGATTGTGCCGGCTCGCCGCTCCGAGGAAGTCCTCCTGGCCGAGCGTACATCCTATTGGCGCGTCGTTTCTTCCCTGAATGGTGAATAGATCGTGCACGCTGCCATCGGGCTGATCCCGGTTCACCGTACTGTCTGGGTTGGTCATGAACTTGAAGCGGGCTTCCCGAACGGGCCCATCGGGCTTTACAAAGAAGGGAAGCTTGTTCTGACCATTATTGGCGGTCGCCAACGCAACCTGGGGATTCGGTCCAACGTTTGGAAAGGCCGTCTTACTCGGGCTCGACCCGCCAATCGCAGGTTGGGAGTGGCAGATACCGCAGGAATCGGCATTGAAGGTCGGCCCGAGGCCGTCCGCGACCCCTTCGGAATTCACGAACCGCTGAGCGGCATCATTGAAGAAGCGAAGTTGCTCCGGGCTCAAGTTGGCGATCGGCCCGCCTGCTCCGATGGGTGCACCGCGTGGCCCGGGATCCTTTGCAGAAGACTTCCCGCCAGAGCCGTGTTCTCGATCGGGATCACGATCCTGACCTTGCAGCAACACCGGAACCGCGAGCCCGAAAATAAAGAGCCCGGCGATCATTTTGAATCGCAGGGAATGCCTGGTGTGTATGGCTGGGAGGGCGTGCGCTTTCGTGTGCATGGATCCTCCTTGCAGACGGTGGTGGAGGGAGAAACGTTCCAGTCCTCAACAGTGGTTAGTTCAGCGCGAAGTGTGAATTGTGGTGCTGAAACCGGGGATTGGGCAGGTGTCGAAAGTACGTCTCGAACGGACTAGTGGAGAATGGAAAAAGGTCACCCGCCTCCCTTGCCCGAGCGGACACTTCGGCAGGCAGCTGAGACTTCGATCTATCTGCGCTCCCTCCGCCCGAGCCTTCAGGGCGATCACGCACGCGCCGGCAATCACAACCATGTCCCTCGGCGTAAGACAGATGTTCAGAACGTTTTGCCGACCGCATCGGATTCAATTCGTCGCTGCGAACGGAGTACTTTGCCACTCCCGTAATCGTATTGTGCACCAAGCCTCCGGCCCAGTCGTCGAACTGAGGTCGAGTTACGGTTCCGTAGGATCTGAATCTTGAGGCACGCGCTGAAGTGTTCCATCATCGGTGAGGCTCCGATGGCTTCGTTGGGGCTAGACTGGAACCTTTGCCGATTTCGATGGGTATACGCTGCGAGAAATGCGGGATGGTCCATTTGATAATGATGACAGCAAAGCATCGTATAGAGTGCCTGCATAGCCCTGATATGTTTAGGCGCACATGTACCGACTGCGTAGCATACAGCCAGAGTCCAGGAGGTGCCTCAGCGAATCACTGAATTCGGTGGCCGTTGTGCGATATGACGTTGGCACTAGGTTTTTGGCACTTTACATCTAAGTGCGGGCCCCCTTGCGACCCATTCGAAATCTCGTATCTGAGTGGGCACGACTATTTGGAGCGGGCCGCTGCCGCGGGGGTCGGTTGGCCGTTGGTGCTGACGCGTCAGGAGCCGTCTGCACGTCCTACTGCGTTCCGTCTAAGCGTCCTCCGCAAGCAAATCGCCACAATAAGAATACCTCCGAACAGTAACGCGATGTCGCCGATGCTAAATAGTCCGAGCCGTGCTTGGTCTGCCAGAAGTGGCCACCGCGTGTGCAACGTCGCACCCTGCCACATTGGACTCACCGGACGCACCGTGGACGGCATTCCGAACACGGGCATCGATCCTGCATTGGCATCCGTTACCAGGGCATTCATCCCCAGTCCGCAGAGCATTAGCAGAACGCCGGTCCGAACCAAGGGAGATCGAACCACACGCAACACGAGCCACAGGATTGCGCAGGACGCACACAGCCAAATCGCTGGATGTTCCATCCACGCCAACTGATGTGCCGCTGAGAGGAAATGCACGGTCTTCTCCGAATACCAAAGACAAACGAACAGGAAGCAAGCGCCGTGCCAAACCGAGCCAGATGCTAAGTCCCTTTCTGGCAATCGAATATAAGAGGGAGGTCCGACCGAACAACGCGCCTTCTTCAAGATCATTACCAACCACATTCACCCGAGAGGGAAAACGTAGTGCCTGCGACAGCTAAGGACGCAGCACGTTCACAGCCTGTCTCTCGCCATAATTCTGTCCGGCTCTGAAATCAACAGTTTGCAAGATTTCCTCAACTTGCGATTGTGGTATCACTTTCATCCATGTTCCGCTTTCTACGGCTCTGGTTCGGAGCCATAGTCAGGCTTTTCATTCCCGGCAAGACTTGCTAGTGGAGAACCTTGCACTTCGTCAGCAGCTCAGTGTGTTCAGTGTCGATACCGACGGCCCAAACTGGTCACCGAGGAGCAGCTGCGTGCGTTGGAACGGGCTCGCGAGGAGAAGGAAGCGCGCGGCGAGATCGAGACCCTACATCCTGGCTACTTGGGTACGCAGGACACTTACTACGTGGGCACGATCAAGAGCGTGGGCCGCATCTATCAGCAGACGTTTCTCGACACCTACGCCAAGGTTGCCTTCGCCAAATCCACTTTGCGCTCGGTGATTCGTTTGGTATTTGATGGCAAACTGAGCGCAGACCAGATCGCCGGAACCCTTACGGATGATAGTGCCAGAGGCGACTTCATTCTACGTCGCGCCGTAGCGAAG
>Ga0307471_100000709_pt1 | contig 17385 bp, 13 predicted proteins | sample atmos_gasesAM3C__2_FD_204566 | JGI IMG/M metagenome (GOLD analysis project Ga0307471, IMG submission 204566) | Hardwood forest soil microbial communities from Morgan-Monroe State Forest, Indiana, United States - atmos_gasesAM3C_515 | ecosystem: Environmental > Terrestrial > Soil > Temperate...
ACTCTTATTGAGTTGAGGCCATCCAAGCGCTCAATAAGTTAGGTAACCGGACAATTGCGTTCCTGGAACCGACTTTTCCGACAACGGCACTGGGTTTCCCCGCCGTGCTGAATTCATCGAACCCAACGGTTCCTCTCGCAGCCGCCGAGGCGATCATCGAAGCGAGTCTTTGTTAGACTATGCAGCCATGAAAACACTCTTCGTTCAAACGATCTGCATCGTGTTGTTTGTTGCGACTCAGGCGGCGCCTCAGGCAGACAGCCAAGAGGTTATTTCTCTGTATCCAGGCACGCCGCCGGGATCAACGCCCGAGAACTACTCAGAAAAAGAGTACTTCTCGAAGAGCTGGAACACCGAAGTGGTCAGCAATGTGACCAAGCCGAGCCTCACGGTGTTCAAGCCTTCGGCGGAGTCGAAAAACGGCACGGCGGTGGTGGTGTGCCCGGGTGGCGGCTTCATGGCGCTGTCGATCACCAGCGAAGGGATTGAGGTAGCAAAGTACCTGGCGGAGCGAGGCGTGACGGCGTTTGTGCTGAAGTACCGGCTGGCACACACCGGCGAGGATGCCACGCAGGAATTTGCAGAGCTCTATGCGGACAGACCGAAATTCCAGGCGACGGTGGGGCCGGTCATTGCTCTGTCTATTGCCGACGGACTAGCGGCGGTTACGTATGTTCGAAAGCATGCAACCGAATGGGGCGTGTCACCCGAACGTGTTGGAATTATCGGTTTTTCCGCAGGAGGCACGGTGACGGCGGGAGTGGCACTGAAGTATGCGCCCGACGGGCGACCTGCTTTTGTGGCGCCATTTTACGGCGCCGCACGGCTATTTATGGATTTGCCTGTTCGGGGGGACGCCCCGCCTATGTACACCGCGGCGGCGACCGACGATAACCTCGGACTGGCGCCGGACAGCGTGGCACTGTACGAGAAATGGACGGACGCTCACAAATCGGCGGAGCTGCACATGTATGCGAAAGGCGGCCATGGTTTCGGAATGCGCAAGCACGATTTGCCAACGGATCATTGGATCGACCGGTTCGCCGACTGGCTGGAGTTGCAAGGTTTTTTGAAGAAGTGAGTGCGATCGCACTCGGTCCGGCGTTTCAGGAGAAAAGGGAGAGCATGAACAAGGTCATCGCTATTTGCAAGTTTGTGGGATTGGCGTTGATTTCAGCGGCGGGCGTGTTCGCGCAGCAGTCGAAGCTGCCGAAGGATCAGCTGGCGACGGATTTCAAGGCGCCGGAGAGGCCCAGTGATTTTGAGAAGCGAACGGCGATGGTGGCGATGCGGGACGGCACGAAGCTCTTCACCGTGATCGTGGTGCCGAAGGGAGCAAAGCAGGCGCCGATCCTGCTGACGCGGACGTGCTACAACGCGGCGGCACGCGCGGAACGCTCGAAGAGCGGGCGGATGATCGAAGCGCTGCCGCTGAGCGATGAAGTCTTCGTGGAGTCCGGATACATCCGCGTGTACCAGGATGTGCGCGGGAAGTACGCCTCCGAAGGCGTGTATCTGATGACGCCGCCGCCGGCGAACTCGGGCTACAACCCTTCGGGCGCGGACGACACAACGGACGGATATGACACGATCGATTGGCTGGTGAAGAACGTGCCGGAGTCGAATGGGCGCGTGGGCATGATCGGGTCGAGCTATGAGGGATTCACGGTGGTGATGGCGCTGCTGAATCCGCATCCCGCGCTGAAGGTGGCGGCGCCGGAGAGCCCGATGGTGGATGGGTGGATGGGCGACGACTGGTTTCACTACGGCGCGTTTCGACAGAACAACATCGACTACATATTGGGGCAGACGTCGAAGCGAGGCGAGGGTGTGAGTATTCCGCACGAAGGGCGCGACGACTATACGAATTATTTGCGCGCGGGCTCGGCGGGGGATTTTGCGAAGGGCGAGGGCGGAGAGCAACTGCCGTTCTGGCTGGTGATGAGGGACCATCCCAGTTACGACGGATTCTGGCAGAGCCAGGCGCTGGACAAGCTGATCGCGGCGAAACCTTTGACAGTACCCACGATCTGGGAACAGGGATTGTGGGACCAGGAAGATATGTGGGGAGCGATCCACAGCTATCGCGCGTTGAAAGCGAAGGGTGCGCCGGACGCGATGAATCGGCTAGTGATGGGGCCGTGGTTCCATAGCCAGGTGAACCGCGAAGGAAGATCGCTCGGTCCGCTGATCTGGGCAACGGACACGACGGCGGAGTGGCGTCGCGACGTGCTGCTTCCCTTGTTCAATCAATACCTCAAGCCGGGCTCGCCCGAGGCGAATGTGCCGTCGATATTGATTTACGACACCGGTGCGGATCATTGGGACAGGCCGAATGTTTTCCCGGCGAGCTGCGAGAAGGGCTGCCGTGTTGCGTCGAAGGCGCTGTATTTGAGTGCGGTGGGAAAACTGTCGTTTGAGGCTCCGGCGGGCGGGAGCGCGAGCGCGGCGAAATTTGATGAATATGTTTCGGATCCGATGAAGCCGGTGCCGTACCGGCCGCGTCCGGTTGTCGACGAAGATGAAAAGGGCTGGCGTACGTGGCTGGTGACGGACCAGCGCTTCGTGGACGGCCGCCCCGACGTGCTCACATACGAGAGTGAACTGCTGACCGAGCCGATGAAATTATCCGGAGAACCGGTCGTGCATCTGGTGGCCTCAACCAGCGGGACGGATTCGGATTGGGTGGTGAAGCTGATTGATGTGCAGCCGGACCGGGTTACGCCGCCGATGGAAATGAGTGGCTACGAATTGCCGATTGCAACGGATGTTTTTCGCGGACGCTATCGCAGCAGCTTCGAGCATCCGGAACCGATCAAGGCGAACCAGCCGCTGACGTATGTGTTCGCGCTGCCGATGGTCAACCACACGTTCCAGCCGGGGCACCGAATCATGGTGCAGGTACAGTCGACACTGTTTCCGCTTTACGATCGCAACCCGCAGCGTTTTGTGACGAATATCTTCGTGGCAAGACCAGAAGATTATCAAGCAGCGACGCAGAGGATCTGGCACCAGCCGGGGCAGGCGAGTTACATCACACTGCCGATCGTTCCAACCGGTAAATGAGATTTTCCATTGATTTTCGAAACATCAAGTGCTCCAGGATTTCTCGCCGGCGTAATTCTCTTAGCCACGATGCTGATCCACACTCCGCGGGCCGCAGAGCAACCCGGCACGCTGAGAGGCACGCTGCTTGACCCACAAGGTGCGGCCGTTCCGAAAGTGGATGTCGAGCCGCGCTGGAACGATGCCAGTCAGAATAGTGCTAAGGAAAAAAAGCCGCGGTACAAGAACGTAACGACTAAAAGCGATATGGCCGGCGAGCTTTCGTTGAAACTTCCACCAGGCGATGGGGACGTGTTCGCCTATCACGATGGCTTCGCCACGACCGTGTTCATCGAACCGGGCAAGGTGATCGCCGCAAAACTGCGCTTTCCCGGTTATGCAGCGATGTCGATACCGTAGCGAAGTCCATCAGAGAGCCGAGTCACGCCCTACGGAAATGCAAAAACCGGCCTGCGCCCTGCGGTTCCTACCCGGGTCAAAACAAGATGGACGGGAGCCACGAGCCGGCGGGCTCGTTGTAGAAGCCGATGGTCATCAGTGTCATGGGCTGGACGACGTGCAGACCATTGGCGAGACACCAGCGGAGCAAAGTGGTGTTGCGCGAGGGCAGGAGAATGCCGGGGCCGCCGAACGATTCCGCCGAGGCGATCAGCGCTTGCAAGTCCAGGTTGCTCTCGGCCGTTGCGTGACCGAAGAAAGCCAGGGACGTTGCGTACCCGGTGACGCGTCCGGCGCGCTCCACGACAATGGCAGTGTTCTCCTGGATGGCTTGCGCCAATTCGGCGCCGCGATCGAATCCATGCACGCGGCGTGAGAGCGCGTTACAAGCTTCCAAGTCCGCCGCAGTTGCCAACCTGACCGCGCAGCCTGGAACAATCCGTTCGCGAGGGCGCCCCTGCAGGCAGGAGAGCGGTTCGCGGACATCGAAGCCGAGGCTAGCGTAAAGCGCGAGCGAGCGATTGTGATAGGCGGCCTGCACCAGGCGCACTCCCGCAGGGCAGCTCTGATTTGCGCGATCCATGACCGCCTGCATCAGCTTGCGTCCGACGCCGAGATTTTGCGCGCCGGGATCGATGGTAATCGGACCGATGCCGGCGATACTGGAACGCTCGTCGAGACAATTGCTGCCGACGATGCGGCCGCCGCTTTCCGCGACGACGCAATAAAAGCGGGGACTGGAAAACAGCATCGAAAGCAAGCCCATAGCGGCTTCCGGTCCCGGCAAATCACAAGGGAAGCCGTGCTTGGCGCTGAGCGTGGAGAAGGCGTCGTAGCAAATCTTTCCGCAGATCGAACCGTCGACCGGAGTCGCGGCACGAACGACGACTTGCGGCTGTGACGCGGATGGCATTCGGGGGCTCCAAGATGCAGCGGGAGTATACCAGCCCGGCGCAGAGGTTGGGCTGGGCCGGACACGGCCTTTGGGCGTTCCGGCCGCGGGAGCGTGGTAGTATGACGCCTAACTCGGGCAAGCTTGTCGGAGCCTCCGAGGGGGCTAAAAATGGCGAGATTGGAATCCGCAGGAGCGGAGCTGAGGGCCAGGGTCCCGGATTCTGTTTCGTCCGTGACGGAAACGGTGGTCCGCTCACGACACTCCGCGCTGGTTCGAGTCACGCACTGGATTACTACGCTTTGCTTTTTCGCCCTACTCATTACCGGAATTGAAATTCTGATTTCGCATCCTCGTTTCTATTGGGGCGAAACCGGAAATGTATTGACCACGCCGTTGTTCAAGCTGCCGATCCCTTCGTCGAGGGCATTGGTGCCTACGGGTTACGGGTACGTGCTGCGAGACCAGAACGGGTGGAGCCGCTACCTTCACTTTCAAGCGGCGTGGGTCGCAGTGTTGACCGGCTTGCTGTACGTAGTCTCGGGCTTGCTCACTGGGCACTTTCGGAAAGACCTGCTGCCGGGCAAAGGCGATCGCTCGTTGCGGACGCTGTGGGCCGCGTTTGCGAAAAATTTGCGTTTTCAGCGGCCGAGTGAGGCAGAGACTTGGTCGTACAACGTGTTGCAGCGGCTCACCTACCTGTTCGTGATCTTCATTCTGTTCCCATTGGTGATCTGGACAGGCCTGGCGATGTCTCCCGCGTTTGCTTCGGTGATTCCGGCGACGGTCACGTGGTTGGGTGGGCAGCAATCGGCGCGGACGATTCACTTCTTCGTCTCCGTGGCGCTCGTGCTTTTCCTGCTGGTGCACGTCGTGATGGTTTTTGTCGCCGGATTTTGGAGCCGAATGCGAGCGATGATCACTGGGCGAGCCGGTACAGATAGGGAGGGCACATGAGCGATTTCTCGCGCCGCAAATGGATCAAGGCCGGTGTCGCGGCCACGGCGGGCCTGGCAGGGCTTGGCGCGGCTGCGCGCATTGCGCAGAGGTATGGACTGATCCCGCCCGATCACGGCGGGATCTACGGCTTGGGGGAAACCCTGACGTATGGATCGCACCGGTTGCTGACACGACATTCGTTGGCGCGGGAGTTCCGTCCCAGCCAGATTTCGAAGCCCCCAATGGCGAACGAAATGGCACCGCTCAATGATGCGTACAAGCGCCTGCAGGCTGGGGGATTCGCCGACTGGCGGCTTTTCGTGAACGGCATGGTCGACCGGCCGGCGTCCTTTTCGCTGGCGCAGCTCAAGAGTTACCCGTCTCGCAGTCAGATCACGCAACTCGCGTGCGAGGAAGGCTGGTCGTACATCGCCGAGTGGATCGGCGCGCCCCTCTCGCACGTGCTGAGTCTCGTGGGAGTCCAGCCGCAGGCCCGCTACGTTGCTTACTTCTCCATCGATTCCAACTGGTGGGACAGCATCGACATGGCCGATGCACTGCATCCGCAGACTTTTCTCGCCTACGGTATGAATGGCGGCGAACTTCCGGTGGGCAACGGCGGGCCACTGCGCATGCGGGTCCCGCGCCAGCTGGGGTACAAGAACGTGAAATTCATCACCAAGCTCACGGTGACCGACAGTCTGAAGGGCTTCGGCAAGGGGCTGGGCTCGGCGTCTCCGGAAGCGGGCTACGCATGGTACGCCGGCATTTAGTGAAATATGCGATCAGTCGCGGAACTCTGCCACGTTGGCGCTTGTCCAATCGAGGAACGTCTTCGGCGCCGCTCCGGTGATCTGTGCGAATGTGGACGTAAGGTGCGCAGGATGGCTCGCGGCGGCGGCCCAGGCCTGGAGCAGCATATTCACGGCGCCTAGAGGCATGATTGGGAGCAACTCACGTCGCGCCTCCTCGGGCGAGATCTCTTCGATGCGGAGTGAGCGTCCGAGCACACGAGCGATCGTGGAGATCTGCTCGAGGTGCGTCAGCGATTGAGGCCCAGTCAGTACGTATTCCGCCCCGGCGTGTCCGTCCTCAGTTAACGCACGAACCGCGACCGAGGCGATGTCCCGCTCGTCGATCGGTGCGGTAGGAACCGCAAGAAAAGGCCAGCGCACGACATCGCCGGTGCGAATCTGCGGCGCCCACCAACTCACAGCATTCGCGGCGAACATTCCAGGTCGTAAAAACGTCCACTGGAGTCCTGAGGTCTCAATGAAGCGCTCGATTTGCTCCATCATCGTTCTGAGTGGATTGGGTTGCTGGAACAGCGGGTGGAGCGTTTTGAGCGGTGCGGACAGGACCACGATGCGCCGCGCGTGGCTGGAGACACGTTGGAGCGCAGGGCCGACTGCGGTGGGAGGAGCGGTCCAGACCAGGAAGACCTTCTCGACGCCGTCGAGACAAGGATCGAGTGTTTCGGGAGCAGTGAGATCTCCCCGAACGACTTCAACGTGGTGCGAGAATTTAGCGGCTTCTGGATGGCGAGCCATGGCGCGGATTTTGGCGCCAGCGGTGGAAAGTTGAGAGACGACCTGACGGCCGACGGTGCCGGTTGCACCGATGACGAGGATGGGATTCATGGGAGGAATATCGTACGAGTGGAGTGGGAGGGAGGCAAGGCGGTGTGTGGATGAGCCGATGGCGAGCAGTTGGGTCTCATGGATTTGTGACTTGGAGCGATCACGGCGGGGTCCCTCCACTGCGCAGCCGGCGTAAACGCTGGTTGCTTCGGTCGGGATGACAGGTAGGTTCGCGCTCAGGGACGGGTCAAGTGTGATGCGGACTACGCCGGGCAAAGCCCTTCGGGCAGAGCCCTCAGGGCAAACAAGGCCCGCCCCTACATACGGAGGTCAACTCCGAGGAGAGCTAGGAGATGTTGGTGGGTTCGACGTGGAGTTTTAGGCCTTCGACTTTGGTGACGCGGACGGATCGGCCTTCCGGGACGGGTTGCGGCGAAATGGCGCGCCAGAGTTCGCCGTGGATGCGGATCAGGCCTTCGGCGGTTGCGGCGACCGGTGAGACAACGACACCCTGCGCGCCAAGGAGTTCTTCGCGGCCGGTGGAAGACTTCCACTGGCGAGAACGAAGCACGAGGCGCATCAAAAAGACCGTGATGGCGGCGAACGGAAGCGTGACCGCCAAGGCGATGCCGATGCTGACGCCACCCGCAGTGAGCGGCGAGCGGATCAGGAACAACGCGCCAAGAAGCATCGAGATGATTCCGCCGGTGACGAGGACGCCGTGGCTGGTGTATTTCGCCTCCAAGACAAACATCGTGAGAGCGAGCAGGATCAGCGCTACGCCGACGATGTTCACGGGAAGAAGCTGCATGGCGTAGAGCGCAAGGAGCAAGCAGATGCCACCAACGACTCCGGGAGCGATCATTCCGGGATGGGTAAATTCGGTGTAAAGACCGAGGACACCGACAATAAGGAGCAGGAAAAATATGTCGGGCGCAACGATGCGTGCGAGGAAGCGCTGGCGGCCGGAGAGATGGAAGGACACACGGACACAATTTGCGAGAGCGAGTTTTGTTCTGGCGCCGTCGAAGCGGGTGATTTCGCGGCCGTCGAGCTTTTGCAGCAAGTCTTCTTCATTAGTGGCGATCAAATCGATCATCTTGCCTTCGAGCGCTTCTTTTTCGGTGAAGGCGCGGGCTTCGGTGACCGCGGTTTCCGCGAGTTGCGGGTTGCGGCCGCGTTTGTCGGCGAAGCTGCGGAGGAAGGCGGTGGCATCGTTAGTGATTTTGCGGCGCAGGGTTTCGTCAATGGCAACCGGATAGGCCCCGACACCGATCAGGGGCGAAGCCGCGCCGGTGTGCGTACCGGGAGCCATGGCCGCGATGTCGGCGGAGAGCAGGATGAAGAAGCCGGCGGAGGCGCCGCGAGCGCCGGTCGGCGTGACGTAGACGGCCACTGGCATCCGGGCGTTCAAGATGTGCTGGATGATGACCTTCATCGAATCAGACAGGCCGCCGGGTGTGTCCATGGTGATAACGACGAGCGAGGCGTGGCGATTCGCGGCGTCGGTGAGGCCTTCGTCAATATAAGTGGCGAGGATGGGATTTACCTCGCCGTCGAGGTTGAGATCGAGAACGGTGGAGGAAGCGGAGTGCTCGTCGGCGTTTGTCGGGAAGGCGAGGACGGCCCATAGAGCCGCCGAGAAAATTCCGAAACGAGTGAGTACCCATCTGGCTCTAGACCCCGCCCTCGGAACAGGGCGGCCACAGCGGTGGGAACCTCTCGTCAGCGAAGATCGACCAGGAGCTTCATCGTCCAGCATTAGTGAATAGTGCTGCTAGGTTTGGAATTCTGCAAGTGGTCGAGCAGCACTTTGGCTTCGGTGTAGTTGGGGGCGAGCTTGAGGACGCGCTCGAGCTCGGTACGCGCAAGGTCGAATTTTTTCTGGTCGAGATACACCTTGGCCAGCATAGTGCGCACTTGCGCGGAATCGCGGCTTGCGAGCGACGCTTGCAATTCCTTGACGGCCACATCCAGACGGCCGCGACGATGAGCCACTTCGGCCAATCCGCGATGGGCCAAGGCGTTGGACGGATCGGACGCGAGCGCGGCACCAAAGTCGGCTTCAGCGGCATCGAGACGGCCGACGGACAACTCCTGACGAGCGCGGCGAATGCGGGTGACGGGAGTTTGTTCCACGACCGCAGCCGATGCAGGTCCGGAAGCAGCAGCATCCGGAGACCTGGACGGAAGCGCCGAGGATTCAATTTCCAGCCGCAGCGGAGCGATGTCGAGATCGGTCTTTAAGCGTTCGTGGTGCGAGAGCGCGTCCCCTTTGACAAGCTCCGTTTTGGAAGTGTCCGCTTTGTTCGCGTTCGCGCCAGGTTCCGCTTTTGTCTCGATGTGGACGGCAGGCAGCGCGTTTGGACCGAGGGCTTCGGCGGCAGCTTCGCGCTCTTCTTCGGCTTCGGTTTTCTTCCCGGCCTTCTCCAGCGACTGAATCAGGAAAGCACGATCCTCGGGATTGTCGGGTTCGCGCTCGCTGGCTTCGCGGAAGGAAGCAGCGGCGTTGGCAAATTCCCCAGTACGCAGGGACATCAGGCCGAGATTGAAGGGGTAGTCGTCTTCGTCGGGGTCCATGTCCGTGGCGCGGCGAAGATCGGCAAGAGCGGCCTGCACATTGCCTTGGCGCGCCAAGGCGATCGCGAGATTGTTGAGGACCTCGGGAGGATCGGGGATGGCAACCACGGCCGCGCCCGGATCGCGCTTGGTGCGCTCGCGCAACGAATCCTCAAGCGCGATGTAGGTCTCCGCAGCCTTGTCGGGCTGATTCAACTGGAGGCGGCAAACGCCAACCGCGAACGCAGCTTCCACGTAGCGCTGATGGGCTTTGGGCACTCGCGCAAACCACGGCAGGGCGGAGTTGCAGTCGTTGCGAGAGGCGTAGGTTTCGCCGAGCGCGAAAGCGGGATCAGGCCAGTTTGTCTCAAGACGCGCGGCTTCTTTTAATTCGCGGAGGCGCGCTTCATCTTCATTGGCAAGCAAGCCGCGAACGAAATGCTCGAAGGCATCGAGGCGCAGTGGGCGCTGAGCCTTGGCGAACTCCTTGAGGGCGAGCGGATAGCTGCGCTCGTTGGCGGAAACCAGCTTCCAGACCACGCCGGTCTGAAGCTCCATCAAGGACGAGAGCGGTGCAGTTTCCTTCACCAGCGGAAGCAGCGCCGGCGGATCGACACGGAGGACACGCGAATTCACGGTCAGCGTGGTGCCGTCGGAATTGAACGAGCCGAAGACAACGAAATCGGCGTCGAGATCCTGCGCGATGCGGAGCATCGTGGCGCGACTGAGTTTTGCGGTGGCCGGAAGGCCGTAGCGTTCGAATTCTCCGGCCCGGCCCGCGTGGGAATAAACCTGTTCGCCACCGTCGGAAAGATATTGAATGGTGAGCTCTTCGAGGCCTTCGCCTAGCCAGTCGAGACGCGGGGAGGAGCCAGCGTTTTCAAAAGGGAAAACGACATAGAGGCCTTGCTGGGGTTGCTGGGCGCGCGCCAGGAGAGAAAGAACGAGGTGGGCGCAGAGAAATAGGAGCGAGCGGCGCATGAGAAGGTCAGTTTAGGTCAACAGATTGTGCGGGGGAAGCTGGAGGTGGAGACTTGGCGGTGAAATAGACAACGCGAGCGCTTAGCCAAAGCAAGGTATCCCGCTAAGCGGGCCGGGCTAGGTCAGGTTGAAAATCGAGCACAGACAGGAAGGTCTGTGCTACTTAGGGCTGCTCGGTTTCGGGAGGCTTTGGAGCGATCAGGTTCTGTACTTCCTCGTTCTTGAGGAGGGCGGTAAAGGCTTTGTCTTTCTTGACGTCGGCAACGAAGGTGGCATACCCCTCGTCTTTGGCTTTGCGGAGGTAGAGGATGGCGCGCTCGACGTTGCCGGATTCGGCGAAGGACTTGGCGAGCAGGAAGTAAAAGCGGCCGCGGTCCGAAACCGAGCGATCCTGCAACAGCGAGCCGTTGCGCGAGGAGTTGTGCTCAAAGAACTGGGGATCCTTGGTCAGAGCAATGCGGAAAGCGCCAATCGACTCTTCATAGCGCTTGTCGCCGAAATAGGCGTAGCCGAGATTGCTGTAGAGCACGGGCATGTCGTCGCGCATCTTGATGGCTTTTTCGTAGGCCTTGATGGCCTTGCCGAACTTCTTGCGCTGATACCAGACGGTGCCAATATTGTTCTCGGCGTCGGCATACTTCGGGTCGATCTTCATGGCGCGCTCGTACATCTTCAGCGCGAGACCCAGCGCCTCCTGCTGATGGAGGGCAATCCCAAGTTTGTTGAAGTAAACGGCGTTCCGCGGCTCCTTGTCGGTGAGTTGCTTGTAAGTCTGCGCGGCTTCGTAGTACTGCTTGCGCGCCATGAACAGGTCACCCATCTCTTCCGCGGTGAGCGGACGAGTGGTGGGCTGCGTTGCAGCGGTCGAGACCTGCGACGGCGTTTGTATGGGAGCCGAGGAAGACGGGCTCTCTACAAACGACTTGCGCACTGCACTGGAATCGGTCGAACCTGACCCGGGATTCGTCTGACTATTGGTGGGAATTGCAAAAGTCAGAAGGAGGAATACTGCCGAAACCGCCAGAGAAACTAGCTTCATGGCGAGTCTCCTTTGTTGTCCGGTCTTGTCTTGTCCGGATCCTGCTTCTTCTTGCCTCCAAAGATACCAAAAATCTTCTGCAATGGGTTCTTTTTCTTTTCGATGGGCTTGCCATTAGCGTCCACGGTGGGGGTCTGCCCCTGGCCGGTGGCATTGGGCGGGCGGTTCGGATCGTAGGGCAAAGGCTGGCCGTTAGCGTCCAAGCCGGAGTTGCTCTTGTCCTTGTCTTTATCGCCGCCACCGAAAACGTGCGAGAGCCAGGAACCGGTAGAGCTCAGGATGTTGTGGCCACCGTGAATTTCGCAGTATTGCGTGGGCGCGGAGCCGGCGACGTAGACTTCGTCACGCGTGGCGGGACAATTCGGTGTAGCCAGCTCGAGTGATTCGGGGTCGATGGAGACGGTCTGAACACCTTCGGGCGGCGGGAAGTCCTTGACGTCTTTGTAAGCCGCCAGCGACGTGGCGCGAATCATGAAGTCGGCCCAAATCGGAGCCGCGGCGGTGCCACCGGGCAAGCCGAGATCGCGGTTGTCATCGAAACCGATCCAAATGACGCAGACCAGATTGTCAGTAAAACCAGCGAACCAACCATCGCGCGAGGTGCCGGTTTTACCCGCCGCAGGCAGAGTGAAGCCGCGAGCGCGAACTCCGGCGGCAGTCCCCTTGTTCATGACGTCTTTGAGCAGACTGTCGACCAGGTAGGTGATGCGCGGGTCCAGAACCGCGTGCGTCTGCGGCGTGGCTTTTTCCTCGTTCTGGCCGTCGGCGGTGCGGATGTTGTGAATGAACTCGGGCTCGGCGCGCACGCCACCGTCGGCGAAAGCGGTGTAGGCGGCGGCGACATCGACCGGGGTCATTTCGTAAGCGCCAAGGGCAACGGCGGGAGTAGCACGAATGTTGTTGCCTAGACCCATCTGACGCGCGACTTGCACGACGCGGCCGTAGCCGATCAGTTCTGCGACTTTTACCGTGGCGACGTTGAGCGAGTTGGTGAGGGCTTCGCGGACCGTTACGCGACCCATGAATTTCGCGCCGAAATTATTGGGCGTGTATTCCTGACCGTCGAATTCGAAGGTGGTTGGCTCGTCGTCAATGGTGGTTGCGGGAGTGACGATGGGCTGAACGCCGTCGATGGCGTTGTCGAAGGCCGCAGCATAGACGAACGGCTTGAAGACGGATCCGGGCTGGCGATGCGCTAACGCGTGATTTAACTGGCTCTGGCCGTAATCGCGGCCGCCGATGACCGCTTTGATTTCTCCGGTGCGAGGATCGAGCGCGACCAGCGCGACCTGCGCCTGGGGTATCGCCTCGTTACTTCCCTTTTTGGCGGCTTCCTTGCGCCAGCGGTCATATTTCTTCGCCAGCAGCTTGTCGACATTTTTCATACCCGCGTCGACAGCGGCAACCGCGGCGCGTTGCAATTCGGGATCGAGCGTCGTGTACACGCGGAAATTTTCGCTGAGCAACTGGTTCTCGGAATATTTGTCGAGCAGGTGATCCTTGATCATGTCGACGAAATACGGGGCTTCGCCGCTGGATATCGAAGTGTGAACGATTTTGAGCGGGGCGCGCTTGGCGTCCTGCACATCGGCGTCTTTGACGTATTTGTTCTCCAGCATTTGCGTCAGCACGCGGTCGCGAGCCTGCGCACCGCGTTCGGGATGACGGTCAGCGGAGGAATAGTAGTTGGGCGCGCGAATGATGCCCGCGAGATAGGCGCATTCCCCGAGGGAAAGCTGCCGCAGGTCCTTGCCGAAGTAGGCAACGCTGGCTTCGGAGAAGCCACGGATGCCGAAACTACCGCGGTTGCCAAGATAGATCTCGTTGGCGTACATCTCGAAGATTTGCTGCTTGGAGAAACGGCCTTCCAGTTCCATGGCGACCATAGCTTCGGCCACTTTGCGGCGCCAGGTGCGTTCATTGGAGAAGAAAAAGGTGCGCGAGACTTGCATGGTGATGGTGCTAGCACCCTGATAATTCTTGCTGGTATGACGAAGGTCGGCGTATGCCGCGCCCAAGATGCGAACGATGTCGAATCCCCCGTGCTCAAAGAAGCGCTTGTCCTCCGCGGACAGAATCGCGTGCACGAGCGTCTCTGGAAGGTCGGCGTAGCGAACGGCGCGGCGCTTTTCGCGGGCGCTGTCGAAAAGATTGGTGATGAGTTCCGGCTCAAGGTCGGCTGTGCCCAAGTCGGCCCCGCCACCGAGCGGCCGAATGGCCTTGATGGTCTTGCCGCTGAACTGAACCGCAATGGCGTTGGAACCCGCGAAATAGGAAAATTTGGACGGCCGAATGTCCACTGTGCTGCCCTGAATGGTGTACTGGCCGAGGGAGTGGTCATCGCTGGCCGGGCGATAGCCGACCCGCTGAAGATACAGCGCGAGCTCTTCCACGCTCCAGACCTGGCCATCGGCAATGCGCTGGGGCGCCGAAAAAATTTGCGTAGTGTTCTGCAGGATGTTGCCGGAGAGCCGCGCGTCGATCATGCGCGCGTACTTCACATAGTAGTAGGTGAAGATGCCGAACCAGGAGAGCACCGAAGCCAGGGCCACGCCCAGAATCGTCAATCCCCAGATGGACGTCCAGAAAGCTTTTTCAATGCGGATGCGCAACTATGGCTCCCCAGCTGGAGTCTTAATTGTCTCGCAACGGCGTACAGTTAGAAAGGCAGTGTTCCAAGAGGTAGCGGAGGCGCAGAATGCCTCGACGGAGCTATACAATCGCTTTATTCTCACTCGCGGGCGTGAAGTGCAGGTCGATGTGGTAGATCAGGAGATCGACGGGCACGGTGTAGTCCAGCGAAATTTTGACTACCGACTGGTTGGAGATGATTTTGATGTCCTCGCGCTTGGCGGGAATTTCCAACTCTTGCATCGTTTTGAAAACGATATCGCGGATCTGCTCTTCGGGATAGCGGTTGACGATCGCAAAGCGCGCCTGCTCGGCCATTTTGTCGGCAAGCTGATACTCGGCGACGTAGGCGGGGATGATCTTATAGGCTACGAACGCGCCATAGATGAGGACCGCCGACCACAGGACAGCCTTGAACGTTCCGCCGCCCAGCTGCGAGCGGTAGCGTCGAAGGCCGTGAGCACCCTGATGGCCGTGATACAGCAAAGTGTTCTCCCCAAGTTACCGACCGCAGCCCACTGTAAAGCGCGGCTGCCAGCAAGAATGCCTTGCGGCATGCTGTCTTCTGAACCTAGCATCCGAGTAATGGACTGTCTAGAACCACGCCTTGGGGATGTTCCCGTTAAGGAAATGGCTGGAGAGCTACAACGCCGCGCAGCCGCGCTCAACTCGCTACCTGGGTGGGGCTCTAACCGGGTTGGCCGAGGGCGGGCTCAAAAGCCGCTAAACCCTGTGAAATGAGAGGTTAATAAGCCCGGGCAAAGATCGCGCGTTCCGGTGCGGGCTTGCCGCAATACACGCAGGTTCCGGCCCCGCCGGTTTGTTGCAAAGGGATACAGCGCATCGTGGCGCGCGTTTCTTCTTTGATCTTGGCCTCGCAGTCCGCGTCGCCGCACCAATGGGACAGCGCGAACCCGGTCTCAACCGCCTTTTTCAGCTCGTCGTAGGTCTTGGCATCACGGGTGTTCGCGTTGCGGAAGGCGAGCGCCTGGCTATGCATCGATTGCTGAATTTCGCCGAGCAGGCGCTGAATGGCTACCGGCAGGTCGCCCAGCGGCGCGCTGACTTTGCCCTCTTTGCCGGGACGATCACGCCGGGCGAGCACGGCGGCCTGCTTGGAGACGTCTTTGGGACCGAGTTCGACGCGAACGGGAACGCCGCGCATTTCCCAGTCGTTAAATTTCCAACCAGGGCTAAAGCCTTCGCGCTCGTCAAGAATCACGCGCACCTCGGCTTTCGCAAGTTCGGTTTTCAGCTTGCGCGCCGCATCGAAGACCGCCGTTTTTTCTTCGTCGGTCTTGAAGATGGGCACGATCACGACTTGATAGGGCGCCAGCTTGGGTGGCAGCACTAGTCCCTGATCGTCACCGTGGACCATAATTATCGCGCCGATCACGCGCGTGGATAACCCCCACGAGGTGGTCCAGCAATGCTGGAGCTGGCCGTTCTGATCGAGATAGCGAACTTCAAACGCCTGGGCGAAGTTCTGCCCGAGGAAGTGCGAGGTGCCCGACTGCAAGGCCTTGCCGTCGCCCATCATCGCTTCGATCGAATAGGTAGTGTCAGCGCCGGCAAACTTCTCGGCCTCCGACTTTCTCCCAGGGATCACGGGAATCGCCGCGTCGTTAATGGCGAAGTCGGCGTAGACGTCGAGCATTTGCCTAGTTTCAGCTTCGGCTTCTTCGCGGGTGGCGTGCGCGGTATGGCCCTCCTGCCAGTAAAACTCCAGCGTGCGCAGAAACAGTTTGGTGCGGAGTTCCCAGCGGATTACGCTGTTCCACTGGTTCATCAATACCGGGAGGTCGCGGTAGGATTGAATCCACTTCGACCACATGTGTCCGATGATGGTTTCAGAAGTTGGACGCAACACCAGAGGCTCGGCGAGCTGTTCCCCACCCCCAATGGTGACTACGGCAAGCTCCGGAGAAAAGCCTTCAACGTGGTGTTTTTCCTTGTCGATGAAACTGCGAGGAATCAACAGTGGAAACGCGACGTTTTGATGACCGGTGGCCTTGAAGCGGCGGTCCAGCGCCCCCTGTATGTTTTCCCACAACGCCCAACCGTACGGGCGCACGATCATGCAGCCGCGCACCGGCGCGTAGTCGGCCAGCTGCGCCTTCAGCACCAGCTGGTTGTACCACTCGGAAAAATCCTGTGCGCGTGTCGGAAGCTTCTCTTCGGCCATGCGGGCGTCGGTCCGTTCCTCTCAGCAGAGAAAAACCATCGCGAGTAAACAAAGAAGCGTAACGGAGCACCTAAGCCCTGTCAACGAATGCCGTTTTTTTCGGTTTGAACGTCTATTCCTCGCGCAGTGTTTTGGCCGGGTCGATCGTGGCAATTTTCAGGGTTGGCAACGTGGCGGCAGCAAGCGTCACCACAACAAGAGTCAGGACGACGGTGCCTACTGTCGGTGCATCATACAGGCCTACGCCATAAATTGCCCCACGCATGACCTGCAGCGCTCCTGCCGAAAGCGTCAGCCCTAAGGCAACTCCCACCAGTGCGGGGCCCATGCCAGAGCGCCCGACCTGCAACATTGCCTCGCCTACGGTCGAGCCCAAAGCCATGCGGATGCCGATCTCGCGTGTCCTCTGCGCCACCATGTTGGCCACCAGTGCGAAGATGCCAACCCCGCTCAGCGCGAGCGCGAGCGACCCCATCGCGGCGAGCAGCGCGACTTCGATCCTTTGCGTCGCAAGTGTCGAAGCCATCAAGTCCTTCATCTCGTAAAAGCCCGAAAACGGCAGATTGGGATCGGCGCTGGCGAGCGCACTCTGCATCTGGGCAGTCAACCCTTGCACTTGGCCAGAGGTGCGAACAACCCAGCTCGGCTGGAACCAAGTATGGGCGACGGCGAGAGACTTGCCGTCGTCCATCTGCGCGGCCGGCCGATAAATCATCTGTTCGCGCGTCAATGGGGCTAGATCGTCGGTCAATCGCGCTGCGGAGGAGCCAATCGTGGACGCAACAACTCCCACTACCAGCATGCGATTATCATGACTACTGAGATATCGTCCGACGGCATTCCCGTCATGGAAAAACTGCCGCGCGAATGCTTCATTGATGACCACGACGCGCTGCGCGTCCGGGCCGTCCGTATCAGCGAATGCTCGACCCGCGATCACCGGGATCTGCAAGGTCTCGAAATAACCGGGCGTCACATACGCCGCATCCGTTGAAATCTCCTGGCCGGCCTCCTTGCCGTCGCGGAGCACGACCCCGTCAATCAAGGCGCGCTCATAGGGCAGTGTCAAGCCGAC
>Ga0307471_100000710_pt1 | contig 17377 bp, 20 predicted proteins | sample atmos_gasesAM3C__2_FD_204566 | JGI IMG/M metagenome (GOLD analysis project Ga0307471, IMG submission 204566) | Hardwood forest soil microbial communities from Morgan-Monroe State Forest, Indiana, United States - atmos_gasesAM3C_515 | ecosystem: Environmental > Terrestrial > Soil > Temperate...
ATGCTCTCGAAGGAGGGGATCTCTTCGTCGTTCGTTTTCATGACGTCTCTTTCCTTTCGTTCGGTAAATGCCGGGGCTCGCGAGCGCGAGCCCCGGCGCTACTGCTAATGCCTGTGGGTCTGCAGCCGGCGGCGGTGCTTATGCCGTCGGACGCGGATCCGTTTCATGACCGTCGTCTCCGGGTGGCGGCTGGCATACTCCGCCGTGACGGGAAGGCCCGTCTGGATGTCCTGCGCGAGTCGGATCCTCTTCATGGTTCACCTCAGCCCGGCCGGCAGCTTCGGCTCCATCTCCACCGTCGTTCCGCCGTCGTCGACGGCCAGATCCTTCCCCGCCTTGAAGGTCGCGGTGACCTCGTCCAGCGTGGTGATGAAGGCCCGGATGGCGACGCGCCATTTGGCCGGGATCAGCGGGATGGCCGCTACCGCGATCAGGATCGGCCTCACCACGGCGAAGGCCGTGAGGAGGCGTTGACTGAGGGGTGGTTGCGCCTGCCCGGCGCCCCGAGTGGTGACAGATGACAGGTCGAATCGACTGACCTGGGCGTCGATGCTCTCGAAGGAGATCTCGTTTTTTTCGATGGGATGCGTGTGTCCTGTGCTCACGATTTCGTTTTCCTTATCGGTAAGGCGGACGCGTGGCCACGTCCGCGCGGTTGGTGTTGGGGTGGACGAGAAACGACTTACAGAAACTGCTGCGGGCCGGGCAGTGGCGGCGGCGCCTGCCGCATCAGCAAAGCCGGCACGGGCAGCCCGACCTGCGACCAGGCGTAGGCGATGGCCGTCTGCACGGTGCCGCCGAGGCCATACTTCGCACCGGCCGCGGAAACAGTGGCCGTGGCAAAGTCCTGGAAGCCCGCGTGCGGGAACAGCATGTACTTCAGCACGCGGTACCAGAGGCCGCCGAGCACGATCCAGACGAACCCGCCCAATTCGGTGGCGGCGAGATAGAAGGCGCGGTTCGGGATCCCCGAGTTGATGTGCACGCCTCCGTTGTCATCCACCGTGTTGACGTAATTGCGCATGTGCGCCGGCTGTGGGTCGCGGCCGAGGACCGGGTCGTTGTAGGCGGTGCCCGGAGCCTTCATGGAACGAATGGCCTTGCCGCGAACGCTTGGGCCGAGGAGGCCGGCGCCGATCAGCCAGTCTGACTGCGACGCGATCTGCCCGAGAGCGTGCTGCTTGACCATGATCCCGAAGGCATCCGAGATGTGCTCGTTGAGCGCCCCGGACTGACCGCTGTACTCGAGTGCCGCTTCGTTTTGCGTCACTCCGTGCGTCAGCTCGTGGCCGATGACGTCGACGGCGGCGGTGAAACGGTTGAACAGCTTGCCGTCGCCGTCGCCGTAGATCATCTGTTTTCCGTCCCACATGGCGTTGTCGAACTTCGTGCCGTAGTGGACCGTCGAGCGGATGGTCATGCCCTTGTCATCGATGGAATTGCGCCCGAAGACGCGGGTAAAGAAATCGTCGGTGGCGACGGCGCCCTGGAATGCTTCCATCGCCTCGACGTCGTTGCTGGTGGTGTTCTGGTCGTTCATGACCAGTTTGCCGGGGAGTGCGCGCCCGTGGTGTGCGTCGTAGACCTCGCGGCGGCTCGTGGCCATGGCCGCGGCTCCGTTTGGTATTTCGACGCGCGCCTCGGCGCGGTCCCGGGCAATCTGAACGGTCTGGTGAAGCGTGGCCTCTACGTTCGCACGCGAGGCTTCGTCACCGTGTGCCGCCACATGCCGCAGAATGTGGTCCGGAATGGCGGTGCATGATGGGGAATGATGTATGTGTCGCATGACACGAAACTCCTTTCTTAGCGGTTAGGGGGTCCGTTGTAGCGCACGGCCGCGCCTCCACGCGGCCGTGCGGGTTTCTACTGCACGCGTACTGCTACTGCGTCGTGGTCTGCGGCGCCGGGGTCACCGGCTTGGCCTTGCGAGGCGGCCCCGGACGCTTCAGATCACGCTTCATGTTCTTCGCGTGCGACGCCACGGACGCGCTGCCGGGATCGCGCCCGAGACCCTTGGCGATCTCGTAAATCTGCAATCCGGCAGCGACGACCTTTGCTTTGCGTGACGCACACGTGAACTTCAGATTGGCCAGGAGGGCGTCGATCTGGTCGATGACCGGACGGAAGGCCTCCAGGAACTGCAGGGTGTCCCGCGCCTCAGTGACGTCGAACTTGTTGACGTTCTGAAGCTGGGGATCCGCATCGACCGCGGCGAGCACGGTGGCGATGAAGTCGTTCGGAAAACTCGAATGAGAGCGAACGAACTTCTCCGTATCCTCGTGCTTCGCCTCGAACGTGGGGATCTGGCCCATGGCGGCGGTGAGAGAAGCACTGAGCTCCTTCGCCACCTCCTGGTAATGCGTTGTGGTCGGCGTGACCGGGGTGACCGGCGAAACGGGCGTGTCGCTCGCCGCCGGAGCGGACACACCACTGGCATTGATGGTAGACATGATTCTTCCTCCTTATGGATGCAAACCGACGCAAGACGCGACGCGCGTTTTTACGGCGGTGGTGGCACCGGGGCGCTTGGCCGTTACGCCGCGGGCAATTGGCACAGTGCACGAGTGCCGTCGTTATCGGACCGATGCAGCTATTATAGGTCGAAGCGTCTGCAACATTCGTCACACACTCGTGACATGGGTGCTACAGCCGTGCATGTCATTAATTCGCCCCCTTTCGTCTGACAATGGCAAAACATCGTCAAAACCGGCAAAAATAGCCAACGGGTTGGGCTTCCAGCCTATAGGGTTGGACCTAGAGCCTATAGGGTTAGGCTCCCGGCCTATAGGGTTAGACCTGGAGCCTATAGGGTTAGGCTCCCAGCCTATAGGGTTAGACCTGGAGCCTATAGGGTTAGGCTCCCAGCCTATAGGGTTAGACCTGGAGCCTATAGGGTTAGGCTTCCAGCCTATAGGGTTAGACTTGGAGCCTATTCGAAAGGTCTCAGACATCGTCGCCTCCCCGAATCGCGGCTTCGATGATTGCGGTGACGATCCCCGAGCGGGTGATCCATCGTCCGCTGGCCGCGCGGATGTCGATGGCCAGGTTGTCGAGCTGCTCGATCTGTCCTGGGAGGAACAACACCGTGATGTCGAGGTAGGTGCCGGGCAGAGACCCTGCCGTCCCCTCTTTCGCTCGATGCGTGAGTGTGGCGTGATCAGTGCTGCGCATTTTCTCGGGCTCATGAATACGGTACGCGCCTTACCCTCGCAAAGACAGTCCCATTTCTTGATTGTTCCGGAAGGCAATACGGCGGACGCGAATCACGAATTTCGCCGGTACTTATCCGGCGTTACCCCGAACCACCAGACGAAGCGGCGGAAGAATGTGGAGCGGGTACCGAGGGCCGCGTTGACGGTGATCTGATCCATCGTCATCGGCGAGTCGCGGAGCAGCTCCGCCGCGTAGCGCAGTTGCAGGGCGCGGAAGTACCAGAGCGGTGTCGTTCCGAACAGGCGGCGGAACCTGCGGGACAATGTGGCCGGATCGATCCCGAACCGTCTGGCGAATTCGGATGTCGTGGCACGCGACCCGGCGTGGTAGCTGACTTCGAGATACTTCTCGACCTCGTGCTCCAACCACTTGCGTTCGTCGTCGATGGTTTTGTGTCCCAGGTGATCGCGCATATCTCGTCCCTCCTGTACTTGAGACGAAGGCAGCGACGAAAAGGTTACGGAGGGGGTAAGTTGCGGTTACGGGTTGGGGGGGCGGGGGGGCGGTCGCGGGGTCGCGGGGTGGCGCGGTTGCGGGGTCGCGGGGTCGCTGAGTTGCTAGGTTGCTGAGGTTTGCAAGTTCCCCTGCTTCAGGCGACGTCGACCCAGACACTCTCGGGACAATTGAGACCCAGCGTCTTCTTCAGACTCATCACCAGGGCCTGCTCCAGCTCAGGGTCGGAAACGAGACGGTCCTCGGTGAACCGGAGGGTAACGATCCCGTTTCGCCTGAGCAGCGTGGTATCGACCCGCACGAAAACCCGGTAGATGTCGAGCTGCCCCGCTTCCTGGCTGTCAGCCTGACTCTCGATCAGGTTCATGAGGGCACGAAGGCTGAGCCGGCGCGATGCGGACATAGGGAGAGTCTCCTTACGATCGTCATTTGGCGAGGGCAGAGGCTTGAAACCAAAGGCCGGCGGCGACGTGCGGCGCGGCCGGTGAGCGCCTCCGGGAACGTGCAGCGTGATGTCCGCCACCTCGCGGGGTCCGGGGCGACGCGAAACGGCCGGCAACGCCGGTACGGCCTGCCGCGTCGTCGCACTCCCGTGGCCGGCTTGTCGCGGAGAAGGATGTGCTTCGGAGCCTTCATTGGTTTCGACAGGGGCAGCCGCCGGTTGCGCGGCGGCCATGAGGAATTCACGAAGCGTCCTCTCTTCGCGGCTCCCGGCCGCGGCCAGGGCGCGCACATACTCAGAGGCATCGAGCTCCTGCTCTTCGATAAGTCCGAGGGTCATGAGCCGCGTCAGCGCCTCATCCCTCTCCGCCGCTTCGGCGCGCATCTGCCGCCCCAGCTCCGCGGCGGTGTGTCTTCCGGTGACCGCGAAGTAGAGAGCCCACTCGAGAGCCTTCAACCGCAGACCCTCCGGCAGAGGCTCATCCGTGCGGCGGTAGACAGACTGGGGAAAGACGACCCGGGAGTTCATGCGCCCTCCCGCGCCGCGCGCAACCCCACCACCAGAAGCGACTGGTTATCCCGCCAGTTGATGGGCATGACGAAGGTCGACTCCGGCAGGTCGAGCGCCTGCACCTCCGGCCTGGTCAACGTCCGAGGAACGGAGATCCTCCAGTTGCCCCCAAAGGCCTTGCTGGCGTTTCCCGACAGCACATTCGAAAACTCCTGACACATGTCTTTCAGGCGGTCAGGGGTGTCACGCAGCTCGCCGTTGATCATGAGAACGTCTTTGAGCATGCTGACGGGCGAGCTCAGATAGATACAGCCCTGATATTCACCGTCGATCTCGATGAGACTTGTGTAGTCGAGCAATTCCGGATCACCGAAATGCATGTGCGGCTCCGCCATGACCGGCTCTTCCCGGGGAGCCAGTTTTGCAAAATAGTCGAGGGTAATCCGTCTGAAGAGCTTGAACTGTTCAGGGTTCATTCATCCTCCGCACGCGGCGGCGAGTCGCCCCGCTTTGCGTGATCCTCACGCACCGACCACTCCATCAACAGCCATGTCAGGCTGGCGGAGATCGTTCTCTCGACATCGCACCTGTCGACCACGCGCAGACGAGGCTCGCGCATGGAGAGCATGGCGAACAGCGCCTCCTGCCCCTCGGTCCCGTCCAGGCGAGCCTGCATCAGGATTCCCTTCCGAAGGTACAACTCTCCCACGCGCCGCCGGTCCGACACGATGACGGTGCAGGTCTTTTGCTCGAGCTCCAGAATCTGCAGAAAGGTCGACAGCGAAATGCCGCGCACAAGGCTCTCCTTCTGCCGGCGAATGGCCCTGTCCACTCTGCTCACGATGAAGTCGATGTCAGGAGGCTTGGCGATGTACTCGGCCGTTTCCAGTCCCTGGGTCTCCTCGGGGTCGAGGCGAGTCATCACGAAAATCGGGATCTCGGGCCATCGCCTTCCGACTTCATGAATGAACGTTTTTCCCGGTTTGGACGAACCATCGAAGACGATCTCCGTAATGATCGCGTCGAGCTCGGAATGCCGTTCGAGCACGTCGAGCGCTTCGGAAGGGCGGCTGGCCGCGATCACCTGCCACTTCGGCCGCGACAGGGACAAGCCGGATTCGAGCATGTCGACCAGGAGGTCGTCCGGATCGACAAGGAGAAGATTTCCCTTGCGAGCCGTGGACACATCGCGCCCCGATGCCCCGCGATCGAGCTTCTCGTCGCTCACGTTTTCCACCCCGCTGTGAACCACTCTGAACGCCTGTTGACTCACGGCATCACCATTGGCTCTGGCCTGCCGCGTGCTGCGCGAGTTGATCGAGAGCCTCGGAGATCTCGCGCGCCGTGAACGGTTTGGTCAAGAAGCCGCACGCCCCGAGGGCCAGCGCCTCCATGGCCGTCCTGTGACTGTTCAGGGCGGAGATCACCAGAATGGACGTTCGCGGCTCGGTCTCCCGGATCCGGCGGATCGCTTCCAGGCCGTTGAGCCGCGGCAGCGTGAGATCCATGGTCACCAGCTCCGGGCGCTCTCGCGCGAAGATCGATACCGCTTCCTCTCCATCACCGGCGCGAAGCACCTGGGAGATGGTTCCGTTATCGACCGAGCGCTGGATGGCATCGCGCACGACCAGTGAGTCATCGACGATCAGCAATCTCATGAACGGCCCTCCGGCTCGAGCGGCAGCACAATCTGAAAGGCACAGAAGACACCCGGCTCGCTGTGGACCAGGACCATCCCGCCCAGACTCTCGACTCTGTCTCTCACCAGATCGAGGCCGACACCGCGTCCCGCATCCTCGCTCGATTTCGCGGCTGTGGAAAAGCCCGGCTCAAAGATGATCTGCGCCGCCTCTTCGTCATCGAGATCCTCGCTCCCGAACAGCTCCCGGGCACGGCCGCGAATTCGATCAAGGTCGAGACCTCGCCCGTCGTCCTGAAAGAGAATCTCCAACTGACCTTCCGGCTCATGCCTGCGAAGGGCAAACTGCAGAACCGCGGGAACGGGCTTGCCTGACTGCCGGCGGTCTTGTTCCGTCTCCACGCCGTGAACCATCGCGTTGCGCGTCAATTGAATCAGCGACTCGCGGACGACGCTGCCGTAGGCAACAGGAAGATCTTCCGGATTCCAGCGGGCAACGAAGCGCGCGGCCTTGCCGAGGCGCGTGGAAAGGCCGGCGATCAACGCTTCGAGCGCAGGCACGATGTCCGCCGGCCGGCTCGTCACTTCAGCGGTTACCTTGTTCGAGACCATGGCTGAAAGACGAACGATGAGATCCCTGGCCTCGACGCCGAGTCCGCGCAGCGACTCGATCCATGGATCCAGCCGCTCCAGGCTGCCCTGCCCTACGCCGGAGTCGCGCAGCGACGCTGCCACGTCTTCCGCTCGATGCAGCCTCTGGGCAAAACTCCTGAGGCCGATCACTCCCGCCTCTCCTTTCAGACTGTGAAGGATGCGAAAGATGGCATCCACGGTAGCGCGGGTCGAGCCACCGGCCGGCTGCGACCGGAGCCGGCTGATCTGGGATACCTCCACCAGGAACCGGGTCAGATAGTCCGTCAGAGAGTCCGCGTCGGCCTGCATCATCTCCATGGCCAGATCGACGCGCTGACCGGCCTGACGCTCCTGCTCCTCGAGCTCCGCGGCCAGCTCGACCTCCCGTGTGCGGTCTTCCACGCGCACGAGGATGCGGCGGATTTCCCTCCCCTCGAATGAGCGCCTGAAAGCGAACCCCAGGTGTTGCCGGGACCGGCCCTGGTGCTCCGGCACCTTGACGGACTTCAGGGGATTGATGTCCACCACGAGCTTCTCGATCACGTTGGGATTGAAGAGGGCTTCCAGGTACTTGTGAGCCAGTTGCGCCGCTTCCGCACCAAGAAGATCGCGCAGCAGCTCGGTAAGGGAACCGCCGGCGAGGTTGGAGCGGCCCAGGATCGTCTCGACGGACCTCGAATACTCCCATGCGATCCTGTAGTCGTGGTCGACGAGGAGGAAGCCCTCCTGTACCGTGGCCAGGATCTCCTGCATCTGCTGGTTTCGCAGGGACGAAATACGGGAATCAGCCCTGAGAAGATCGGTAAACCCGACCAGCCGCACGTCCTTCCCGCCATTCGCGGAGATCAGGACCGGCTCATAGATCATCGACTTGTCACGCGCCAGCGACTCCCGCAGCGCTTCCTGAACCGGCATGTTCACGTCGAGGATCATGAGATCGCCGCTGGAGAACTCCCCGAGCAGGGCGCCGATCGCTCGCGGCCTGACGATCTCTCCGCCAAAGGGCCGGCTGATCACCTGGTGGAACCGGGCCCTGGAGATCGCGCCGCGAACGCCGGTCGGATCGAATACGACCACACCGGGCAGATCCGGTTGGCGACGCAGCACCTCGTCGAAGGCGTCTCCGCGAGCCGTTACCGGCAGGCGCACGTCCCAAGTGGGAAGCTCCGCCAGAGTGGACTGCGGCGTCAGGGATGGAAGAAAAAAGTCTGTTGCCATGTACGGCCAGCGATATGCGACCAACCGGCTCCACTCCGCACGGGGTGAAGCCGGTGGGAGCGCGACTCTACGGCAGAGCCGGCGCGATCACGGACGAGAATGGATGGAGGAATTGTGAAGGTCTTGTGCAGACCGTTCACCGGGTGATGCCGGGACGGAGGCGGCGATGAGCAGGAAGTTGCTCGGGATTGTCCGCGCGAGATAGCTCTTGCATAGAATTGACAAAAGAGGAGCTTCGATGAAAACACGACTCACTCTGCGCATCGCTTCGATCGTGATGTTTCTATTCGCCGCAGGTCACAGTCTGGGCGGAAAGGACTCCTGGTCTCCCGCCGGGGAGACCGATGTGCTGCGGGCCATGAGGTCCGTTCGTTTCGACGCGGGGGGAGTGAGCCGAACGTATATGGACTTTTACATGGGATTCGGCTGGACGCTGGCCGTCTTCATGCTCCTGCAGGCGGTTCTGCTCTGGCAAATCGCGGCGATCGCGAAACGCGATGCTCCCAGCGTTCGGCCAATGATCGCTTCCTTTTTCATCGCCACCGTGGCGTCGGCATGCGTGTCGTGGATACTCATCCTTCCTATTCCGGTGATTTTCTCGGCACTCCTCGCGGCGTGTCTCGCTTTTGCCTTTTTCACCGCGGGCCGGGAGTCCGCAGGAGATTCTTGACGCTCATTGCCTAACCTCGCCAACCCCCGCACCCCCATACGCCTAACTTAAAGCTACCGGCAAGGCGCCGCGATAGCGGCAGAAGAGGATAGACAGGGGTGCGAGCGCCTTTTGCGAGCACCCCTGGTAAAGAGGTACATAGTTTTTGTGCCGCGTCAGCGGCACTGGAAATCGCGACGCATCGTCGTTTTCGTTTGATGATCCAGTGCCGCTGACGCGGCACGACTCAATCGACACCCTAACCAGGGGTGCTCGCAAAAAGCGCTCGCACCCCTGGCTACCGTCTTGGGCCGCTATCGCGGCGGTTGGAGTGGCCATAAAGTTAGCGCGTATGAACCCCGCCCCCCTACTCCACCACTTCGCCCGACAGATCCACCTTCGGGTAGTGCATCTTCAGCCCCTCCAGCGTTTCGGCGATGACGCTGGCTACCACCAGGTTGCGGTACCACTTCGGGTTCGAGGGGACGACGTACCAGGGCGCGTGCTCGGTCGAGGTCTTCTTCAGCACGGCCTCGTACGCCTTCATGTAATCGTCCCACAGCTTTCGCTCTGCTATGTCGCCGTGCTGGAACTTCCAGTGTTTCTTGGCGTCGTCGATCCGTTCCTGCAGGCGTTTCCCCTGTTCCTCTCGGCTGATGTTGAGGAAGAACTTGAGGATCACGGTGCCGCTGGCGGCGAGCATCCGCTCGAAGGCGTTGATCTGGTCGTAGCGCTTGCGCCACACCTTCTCCTTGACGAGGTTGTGGACGCGGACGACGATCACATCCTCGTAGTGGCTGCGGTTGAAGACGGTGATCTGGCCGTTCTCCGGCGTCTTGGCGTGGACGCGCCACAGGTAGTCGTGATCGAGCTCTTCGCTCGTCGGCTTCTTGAACGAGAAGACGTCCACTCCGGAAGGGCTCATGCCGCTCATGACGTGCCGCACCGTACCGTCTTTCCCCGACGTGTCCATGCCCTGAAGGACGACCAGGATCTTGTGCCGGTGCTCGGCGTATAGCAGTTCCTGCAACTCGCCGAGGCGCTGCTGAAGCGCCAGACTCTGCTCTTTCGCTTCGGCCTTGCCCACGCAAAGCGGCGTGGCGTCGGGGTCGAAGTCTTTGATGCGGACCTTGCTGCCGGGATCAACGCGATGGACTTTCGTATTCATGATGGCCATTCTCCTCCCGCGGGGCTTCCCTTCACCTGCATTTTGCATACTCTCTCCATTGCCGGAGCCTGAAAGCGCTGATACTGCCCCACCACCATGGCTGCCAAACCACGACGCATCGCCGCCATCGACGTCGGCACCAACTCGGTCCACATGATCGTGGCGGAGACGCGCGAGCGCGGCTATCGCGTCGTGGACCGGGAGAAGGAGATGGTGCAGCTCGGCCTGGCCAGCCTGGACGGGCAGCCGCTCACGGACGGCGCCATCGAGCGCGGGGTGGCCACGATCGGACGCATGGCGGAGATCGCGGCGAAATGGAATGTCGACGAGATCGTGGCCGTGGCCACGAGCGCGGTACGCGAGGCGCCGAACCGCCGCGACTTCCTGCGCAGCGTGAAAGAGGCCACGGGCGTGAAGGTGCGCGTGATCTCCGGCGAGGAGGAGGCCGACTACATCTTCCGGGCGGTGCGGTCGGCGGTGGAAGTGGGCTTACAAACGGCGCTCTGCATCGACATCGGCGGCGGCAGCGTGGAGCTGATCGTGGGCACGGCCGATGAGACGTACTTCACACGCAGCGAGCCCCTCGGCGCGCTTCGTCTGGCGCAGCGTTACAACCTGATCGAACGCCCGACCGCGCGCGCGGTCGGCCAGTGCCGCCGCCACGTCGAGGATCGGATCGGCAAGCTTCGCCGCCGCATCCGCCACCTCGGCGTCGATCTTTGCGTCGGCACCTCCGGCACGATTCAGACCCTGGCCACGATGGCTTCGCCGGGAGAGACCGCGGCCCCCGGCCACGGCCTGCGCCGGCTGGACCGCGCCGCGGTGGCCGCGCTCATTCCGATCCTGGCCTCGATGCCCGCATCCGAGCGCGCCGCGCGATTCGGCATCGACGGTCCGCGCGCCACCAGCGTCCTGGCCGGCGCCATCGTCCTGAACGCGATGATGGAGTTGTTCGATATCGAAGAGCTCCTGGCATGCCCGCTGGCCATGCGCGAAGGAATGCTCGAGAGCCGCGTGGCCGCGCTGGAGGAATCGGAGGAAACCGGCGGGTCGTTGAGGCAGAACTCGGTGCTCTCCCTGGCGCAGCGGACCGACTGCGATCTGAAGCACGGCATGCACGTGGCGAAACTGGCCTCGCGCATCTTCGATCAAACCAAGGCCCTGCACGCGCTCGAACAGCAGATGACCGGCCTGCTCGAAGCGGCCGCGGTGCTGCACGAGGCCGGGCTGCACGTCAGCGACCGCGCCCATCACAAGCACAGCTACTACCTGATCCGGCACGCCGACCTGCGCGGTTTCACCGACGAGGAGATCCTCATCGTGGCCAACGTGGCGCGGTATTACCGGAAAGCGCCCCCCGAGGTTTCGCACAGCAACTTTTCGGAACTGACGCCGACGCAGCAGCAGGACGTGGAGAAGCTCGCCGCCATCCTCCGCATCGCCGAGGGTCTCGACCGCGGCCACCGGGCCTCGGTGCGGGACGTGGCGGTCCACGTACGGCGCGATCAGGCACATTTCCTGATTCGCACGCGGTCGGACGCGTCGGTCGAGATTGCCAGCGCCAGGAAACGAGCCAAGTACTTCGCCCAGCTCTTCGAGGTCGAGGTGATTGTCGAAGCGATGTGAGGGATCCAATGGAAGCAAATGAGAAGTTCATCGTCCTGCTGCGACATGGAATCGCCGAGCCGCATGGGGCCCGCGAGAACGATGACGAACGCGTCCTGACCGCGACCGGCGCGCGGCGGATGAAGCAGATCGGCCGCGGGCTGACCAAGTTTTTTCCGAAGGCGGAAGTGATCTATACCAGTCCGCTCATCCGCTGCATGCAGACCGCGGAACGGGTAGCCAAAGCGTATGGCTCGGCAACGCTCTTGAAAACGGCCGATGCGTTGAAACCCGGCACGAATACAGACGACATCCGCGCACTGATCGCAGCGAGCGAAGCGCAGCACATCATCTGCGTCGGCCATGAACCGTCACTCTCGGCAGCGATGCTGGCCATCACCAGGATGAGCAGCGATGGAACCATCGAGCTGCGCAAGGGCGGCTGCTACGGTGTGCGCCTGCTCGCGGACGGCAACGCGAGACTGGAGTGGATGCTGCGGCCGCGGGTTCTGCGGCGGCGGTAAGAAGCGCCTTCGGCGCGTTGTCGGTTGTCGGTTGTCGGTTGTGGGTTAATAAATAATCCTCGATCCACGCGCCGCGGCTCAGCCGCGTCCCGCCAGCGCCTCCCGCAGCGCCTGCGCCGCCAACCGCATCTCCCTCATGTTCGCCTCGTGCTCGGCGTCCGCCGCATCCAGATCGGTTCCGCAGAAGGCGCAATCCTCCCGGCCGTCCACGCGCACGAAGCGCCGACAGGCGCGGCACAGCCGCAGGGGAACCGGGATGCGGCCACTTTCAGCCATTGACGACGATCCGGTCCGCGACGGGCGCCGGCACCGGCTCTACCACGATCTCGAACTCGCCATGATCGAATGAGCGGCCGGGGGCGTCCTTCACCTTGACCAGCCGTTCGCGCAGGCCCTGGCGGTCCATCTCCAGCGCACGGTGGTGGCACATCGGATTGTTGCCGGCCCGGCCCATCAACGCATGCGAGGTCCACGTGCAGCCGGCCATGCAGGTCTCGGCGTAATAACAGGTACGGCAGAAGCCCCACAGATCGTCGACCGTGCGGCGGCGGTTGAAGGCGATCACCTCGGACTTCTCCCAGATCTCGCGCAGCCGCGTCTCGCGGACGTTGCCGCCGGCATAGGCGCTGCCGAGGCCGGGGCAAGACTTGATCGTGCCGTCTGCTTCGATCCCCATCACCGTGTCGCCGGCGTTGCAGCCGTGAAAATAGATTTCCGGGTCGATCACGTTGCGGATGACCGATTCATAGGGGCCGTAGTAGCCGACGTTGCTCGCCGGCTGCAGGAAGAGGCCGCGCTCGCGGCCCTCGATCGCGAGCTCCGCGAGGAGCGGCATCACCTCCAGCATCTGCCATGGCTGCAGCAGCATGTCGGGGTGATCGGCGGCATTGCCCATGGCGGTGGTGATGGCGAGCTGCCAATTGGTCGCGCCGGCCTCGATGATCACGTCCATCAGCTCGCGCAGTTGCGGCAGCGTATAGGCGTTGATCTGGCTGTTGACGGCGGCGGAAAGGCCGTGCGCGCAGACTCGGCGCAGCGCCGCGAGCGCGAGCTCGTACGAGCCGGTCACGCCCCGCAGCTTGTCGTGGGTCGCGCCGAGGCCGTCGATCGAGATTCCGACACCACACAGACCGGCGGCGGCGGCGCGTGCGACGCGCTCTTCGCTGAGGTTGCGGCCGCCGGTCTGCAGGTCGCAACGCATCCCGGCGGCGCGGATCGCGGCGACGATCTCGAGCCAGTCCTTCCTCAGATAGGCCTCGCCGCCGATCAGGCCGACATCGCGTGCGCCGAGCTCCGCGATCTGGTCGACGAGGTCGAAGGCCTCGGCGGTGCTGAGCTCGTCGCGCCGGCGGCTGCCGGCGCGGGAGCCGCAATGGCTGCAGGCAAGGTCGCAGGCGAGCGTGATCTCCCAGACCACGCTCACCGGGACGCGGTTGACGATGTCGTCGAGCCCTGCATAGCGGACAGGCAGTGCGTCTGCCCGCTGGGCGTCCATTTACTTGACCTGGGCCTTCCTGGCGGCCGCTTCGAGCGCATTGATGAGGCCATTGAAGTCGCCAAATTTGGCTTGGGCGTCGCGCGCGCCCTTGAGCGTCGCCTGGATCTCGCCGAAGTCGCCGCGCTTGAGGACGTCGTCGACGGCCGGGCGGTAGAAGACCCGGCCCGGATCTTTGATCTTGATAACACTCCGCGTGAGAGCTGGTTTGCTGATCTTTTTGACGGCCATGGTTCGTCTCCTCAATTCGTTGGGGGTCTCTCCTGGTTTATCTAAGGAAGGATGCGGCACACTCCTTTGGATTGTCAAGCGATGCAGGCTAATGCTTCTTCTTCTTCTTCGCCTTCCTGCGGAACGACTTCGGATCGCGGATGCTCTCTTCGTACGGGCCGACGCTCACGGAGTCGACGCGGGCGATGGAGATGAAGGTCTCCTGGCTGCGTAGCGGGCGTTGCTCGCCGGGGGTGCGGCGGACGTAGGTGCCGTCGGCGCCGAGGGTCCAGGCTTTGACGTTGTCGCCGAGGGAAATCGGCAGGATCTGTTCGCTGATGCGCTTGGCGACCGCGGCATCGAGGACCGGGAAGGTGGTCTCGATCCGGCGCAGAAAGTTGCGGGGCATCCAGTCACCGCTCGAGATCCATACCTGATGCTCACCGCCGTTGGCGAAATGGAAGATGCGCGAGTGCTCGAGAAAACGGTCTATGACCGATACGACGCGAATGTTCTGGCTGAGACCGGGAAGCCCCGGCACGAGGCAACAGATCCCGCGGACGAGGAGGTCGATCTTCACCCCGGCTCTGCTGGCCCGGTAGAGCGCCTCGATCACGCTCGGGTCCACCAGCGCGTTCATCTTGGCGATGATCGAGGCCGGCCTTCCCTCCTTCGCGTTCTCGGTCTCGCGATCGATCATGCGGATCGTCCAGCGCTGGTAGTCCATCGGCGAGACCACGAACTCGCGCCACTTCAGCGTCGATCCCTTGGCCTCGATCAGCTCCTGCACGCCGGCCACGCTGAAGCCGGTCAGCAGGTTCATGAGCTGCGCCGCGTCGGCGCCGAAGTCGGGATCGCAGGTGAAGAGATCGACGTCTGTGTAGAGACGGCCGGTCACGGCGTTGTAGTTCCCCGTCGACAGATGGACGTAGCGGCGCAGCTCCCCGCCTTCGCGCCGGACGATGAGGCAGACCTTGCAATGGGTTTTGTACCCGACGATGCCGTAGACCACCTGCACGCCCGCTTCCTCGAGCGTTCGGGCCCAGGTGATGTTCTTCCTCTCGTCGAAGCGCGCCTGCAGCTCGACCACCGCGGTGACCTGCTTGCCCGCTCTGGCGGCGGCGGAGAGTGCGGCGATGATCGGCGAGCCGGGGTCGGTGCGATAGAGGGTCTGTTTGATGGCCACCACGCCGGGATCCTCGGCCGCCGACTGGACGAATTCGATGACGGCCGTGAACGAGTCGTAGGGCCGGTGCAGCAGAAGATCGCCCCTGCGAATGATGGCGAAGATGTCGTCCGTCGTGGCCAGCACCGAGGGCATGCGCGGGTTGAACGTCGCTTCCTTCAGCTCCGGATTCGGGATCTGCGTGTGGAGCTGCTGGAGATCGCCGAGCTTGAGCGGGCCGGGGGCGAAGAAGATGTCGTCGGGCGATGAATCCGTCGCGCCGGCCAGCAGCGCCAGCAAGGGGTCGTCGGCCCCCTGCTCGATCTCGAGCCAGACCACTTCGCGCCGCTCCCGGCGCCGGAGCTCGCTCTCGATGCTCTTGAGGAGGTCCTGCATGTCCTCTTCTTTGATGTCGAGATCGGAGTTGCGGATGACCCGGAACGTGGCCACGCGGGTGACCTTCAGGCCGGGAAAGAAGCGATAAACGTGCGAGGCGATGACGTCCTCGATGAGCACGAAGCGCGTGCGCTCCGGCATCGACACCAGGCGCGGGAGAGTCTCCGGAATCTTGACGATGGCAACGTGCTTTTCGCCGCGCTCCGACTCGAGCTCGAGGGCGAGGTTGAGCGAAAGGTTGGCGATGAACGGAAAGGGATGAGCGGGATCGATGGCCAGCGGGGTCAGGATCGGCTCGATGTCGCGGCCGAAGTACTCCTCGACGAAATTGCGCTCTTTCTTGCCGAGGTCCGCCACCCGCTCGATGCGAATCCCTTCCTTGCGCAGCGCCGGGATCAGCTCCTCGCCGAGGCATCGATAGATCGCGCGCAACAGCTCACGCGCCCCTTTGCGCACCGCCTGCAGACGTTTGAGACCGTTGCCGAACGGATCGGCCGGGACGTTCGCGGCGATGAGGTCGCGGATCTCACCGATCCGGATCATGAAGAACTCATCGATGTTGTGCGCGCAGATGCCGAGGAACTTCACCCGCTCGAGGATCGGTACCGAGGGGTTCTGCGCTTCCGCAAGCACCCGCTCGTTGAACGACAGGGCGCCGAGCTCACGATCGAACAAGGGGACGGATGGACCGGCGGCCTGAGGGACAGCCTCGGGTACGACCACTTCTGCCGGCGTCTCGGCCACGGAGGACATGGGGCCGGTAATGGTATGCGCACCTTGATGTAGCTGTAAATTCTTCGGAGGGAAAGGCCGGCGAAGCCGGCTTGAGACCTCTTTCAGCGGGCACACACCCTTCCCTCGGGCTCTTTAGTCCAAGCCGTTGTAATCGGACGCCGTGCTTCGATTTAGGACTGCGCAAGCTCCGGTCGGACTAGAGAGTCCGACCTACGTTTTGCTGCCCCATTCGATCCACATGGCTCCCCGCTCGCAGAGACAAACGTAGGTCGGACTGTTAGTCCGACCGGAGCTTGCGCAGTCGTGAGGTTGGATCCTCCTGACCTGTAGCCGCCGCCAGGGCGACCGAAACGTCGCAAAACCGGCTTCGCCGGCCTGCTTCCCTCTCGTAGAACGCGATACGATGCCCCTGCCCCGCCTGGTTGGCATCATCTCTGAAGAGCACAGCAGTATCCTGAAGAGGGTGACGCCATGTTTGACGATGTCCTGATCGAGTCCGCGGGCAAGGACAAGAAGAAAGGTGGCTGGTTGACGGCGCTCATCTCCGTCATCCTGCACATGGTCATCATCGGCGCCGTCGTCGCGGCCGGGCTGTACGTCAAGAAGAATCCCGACATCATCACCAAGCCGATCGAGGCCTTCGTGGTCTCGGCGGCACCCCCACCGCCACCTCCCCCGCCGCCCGCGGCATCGAGTGCCTCCACCCCGCATGTGCAACCGCACGTGATTCCGCAGACGCCGCAGACATTCCATCAGCCGACGCAGACGCCGCAGGACGTGCCGCAGGTCGATAACACAACCGACACGGCCGGCCAGGACAGCGGTGTGGTCGGCGGACAGGTCGGGGGGGTGGCCGGCGGCGTCGTAGGGGGAGTCGTCGGCGGTACGCTGGGCGGCACGCTCGGAGGTCAGCTTGGCGGACAGCTCGGAGGTACTGGCGACAAACCGATGCAGGTAGGCGGTAACGTTTTGCCTCCCGAAGCCATCACACGAGTGGAACCGCTCTACACCGACGTGGCCAGAAAGGCTCACGTTCAGGGAGTTGTCATCATCGAAACGATCATCGACCGCAATGGCAATGTCACCGACGCGCGCGTCCTCAAGGGTCTTCCCCTCGGGCTCGAGCAGTCAGCGCTCGATGCCATCAAACGTTGGAAGTTCCATCCCGGGACATTCGGCGGGCAGCCCGTCCCGGTTATCTTCAGGCTCACGGTGAATTTCAAATTGCAGTGAACTTGTGGATTTGTCGATCAGTCGATTCGTAGATCAGATCCACGAATCCACTAATCTACCGATCTATCAATCCACTGATTCAAAAGGAG
>Ga0307471_100000711_pt1 | contig 17369 bp, 10 predicted proteins | sample atmos_gasesAM3C__2_FD_204566 | JGI IMG/M metagenome (GOLD analysis project Ga0307471, IMG submission 204566) | Hardwood forest soil microbial communities from Morgan-Monroe State Forest, Indiana, United States - atmos_gasesAM3C_515 | ecosystem: Environmental > Terrestrial > Soil > Temperate...
GGAATCGTTCTTGCGCCGAGTGCAGAGGGAACTCGGCTTGAAACCATCCGGCATGACCGTTTGTTTGGTGAGCGCCGCGGGAATGGCACGCTTGAACCAGAACTTTCGCAGAAAACAAGGACCGACCGACGTGCTCTCGTTTCCGACGGCCGCGAAGCAGAAACCAGTGCGTTTTCGGCATCGACCGCACGTGACGAATTCCGGCAGACAGGAGTATTTGGGAGACATCGCGATTTCGCCGGCAACCGCACGGCGTTACGCGAAAAAACAAGAACGTCCCCTTGCAAGTGAGCTTCGCGTGCTGATTCTGCACGGCGTTTTACATTTGCTCGGTTACGACCATGAAACCGATCATGGCCAGATGGATAGAATCGAGCGGAAGCTGCGCAAGCGCTTCGGGTTGAGTTGATGTATCTAAGCTGGATCTACGCGCTCAGTGTCGTGCTGGTGGGCCTCACGCTGCCCATTCTTTCCTACCTGACACTGATTTACCGCGAGTTGGGGCGCATGACTACCGGCCGCGTTCACGAACATCTGGACATCTTCGAAGCGGAAATCGAACCAAAGCTGAAAATCAACCGGCGTAGCGGCGGCCGCACCTTCCGCATCCTCGGCCATTTCTGGCTGGCGTTTTTGGTGCTGGAAACGACGCGCGGGGTGGTGTACTTCGTTCCGAGCACTTGGGAATCGCTGATCGAGTTTTGCGTGTTTGTCATTCTCGAAGTGGTTTTCGCCATGCATTTTATCCCGGACATGTTGCTGTACCGCACCACGGGCCGCTGGCTGCTTCCCCTCCTGCCGCTCATTCGAAGCGCGATGTGGCTGGTCTGGCCGGTACGCGTGTTTCTCGAAGGCGCGGAGTCGCTCGCGCGGATTTCCGAACAGGAAGCGGAAAAGACCGAGGAGCAGCGCACGGAAGAAGGGATAGAGGCGCTGGTGGAAGCCGCGGAGGAAGAGGGCATCATCGAGCCGGAGCAGGCGGATTTGATCGAGCAAGTGGTGGAATTCAGCGACAAGCGTGTGCGCGAGGTGATGACTCCCCGGCCGGATATCGTAGCCATTTCTGCAGAGTCTACTCTCGAGGAGCTGCATGCCAAGGTGGTCGAAACGAAATTCAGCAAGATTCCGGTCTACGAGAAATCGCTGGACGACACTTTCGGCGTGGTCTTCGCGCAAGATCTTTTGCAAATCGCAGATCCGGATTTGCCCAAGCGAAGAGTGCGCGAGCTGGTGAAACCGGTTTTGTTCATGCCGGAGACCAAGATTGGATCGGAGTTGTTGCGCGAGATGCGCCAAAAGGGCCATCCGCTGGCCGTGGTCATTGATGAACACGGAACGGTGGCGGGAATCGCCACGGTGGAAGACCTGGTGGAAGAGATCGTCGGGGAGAGCGGCAACAGCGGAAAGCCGCTCGCACCGGACGTGGTTCGCGAACCGGACGGCGGATTGGTCATGCGCGGAAGCATGGCGATTGATGCGGTGGAGGAGTTGCTGGGTGTGCGTTTTGGCGAGGAAGCCGATGAGACGGTGACCACGCTCGCCGGCCTTTTGAATCATGTTACCGGCAAAGTGCCGGCGTCCGGAGACAAAATTGAAATGGAAGGCCACCGGTTTGAAGTGGTGGAGGCAAACCAAAGAAAAGTGTTGCGAGTGCGAATCCGCAAACAGATGAAAGCGGTTCCCACAACGACGTAGGCACGCAGAAACACAGCAGACTTGGAGCCACAGGGTAGGCCATCCAGCTCTGCAGGGAGGACCGTCGATGCTCCGCGCGACAGCAAGAGAGCTTTCTGCGGCTGTTGCCTTTCTGACGATGATGGCCGCGCCCATCCGTGCGCAACAGAATCGAGCGGCGGAAGAGCCTGCGACGGACATGCACTGGGCCGTCAAGATTCCCATGCGCGATGGAGTGAAGTTGAACGCGACAATCTTCGCCTCGCACGGGCAGAAGGAGCCACAGCCGGTGATCTTCACGTTTACGCCCTACATCGGCGATTCGTATACGGACCGTGCGCTGTACTTTGCAAAGCATGGCTATGTGTACGCGCTCGTGGATGTGCGCGGACGCGGCAATTCGGGAGGAGAATTCGAGCCGTTTGCGAATGAGGGCCGCGACGGCTACGACGTGGTGGAATGGTTCGCAAAGCAGCCGTATTGCAACGGAAAAGTGACGATGTGGGGCGGTTCTTACGCGGGATTCGATCAGTGGACCGTTCTGAAAGAGTTTCCACCGCACCTGGCTACGATCGTTCCCGCCGCCGCCGCGCATCCCGGGGTGGATTTCCCGTTCCAGTACAACATTTTTGGCGCTTACGATATGCAATGGCTCACCTTCACGAGCGGAGTCACGGGCAACAGCAACCTTTTTGGAAGCAGCAGTTTTTGGGCGAGCAAAGCGCGCGAAATGTACATGGCGCACTCGGCATTTCAAAGCTATGACAAGCTGGTGGGAAATCCGTCGGCGGTGTTTCAGAAATGGCTAGCGCATCCGGTTCCTGATGCGTACTACGACGCGATGGTGCCTTCTCCCGAACAATACAAGAAAATCAGCCTGCCGATCCTGACGATTACCGGACATTACGACGGAGATCAGCCGGGAGCTTTCACTTATTACAAGCGGCACATGCAATACGGAACGGCGGAGGCTAAAGCACAACATTACTTGATCATTGGGCCGTGGGACCACGCGGGAACCCGCACGCCAAAGGCGGAAGTCGGGGGATTGAAATTCGGCGCAGCAAGTGTTCTCGATCTCAACAAGCTGCACACGGAATGGTACGACTGGACGATGAAGGGCGGTCGAAAGCCGGAATTCCTGAAGAAGCGCGTGGCTTATTACCTGGTTGGAACGGAGGAGTGGAAGTACGCGGATAGCCTGGAGAGCCTCACAAACACGACGAAGACATTTTATTTAAGCTCGGACGGCGCGGCCGGCGACGTGTTTCATTCTGGCGCGCTGCGCGAAAGCAAAGCCGATGGGGGCGCGCCGGGCGATTCTTGGATCTACGATCCGCTGGATACACGCCCCGGCGCTGAGGAGCCGGAGGACGATCCCAATTATCTGACGTCGCAACGGACAGCGATGAACCTGTACGGAGAGGGCGCGGTTTATCACACCGAGCCCTTTCTGGAAGCCACGGAAGTGACGGGATTTGCAAAGCTGACGCTGTGGTTGAAGATGGATGTGCCGGACACGGACCTCGAGGCGGACTTGTTTGAAATTCTGCCTGGCGGCAGCTCCGTGTCACTTACGAGCGCGACCATGCGAGCGCGGTATCGAGAGTCTGTCCGAGAAGCGAAGCTCGTGCCGGCCGGAGCGACGGAGCAATACGTGTTTGACAATTTCACTTTTTTCTCGCGGCGCATCGCTGAAGGGCGCCGGCTGCGGCTGATCGTGAGCAGCATCAATTCGACGGGGACAGAGAAAAACTACAATAGCGGAGGCGTGGTTACAGCGGAGACTGGGAAAGATGCGAAGACTGCACATATCAGCCTGATTCACGATAGCGAGCATCCCAGCTGCCTGGAGTTGCCGATCGTAAAGCCCTGATGCGAGAAGAAGAGAGTGTCGGGAAGAAACAAGCGTTTCGTTCTGGATTCGTTGCCATTGTTGGACGCCCGAACGCCGGAAAATCAACGCTGGTCAATCGCCTGGTCGGCCAAAAAATCGCCATTGTCACTTCCAAACCGCAGACCACCCGCAATCGCATTCAGGGAATTGTAACCAGCGCGGAAGGCCAGATCATTTTTATCGATACGCCCGGCATGCATGAAGCGAATTCCGCGCTCGGCAGGCAAATGATGCAGGAGCTTGCCGCGGCGCTCGAAGGAATCGACGTTCTTCTGCTTATGATGGATGTCAGCCGCCCGGAGCTGAGGGCGGACGAACTGTTGCTCGCAAAGGCCCGGCGGTTTCGCGGCAAAACCATCCTGGCACTGAACAAAATCGATCGCTTGCCAAAGCCCAAGCTACTCCCAGTGACGGAATCGTTCGCGAAGGCTTTCGATTTTGCCGCCATTGTGCCGGTTTCGGCGCTAAAGGGTTCCGGCTGTGATGCCTTGCTTCAAGAGATCTGGAAGCATTTGCCGGAGGGTGCGCCGTATTTTCCGGAAGACCAAGTGACCGACCAGCCGGAGCGGTTCCTGGCCTCGGAAATCATCCGCGAAAAGGCGATTCAGGTGATGTATCACGAAGTGCCATACGCACTGGCCGTGTTTGCGGAAAAGTTTGAAGAGACCCCCAAGCTTCTGCGGATTGAGGCGCTTCTGAACGTCGAGCGAGATTCACAAAAGAAAATCCTCATCGGACACAAGGGGGAAATGATCAAGAGAATCGGAACGGAAGCACGCAAAGAATTGGAGCGTCTTTTCGGAACGAAAATCTACCTTGGGCTGCACGTGAAAGTGGCGCCAGACTGGCGCGAAAATCCCCAGAAAGTGAGAGAACTCGATTGGCGGCATCAGCTCGAAGAGCTCACAGAAGCTGCCCATGACCGCGAAGACCAGGAAGACCAGGAAGAATAGGGAGCGGTGGCTCCCTGTCTTTCTTGCCGTCAGCTAGCAAGCCTCCGGCTTGTCGCCGGAGCTCTTTTTGCTGCAGCTAGTAGGCCGACGGCGACCCGCTCTGGCCGTATCCACCGAAAGTCCAGCGCACCGAGACCGTGGTATAGAGGCCGTACGGGCCGGTGGTGCGGAGGTCGGCTGGGCCAAGCAGGCGGCTGTAACGTCCCAGATAGTCGACTTGGTGCTGGGTCAGGCGCAGTTCGAAATTCCGCGGCAACCGGTAACCGGCTCCAATCGATCGGTCATAAGCGATCGGCTCCATGGATTCTTCGTAGCTGACCTGCGGTATGTTCCTCCCGAAGCTGAATCTTGGCTCGAAGAACAAGAAGAGATGGCGCGCGAAGGTTTGCCCTAGGGGGTGCATCTCTATATATCCGCTAAAGAGGTAGCGCGCATAGGCGGTGCACGGGGAGGCGGCTCCACCCGCGGTCGACGGTTGAGGAAACATGCAGCGGCCTAGGTCGGGCTCGTTGTGCGAAGGCGCCACGGCAAATTCCGTGTAGCCGCGAATCCAGTTGTGTGGAAAAAAGGTCGGGGGCGGCGAAGCTTCGACGGCGTGACGGGAAGAGCTGAAGGCTTCGTCAGTGACTGTTTGCGAGATGGCGGCGGGAGCCAAAGGGACGGAGAGGGCAGACAGAATCAGAGCGATCTTTTTCACGCAGTGTCTCCTTAGCCGTCGATCCATCGTGATGAAACAGAGTGGGAATTCGTCATCCCCCTGAACAACGCGATTGGAAAAAGCGCGGGTGGCTAACAGCGCCGCAAAACCGCCGCTTTGTTAATTCTTTGTTTCCAACGGCAACCCGAGTTTGCGAGGATTGTATACGAATGGTGATTTTGTGAGGGAAAAAGAACTGGGTTTGCCGTGATTTAGTCAACCGCCCCTTGCGCCTAATCCGGCGCCGCGATTCCGAGAGATTTCATTTTGCGGTAGAGGTGGCTGCGTTCCAGGCCGAGGGCTGTTGCCGTCTGAGTCATATTCCAGCGGTGCTCTTGCAGCTTGCGAAGAATGAACTCGCGCTCATAGGCACTGCGGGCTTCGTGGAGCGTCGAGTAGGGATGGTGCGGGCTTTCGGCAACACCGCGAAAGAGTTCGGGCGGGAGATGATGGGGCTCGATGCGTGCCTGGGGACATACGATGACAAGCCTCTCCACGAGATTCCGCAGCTCACGAACATTTCCCGGCCAAGGATAGCGCAGCAGGACTTCCATGGCGGCCTCGCTGAGTTCTCGGGTTTTCTTGCCGTAGCCGGAGCTGAACTCCCTGAGGAAATAGTTCGCTAAGGTGGGTATGTCCTCCCGGCGATCCCGCAAGGGCGGAACATAAAAGGGAATGACGTTCAGCCGATAAAACAGATCCTGGCGGAAGGCGCCGCGGGAGATCTCCTGCTCCAGATTCTTGTTTGTCGCGGCGACGACGCGCACGTCAACGTTCGAGGCGACGTTGGAGCCCACGCGCTCAAAACGCTGTTCCTCGAGGACGCGGAGCACTTTCGACTGCGTGCGCAGACTCATGTCGCCGATCTCATCCAAAAACAACGTGCCGCCGTCAGCTTTCTGGAATTTCCCAATCTTGTCCTCGGTGGCGCCCGTGAAACTACCCTTGATGTGGCCGAAGAGTTCGGACTCGATCAGCTCTTCAGGGATTGCCGCACAATTCACTTCCACGAATGGACCCTTGGCGCGAAGGCTGGCCGCATGCAGGGCGCGGGCCACCAATTCCTTGCCGGTTCCGCTCTCTCCGTAGATCAGCACGCGGCCGTTGGTGGGGGCGGTGACGGTTATCTGCTGACGCAGCGCTTTCATGGGCACACTGCCGCCAATAACCTGGTAACGATGGCCCAGCTCGTTTCGCAACAGCAGGTTTTCTTCTTCCAGGCGGCGCTGCTGGATGGCATTGCGGACCAAGACGATGATTTTTTCCAGAGAAAGGGGCTTCTCAATGAAGTCGAAGGCGCCAAGTTTAGTGGCTCGAACGGCCGTTTCGATGGTTCCATGACCGGAAATCATGATGACTGCCGGCGGGTGAGGCAGCGCCTGAATGCGGCTAAGAGCTTCGAGGCCGTCGATCCCAGGAAGCCAGACGTCGAGAAGCACAACCTCCAAATCGCCCACCGCGGAACGTTCCAAGGCTTCCTCGGCCGACCCCACGGCATCCACTTGATAGCCTTCATCCCGCAGGATGAGAGTGAGGGACTCGCGAATGCCAGCCTCGTCGTCGACGATGAGGATGTGTGGCCGCAGCGTCATAGGGCGGTAGGGGACCCGTTGTGGTCGGCAACGGAAGCAGCCGGCAATTCCGCGGCGGGTAACTCGATCACGAAACGGGAGCCAACGGGGAAATTGTCCTCAACATGGATGCTCCCGCCGTGCTCGGCGATGATGCGCGCGGCGATGGCCAGCCCCAGGCCGGTACCTCGATCCTTGGTCGAAAAATGCGGCAGAAAAAGCTTGTCTTTATCTTCAGGAGAAATGCCATTGCCGGTATCCGCGACGGAGATTTCCACGGCTTCGGCGTCGGGAAGCGACTTTGTGGAAACAGTGATCTCGCGGAAAGAAGAATTCTCCAATGCTTCGGCAGCATTGTCGATGAGATTCACGACCACGCTGCGTAGCAACCCGGCATCCGCTCGCACCGTAGCGACATTCTCCGCGAAATTGCTCTTCAAGGTGATGCCATCCAGCCTTTCTGAAAAGACTTCAACGGCTTCCCGAACGATGGCATTGGGGTTTGCCGAGGCGAGTTTGGCCGCAGGGAAGCGCACAAATTGAGAAAACTCATTGACGAGTGAGGCGAGCGTGGACACTTCCCGTTCAATCAAACGGGAGCACTCCTGAACAAGCTTCGCCAATTCCGAATCGGCGGAAGCCCCGGGTTCGAAGGATTCTCGTTTTTCCAGGAATCGAGAGAGTCGCTGTGCAGAGAGCTGAATGGGGGTCAAGGGGTTCTTGATTTCGTGCGCGATGCGGCGAGCCACTTCCTGCCACGCTTCCGTCTTCTGGGAGCGGAGCAACTCCGACAAATCATCGAAGACCAGCACAAAACCCGTGTTCGCGCGGCGCCGGCCAAGAGAACTTACCGTAACAGCCAGATGCAACACGCGCCCCCCGACCACGGTTTCCATTTCCCGGGACACCACTCCCATGCGGAGAGACCGGCGCATCAAGTGTTGGACGGTGCGTGCAGAATCCGCACCCAGCAATTCCTCCAGGGATTCGAGCCCGCCTGCATCCATCCCGAACATCCGCGAAACGGAGGTGTTGCTCCGCAAAATGGCTCCCGAACTGTCGAGCGAGATCACTCCGGTAGGAATATTTTCGAGCACGGTTTCCATCAATTGCCGCCGCCGCTCCAGCTCTTGTACTGCTTGTTGCAGGCTGCGGGTGAACTCATCGATCTGTGCCCGGCTGTCGCGCAACTGGGTGGTCATGGTGTTGAACGAGCGCACCAACACCCCAAGTTCGTCCTGAGCCTGTTCCGGGACCTGATAATCAAAGTTGCCGGAAGAAACTTCGCGGGTGCCTTCCGCGAGCGCCTGAATGGGAACCGTGACTTGCTTGGCGAGAAACAGCGCCACCCACATGACCGACGACAACAGCAGAACGGTAAACAGCAGGAGGATGAGAAGCATCTGGTGCTTGAGGGCACGAAGATCCTGCTTGGCCTGATAGTATTCGCGAGTTTGCGTCTGAATGGCGGCGAGACGCGTCAGCACGCCCGGGCTCGCGCGGTAAGCCGCCACAATGAACCCCGCTGGTTTTCCATCTTCGAAATTCGGCACGCGCGCGCCGAAATAATTTTTCCCTTCCGCCTCCCAAACCTCCACGCCGCTCTCCAGTGAACGCAGGTATTCGCCTGACGCGGTGGGCTGCATGCAGATGGCTCCGCGGCGGTCCTCCGGCTGATTGTCGCAAACAATCCCACCGCGGGCAGGCGTTCCGCTTTGATCGAGAATCCAGACCGCATCCGCACCTTTCGCGAAAGCGTCTTGCATAAAGTCATCGCCCGGTTTTTGCGCCGCCGATTGCACCTGTAGAGCTAGCGCTCGAAGCCGCGGCAACTGGCCGCGACCGAGGTCATTCAAGAGCTTTTGCGTTTCTTCCGATGCGATCTCAAGTGGCTTGGGAAACCACAACAGCAAGCTTCGATTGATGAGGGAGTAGCTGACAATAAACATGAACACGATCGGCAGCAGGGACAACGCCATTGCGCCGACAACCATCTTGGTTTTGAAGCGAGCGCCAAGTTGTTCGCGGCGGCGCTCGACCCAGAGCCGCAGTGTGGTGCGGCCAAGAATCAGCAGGAAGACCAAAAGCGCGGCGGTGACAAAGCTGGACACCGCGTAGAGCACCATCACTTCGCGCCAGCTCTTTGGGTGGAAGGGCACATCGAGGGAGCCGAACGTAAATACGACTGCGAGCAACAAGGTAAGGAGAATTCCGCCGATCCCCAAGCCCCAGCGCTGTTTGGATTCCAGCCTGCTCATTGGCTAGTTTGCCTCACAAAGTCTGCGGTGACAAAAATCTCCTATCGGCCGACGAATTCGCTGCTTTCCCGGCTGACCGTTGGGGTCATGGGCAGCGGCCGGTGAAAAGAATGTGTCGCGGGTGTATGCTGAAGCATCTCTCTGGCAAGATAGCATCCTGAGGAGGCAAGTCAAGATTTCCACCTGTCCGGGCGCAGAAAAACCTGCCCGCGCGGACAGGTATTAGCGATTTCAAAACGAGCCACGAAATTCCGGCTTCGCTCTTCGTCATCCTTTGTTAAGGTGGGCATTGGGTGCAGGCCCCCCTAGGGAGTAGCTGCGGATGTCCGTCCGTCTTGGCGAAATACTGGTAAAAGAAAGTCTGATCACACAGGACCAGCTCCAGAAGGCTCTTGAGTTCCAGCGCGCCAATGGAGGCAAACTGGGAAGCTGCCTGACAAGAATGGGTTTCATCAGCGATGATGACATCACCGGTGTGCTCTCCCGCCAGTATGGCGTCCCCTCGATCAATCTGAAGTATTACGAAATCGATCCCAACGTCATCAAGCTGATTCCTCAAGACACCGCCACGCGTTATCAGGTCATTCCGCTCTCGCGCGTCGGTTCCGTTCTAACCATTGCCATGACGGATCCCACGAACGTCTTCGCAATGGACGACATCAAGTTCATGACTGGTTTCAATGTGGAGCCCGTGGTGGCGTCGGAAGCGGCGATTGGGGATGCCATCACACGGTTTTACGGAGGCGCATCCTCCAACACCGAGGAACTCACGAACTTGATGAAAGACCTGGCCGAAGAGGAACAGGAACTTGAGCTGGCGGCGGAGGAGTCGGAGCTCGATACGGCGACGCTCGAAAAAGCCGCCGAAGAAGCTCCCATCATCAAGCTCGTCAACCTGATTCTGACCGATTCCGTAAAGCGCGGCGCGAGCGACATCCACGTTGAGCCCTACGAGACGGAATTGCGCGTGCGTTTCCGAATTGACGGACAACTCCAGACCGTCATGTCTCCGCCCATGCGTCTGAAGGACGCCATAACCAGCCGCGTAAAGATCATGGCCAAGCTGGACATCGCAGAAAAGCGCTTGCCCCAGGACGGCCGCATCATGATCAAGTACAAGGCGGAAGGCAAGAAGAAGGAATTGGACTTCCGTGTGTCCACCGTGCCCACACTGTACGGCGAAAAGATCGTCATGCGGTTGCTCGACAAGGAAAACCTCCGCTTGGACATGACCAAGCTCGGTTTCGAATCTTCGTCTCTGGAAAAATTCCACCGCAACATCATGAAACCCTACGGCATGGTGCTGGTGACCGGTCCGACGGGTTCGGGGAAAACCAACACCCTGTATTCCTCCGTCGCCACCTTGAACACCGTAGACACCAACATCATGACCGCGGAGGATCCCGTCGAGTTTCAATTGAGTGGAATCAACCAGGTGCAGATGAAAGAGCAGATAGGCTTGAACTTCGCCGCTGCGCTGCGCTCCTTCCTCCGCCAGGACCCCAATATTATTCTTGTCGGCGAGATCCGCGACTTCGAAACTGCGGAAATCGGCGTAAAGGCGGCTTTGACCGGTCACTTGGTGCTCTCCACTCTGCATACCAATGACGCTCCTTCAACCATCAGCCGTTTGATGAACATGGGCATTGAGCCATTTCTCGTGGCTACTTCGGTGAACTTGATCTGCGCGCAGCGACTCGTGCGGCGAATCTGTACGAATTGCAAGGAAGAGTTGCAGGTTCCCCCGCAGGCCCTGATTGACGCGGGCTATACTCCGGAAGAAGCAAAAACCACAAAGATTTATCATGGCAAGGGTTGCACCGCTTGCGGCAAGCGTGGCTATAAGGGACGTACCGGCTTGTACGAAGTGATGGAAATCAATGATGAATTGCGCGAGCTCATTCTTGTCGGCGCTTCTGCATTGGAATTGAAGAAGAAGGCCATCGAGCAGGGAATGATCACGCTGCGGCGCAGCGGCCTGCTCAAGGTGGCGGGCGGGCAGACGACCATGGAAGAAGTCCTGCGCGAAACGGTTCTATAGAATTGAGGATGACGGATGGCTGGGATTACGCTCAGTGAGCTGTTGAAGAAGATGATTGAGATGGGGGGGAGCGACCTCCACATCACCACGAATAGCCCTCCGCGGGTTCGCGTGCATGGAAAACTTCGTCCGCTGGACATGCCGCCGCTCACCGCCGCGGATACCAAGTCCCTCGCCTACAGCGTGCTGACCGACGCGCAAAAGCACCGCTTCGAAGAAAACCTGGAGTTGGACTTTTCGTTTGGCTTGAAGAACCTGGCGCGTTTTCGCGGAAACTGCTTCAATCAGCGCGGCGCCGTCGGCGCCGTGTTCCGCACCATTCCGTGGGACATCAAGGGGTTCGATGCGCTTGGGCTGCCCACGGTGGTGAAGGGCCTTTGCGACAAGCCTCGTGGATTGGTCCTGGTCACCGGGCCAACGGGCTCCGGTAAATCGACCACGCTCGCCGCCATGCTGGACAAAATCAACAGCGAGCGCGAAGAACACATGATCACCATCGAGGACCCCATCGAGTTTTTGCACAACCACAAACGGTGCCTGGTCAACCAGCGCGAGGTGCACGCCGATACTCATTCTTTCGCGAATTCGCTCCGCGCCGCGTTGCGCGAAGACCCAGACGTGGTACTGATCGGCGAGATGCGCGACCTGGAAACCATCGAATCGGCGCTGCGCATCGCGGAGACCGGGCACTTGACTTTTGCGACGCTGCACACCAACTCCGCCGCTTCGACGATCAACCGTATCATTGACGTTTTTCCCGCCCACCAGCAGCCGCAAATCCGCGCGCAGCTTTCCATGGTGCTCGAAGGAGTTCTTTGTCAGGCACTCTTGCCTCGAGCCGACGGGCGTGGCCGGGTCATGATTATGGAAATCCTTGTGCCCACCCCGGCCATCCGCAACCTGATTCGCGAGGATAAAATCCATCAAGTCTATTCCGCGATGCAGACAGGCACCGGACAAACCGGCATGCAGACGTTCAATCAGGGGCTTGCCAACGCCTATTCCGGCAAGTTGATCACCCTGGACCTGGCGTTGTCGCGTTCATCGAATCCTGATGAACTGCAGGACATGATTAACCGTGGGGTGACAACTTCGGGCAACGGGATAAAAGCACCCATAGCCACCAGGCGTTGAGGGTTGGCAGAAAACAACGAGCCAGAGGATAAAGAGATTTAGGAGGCAAGCTGATGCCGGATTACAAATATCAAGGAACGAGCCGAAGCGGCTCGAGCGTTAGCGGCGTGATGACCGCGTCGAACAAGACGGAACTGGCGAGCATTTTGAAGCGCCAGCAGATCACCGCCACCAAAATGACCGAGAAGGGAAAGGAATTCAATATTCCCACGTTTGGCGGCGGCGTTTCTTCGAAAGAGCTGGCCATCTTTACCCGTCAGTTCTCGGTCATGATTGACGCCGGTCTGCCGCTTGTCCAGTGTCTCGAGATTCTCGCAAGCCAGCAGGAAAACAAGACCTTTCAAAAGGTGTTGACCGGGACGCGAGCCCAGGTGGAAGGCGGCGCCACGCTTTCTACGGCCATGCGCAGCTCCCCGAAGGCCTTTGATGCTCTCTATGTGAACATGGTGGAAGCGGGCGAGACCGGCGGTATTCTCGACACCATTCTCCAGCGGCTCTCCGCGTACATCGAAAAAAACGTCAAGCTGCAGCGAGCCGTGAAGTCTGCGCTGGTCTACCCGGTGGGCGTGCTGACTGTCGCCGGGGGCGTCATCACGCTGCTTCTCTGGAAGGTCGTCCCCATTTTCGCGACGTTGTTTGCGGGGCTGGGCGTGGATCTTCCGCTTCCCACCCGGATCGTCATCGCACTGAGTCACTTCATCGGGAGCATTTTCGGCTTCCTGCTTTTGGTGGCCGTCTGCGGCGCCATTTTCGCGCTGAAAGTTTGGTATGGCACGCCGCAAGGTCGTTTTATACTGGACACGATTATCCTGAAACTGCCGGTCTTGGGCACGCTGATGAGGAAGATCGCGGTTGCCCGCTTTACGCGAACTCTGGGAACGCTGATTTCGAGCGGCGTGCCCATCCTGGAGGGCTTAGACATCACGGCCAGGACCGCCGGTAACGCGGTCGTCGAGAAGGCCTTGATGAAAGTGAGAAAGTCGCTCGAAGAAGGCAAGTCGTTGACCGAGCCCTTGAAGGAATGTGACGTTTTCCCCGGCATGGTCACACAGATGATTGCGGTTGGCGAACAGACCGGCGCCATGGACGCCATGTTGCAGAAGATCGCCGATTTCTATGAGGAAGAAGTGGATGCGGCCGTGAAAGACTTGCTAACCGCTCTTGAACCCATCATGATTGTGTTTCTCGGCTTAGTGGTGGGCGGCGTCGTTGTTTCCATGTACTTGCCGCTGTTCTCGCTCATCGGAAAGCTGGCCAACCACTAGCCGCGCTGCGCCCGCAGGTCGATAACCTCTCGAGAGGGCGGGGAGCTACTCTCCGCCCTCTGTTTTCCTGCCTGGATTTGGGGATGCCCTGATGGCTCGCTGAGGGCGCGGGGAAATCATGGACCAGAGTTTTGCGACAAAAGCTTGGCTGGAATGGCTGGCGCGTGTGCGGCTGCTCACGATCACGCTCATTCTGACGGTGGGTGTTGTGTGGCCGCAATATGTGCCGGGTCTGAGCCCCAACCGGTTTTTTCTCACCCTGATCATCTTCTGGATCACGGTCGGAATCCTTCACCTTATCCTACTCCGGTGGCTGCCCCGGGCATCCTGGCACGGCGGCATGCAAGTGGCCGGCGACGTCGTGATGGTAACCCTGCTGGTTTACCTGACTGGTTCGCAGGAGAGCTATTTCATCTCGCTTTATCTGCTGGTCATTATCGTAGGCAGCATCGTTTTTTCCCGTCGCGTCGCGTTCTTCAACGCCGCCGTCTGTTTCTCGCTCCTCACTGCCCTGACTCTTCTGGCCTATACGGGGAAACTGCCTCGCACATCCACGGCGTTGCCGCCGATCGAGAACCTGCGCACCTGGCTGGTTATGAATCTCTTGGGTTTCCTGGCAGTTGCCTATCTGACCAGCCTGCTTGTCCACTCGCTTCGGAGCAAGGGGCAGGAACTCGAGGAAAAACGCGAAGAACTTCTGAGCCTCCAGGATTTCACGCAGGACATTATCCATTCCATGCGTGGCGGCTTGATCACCACGGACCTTGCGGGAGTTATTCTGCTCCTCAATCGCACCGGCGAGGAGATTCTGGGACATCGGTTCGCGGATGTGCGCGGGAAGAAGCTTCAGGAGCTGAACCAGGATTTCTGGCTCCCCGGGCAGTATCCGAATGTCGAGAAACTCTCCCTTAGAAAAGAGATCCATTTTCGGACTCCACAGGGCGAGGTGCGCTATCTGGGAATCAGCGTGTCCCCGCTGCGCCTGGGAACCGAGGAACGCAGCGGCTTTGTCTTCAACTTTCAGGACCTTACGGACTTGCGCCGGCTGGAGCAGGAGGTGGCCACCAAAGAGCGCATGGCCGCGTTGGGGCGTCTCTCCGCCGCCATCGCCCATGAAATCCGGCAGCCGTTGACGGCCATGGCCGGCGCCGTAAAAGAACTGGCTCGCCTTGTGCCTCTCGAAGACGATGAAAAACAGCTGGTTAACATTGTCAGCCGGGAATCCGAGCGGCTCAACAACATCATCACGGATTTTCTAAACTATTCACGAGAAAAGACCTACAAGTTTCAGGAAGCGGACGTCTGCGCCCTTCTCGATGAAACACTGACGCTCGTGGAGAAGAAACCTGAGGTTGCCTCCAAATTCCAGATCGTGCGGGCTTTCGATGGTCAAGAGCTGCGAGCGCGCGTGGACGCAAACAAGATTAAACAAGTGTTTTGGAACCTATGTGATAACGCCCTCCGGGCGATGCCAGCCGGCGGAACGCTTACTGTGAAACTCGAGCCGTATCCATTCTGGTTGCGCATTGCCTTTCAGGATACGGGGATTGGCCTGGACGCCAAACAAAGAGCTAAAATTTTCGAGCCCCTTCAATCCGGGTTTGAGGGCGGCACGGGTTTAGGATTATCGATCGTTTATCAGATCGTACAGGCCCACAGCGGGAAAATCAGCGTGATCTCGGAGAAGGATCGCGGCGCAGAATTCATCGTCGAATTACCGCGAGTCGCGTGAGGCACCATGCAGGGAACGAAAGCCGCAATAAAGGAAGGCGCGCGAGAGTTGCCGCATATTCTCGTCGTGGATGACGAGAAGTCGATTTGCGAGCTCTTAGAGATCACTTTTCGCAAGGAAGGTCATCGGGTGGAAGTCGCCAACAGTACCGAGGCCGCCAAACGCAAGCTGGAATCGCAGATCTTCGACATCATCATTTCCGACATTCGTATGCCTGGGGAAGATGGCGTCGACTTGCTGAAATTCGCCAAAGAAATTGCCCCGGATTCCTTTTTCGTGTTGATGACCGCGCTCCCCGCCCTGGACACCGCCATCGCCGCACTCAACTCCGGCGCCGACCGCTATGTCATCAAGGATCATAACCACATCGATCAATTGCGCCGCGCCGTCCAGGAGGTCAGCGAAAGCCTCAGATGGAAAAAGGAGGCCGGTTACCTGCGTCGGGAGTTGCGGCGGCTAACCGGGCTAGACAACATCATCGGGCAAAGCCCTAAGATGCGCGCGATTTTCGATTTGATTCAGACCGTAGCGCCGCAGACGAGCCGCGTGCTGATTACCGGGGAAAGCGGCACGGGAAAAGAACTGGTGGCCCGCGCGATTCATGAGAACAGCGCCCGCTCGCAGGCTCCGTTCATCACCATCAACTGCGGCGCCTTTCCCGAGACGCTGCTCGAGTCCGAGCTTTTCGGTTACATGAAGGGTTCTTTCACGGGAGCCAACGAGAACCGACAAGGTCTGTTCCAGGCAGCCCACGGTGGCACCCTCTTCATGGACGAGATTGGCAACATGAGCCTGACCATGCAGGTAAAGCTTTACCGCGTTCTCCAGGAAGGCAAGGTCCGGCCTATCGGCAGCACGGAAGAGTCGGATGTGGATGTGCGCATTATCGCCGCAACGAACAAAGACTTTGAAAAGGAAATCGCCGAAGGCCGGTTTCGCGAGGACCTCTATTACCGCCTTAGCGTGATTCCCATCCAAGTTCCTGCTTTGCGTGAGCGCCGTGAAGATATTCCGCTGCTGGCCCGGCACTTCCTGGAGCGCTTCCGCAAAACGATGGAGAAATCCATAGACGCGATTTCGCCGGAAGCGATGAGCAAGCTCGAAGCCTACGACTGGCCGGGGAACGTGAGAGAACTTGAAAACACCATGGAGCGCGCCGTGGCCTTGGAGACGGGCAAGGAGATTTCCGTGCGAGTACTGCCCGACCGGATCCTGGGTTATGCGGAAGCCCCTCGGGGCACCAGTCAAGGCGTCGAAATGCCGGAGGAGGGCGTGGATTTTGAAAAGGTTGTCGCTGCCACCGAGCGAATGTACCTGCAGGCTGCCCTGGAGAAAGCGGGTGGGGTTCGCACGCGGGCCTCGGAGTTCCTCAAAATCACTTATCGTTCCTTCCGGCATTATGCCAAAAAGCATAGCCTCTAATTCGGCCGAGACCCCTCTCGCCTGCGAGCTGCAACCAGCGAGTCGGTTCTCGGGCCGCCTCGGACGCTGACTTTGCGTTGACGTTTATGGCTTTCCAAATGGACAAAAAGTGTCGACAAAAAGGGCCCATACCGATTTGGGCGGCATCCGAAGCAAGGGGTGTCGGATGGCGAGGAATATAACCATCTTATTTTCTTTACGATAAGGCATGAGACACGGGTTTCTATCTGCATCGTTCAGATTGGCCATCCACATGCCCTCAACAGGGGCAGGTGATTGTGACACCTCACAAATCCTAAGGAGATAGCATGAAGAAACAAAAGGGTTTTTCCCTTATCGAGCTCTTGATCGTCGTGGCGATCATTCTGATCATCGCGGCCATCGCCATCCCGAACTTGCTGCGTTCGAAGATCGCGGCGAACGAATCCTCGGCTGTGGGTTCGGTCCGCACGATCGGCACCGCGGAAGTGACCTATTCTTCCAGCTGGGGCAGCGGTTACTCGATCGATTTGAAGTCCCTCGGCGGGGCGCCGCCTTGCATCAACGCGGTTGCAACGGCAGCTTGCTTAATTGACCCGCTTTTGAGCGTGGCTCCTTACACGAAGAGCGGCTATGCGTTCAACGCCGCGGGCACTCTGTTGGTGGGTACCGTTTACAACGGGTTTGAAGTGAATGCCACTCCCACCACGGTGCAGACGACCGGTGTGCGCGCCTTCTGCGACGAC
>Ga0307471_100000713_pt1 | contig 17329 bp, 12 predicted proteins | sample atmos_gasesAM3C__2_FD_204566 | JGI IMG/M metagenome (GOLD analysis project Ga0307471, IMG submission 204566) | Hardwood forest soil microbial communities from Morgan-Monroe State Forest, Indiana, United States - atmos_gasesAM3C_515 | ecosystem: Environmental > Terrestrial > Soil > Temperate...
GACTTGAGTAAAGGGCCACAAAGCCCCCTCTCGAGAAGCCCATGATTGCAAGGCGCGAGGCATCGATTCGCGCGTGCTTGGCGAGCAACTCCAACGCTCGATAGGCATCCACAATCATCGCCAGGTGACCGAGCTGAGACTGATCGGTGATCGTCTGCGTGATACCGCGTCCCGTAAAGCAATCGAGTAGGAATGCTGCCACGCCTATTCCATTAAATTGTTGGGCCCATTGGTCCACGTTAGCCCCGATGCCGGCTGACCCGTGAACTAGAACGACGGCAGGAACCTGCCCATTACCCTTCGGAAACCGCAATTCGCCGCCTATACGAGCTAGAGTGCCATTCTTTGCTCCAGTGAGAAACTGCGTGTTTGTCAGGGTCAGACTATCCAGAGAGTGAATTTCAATTCTCGATGTCTGGGTCATTCCGTCCTCATCTCATACATAACATCGAGCGCTACCTGAAAGAATAAGAGCGCGCAGGAGTATGAAAGATTCATTTGCCAAGTGAAATGCTCAACGAGTCATACCCGCGTTCAGGTGGTTTTGGGGGAGCAAACCAGTAGAATGTCTGCGCGCCGATGCCGCGAGAGGAATCGGGCGATCGGGGAGACGTCGCGGATGGCAACGCCTACCGGACCAGTGGCGAATGCCAGGGCTGAGAAACAAGGCAGCAATCTGCCACTGGTCATCGTGGCGTCGTCTCTCGGCACTATGATCGAGTGGTACGATTTCTATGTTTTTGGAAGTCTTACAACGATATTAGCAACCAAGTTTTATCCGCCGAATAATGAGACCTTTGCCCTGATCGCGTACTTGGCTACTTTTGCGATCGGCTTTATGGTTCGGCCCTTTGGGGCGCTGTTTTTCGGCGGCGTTGGCGACGTCATCGGGCGTAAGTATGCCTTTCTGGCAACCCTCTCAATTATGGGTGGAGCCACGGCCTTGATCGGTTTGATGCCGACGTTCAAGACAGCTGGCTGGTTTGCGCCGATCACACTCATCGTTATCCGCGTGCTTCAAGGGCTCGCGCTCGGCGGAGAGTACGGCGGCGCTGCTGTCTACGTAGGTGAGCACTCGCCTGACGGTAAGCGTGGTTTCTACACCAGCTTTATCCAAATCACGGCAATATTCGGACTGCTCGCGTCCTTGTTGGTTATCCTCGCAGTGCAATCCGTCATGAGCAAAGATGATTTTGTAGGTTGGGGATGGCGTGCCCCCTTTCTTCTCTCCTTCCTTCTTGTCGGCGTTTCCCTCTACGTCCGTCTAAAGTTGCGCGAGTCGCCGATTTTCGCCTTCATCAAGAGCGTCGGAAAGACGTCGACGAACCCGATCAAAGAGGCGTTCGCAGATGCTTCTAACTTGAGGCAAGTACTGATTTGTCTATTCGGAGCGGCGGCCGGACAGGGAGTGGTAGCTTACACCGGACAATTCTACTCGCTCTTCTATCTGCAAAGTATTCTGAAGGTCAATCCGCGCACAACAAATCTCGTGATGGCCGTTGCGATTACCATGGCCGTACCGTTCTTGACGGTCTTCGGAGCCCTGTCAGACAAGATCGGACGGAAAAAAATCATGATGGCGGGGTTTCTGCTCTCGGCTTTGACCTATGTTCCGATCTATCGGGCAATGCAGCTCGCCGCAGGCAATCATGTAACCACGGTGCAGTCCACGCGCAACGCAGTGACAGGTGCCATCAACCTTAACCCGATGACCACGGATGCGACTGGGACACCGGTCATCGCCGGAGAAGCGACAAATCCTAACAGAATCAGACTCGTTCTGTTGATCTTTCTTCAGCTGATTTACGTCGGCATGGTCTATGGCCCAATCGCCGCATACCTGGTGGAGGCTTTCCCGGCGAGAATCCGTTACACTGCGCTTTCCTTGCCGTACCATGTGGGCAACGGTATTTTTGGAGGATCATTGCCACTGGTCGGATTGTCGATATGTGCTTTTACAGGGAACATATACGCGGGGCTCTACTACCCGATCACGGTTGCGGCTGTGACTTTCATGGTGGGGAGCATGGCGCTGCAAGAGACCTATGGCACGAAAATCTGGGATGAAGTAAAAGTGCCCCCAAGAGCGAGTCAGAATGAGCATTAGGTGACAACTTAGGCGCCAGGCGGCGAGACGAAAAACATTTTGGTAAGCGTAACGTGCTCGCTATCTCGCCGCAATTCCTGATTAAAAGACGAAAAAGCGTACTGGCTGGAATCTCGGAGCGGGCTCGCCACTTAGGCTGCTGGTGAATTATCAAGGTATTCGCGCACAATTCCCAGCATCCGTCGCAGCGGTTCTGCGGCGCCCCACAGGAGCTGATCGCCAACGGTAAACGCCCCAAGATATTCTGGACCGAGCGTCAACTTATGAAGACGGCCTATCGGCACATGCAAGGTGCCGGAGACCGCTGTAGGGGTGAGGCAACGCAAGGTAGACTCCTTGTCATTTGCAATCAGGCGGACCCAAGGATTGCTTCCCATTATGATCTGTTCCGCATCCTCAAGTGGCAGGTCTTTGGTGAGCTTGATGCACAGTGCCTGACTGTGGCAGCGCATCGTTCCAATGCGCACGCAAATCCCGTCAACAGGTACGCGCGGCTCCAAATCCATTATCTTGTTCGTCTCAGCCATGCCCTTCCACTCTTCGCGGGTTTGCCCCCCTTCTATGGACCGGTCTATCCAGGGGATTAAGCTACCGGCTAAGGGCACGCCAAATTCCGCGGTGGGTATACTGGAGTCCCGCTGAGCTGCGATGACCAAACGATCGACCTCCAAAGCGTTCTCCGAGGGAGTCAAGCGGGTGGGATCCGTGAGGCACTCCATTTGCTTCACCAACTCCAACATCTTGGCAGCGCCAGCGCCGGATGCGGCTTGATAGGTCATCGTCGTTATCCATTCAACCAACCGCGCCTTAAAGAGCCCGCTTACGGCCATCAACATCAAGCTGACTGTGCAATTACCGCCCGCAAAGGTTCGAACGCCACGTGTCAGACCGTTTCGAATTACGTCGGCGTTAACGGGGTCGAGCACGATCACTGCATCGTCGTTCATGCGCAGGGTCGAAGCGGCGTCGATCCAAAAACCTTTCCACCGGCTCTTGCGCAGCGGACCGAAAATCTCTTCTGTGTAGTCGCCGCCTTGGCAACTGATCAAGATATCGCAATCGGCAAGCTGCTTTAAATCCTTAGCGTCTTTCAGCTTGCCGTCATGACCAGACTCTTTGGGTGCGGGGCCCCCGATGTTTGAGGTAGAAAAAAAGGTTGGCTCGAGGCCACCAAAGTCATTTTCCTCACGCATCCTCTGCAAGAGGACGCTGCCGACCATGCCTCGCCACCCAATCAGACCAACGCGCAACATGCAGCCTCCTGACTTCACCAGTTCACCTGTTCAGCTAGTCCGAAAGGGGAGATCGGTGGATCCGTATAACAAAGGAGCAAGCCAAATCCCGCGGGTGCCCCTGACCGGGCGAGGCAGGTCTTGCTCCAACGGGGAATTCCGAATTTCGTTTCACGGCGGTCAAAGCCGCTAGGGCTCTCAATCGCTTGCTATAGAGACCGTTTGGGGAGCGAGCGCACCGAGCTGAAATTCTCGATGGGTAGCGATAAGCGCCGCCCTCATATCTTTCCGCGCCACTACAAAGGAGATGCTGCAATCCGAAGAGCCTTGTGCGATCGCGATGATGTTCACGTTCTCGCGGTCCAACGCACCGAACGTGCGCCCTGCGATACCGGACACACCATGCATGTTCTCGCCGACCAAGGCGACGATAGCCACGTTTGGATTGAAGGTGACGTGTTCGCCTTTCTCGTGCGCCAGGTCCGGCGCGAACTCGCGGCGTAGACCCTCCACCGTGCGCTCGGCCAGCGCCGATGAAACGACCAAGCAGACGTCGTTTTGCGAGGATGATTGCGAACTTAGTAGTACATTCGCCTGAACCGATGCCGTCGTTTTGAATGTGCGGCCCAGAACATCCGGAACCCCCAGCATTCCTGGACCGCCGACGGTGATCAACGCCACGTCGCTGATCGCAGTGAGTGCTTTTACTCCTTCGCCGCTCGACGTGCCTGTCGACGTGATTTTTGTTCCGGGCCGTTCGGGCGCGAACGTGTTGCGAATCCAAATGGGAGTCCCGGTATGCATCACAGGGCGAAGAGTTTTCGGGTGCAGGACCTTGGCACCGAAGTACGCGAGCTCAGCGGCCTCGCGATAGGAAATCTCAGGGATCCGGCACACGCCAGGCACCAGGCGTGGATCGACTGTCAGCACCCCGTCCACGTCCGACCAGATGATGATTTCGTCGGCCTCGAGAGCCGCCCCCAATATCGTTGCTGAATAATCCGAGCCGTTTCGGCCGAGAGTTGTAACTACGCCTTCTGCGGTCGCGCCGATGAAGCCGGTCACGACGGGTATAATGCCACGCTGCAACAGCGGACGCAGACGAGCTTTGCAGCGTTCACCGGTCAGATCCATCAGAGGTTCGGCGGCACCGTGGGACGCGTTTGTCACGACCAGTTCAGTAGTGTCGGTCGCCTCGCTGGCTACACCTAGGTCCACAAGCGCCGCCGCGACGAGAGGAGCCGCGAGGCGCTCGCCAAGACTGGAGATCGCATCACGCGTCCGCAGTGTTAATTCACGCAAGAGGATAGCACCCCGGCATAAGGAGTCGCCCTCTTGAATAATCTCGCGTATTTTCCGGCCGATGCGCTTTCGCTCCGCAGCCGAATGGATCAACGCGGCGGCTACTACCTCGTGCCGCTCGCGCAACTCTTTGAAAATCGCCGCGACTCGCTCACGATCCCCTGCTTCCGAGAGCGTGGCCGCCTCGACTAATTTGTTTGTCACGCCGCTCATTGCGGAAACCACCACTGCGACGTTACTCTCGCGTGCGACGGCTCGAATGATCTCGACTACTCTCGCGATGCAAGATGCGTCGCCAACGGATGTCCCGCCAAACTTCATGACTCGAAGCGGCCGATCCACGTTCGTGCGCACTTGGGAATGGGCGGCGCGACGCTGTGGGACTCGATCGGAAAAGAACTCTGAGGCTCGTGCCGGGCCGTCTGGCACCGGAATACTGACGCGAGAGGCACCGCTTAAACGACTCGAACGCCTGCCCATAGGTTCGGCTGAACCACAAGAAGCACCAATCACTCGAGAATCGTGGCCGCTGGGTAGAGTAGTCATGATCGTGGGAGCCTTGCCTCTGAGAAAGCCTGGCTCAATTTTCCTTTGGAAAACAGGTTGCCCCAATTGCGTTTCTTTCGCAGACACAGGCGAACCAACTCGGGCTCCTCCCAAGGAACATCGTGGTGTCCCGACGTCAGAAATGCGCTTCCTGGATTTCGCAGCCATTCCTGGGGAAAGAAAGCGATCGTGTCGCTCTCTGTCACCTTGGTCGTTTCGCAAACAACTCCACCGGAAATTGCCGCGTGCAGGGCAGCTGGCAAATCGCGCCCCAGTCCAAGCCGGAGATGTCCAACCTGGGTTGTTCGCGGGTTTATCTCGATGAGGTAGGCGTTTCCGGTCTGTGCTTCCAGCATGAAATCAAACCCGTGCAGCCCGGAAAGATTAAGCCGGCGTACCATCTTTTCCGCTGCCGACACCATGTCAGGGTCTTCGATCATTCTCACAACACTTGCCGGTCCGGTCGAATCCTGCTTGCTCAGTACCTCAAAATGCAGAGCAGCAAGCACGGTGCCCTTCCAGCAGGCAACCAGAGTTGTGGCTTCGCGTCCGGGGATGAATACTTGCGCGTTCACAACAGACCTTCGACGAGACAACATCGGCCACACCAGCGTCGTGTCTCGGTCCAAGAGAACTGTCTTGGCCACACGTGCCAATATTGGGGGGGCTTGCAGCCTGCGAAAGGCACGCTCAGCCTCCCGTGGGGAGTGGACTACCCTAACCCCTTCGCCGCCAGAAGTGCCGTTTGCCTTCAGCACCGTAGGGAATCCCATTCGGACGCCCCAGTCTCGAAGTTCCTCGATATTCGCGATCGCCTGAGTCTTTGGAACGCGAATGCCTTCTTCCTCGGCGAGATTCATGAATTTACTTCTGGAATACACAACGGGAAAACTTTCGGAGACACCCATGGACCGCTCGATCAGTCGGCAGGTGTTTGCTCCCGCGCTGCCCCTGCGTAGCTCGCGGTAATACAGTTGGTGCAAATGCTGGACCGCAAGATCGTCGCCCGGAATGATGAGATCTGGGTTCCCGCGTGTAATGGCTTCGCGGAAGGAAATCAATGGCATCAGGCCGCGATAGTTGTATCTTTCTTGTATCACGCTCGTCTTGCTGAGAGGATGGTCGGGCGGACAGACGGCTTTGATGGTGTAGCCCGCGCTCGAGAGGGCCATCGCGAGTCTTGCGGCCGAAAACCAGCGGCAGGTTGTGGCTATCAGAACAGTTGGTTTCACTAGCTCAAACCTCTGGTAGAGACACATGGGGGTGGTACAAAACAACCTTTAACGGTGCTTCGAGACTTATGTGGCGCAATCGGTCTACCAAAGTGGTTTCGCCTGGTAATTCGCGCATATAGTTAAAAACAATAGGGTTGTTGGCCGGTTACACACACCCCAGGACGCGGTAAAGTAGTCCTCGGCAGAAAGCCTATGCCAATGCTGGGAAATTCATTCTTCACCCGTTTTGACACGTCCAAAGGCTTACCTGAGCAGGACCCACTGGAAATGAGGGCATGTAGGCAGTCCTTCACGGCCAATGAATTGCTCTTATGGGCCCCGAATCCTCGGGGTTCGTCCGTTTTGCGGTCAATGTTTTTGCATAGAAAATGCAATTTGTGTGCGTGCAGAATGTCCCACCGGTAGGTTGACGGGAGACACCTGAAAGGAACGACGACGGATCTGAGCTAAGGAAGCCAGAGCCTGGACGGCTTTCAAATAAGAGATTTGCGAATCACTTTCGAGAAATCTTTGTACTTTTACGGAGCGAAGATGAATGAGCCGGGTCCAGTCCGCAATGTTTCTGATACTGCCCTTTGGGTGGCCTACTTCCGAGCGCGCGAAACGCAGCGACCGGATGCGTTATTCCGTGATCCGTATGCGGAACGGTTGGCCGGAGAACGCGGATTCCACATAGCAAACACACTACCAGACGGGAATAAGCATGAGTGGGCTTGGGTAGCTCGTACACACCTTTTCGACGAGTTTCTGATGCGCGAGATTCATGCAGGGGCGCAACTTGTACTGAACCTCGCCGCCGGCCTTGATGCCCGGCCCTACCGGATGCAGCTGCCAGCCGGCCTTCAGTGGGTTGAAGTGGATCTGCCAGAAATCATTTCTTACAAGCAGCAAGTTCTTGCGGATGTCCAACCGAAGTGCCATCTTGAACGTATCAGTCTCGATTTGTCTAACGTGGACGGGCGCCGCTCACTATTCACGGAACTAAACCGCCGAGCACTCAGGACGATTGTGATGACCGAAGGGCTATTGATTTACTTTGCGGCCGAGGAGGTCGCCTCATTCGCGGAGGATCTTGCCTCAGCTTCCCAGTTCCGCAGTTGGATTATCGATCTCGCCTCGCCTGGACAGCTTAGACTGATGCAGGCTACAACGGGACAGCAACTCAACGAAGTTGGTGCCGCCTTTAAGTTTGGACCAAAGGAGGGCACGGAGTTTTTCGCACGGCACGGATGGGTTCCACACGACGTCCAAGGACTACTGAAGACAGCCGCAAATGTGGGTCGCGCTCCAAAAGAGCTGTCTTCCTTATTACCGGAGCCCGCGGTCCTGGCCCAAAACTATCCATGGACCGGTGTGTGCCTGTTAAGGAAGGCATAGCGGAACTTGCTGAAGACTCGGGCTACAGGGACAATGGGTTACCCGAGTTCGGACCGTTGGCACGGCGTCCAAAGGGTCCGGCCGACCTCGTTAGAGGCTCCCCGGCGAACTGAAAACCGATTTCAGCCGGTCGTTTAGGGGGGCAAACGATTGTCCCATAGGGATAACAAAGTTCTCCACAGCCCACACTTCAATATAGTAGTCGATTGATTCTAAAAGACTTATCTAAGACACTGCCCGGCTACCGAATTGCCAATCTCAAGAGTGCGCCTGATGATAGCGCCTGCAAGCTCGTCCAGCGTCAAGGGCTCTCCAGCCAAAACCTGGGCGACTTAGCCGCTGCTGCACAAGCAGGAAACAGTGAAAAAAGGAGCAGTTCTCACTCCACTATGCTAGAAATTGCCATCGTTGGCGCGGGTCCCTATGGCCTTTCCCTCGCGGCGCATTTCAAGGGCAAAGGCATACCCTTCCGCATTTTCGGACGTCCCATGGACAGCTGGTTGCGGCATATGCCAAAAGGGATGTTACTAAAGTCGGATGGGTTTGCTTCGACTATTTCCGATCCGGACAACAGTTTTGCTCTGAAGGATTTTTGCGCCGAACGCGGAATCGAGTACGCGGATCTCGGGACTCCGGTGCGGCTTGACACCTTTGCTGCTTTCGGGCTTGCTTTTAGAGATCGCATCGTGCCGGAGCTTGAAGACAAGCTCGTAACTGGCCTAGAACGCTCGTCGAATGGATTCTTGCTTCGGCTCGACGATGGAGCGGCCGTGACGGCCCGGCGTGTCGTACTGGCTGTTGGAATCACAAACTTCGCGTATACCCCCACCAACTTGGCGCATTTGCCGGCGGAGTTCGTTTCACACAGCTTCGATCATCACGACCTAGAGTCATTCCGGGGTCGCAGTGTGGTGGTAATTGGAGGCGGTTCTTCCGCGATTGATCTGGCAGCTCTACTTCACGAGACGGGAGCCGACGTTCAACTGGTGGCGCGCACATCCGAGCTAAAGTTCCATGAAAGACAGGAACCTTCCAGGCCGCGCTCATTTTGGGAGCGAGTTCGATACCCACAGTCTGGGATCGGCCCGGGGTTGAAATCGCGCTTCTTTGCTAATTGGCCTCTGGCCTTCCACTACCTTCCCGAAAGCCTGCGGCTTGCTTTCGTACGTACACACTTGGGTCCTGCCGGAGGGTGGTTCGCAAAGGACAAAATTATCGGTCGTGTACCTCTCGCTCTTGGGTACTCGGTGGAACGAGCGGAGGTGCAAGGCTCAAAGGTCCTGCTGAAGCTCAGTGGAGTCGACGGCACCAGTAGTCGCGAGATCTGCGCCGATCACGCGATCGCGGCCACCGGTTACAAAGTGGATTTCAAGCGCCTGAAGTTCCTTAGCGGCGACATTCGTACGAGGATCAAGGCGGTTGACGGCGCACCCGTGTTGTCGTCGAGTTTTGAATCATCCATACCAGGCCTGTACTTCGTTGGAGTTGCTGCAGCGAACAGTTTCGGGCCCGTGATGCGATTCGCTTACGGAGCAGCCTTTGCGGCTCGTCGCGCCACGCAAAACATTGCAGAGGCAGTGGCAAAGACGCCGATGCCCATACGCGCAACCCGCGTTGCTGCGGTAGCGAAGTGAAGATGGCTAAGGGCAGGCCCTCCAGCCCTCTGAGACAAACCTGATGAAGCGAGAAACCATAGCCATTCACGTTGGTTACGATGGTGACCCGATAACCAAAGCTGTTGCTGTGCCCATCTACCAAACGGTGGCCTTTGAGTTTGACAGTGCAGAACACGGCGCCGCGTTGTTCAATCTCGAAGTCCAAGGAAACATCTATACTCGGATCGGAAATCCGACAAACGCTGTGCTCGAAAAACGAGTCGCGGCACTCGAGGGCGGTGTGGAAGCGCTCAGTGTCAGCTCGGGGATGTCCGCAATCCACTATTCGATCATGAACATTGCCGAAGCTGGCAACAACGTAGTCTCTCTTCCCCAACTTTACGGTGCCACTTATACGTTGCTCGCGCACATTTTACCAAAACAGGGAATCGCCGGCCGGTTTGCAAAGACCGATCGTCCCGAAGATGTCGAGCAACTGATCGACGAGAATACGCGGGCGGTATTCTGCGAAAGCGTTGGAAATCCGGCCGGGAATGTTGCAGATATTGAAGGGCTCGCGCGCGTCGCGCACAAGCATGGCGTTCCTTTGATCGTGGATAACACGGTCGCAACGCCGATTTTATTGCGGCCCATCGAATACGGCGCCGATGTAGTCGTGCACTCCATGACGAAGTTCATGGGCGGACACGGAACGACGCTTGGCGGAATGATCGTCGATAGCGGGAAATTTCCCTGGCGCGAACATCCCAAGCGCTTCTATATGTTGAATCAGCCTGAGCCCTCCTATCACGGTGTGGTTTATACCGAGCAGTTTGGCGCATCCGCCTACGTGGCGCGATGCCGGACTGTTTGCCAACGAAACACCGGGGCAACTCTGTCGCCTTTCAACGGATTCTTGCTCCTTCAGGGAGTCGAAACGATGGCGCTGCGCGTGGAGCGTCACGTGGAGAATGCGCGCAAAGTGGCTGAATATCTGCGCATTCATAAGAACGTCGCCTGGGTCAACTATGCGGGATTTCCGGATAGCCCCCTGTATCCAATGGCGCGCAAGTACTTGGGAGACCGGTGTTGCTCACTGCTAACCTTTGGAGTGAAGGGCGGATTTGAAGCCAGCACGAAATGCTTCAACGCCATGCGCCTCTTTAAGCGGATGGTGAACATGGGGGATGCCAAGTCGCTGTCATGTCACCCCGCGTCCACTACACACCGGCAACTATCGCCCGAAGAACAATTAAAGGTCGGAGTTACTCCGGAGATGATTCGCCTGAGCGTCGGGATCGAGCATATCGAGGACATTATTGCCGATCTCGCGCAAGCTCTGGAGAGGGCGAACTGATCAGCGAACCGAACTCGTAGCGGTGATCGGCATGGAAGGTCAGACATGTCATTAATGATGGATTGGGGCCGAATTCCGACCAAGTGGGCGGAAAAGAAGAACGGCCACGCGACACGTGTGACCGGCAACGGCGGTCCGGGCGTCACCAAGATAGCGCTGATCAACAACATGCCGGATGCTGCGTTGGAAGATACCGAACTGCAGTTTTTCGAGCTCCTCGAAACTGCCGCTTCCAGGATTCCTGTGCATCTCGAACTCTACTCCTTGCCCGGCCTGCCTCGTGGCGATCGAGCTCGGGAACATCTGCATGAATTCTACTCGAGTACAGATGAGCTTCTGGACCGCAAATTTGACGGAGTCATCATTACGGGAACCGAGCCGCGACAGCCAGATTTGCGGAACGAGCCTTATTGGTCCTCGCTGACGAATATCTTTGATTGGGCCGAGCGTAACACTACTTCCACAGTCTTGTCGTGTCTGGCGGCCCATGCGGGTGTCCTTTACAGCGACGGAATTGCACGCCAACCCCTGAGCGACAAACAGTTCGGCGTCTTTGAGTACAAGAAAGCCAGTGATCACGAGTTGGTCAGCGGCGTTGGAGGTCTCGTGCGCTTTCCACACTCTCGATGGAATGAAGTTCGTGGAGAGGCGCTGACCTCCTGTGGTTACACGGTTCTGACCGAGTCACGTGATGCCGGTGTGGACATGTTCGTAAAGCAGAAACGGACAAGCTTGTTCGTACACTTCCAGGGTCATCCAGAGTACGTTGCACAAACACTGCTGAAAGAATACAGAAGAGACATAAAAAGGTTCTTAAGGCGGGAACGACCGACATATCCTTCTATGCCGCAGGGATACTTCGACGCGTCGGCAAAGAAGCTGCTGGATAACTTTCAGAAGAACGCTTTGTGCGATCTGCGAGAAGAGTTGATGCAGTCCTTCCCCGAAGAAGCACTTGCAGGTACGCTCCGGAACAGCTGGCATTTATCGGCTACAAGCGTGTATCAGAATTGGTTGCACTATATCGCGACCAAGGCCAAAGGTAAAGTCTTTGCGGCCATGGCTCGGGTCGGTCAGGGCGGACCTGCTTATCGCTCGGCACTGGCGAAAGATTGGAAAGCGACATGAGCGAAGACGTCTCCGATGTTTTATTCAATCTGCCAGACCACATAAGGGACGTTTTGAAACCGTGGGTTGAGACTTCGCCTGATTGCGTGGCGCTCGTGGAAGGCTCTGGCACCTGGACCTATGGTCAACTGAACGCCGCGGTTACCGAGACTCAGATCTGGCTTCAAAATCTAGGAGTGCGACCCGGCGATCGGGTCATGGTCGTCTGTGAGAATTGCCGGGCATTTGTGGCCACCGTCTTCGCCGTGGTTGCGATTGATGCGTGGCCGGTGCTCGTCAGCGCCCGTCTTTCGGCTCGCGAGGTCGACCAGATTCGAACTCTCAGTGGCGCCCGCCGCGTAATATACACCACCAGCGTTTCCGCTCAAGCAAGGGAACACGCCAAGCGGCACAGCGCGGTCGTCGAGAAAACTGAGTGGCTGGGACCCATCGGTGTAGGCGCCATAAACGAAGGGGTCGAACCTGAACCGATCGAAGCGGAGCGAGCGAGCCGCGTCGCCGCTTTGATCTACACTTCGGGCACAACCGGTATTCCGAAGGGTGTGATGCTAACGCACCGGAATCTGCTTTTCGTCGCAGCTGTGTCGGCGAAGATACGCTCGCTCACCCCTGATGACCGACTCTATGGCATTCTGCCCATGTCCCATGCCGTCGGACTATCTGTGGTACTTTTGGGAACCTTATTGAGCGGGGGAACCATCTACTTGGCGCCGCTTTTCGACCCTGTGGCGGCACTTACGACATTCGAGAAGCACCAACTAACGATCTTTTTAGGTGCACCAGCCACCTTCTCCCTGCTCGTCGAATACGCCAGGTTGAAAGGATTACGGTCACTGAAGTTCCCTGCTCTAAGAATCATCTCATCCTCTGGTGCTCCGCTCCACGCTTCCCTCAAGTCAGAAGTCGAGAGCCTATTCGGCCTGGTTTTACACAATGGCTATGGTGTAACTGAATGCTCTCCTAATATTGCCCAGACACGTATCGAAAAGCCTTGTCAGTGTGTCTCGGTCGGCAAGGTGCTTCCGGGAGTCGAGGCTCAGCTTGTCGGAACGGATGGCAAATCTGTACCTGCCGGAGAAGTGGGTGAACTTTGGGTGCGCGGACCCAACGTCATGAAGGGATACTATAGAGAACCCGCCGCGACCGCTGCAGCGATAAATCAAGACGGATGGTTTAACACCTGCGACCTTGCTCAGTTGCAAGATGGAAAACTCTTCATCGTCGGACGCAGCAAAGAGCTAATCGTGCGCTTCGGATTCAACGTGTACCCCGCCGAGGTCGAAGCGGTTCTAAATGCCCATCCGGAAATTATGCGGTCGGCTGTGCTCGGTCGAACGCTCGAAGAAGATGGAAATGAAGAAGTCATCGCCTTTATCCAGCCAACCTCGGGCTCCAAGCTTACTTCTGAGCAGGTGGCACGCTACGCCGAAAAGCAACTCGCCCCATACAAGCTACCATCTCAGATCCTAATAGTCTCGACAATGCCGCTGACGCCCACTGGAAAAGTTGTGAAAGGTGAACTGAAGAAGATGATGGCCTTCAACGCCTGCCCAGGTTAAGCCAGCCGAAGGGCACCTCAACTCATAGGCCCACTTCGATCAACGTTGGTCCTTCCGCTTCAAATCCCGCCTGCAATGCAGTCGTAAATTCATCGAGTGAATGAACCCGAGCGCCAGAAACTCCCATTCCCTTAGCCAAGGACACCCAGTCTAGATCGGGACGGCCAATATCGAATAGAGCCCTAGCACGAGGCCCGGGGTCACCTATACCTAGATACGAGAACTCGCGTTTGAGAACGCCATAAGCGCGGTTAGCGAAAATTACTGTTGTAACTTTGAGACTTTCACGGGCCATGGTCCACAGAGCTTGAGCTGTATACATGCCACTTCCATCGGCGGAGAGGCACAAAACACGACGATCGGGACACGCTACCGCGGCCCCAACCGCCAACGGCAGAGCGATCCCGATGGAGCCCCCCGTGTTTGCTAGCCAATCGTGAGGCAGCGCTCCCCTCGTAGCCGGCATCATTTCTCGACCCGAAGTCATGGACTCGTCAACCACGATCGCATTCTCCGGCAGGAGAGCGGAAACTGCATTTGCAAGACCTGACAGATTGATGTTGCCAGTCGGCGGGGCAGGACGAGCCGACTTTTCTGCCAAAGGTTGTACTCCCCGAATCGACAATGCGTCCCCTAGGGCCTCAAGCGCGCACGCACCATCCTCGTGGGAATTTGAGAGCGTATGGATCTCACACTCCGGCGGCGTGGTCACACTATTCTTGCCTGGCGCGGCAAAGTAAGAAACAGGCGCAGCGGCCCCTACGAGGATCATCTGGCGAAATTCTTTGAGCTGTTCTACCGCCTGTTCCAGAATATAGGCAATTCGTTCAACGCCCGGGAGACCAGCGCCACGCTCGATTCGCGCAAAAGGATACGGTGTCAGCAATCTCGCGTTTGACGCCGCGGCAATGCGTCCTGCTGTTGCAAGCCCCTTACCATGCAGTGCATTTCCTGCAAGCAATAGGGCAGTTCGCAACCCTGAACGCAGCATTGCTGCTGCATGCTCGATCGTTTCAGTACTCGGTACCGATGCCTTGGACAACGGGGAGACATGCGTAACAACTCCGCCCTCACTCCAGGCGACGTTCGCAGGAACAATCAACGTGGCGATGCGCCCCGGTGCCATGCGCGCGGCGATGATCGCCTCCGCGGCATCATTGCCGGTCTCCGAAGCAGAGCAAGAGGTTCGCAGCCACTTCGAACAAGAACGGGCGATTCCCTCGATATCGGAAGTCAACGGTGTATCATGCCGCAAATGATACGTTGCGTGTTGCCCCACAAGATTCACAATGGGCACCTGTGCTCGGCCGGCGTTGTGCAGATTGGCAAGGCCGTTGGCCAAACCAGGACCGAGATGAAGCAGGGTGCACGCTGGCTTTCCGGTCATACGGGCGTAACCATCGGCCGCTCCGGTAACCACCCCTTCAAAAAGAGCAAGGATACTGCGCATTTCTGGCAGCCGGTCTAGTGCGGCGACCAGGTGCATTTCCGACGTGCCAGGGTTTGTAAAGCAGACGTCAACTCCCCCGCCAACCAGGGTACGAAGCAAACCCTCCGCGCCATTCAAGAGGGCATGCCCCAGCTCTGCACTTGGATTGACATGATGACCATCGACATGTGCTCTTCCGCAGATGAAACCATTAAATCGCTCAAAAGTGCTTCCCACTAACTGGCTTCGCGCAGGTGGCGAGAAAGCACCGAAGCAAGGGCGTCAAAGTGTTCGCTCAGCATTGTGTAGTGATCGCCAGGCACGGTCTCGACCTCCAGGTCGTTCACCCATTGAGCCCAAACCGCAGCTGGGTCGCCCGGGAAAACCGACTTCGTCGCTGCTTTCACGAACCTGACCTTGCCACTGTACGGGCGCGGCTGATATTTCGTCAACGCTAGGTAGGCGCGGTCTCTGGCGTGCCGCGTTGGGCCGGTGAAGGGGCCACGAACGTAGTTCTCGGCGCCTGTTTGAGATGAGTGCGAGGCGCGCTCAGCGGAATGCAAAACGTAGGATAGCACCTGCCTCGACGACAACTGCTTCATGATCAAGGCATGATGCTTCAGGAGACGCGGGACGAGGCGTGCACGCTGCCACAGGCCTAAGAAACGTTCGTATGGATAGACATCCAACATGGTCAGCAGCCTAATCTCCTCGCCCATGCCAGACAGACGTTGCGCCATCTCGAACGCAACAAGACCGCCGAGCGAGTAGCCGATCAGAAGGTAGGGACCGTGAGGTTGGCGCCGTTGGACAGCCTCGATGTAAAAGTGGGCCATATCTTCGATCCGCCCGAAGGGGATGTCGGCTCCGTCGGCTCCTATCGCCTGCATCCCGTAGATGGGATGGTTTGTTTGGATCTTCTTGACGAGCTGAAAAAACTCCATCACGCTGCCACCCAGACCATGGGCAATAAAAACGTGAGGTTCCGCCTCGCCGGGCTTCAGCGCAACTAGTGGAGAGAATTTCGGGTGTGAGGGTTGTTGTAGGACCGCAGCCAAAGCCGCGATGGTCGGAGCATGATAGATCGCCAGAGGCGGCATTTCTCGACCACAAGCCTTGGCGATTTCGTCAAACAGTGTAACTGCCAGTGAAGGATCGCCGCCTACATCAAAGAAATTGTCCTTTTCCCGGATAGGAGAGCGCAGCAGAACGGATTGCCAGATTTGGATCAGCACCTCAGTTATCGTGGAGTTTTGGTTATGCCCCACTATACGCCCCGCGCTGGGAATTCGACCGGGTTTTCGTCCAGGACAGAATCACTCCATGCTGATCCATGGTCGAGGAAATTCCTCTCGTAGACGTATGCTTTCCGACGTCTTTGCCGTGGACTACCCCGCAATCTGGCTGGCGGTCGACGGCGATAGCGCTGCGAGCTCCGGGGTATGTTTTGAATGGGCGAACGCCCAGTACAGCTCTCGAGCCTTTTTATAGAACGGCCCAAACTCAAGCGAACGATCCTCGATTCGCGTCACAGGAACGACTTTGGAGTAGTTTCCGGTCGAGAAAATTTCATCAGCCTTCATGAGTTCCTGGTAAGGCAGGGTCTTCTCAACCACATTCACGCCGACATCGCGCAGCAGCCCGATCACCCTCTGGCGAGTAATGCCCGCCAGGAAGGTCCCGTTTGCTATGGGAGTATAAACCACACCATCCTTCGCCATAAAGATGTTAGAGGTTGCCAATTCCGCGACGTTCCCCAGCAAGTCGCAGACAACGGCATTGTCAAAGCCACGTGCTTGCGCCTCGAACAGTGAACGTGCATTGTTGGGATAAAGGCAGCCCGCCTTGGCATCGACGGGCATAGTCTCTTGGGTCGGCCGTCGATATGGTGACAGTGTTACCGAGAAACCCTTGGGTGTACGCATAGGGGCTTCGTAAATCGAAAGACACCACCGCGTCGACTCGGGATCGTGCGCTTGGACCCAGGGCCCTTCTTTCTCCGCCCAATACATAGGGCGGATGTAGAGCGCCGCGTCCTTCTCAAACCGAGCTATGCCTTCCTGAGCCAGCTTAACCCAGGTTTCCGTGGAAACCGTGGGCTTCAGATACAGCTTCGCTGCAGATTCATTGACACGCGCACAGTGCAACTCGAGATCGGGCGTAACGCCCTCAAATGCTCTGGCACCGTCAAACACGATCGAGCAAAGCCAGGCGGCGTGAGTACGCGGGCCCATGATCGGGACGTTGCCTTCGTGCCATCTACCTTCAAAAAAGGTCCACGTTTTCGACCATCCTTCCCCATTCATCATTACTTTCTCCCTGTTCACAATCTTGCTGGTCGCCTAGTCAAGTGCAACGACCAGAGCTGCATCGGAACTCGTCTTCGTGCGAAATCTATCGCCCAGATGCGTCTCGCCCAAGACAGGACCGGAGCTTCTCAGCCAGCTCCTTTACTGCCGGCT
>Ga0307471_100000714_pt1 | contig 17315 bp, 16 predicted proteins | sample atmos_gasesAM3C__2_FD_204566 | JGI IMG/M metagenome (GOLD analysis project Ga0307471, IMG submission 204566) | Hardwood forest soil microbial communities from Morgan-Monroe State Forest, Indiana, United States - atmos_gasesAM3C_515 | ecosystem: Environmental > Terrestrial > Soil > Temperate...
GGGAAACGGGATTTGAACCCGCGACCCTCGCCTTGGCAAGGCGATGCTCTACCACTGAGCTATTCCCGCCCCGATCGCAGGAGAAACGGAATTATACGGGCATCACGCGAGAAGCGTCAAGGCGCGTCGACGGTGAGAGAACCGCTACCGGGCAACCGGCCGGATGGGCACGCTTGGCGTCGAGCCATCGGCTGGCGGAGGGCCGGCCTGACTCAGGGGAACCGAGAACCCGGCAGCGTGGGTGTGCCCGCCGCCGCCGTACTTCACGGCGATCTTCGCCACATCGGTGCCACCCTGCTCCGAGCGCAGGCTGAAGTGCCGCCGACCGTGACGGTCATGCCAGATCAGGCAGAACGGACGGCCGGGCGAAAGCTGCTCACCGATCTGGCTGGTCAGGATCGCGCTTTGCACACAGGGGACTGTTTCTCCCTCGAATTGGACCCAGACAACGTGACGGATGATCTTCTGGACCAATTCGTGTTCGTAGCGGAGGATGGCGCGCCCTTCTTTCTCAAGCCTTTCCTTTTCCAACGAGTCCCAGACCTTGAAGTCATAGGGGTAGGAGTTCAATCCCGCGTTGATCTCGCGGCTTTTGGGAAGCTTCCAGGCCCACAGGTCCTTGTCCTGCACGTATTGCAGGAGCCAGGGTGGTGTGGTGCCGTGGGCCCACTCCCAGGCAAGCACGGCACCGCTCTTGTCCAGATCAAAATGGACGTACGGCAGACCTCTAAGCGCCTCTTGGGCCGTAATATGGTGGTCTAAGACCTGGAGGGCCGTTGCCTCCTTCGCCATCTCTTCCAAGATCGGCCGAGAATAACTGAAGTCCACGATCACCACTCGACGCCCCACGCAACTCACAGGAGGCGGGAACCCGTGGTCCGCGGGAATGAACTCGGCCGAAGGATATCGCTTCCAGATAGCCCAGGCAGCACCGAACCCGTCGGTGCACTCGGCATGGTAGAGGACGAGATCAGGAATCATGACATGAGTAGCATACCATGCCCTTCCCGAGGAGAGAAAGAGACGGTCGATTTACAATGCCCACGGTGGTGTGTTAAAAAACCGCTGTGGCTCAGCGTGACCGGGAGTGGCCTGGATACACCCAGTGGTACCTCTGCCCTGATTGCAGCTCGCTGTGGACCCCTTGCGATTCCGGCGTCGCCGCGATTAAGTGCTCCCAATTGATCGCCGCGCCTCAGGCCTCGCCGGCCACCCCGCCACAACGCTGCCCCGCGTGTACCGGCACTCTGGAAGGCAGGAGCTACGAAATTTAGCGGGTAGTTTCTCCTCCAGGCGGCTGGACAAGTCCACATTCCCGTGTGGTACACTGCCACCATGCAAGTGCATTCGGCTTTGTCAAAAGCTGACGGCACCGCGGACGCCCTCGACGAGGTGTGCCGCGAGGTCACGACCCGCTTGGGCGGACGATCGGTGGAACTGGCGTTTGCGTTTTTCTCCCCCGGCCACGCCGAATCCGCCGATCTCCTTGTGTCAACCATCCACGAAAGGCTCCGGCCGCAAGTCCTCCTGGGATGCTCAGCCGAAAGCGTGATCGGGGACACGCAGGAAGTGGAGGGGCAGTCCGCCCTGTGCCTCTGGGCCGGGCATCTGCCCGGGACCATCCTTACCCCGTTCCACCTCGAATTCATGCAGACCGGCGAGCAGTTCACCGTGACCGGCTGGCCCCAGGACATGCCGACCCTGGACCAAAATCCGTCCTTTCTGGTCATCGCCGAGCCCTTCACCACGCCGGCGGAGGCCTTTCTCGGAGACTTAGCCGAGTGCTTTCCTGGCGCTTCGGCCATCGGCGGCATGGCCAGCGGCGCGCAGGAGCCCGGCGCGAACCGCCTCCTCTTCAACGACACGGTCGTGGACGCCGGCGTCGTCGGTGTGGCCGTGACTGGGGCCGTGTGCATCCGAACCATCGTGTCCCAGGGTTGCCGGCCGATCGGCGACCGCTTCATGATCACGCAAGCCGAACAGAATGTCATCCATGAGCTCAGCGGGAAACCGGCCCTGGAACGCCTGCGTGAGGTCTTCTCCTCGCTTTCCGCCACCGAGCAGCGCCAGGCCGAGCGCGCGCTGCACATGGGGATCGTCATTGATGAGCACAAGGACCAGTTCGAGCGCGGGGACTTCCTGATCCGCAACCTGATCGGAGTCGACCAGAAGAGCGGCAGCTTGGCGGTGGCCGACTATGTCCGGGTCGGGCAGACCGCGCAGTTCCAGATCCGGGACGGCGCTTCCGCCAGTGAAGACCTGCGCGCGCTGCTGACCGGCGAACGCGAAGACTCCCATGCCGGCGATCCCATCGGCGCGCTCCTGTTCAGCTGCAACGGACGTGGCCAGCGGTTCTTCCGCACGCCCCACCACGACGTCACCGCCGTGCGGGAAAAAATGGGTGGGATCCCGGTCGGCGGCTTCTTCGCCATGGGCGAAATCGGCCCTGTGGGCAGGAACAACTTCCTCCACGGCTACACGGCCAGCGTCGCGCTTTTCTGCAAAAACGTCTGAGAAGGAGGGCTTACCATGAAGCTCCGTTGGCTCTCGTACCTCGGTGTGCTGGTCATCGCGGCGGCCGGTGTGGCAAGCGGACCGGCGGCGGCTTCCCACGTCCGGCAGCTCAGCGTGCAGGAAGTGAAGGCCGCGCTGGACAAAGCGCCCAGTTTGCGCGAGAAGGGCTTCTTCCTGGTAGACGTGCGGACCGCCGAAGAGCACGACACCGGAGCGATCCCCGGCACCGACGTGAATATTGAATTCCGAGAGATCGCCAAGCGTCACAAGGAGATCGGCGCCGGCTTGGACGACCATATCGTCGTGTACTGCCAGTCCGGAAAGCGGAGCAACATCGCTGCCGACACCTTGACCGAGCTGGGCTACACGAACGTGTACAACATCCGCGGCAGCGTGAACGCCTGGCTGCAAGCTGGCTATCCGCTCGCCGGCGGGCGCCGTTGATCTTCGGAGCCTGCCAGAGGATCGCCAGGCTCCTTCCGCTCCTGCTCCTGCTCCTGCTCCTGCTCCCGCTCCCGCTCTGGGCCCCCGTCGCGGCGGAGGCCCAGAGCGTTGCATCACCGCCAGGGGACGAGCCGCGCGTGCGTGCGCGAAGCCTCGGGTTGGATCTCGGCATCTATCCTACCGGCAAACTCAACGCCATCACTGACGTGCCCGGCATTCGCGTCGGCCACACGACCCTGATCAGGGGAGACGGCAAGCTCGTGCCGGGTCAGGGCCCGGTCCGCACGGGCGTCACCGTGGTCATCCCTCGGGAGGATGTCTGGCACAACAAGGTCCCGGCGGGAGCGTTCGTGCTGAACGGGACCGGCGAGATGACGGGGCTCGCCTGGGTGGAAGAGTCCGGCTTTCTCGAATACCCGATCGCTCTCACCAACACGCTCAACCTGCCCCGCGTCGCCAACGGCGTCATGAGTTGGATGATCAGCCGGTACCCCGAGATTGGCATCCGGGACGACACCCTCACGCCGATCGTCGCCGAGTGCGACGACAGCCGGCTCAACGACATCCAGGGACGCCACGTCTCGGAAGCTGACGTCATCAAGGCCCTGGACAGCGCGAGCGACGGGCCGGTGGCCGAAGGGACGGTCGGCGCCGGCGCCGGCATGATGGCCTTCGGCTTCAAGGGAGGAATCGGGACGTCGTCACGGGTCGTTTCGTCGGCGGGTGATTACACAATCGGCGTGCTGGTCAACGCCAACCTCGGCCGGCGGGAGGAATTGGTGATAGGAGGCGTCCCCGTCGGGAAGTTGTACGGAGAGGGCAAGGCCTCCGCTCCGGGACCCGACGGGTCGATCATCATTATTATCGCGACCGACGCACCGCTCGATGCCCGGCAGTTGAAGCGGCTGGCCAAGCGCGCGGCGCTGGGCCTGGCGCGCACCGGCTCCACCAGCCGGCACGGCAGCGGCGACTTCATCCTCGCCTTCTCCACCGGCAACGTCATCCCCCACTATCCGAAAGAGCGCACCTACCCGATAACCGTCTTCGCGGACACGCACCTCAATCCGCTGTTCGCGGCGACGGTTGAGGCCACGCAGGAAGCCATCCTCAATTCGCTCACGATGGCGACGACGGTCATCGGCCGTGATGGCCACAAGGCCGAGGCCATGGACCTGACCCGCGTCCGTGCGATTTTGAAGAATTTCCGTTCGCCCTGAATGGAGGGGGTTCGCGAACCGCCCCTATGGAATGATGACGGGCAGGAGCTGACGGAGCGTAGCGCGCCCCAGATCGGGCACCCGTCCCTCCCGCACCGTCGGGTGGTCAAAGGGGACGAAGCGCGCCAGCTTGACAAAGGAGCGCCGGTCGAGCAGCGCCACTAACTCGTTCTTGCGCTCCCAAGTGAGCTCCATCGTGTAGCCCTCGCCGCGCTTCCACTCCCAAGGCGTGCCCCCCAGGCAGAGCGCGAGGCCCTGGTCCGCCACGCCCCCGTACCGATTCATGAGATTCCTCTTGTACTGGATGAGGTGACCGCCTTCCAGGATCAGGGCGAACACAATATGGTGGCCCCACCAGAGGAGCGTGCGGAAGGTGAATTTCTCCTCTCCCTGGAAGTGCTTGAAATAGTCCAGATACTGGTAAGGGAAGTCTTCGAGGTGCTCGCCTTTGACGAACTGGTGGGACACCGGATTGAACCCCGCCGGCGCGAGGAGCGTCACGCCCGCGAGCTCTCGCTGGAGTCCATTGTAGACGCCTTCCAGGACGGTCTTCATCTTCGTCATGATGCGCGCCTTCGCGCGAAAGAACTGCTCGTCGCGGAGGAGCGTGAGCTCGTCCGGCGTAAAGAGGACAGGCTCGGCCGCCGTGCTCTCCTTGCTCATGGTCGCACCGTAGCATTCCTTTCAGGATCGGATCAACTGGCAAGCAGCGCTCCGTGCTCTTGACGACCTCCCTACGCCTCCCTATGATGAGCCGCATGACCTCGCCCACCCGCCGCGTGCTCGCGCTGGCGCCCATGCCGCCGGAGAAGTCGGCCTACGCGCTCGCGCGCTACAGCCGCTCGCCCGACTCCATCGAAGACAGTCTGCGCTGGGTCCACAGCCACTCGTCGGAGAAGTTCTGGGAGCAGTTCTACTTCGACTACGGGCACGCGTCGATCGCCGACCTCGGCCACGTTATTATCTGCTTCGAAGGGATCTCGGAGCTCGCCGCCATCCACATCGAGGACGAAGCGCTCTGGGACGGCCAGGCAAAGTCTTCCCGCTACCAGGACTTCGGACCGGGTGGCATCTTCGTCCCGGAGCACGTCCAAGGAGCGCCGATTGAGGCCACCTACCGAGGCATCACTGCACGCCTCCAGCAGGCCTACACCACCCTGCACGCGCCCATCAAGGACTACCTGACCCGCACAACTCCGAAGCCCGATGACATGAAGCCTCAGGCCTACGACAGAACGATGAACGCCCGGACTTTTGACATCACGCGCTACCTCCTGCCGCTCGCCGCGACCACGAACGTGGGCCAGGTGGTTAGCATCCGGACACTGGAGAAGCAGATCAGCCGTTTGCTTTCGCTGCCGGTGGCCGAGCTGCGCGCCATCGGTGAGGACTTGACGAAAGCCTGTGCGGATCCGCCTCTCAACCTGTGGGGTGAGTTGAACGGACAATCTGTGACGCCCAACGAGCCGCTCGCTCCGACGCTGGCCCGCCATGCCCGATCCAGCGAGTATCTCATCCGAACCTATTCAGACCTTAAGCACGCGGCCGCCGAAAAACTGCGGCTTGGCCAGGTCGAGGAGAGCGCGCCGGTGGAGCTGATTGAGCCGCACACAACCATGGACGAACTTGTCTCGACGCTGCTCTACCGGGTGACACACTACCCCTACCGGCAGATCCTCGCCGTGGTCCGGGAGTGGACCGAGAAGGAGAAAGAGGACCTGATCGACATCGCACTGCGCTGGCGGGGCCCACACGATGAATTCTTACAGGAGTTCCGCTGCGGCTACGGCTTCATCTTCGATGTGCTCATGGACCTCGGCGGATGGCGGGACCTGCACCGGCACCGCCGCTGTCAGCAGGTCCGCCAAGAGTTCACGGCGACCCACGCCTACGAGACGCCTGCCCTTCTCAAGAATGCTGGCGTCACGCGCGAGTATCGGGCCGTCATGGACGAGGTCAAGGAGCAAGTGGAAGGCCTGGCCCTCTCCCACCCGGACGTCGCGACTTACCTGACGCCGTTTGGATTCCGCACCCGCTGCCTCTTCAAGATGGATTACGGGGAAGCGGAGTACATCGCCCGGCTCCGCTCCGGCGTCAAAGGACACTTCTCCTATCGCACGATCGCGTGGCTCATGCAGCAGGCGGTCCTGGCCCGCTACCCCGCGCTCGGCTCGCGGATTTCGGCCATCCCGCCCGACATCGAGGACTCGCTGGCCCGCTGAAAGGAGCCGACTATGGCAAGCGGGTGGTCCCTCTCGCTGTATGGCGGAGCCTGGCACGAAGACACGTGCGTGCAGGCGAGCCTCACCGATTCCAAACTCGTCATCGACATCGAGGTCAAAGACGACGCGGATACGATCACTCTGACGGCCTCCTCGACGGACGGTGTGCGATACGCCGGCGATTATCGCTACCGCGAGGGCAGCGACTCGAACGGCCTCGCGTATTTTGAGCGGTATCAGGGCCCCACCGGCCAGATCCTGATCGGCGAACGGCGCGAGGTCGGGAGGCCGCCCACCAGGTGGATCATCAAGGTGACCTGAAAAGCCCAACCAACCCATCGCGTAGTGCTCGCCGGCCCGGACTTTCCCCCTTCACTTTCAGGTATTGTCCTGCCCGCCATTAAGCCATTCTCCGGATTTTGTTTGTTTCCCTTGTATGGTCTAACACAGGAAGGGAATTCTATGTAGCGAGCTAGGGACAAGCACCCAACAGGGCTTGAAAGGGAGATTGCCAATGACCTGCGCACGCTGTCACGGACTCTTGTTTGAGATCCCGCCCCTCATGTGGTTGTGCAGCGCCGACTACAGACCCACACAATCGGACCGGTGTGAAGGCGAGGCCTGGCAGTGCCTGAACTGCGGAAATTATATTGATGGCGTCATTCTGGCCAACCGACTGTCGCCGCCTCAACCTTCCCTTGAGGAAGAAGCCGCAGTTTCGGCCGCCGTGAATCGGGTCGGAGGGCCCATGACTGGTTCAAGTGCCGCAACTGCAATAGCGGTGGGGTACTTGACTCAGCCTACGACACTCAAAGGAGGCGAGGGCATTCGATTGCCTGTCAAAGATTTAACGGATTTGACCGATCACGTTTCAGGCTTCTTCCCCTCGGAAATTGAATGGTCCATCTGATTGTTACCTCTATCTTCTCGCTCTAGTGTCGCACTAATAAAGTGTCGTTCCCGACATCTCAATGCGAAGTCCAGCTTTGGGACTGGCCGATGGAACGGGACAAGGCTTGTGAGGTGAGGAACTGAGATGCCGCTCCGGATTCTCTTGGCCGAGGACCACCTGATTGTCAGGCAGGGGGTGAAACAACTCCTGACGCGCGAAGGGTACAGCGTCGTGGCAGAAGCCGCGGACGGTCGCGAAGCTGTCCGCCTAGCCCAAGAGCACTGCCCCGACATTGCCGTGCTCGACCTTGGCATGCCCCTCCTGAACGGAGTAGATGCCGCCAGGCAGATCCTCAAAGTCTCTCCAAGCACCAAGCCTATTCTCTTGACCTTTAAGAAAGACGTGCCTTACGTCCTCGAGGCGTTCCGGGCGGGGGCCAAAGGCTATGTCTTGAAAACCCATGGCGCAACAGAATTATTCGAGGCGATCCGCAAAGTCGCCTGTGGAACGGCCTATATAAGCCCCGACCTCGCAGAGGTCGTCCCTCAGATCTTGAACACGGACTCCGCTGATGATCCTCTTACGCCACGGGAACGTGAGGTGCTGCAGCTCGTCGCGGAAGGCAAGACGACAAAAGAGGTCGCGACCATTCTGGGAGTCAGCTTCAATACGGCAGAATCGCACCGCAACAGAATCATGAAGAAGTTGAACATCCATGAGACCGCTGGGCTCGTGCGCTACGCAATCCGTCGGGGCCTCACGTCGGCCTGAGGCCCGGTCCGGTCGGCCCCACCCGTCAGTCCCGTGATCCCACTGGCAGGGAAGTCAGGAGAGAAAAGATGAAGACGGATCAGTATGTCGTCGAGCGGAGCGCCTGGCTCTGGAGCAAAGACCGTTTCATTTTACCAATGGACCACATGACACAGATTGGTCCAATCCCGCTTCCCCTGCTCGATGAGCTGGACCTTGCATCCAACACGGTACTGTGTACTCTCCTCCGTCAGAGTTTGACTGAAAACCGGCTGGTTGTACACCGGTCGCACCCGTAACCTGACGCCCTTCGGAATCTCGACGGAGGCCGACTCAGTCAAATCGATGGTCCCAGGAAGCAACAGGCTCACGCCGTTGTACGACACATCGACGATCTTCCCCGTAATCAGGCGATCCGCGCAACTCACCCGACAGAGCGTATGGAACTGGCGCCGTGGGTACAACCGTTTAAAGCGTTGCTCTTCCGCCATTGCAGGGACCTCGCCTCGCCGAAAGGTTTTCGGCGCCTTAACTAAACTCTATACAATACCCCCCACAATACCCCCCATTCGGAAAAAAGCAATCCGGTAAAACCGTGAATGGCTGTTTGTAGGCATGCATGACTACCAACGGGGCACGTAGCATAGGTTCAGCCATTGCTGCTCCCCCCGCTCGACGAGCTCGATCTTGCAACCGATCAGGTACCTCGCCCCATTGTCATGCTCCTGCTGAAGGTAAACCGGCCGCACCCGTAGCCCGATTCCGTCGGGAATCTGGACCTTGGCCTCTACATTCACATCGATAGGTTCCGACAGCAGGACGCCGACACCGGCGTAGGACACATCAATGGTCTTTCCTCGAACCTGACGGTCCTGCCAACTCACCGTACAGGGAAGATTGACCTTGCGTCTGGGGAACCAGCGTTTTAAGGGCTGCTCGTCCGGCATAAAAAACCTATTGTGCAAGCTTGGAGCCACTCTCGTCATGAGTCAACCGGGTAAATCCATGAATTGATACCGAGAAAAAGTACCCCCATGCCGAAGACAGGAGTGGCTCAGATGGTAAGACAGGTCAATTTCGTTCACAGTTGTGTCGAAGGTACACTTAAGTAGACTTGTTGCAGGACTGCGACACACAAGGCCGAATAGGTTTTCCGCTCCTGCTCATCAGCTTGCAGCAGCCATCATCCTTGTTGGCGAGATCTGATTCCGCACCTGAGCGTTCAGCCAGCGTGTCCTCAATCCCCTAAACTGGTAATTCCACCCATATCCGAAAGTCAAGTGATTGGTCCCAGCGGGGAACCGGCGCGCATTCCCCGTCGGGAGCGGCCACAAGGAATGAAAGTGCGGCTGGGATGGTCCCTCCTGCGCGTCCGATGGTATTGCCTCCCGGAAATTGTGTTGATCGAACCGGCGCCGGTGGGGGGTCGCACGGACGTGCTCTGCTTGTCCCGGAATTCCTGCACGCTTAACCAGGTATTTCCCGGACAACGATTGCAAGATTCGCCCGATAGTGACTACGCGAAAACACATTTATAGTCCACAGTTAGCGCTTGTTAGGAGCAGCGCAGCACGGCCCTAAGCAAGCTGAGGCGCTCAGGAGGCGCCCGTTCTCGATGTGCGGAGTGGAATAAAAGGCCAAGGGCACGATCAGCCCTCAGGCTGGCAAGCCCAGGGAGGGCTGACGATCCCCGGCTCATTGAGGCTGGGGACCTTGGCCGCCAATAATCTGTACGATGACGATGGTCTGGTCGGAGAAAGCGATCAGAACCGAAGGGGGCGGAGCCTTGCCAGAATACCTCACGACAGAGACTGAGCGACCGAGTTTCACGACGACCGATCAGCATCTGGGCTCGGAAGCGGGGGCACGGAAGTGGCATGCCCTGTGGACCAAGAGCCACTGCGAGCAGTTGGTCTTTGACCAGCTCGCCGCCAAGGGATTTCACGCGTTTCTCCCCAAGATCGAGGCCTGGTCCCGACGTGGCGGGAGGCGGCACTGCATCCACATTCCCATGTTTCCCGGCTATCTGTTTCTCCACCATGCCCTGGATCCCAACAGCTACATCGAGGTTCTCAAGACGAGGGAGTTGGTCCGCGTCCTTGGCGATGGGTATGACCGTCTGGCAGTAGTCCCGGATGCGGAGATTGATGCAATCCAGAAGGTGGTGCAGGCTCAGCTTACCGCTTTGCCCTACCCCTACTTACGTGAGGGCCAACGAGTCCGGATCACGGAAGGGCCTCTCGCCGGGGTGGAAGGAATCCTGGTGCACACCAAGCCGAACAAGGGGCTACTGGTCCTCTCCATCGAGCTGTTCCAGCGGAGCGTGGCTGTGGAGGTGGATTGCACGTTCGCAGTGGCGGCGTAGCGGATAAGCCAGACATGCTGCAGGGCGAACCGACATGCTATCCTTTCCGCGACCATGGCCATGGAAGGACACGGATACATTCCGTATTGGCTCCGAATGGTGTTCGCGCAGGTGCTCGTCGCCGGAGTCCTGCTCCCCACTGCAGCCCCCGCCCAAACCGGCTACTATCTGACCCCCTCACTGTCAGTCGCCGAGGTCTACGACGATAACGTGTTTTACACCCCATCTCCACGCACGCACGATTTCTTGACCCGCACCAGCCCGGGCCTCAAGGCCGGTTACCAGTCCGCACCGCTGACGGTTGAGGGAAGCTACGCCTTCGACTCGGAGATCTACAGCCAGCATTCGGAATTGACAACTCCCCAGGTGCGACAGCGGGGCTTGATCGAGTTGAAGGCCACGCCAGATCAGGTGTTGACACTCTCAGTCCCAGTCTCGTACTTCCAGACAAGAACGCCGACGGAACTCAATCTCCAAACAGGGCTCGCAGTCGGACGCGTGCGAGCCGAACGCTACACCACGAACCCAGCATTGATCTACCGGTACGATCCGCTGACGACGGCCAAGGGGGACTACACCTTCACGAAGGACCTGCTGGCTGGATTCACTACGATCGATTCGCATATCGGGAACCTGGCTCTCGACCACCGGCTCAGCTCGAGAGATACGGTGGGGCCGGGGTATGTCGGCCGTCGGTTCGAGTTTTCCGGGTTCCCGGGAGTGACCTCCCACGCATTCACCTTGGGTTGGTCGCACGAACTCACGGCCCTGACCTCGTTCACGTTGCGTGGAGGTCCGCGCTTGACCGAGGGAACGATAGAACGTTTACCCGAAGCCTCGGCGTCCATCCGTCATGCGCTGAAAGGCGGCGAACTGTCGCTTTCGTATGCAAGCACCCTGACCACGGTCTTCGGGCTGGCCACCCTCCTAAAGGCTCAGAGCATTACGGGGACCGCGACGACGGAACTGCTGCCCAAGCTGAAGCTCAGTGCTGGGCCAGCAATCTACTGGGTCTCGAGCGAACCCTTCAAGGCCACGGTCTATGTGATGAACCTCGAGGCTTCCTACCAACTCACAAAGATACTAGCACTACAGGCGTCGTACCAGTTCCTCCTCCAGCAGGGAGGCCCGTTAGGACCACACGTGGAGATCCTGCACGACATTTTCCTGATAAGGCTGACCGTCACCTATCCGGCTCGGGTGGACTAGGTTGTCGAGGAGGACACCGATGCTGCGGCACTTTCGCATGGCGCTTTTTGCAACATTTATCATTCTCGCGCTGATCATCGCGGGACCCGGGTTGGCCTCAGCGCCATCCGAGGAGCACGGATCGCAATCCAATCACGAACAAGGCGACTATCGCATCGGGCCCGAAGATGTGCTCGACATCGCCGTCTGGAACAACACAGCGATCAGCCGAACCGTTCCGGTGAGGCCGGACGGCAAAATCTCCCTTCCGCTCTTGAACGACGTGCAGGCGGCAGGACTGACCCCGATGCAACTCCGCGATGTCCTCATCAAGAAGCTGGCCGAGTACACGCCCACACCGGAAGTCTCGGTGATCATCCGGGAAGTGCACAGCTTCAAGGTCTCTGTGATCGGGGAGGTCAAGAGGCCAGGGCGCCATGAGCTGAAGAGCCGAGCCACAGTGCTGGATGCCTTGGCAATGGCCGAAGGGCTCGGGGAGTTCGCCGCCCGTGGACGAATCGTCATTCTTAGGCCAGATGGGAACACCTTGAAGCGGATCCCGTTTAACTACAACAAGGTCGTCTCCTCGGACGGAGAGCTGGAGAACTTCTCACTCCAGCCTGGCGACATCATCGTGGTGCCATAAGCAGACTGACGCGGACCGGAGCCGGAAATGGAAAACAGGAAAAACACCTCAGGATTGGATGTCTTGCTGGCGGTGTGGAGTCGGCGTAAGTGGCTGGTGATCCTGGCCTTCATGGGGCCTTTTGCGGTGACCGTGAGCTTGGCGAGGGCCCTGCCGAACCTCTATCGCTCGACAGCCACCCTGCTCCTGGAACGACAGCAGGTCTCGGAGACATTCGTCAAGTCTTCCGTCACGAGCGAACTGGAGTCGAGACTGCAGACAATCAGCCAGGAGATCTTGAGCCGGTCGAAGCTCCAGGATTTGATCGTCCGATTCGACCTGTATCCGGAGTTTCGCAAACGGGCAACCCCAGAAGATGTCGTCGAGCGGATGCGACGCGATATTCGCATGGAGTTCAAGGGGCGCGATATTCGCATGGAGCCCAAGGAGTCCACGGTGGTGGTGCCGCAAGCCGGGCCCGTCGCGACCATCGCCTTCACCCTCAGTTTCCGTGGCAGGGATCCGGAAACCGTGGCGAACGTGACCAACACCCTGGCTTCCTTGTTTGTCGATGAGAACATCAAGCTGCGTGAACGACAAGCGGCCGGAACGGCTGAGTTCCTTCGAGTCCAACTTGAGGAGATGAAGAGAAAGCTGGATCAAGAGGAGCAGCGGGTGGGTGAGTTCAAGGAGCGACACCTAGGCGAGCTGCCCGAACAGACACCGGTGAACCTGGCCATCCTGGAGCGGCTCAATATGGAGCTCCGTCTCAATAAGGAGAACCAGATACGGGTCATGGAGTGGCTCGATCAAGAGGATCTGACGAGACAATTGGCCATGGCGAGTAAGAACGCCACAGTCAAAGACCCAACCGATACCACCCCAGTCAGAGACCCTACCGATACCCCCACCGGACCTGTCGCCATTGCTGCTCGGATCGCATGGCTGAATCAAGAACTGACGGAGCTCCGAACGCGTTTCAGCGAGAAGTATCCAGATGTGATCCGCGTGAAGGCGGAGATCGCCGCCCTTGAACGTCAGCTCGCCGAGACAAGGAACGGCGAGACCTCAGAAACAAAAGCGGATTCTATGGCGAATCAGTACCCCTCCAGGCTTAAGAAAGTCCGCAGTGCGGCGGCAGTGCAACTCAGCGCGCTGAAGGAGCAAGAGAAGTCCCTCCGGCAGGCTATCGCGATGTACCAGCGGCGCGTGGACCGCTCGCCGCGCCTCGAACAAGAGTACCAAGAGCTGTTCGGAGACTATAAGACGATGAAGGAGCACTACAGCGCGTTGCTGCAACGGTACCAGGAAGCCCTGGTGGCCGCGAGCATGGAGCACGTGGAGAAAGGGGATCAGGTCCGGCTCTTGGACGTTGCGATTCCGTCAAAACGACCGGCTGCTCCGAATCCCTTGCGGCTGATCGTCATCGGACTGATCCTATCAATGGGGCTAGCCGGAGGGGCTGTCTGGCTGATTGAACATCGCGATACCTCCTTTCACACGCTGAATGAGCTCCGGGCCTTCACAAAGGTGCCGGTGTTGGCGAGCATTCCCCCTATTGTCACCAAGACCGATACCTCCCGGTGGCAAAGGCGGTTCTGCCTTGGAACTGCTGCGGCGCTCGTGGGCCTGGCGATCCTTATTGGTACCACTCACCACATCGCCCAGGGAAACGAACAATTGGTCTGGATGCTGGAACGGGACCGCTCCTGAAATGGCGGGGGAAGGAATGGCTGAACAGCTAGAAATCGACGAGCACTTGGTGACCCTCCTCGCTCCAGTCTCATATGAAGCGGAGAAGTACCGAACGCTCGCCCACACGATTGAGTTGACGCAAAAGGACTTCGGCCTTCATGTGCTCGCGGTCACCAGTCCCACAGCCGGCGATGGGAAGACGACGACGGCGATCAACTTGGCAGGGACTCTCGCCCAAGCGCCAGAGGCAAGGGTCCTACTGGTGTGTATGGACTTGCGCAAGCCTTCCTTAACGGAGTACTTGGGGATAGCCGACACGCACACTGTTGGGCTTGTGAACGTAATCGTGGACCCGGCGCGGACCTTGAACCAGGCGGTCCAGCATTTTAAACGGTTCAACCTGTCCGTCCTTCCGGCGGGACCGTGCCCGGCCGATCCTTACGAAGTTCTCAAATCACACCGGTTGGGCGAACTCATCCAGGAGGCGCGCCAGCACTACGACTATGTCGTCGTGGATACCCCGCCGGTTCTCCTTGTCCCCGACACCAGGCTCATCGGCAAGTGGGTCGATGGTTTTCTGATGGTGGTGGCTGCCCACAAAACCCCGCGAAGGCTGGTGGAGGAAGCGCTGAACCTCATGGATCCCTCAAAACTAGTAGGCCTTGTCTTTAATTCCGACGATCGCCAGAACCGGGACTACTACTACTACTACTACGCCCCTGGCCGCCCCGGCACGCATCAACGGCAGAGCTGGTGGCGGCGACTGTCGAACATGCTCGGCCTGCCAGTCAAAGTCTAAACAGGACACCCACTCAGCTAGGAAACAGACTCTCAACCATGGCGACGACGCTCTCAGTGCTTGAGGTGATGTCGGTCTTCGCGACCATGTGGGCGACGCTCGGGGCCTGGACGCGGCCGCTGCTGGCTGACTCGCTTGACATGACGGGCTTGTTCACGCAGTCCGTCGCCATCTCTCTTTGCTGCGCAGTTGCGTTCTACTACAACGACCTGTACGACTTCCGCACCGTCCGACGCTTTCAGGAGTTCGTCTCGCGATTGCCCAGGTGCATAGGGATCGTCGTAATCCTGGCATTTCCAATTTACAGTGTGGTCTTGCAGGACAAGATGACCCTCGGTGCTTTCACCTCAAGTCTCCTGCTCACGATCGGGGTTGTCCTGCTGCTTCGGGCCGTCTGGTACACAGTCATCCAATGTTCCACCTTGAGCGAACGCGTACTCATTCTGGGAGCGACACCGCTATCCCGTTTGCTGAGGCAGGCGCTCGACTCCCAACCCCTTTGCACCGTGGTCGGCATCGTGGATGACCCCGCACAACTCAACAGGAAGATTGAGGAGACCAGACCAAACCGGATCATCGTGGCGATGACCGAGCGGCGGAGCCGGCTTCCTGTTCAACAGCTCTTGGAGGTCCGGATGCGGGGGATTATCGTCGAGGACGGCGCAGAGGTCTACGAGCGGCTGACCGGAAAGCTCGCCATCGAGTCGCTCACGCCGATCAACCTTGTCTTCTCGAAGGACTTCCGGAAGTCCCGTCTTCATCATGCGTTAGCACGTGGGGTAAGCCTCCTCGTCGCAGTGGTCGGGTTGGTCATCCTTGCCCCCATCCTCGGCCTGATTGCCTTAGCGATCAAGTTGGACTCCTACGGCCCTGTGTTCTTGGTTCAGGATCGGGTGGGCATGGGTGGAAAGCCATTCAGATTGCTCAAGTTTCGCACAATGCGCCCGATGGACCGGGAAACGTCCTTGTGGTTCCTGGACAACAGCAATCGCATCACTCGGGTCGGAAAGTGGCTCCGGAAGTTCCGGCTGGATGAGCTTCCCCAGTTCCTGAATGTCCTCCGTGGTGACATGAACCTGGTGGGTCCCCGGCCGCAGCGAGTCCCGAAGTTCGAGCTGCTCACCTTGGTGCTACGCAATGCCCCCGAGCGGGGCGAGGATATTCCGTACCACGCGCTACGTTCTGTGGTGCGGCCGGGGATCACGGGCTGGGCTCAGATTCGTAACGGCTACGCAAGCAATCTGGAGGAAGAGATCGAGAAGACAAAGTACGACCTCTACTACATCAAGCACATGTCGCTCTGGTTTGATCTCCGCATCCTCCTCGAGACGGTCAAGATTGTCCTCTCAGGTCATGGGTCAGAGGCTCCAGTAGCTACCGAACCAAGGCACAGGAGGCTCTTCGATGTGTGGCATCGCAGGTAAGGTCTATCACCAGCAAGAGCGTCCTGTCGAGCCCGAGGCGCTTGCCGCCATGTGCGAGACCCTTGTACACCGAGGCCCCGACGACAAAGGATTCTATCTCAACGGCAATGTGGGCTTGGCCATGCGTCGGCTCTCCATCATCGATCTCGACACCGGCAAGCAGCCCATTCACAACGAGGACCGCACCGTGTGGACGGTCTTCAACGGCGAGATCTACAACTATCCCGAGCTACGCCGGGAGCTGGAGGCGCATGGCCATCGCTTTTACACCTGTACTGACACCGAGGTCATCGTCCACCTCTACGAGGAGTACGGCCTCGACTTCGTCCATCACCTCAACGGCATGTTCGCCATCGGACTGTGGGACGAGACTCGGCGCCAATTGGTACTGGCTCGTGACCGGTTAGGGATCAAGCCTCTCTTCTACGCTTGCCTCCCGGAACGCTTGCTGTTCGGCTCGGAGATCAAAGCCATCTTGGCTGATGGCCTGCAACCGACGACAGACCTAGACGCCCTGAGCCACTACCTGTCCTTGCTCTACATCCCGGCCCCGCACACCATCTATCGGGAAGTCCGCAAACTCGAAGCTGGCCACGTCCTCGTCTGGCGGGGTGGACAGACTACCGTTCGGCGTTATTGGGACCTGAGCCAATTTCTATCCTCTGCGGCCGACCGTCGGCAGCCGGCGGATGTCGAGGCCGCGCTCTTGGAGCTTCTCACCGATGCTGTTCGCCGGCACCTGATCTCAGATGTCCCGCTAGGCGTTTTCCTCAGCGGTGGTTTGGATTCCAGCTCCGTCGTCGCCTTGATGCGTCGTGCCCATACCGGCCCCATCAAAACCTTCTCGATCGGGTTTAATGATCCATCCTACGACGAGCTCGATTATGCGCGACTGATCGCCCAGCGCTTCGAGACTGAGCACACCGAGCTCACCGTCATCCCAGACGTAGCTGAGCTGGTGCCCAAGCTCGTCTACTGCTTTGATGAACCCTTCGCTGACTCATCGGCTATCCCCACGTACTATCTCTCACAACTCACCCGACGGGATGTGACGGTGGCCCTGGGGGGCGACGGCGGCGACGAAATCTTTGCCGGATACCTCACCTACCAGGCCGACAAACTAGCCCGACTGTACGACCGCCTGCCCGATTTTCTCACCCGCCGAATCCTGCCGGCCTTG